>ENA-OQHL01000192-OQHL01000192.1-human-gut-metagenome-genome-assembly--contig:-NODE-192-length-50818-cov-4.792942_pt1 | contig 50818 bp, 59 predicted proteins | sample MGYA00242565_ERZ504723 | MGnify/ENA primary metagenome ERZ504723 (study PRJEB26092, sample SAMD00036211) | human gut metagenome | host: Homo sapiens | study: EMG produced TPA metagenomics assembly of... | reverse complement strand
TGATACATTATGATCATGAAAAGATGTAGATGTATAACCTTTATTCGTTAAGGTCATTCCATTCATTCTTTTTATATCCTCTTCGGAATATTGAAAACCTTTTGGAAATGCATTTAAATATTCCGGAATCGTATCACGATGAACTACCATTTTATGTTCTGCAGTACCTTTACTTAATGCAGAATCCAACAGATCCATAAATCCTTTTTCCTGATCAATTCTTTGCTGTTTTCCAGAATATATTGCACTGTTCACTCGGTTCGCTGCATTACCAGTATATCGCCAGATTGCCTTCTTTTCTTCTCCTGTCAGTTTTTCTAACTGTTTAGACATTTGATTCTTAAAGGTATTCTTTCGATCTTGCCATACAGCCTTCTGTGCAACGCTCCGATTGAATCCAACGATATCTCCTGCTTTGTTTCTTCACCGCATGGATCTGAACTCTGGCAGACTCATATCGCCTTCCTGTTTCTTTGCAGAAAGCTTTTAATGCTGCTTCCTGTTTCTTTAATTTCACAGATTCTTCATTAAACCGATTCTGTAAAGTATTTTTTAAGGTATCATCTTTCGCTTCATTGATCGCTGAATTATATCCAGCAAGTTTCCTCCTTGTCTCTCTGATCTGTCGTTCATGATCTCTCTGCATCTGACTCGCTTCATACTCTGTAAATTGCTTTCCGTTGTATTCTACATTCTTTGCAGAATAATCATCCAACATCTCTTGTGTATAAGATGGTGTTGATATTCCTGGAAAATACGCATGGAAGTTATGACGGCAATTCCAACCACATAAACCTGGTCCTGTACCATATCCTGTTGCTTCATAGAAGTTTTCATACTTCGGATCAGTCCCAGATAAACAAAAGACCTTCCCTTGCCATACGGCATGTTCTGGTCTTGCTCCTTCATGTGCAGTTGTTTCAACATAATCACAATTCTGATCTTTTGCATACTGCAGATTCATTTCTGCTGCAGTCTGGTTTACTCCGGTAAGTACAGCTCTTCTTACCGCGACATCTAATTTATCGATATGCTGTGACGGATATAAGACTTCTGTTCCCTGCACTGCCGCCTCTTTGATCGCATCTGCAATGGCTTTGTCATAACTGAACGCTCCGGTACTTACCTTCATCTGTGCCTTATTGCATGCCTGGATAAAAGCAGATTGTGTTTTAACAGCTGTTGTCATTGTCAGGTTATCTAATTCCTGACATGTCTTTCTGACGTTTGCCTTCAGAATCCTTTGCATACCATTTGACTGTTCAAGTTTAACAACGTCTTTCCCTGCCTGCTTATAATATACAGCTTCATTCTTTAAGTTCCTGACTCCTGCTTCCTGGTACATCCGCTCAACTTCTCGATTCTGATATCCTGATACCTGACTCACTCGCTTGATCGTATCTTTATAAACAAGACCAGCATTCTGCAAAACCTCAGCCTGATGCTTTGTTGATTCTGACACATTCCCTATCTTTACGATTCTTTTTGCCATATCAGATATGATCGCTATTGTCAGGGTGTCAATAATGCCAAGTAACTGATCAGAGAATCGTTCCAAATACTTTGGATCAAGCATCTATGATCACCTACTCTTCCTGGATATTAAAGCGATCATCCTGTGCCGGCATCATTTTCAATGCTTCTTCCTCAGAAACTCCATACTTGGCCGCAATGTATATTTCTTTTCGGATCAATCCCGCTGTTGCATCCTGCTGCATACTCTGCAGTTCCTGTTCTTTGTCTATCACAATGGAGTCATCCCAATCAAAACTAATCTCGTATTTCTTTCCGCCATTCAGATTGGCAAGCTGTGCGATCACATCCATTGCATAAACTAACTGCTCTAATGCTTTTTGCAGAGCTTTCTGAATATCAGATACAGTGCTGTATGATCGCTGTTTACTTGCCTTAATTTCTTCTGCAGTCTTATCGACTGTGTTTGGATCACTTAATGTTCCATAGGCGAGACCTACGTTAAACTCAATCCTGCGAAGAATTGTATTGAATCCATTGATAAGACTTTCGTCACGGATTGGCGGTGCAAACACTTTATACTGGTCGTGATCTTCGTCAAAATCCATCATCCGAAAGAGTCTTTCTTTTCCTTTTGGAAGATCAAATTCTCCGTTTTCTTTACGTTTAAATAACCCAATGTCTGCATCGATCGCTAATTCAGACCCTTCATATTCCCATAAGATTCTCGTCCATTGATAATCAGCTTCTTTGATATCATCGATTGCTCTGGAATATACAGATACTCCCAACGGAGATGAATCATCGACATTATTTGCATTTGGTATCTTGAAGTATGCGAATAACGGCTTTTTCACGTTTAAGATCGTGACAGCTTCTTCCAGATTTGCCCACTCTGGTACAGCACTAAGCGGTACTTCTTTTCCCAATACCTCAACATTATCAAGATCCTGTCTTACAAAAGCCTTATTCATAATGTGATATGTAGTGTTCTCATCATGCTGATGGTATTCCAATCTTGTATATACCTGTTTCCCGATCGTTACAGTTTCCATAAAGACCGCTGCGATAACTTCCCCCCTGGAATTAAATTTCGTTGGGAAAAAGTGATCAGCTTGGACCATGTCAACTTCAATGTGTCCGTCAGAAACATAAGGCTTCATTGCAAGTCCACCTTTTGCACAGGCATATTCCGTATACGTTCGTATGTTATCAGTCACGGTTTGGTATTCATCGTTGAGAAACTTATTTCCTGTGATCTCGGTCTTTAATTCCAGTGTAACAAGCCTTGCAAATTCTCCGGCAATAGCTGCAGGTAACCCACAAAGCTTCAGCTCTTTTCTTTTCCAAGGCGGTTGATTTTTATACATCTTCGACCAGAGATCAATTTCTCTTGCCATCTTGTCCGATACGGCAACATCAACTCCGATCGCATCCCTGATATTTTCTTTCCCAAGCATTTTTCTTATCACCTGCCTTATTCGCTCAATAATTTCTTTTATCATTTAATCAACTCCATTTTCGTTCACGTCTTACGATCGTGTAAGCAAAATATCTCACTGCATCCATGCAATGATCATGCTGCTTAATCGGTTTATCTTCTCCACGTTCCAATGCCTTGTCATCCCAGATATAAGAACCGAACTCTTTGATTGTTTCTTTACAACATTCAGAGAACTGTAATACACTTAGATTTAACAGATTTCCGACAAATCGAATACCATCAAGTACATCATTCTTTGCTTTCTTAACCTTAAATCCTCGTTTCTTAAGTTCTGCGATAAAGGATGCGGCTGCCGGATCGACAATGATTGATTCAACATTGATTCCTTCCAGGAACTCTTCCATGTCATCTGCATACTCTCCATCGGTTTTCTGCGTGGTCTCATCTCGGCCAGAATAGTAATATTCTTTCGTAGCAACCCACTGACCTTTCTGGTTCTTCTCCCACAAAAGATATACTGTCGCATTCTGTGTACCATAATCGACACTGACGTATTTACTGCTGGTTGTTGACTGCTTTTCTGATGTGACATGCTTTTCTATATTAAACATGTCGTAAATAATTCCCTCAGCTACGGCCCACAGACCTAAGATATAACGCTTATAAAACACTCCGGTATACATTGCTCGATATCGTGCTTTAATTCGCTCAGATAAGCTTAAATTGTCGTCCATCGTAAAGTGTAGATAGACAAGTTTCTTTTCATCTGCACGATCAATCCAGTTAGTTTTAAACCAGTGATACGGCCCATCTGGGTTACAGTTGAACCAGTATTTAGATCCATCTACTGAACATCGTCCTGTTGCCTGGTTAACAAAAGATTCAGGCATCAGTGCCACTTCATCAAAAAAGACTCCTGCAAGTGTGATACCATGTATCAAATCCTGGGATCGCTCATCCTTACCGCCAAAGATGTAAAAATAATTTTCTTTGCCACCTCTCCGGATAACAACTAAGTTATCTGCTCTGTGATCTTCGACATGATACCCTCGACTCTTAAGCATAAGCTTCAACCAAAAGAGTACGTTTCTCCGGAAAGAACCAATCGTCTTACCACACATACCAAAATTCTGTCCATTGAACGTTTCCATTGCCCACATTGTAAAGGACAAGCACATAGAAACAGTTTTTCCCGATCGGATAGCTCCATCGGCTATGATTCCATCTTGATCATGTACGGGTGAATTGGGCAGCCACCAGGTAAGTATCTTTTTCTGCTTCTTAGAGAACGGCCGAAACTTAAAGACAGCTTTCTTTATTCTTCTTCCCATACATCTGCCACCTCACCTTTTAAGGCTTCGATGAATCCATCGTCTTCTGTCTCTTCTTCAGATGTTCCGGACATGATTGCTGTCTTAGCTCTGATCTGTTCAATCTTAGCTTTCTGTTCAGCTGTAGCAATGTCCATATGGTCTGCAAGCCATTGCAAAGCTTTCATCTTATCAACCAGCTTAATACTCGCTCCGTCTTTTCCTTGCTTCACTTCCGTGATCAGCGTTCCATCAACATCTTCAGATTGTTTGAATTTCACAGTATTGACTTCTTTTTCGAGAACTTCTTTTTCTCCAGTTTCTTTGTTTTCTACCATTACTGGACCGAAAGCACCCATAACTTGAATATTTTCTCGCCCAAACGATACATAATCTGTTACATCTGCAAATGCAATGTCCATAAACTTTTGAAAGATATCTTCCTGCTTTAGCAATTCTCTGTTCATATGATTCTGCTTTAGCTGTTCAATCTCTTTTCTGATCACTGGATTCTTCATAAGCCTGCTTCCTAATACGGCAGCAGATGCATAAGTACATCCTGGATAAGCTTTCATGTAAGCTTTCGTGTAATTAAACATCCTAGATTGATACAAACAAAAAAGCTGCTGCTGATCGGTAAGTTCATCGTTAATTACAACTTGACTTACATCCTCTGCAACGGCTTCTTTTTTGTGTGCACCCTTTTTATTTTGTGTGCACCCTTTTTTGATGCATTTTGTCTTTTTGTTCCTCGACCATGCGTATCGTTTCTTCCACGATTTCACAGTATTTATCGAGACTCCATACTTGGTAGCAATGTCTTTATACTTCATTCCGGCTACATAATCGGATTCTGCAAGTATGTAGTTTTTTTCTTCATTCAAACATTACCACCTTCTTTCTTATTTCTTAAATGGACCACCAGGGACTCGAACCCCGGACCGATCGGTTATGAGCCGATTACTCTGACCTTCTGAGCTAGTGGTCCTTAAATTTACGCACGAAAAAAGCACCCGAAGGTGCTTGATTCTTTATATTATCTAGCTTTTGTTACTCCAAGTACGCTCATCAATGCTTCTCTTAATACTCCAGATACATTGATATGAGCTTCTTCTGCTTCTCGATTTAACCAATTGGGTAATGTCACATTTCTACGAACCATTTTATTATCGATCGCTCTTCTATATTCTGTAAGATCAACATCAACTAAAGATACAATTCCTTTTCCATCTTCTGCAAACGTTCCATTAGTCACGTCAACATCTGCTATTGGTGTAGGTTCTGGTATTGGTTTATTTTCATCCTGTAAATTGATACATGCTAAACCGATTGCATCTCTTGCCATTTCTATCGCATCTGCAATGGTTCCTTTTGCCTTACCCTCTTCATTTGCTTCTGTTAAAATTCCAAGATCCGGAACTTCAACTAAAATATTCGTATCTACATCCGTAAAGATAACTGGGTATGCTCCTTTCATTTCGTTCTCCTCCTATTATAATATATCTATTATGTGTTAAGGACAGGGGATTTTATAATCCCCATTTCCTTAAAATTGCTCTTGCTAACCTTTCATTTATCTCGCGATGTCGTGGAATCTTTTCTTCATCATCCCCTCGCTTATAAATATCATGGTTTCCTCCGTGTCTTGCAAATTCAAAACCCGCTTTTTCAAGTTTCTTCACTAGGTCTCTTTGCTTCATAAGTTACCTCCTTATGATTATATTATACACATTTAGTGTGTATAAGTCAACGCCTAGTGTGTATTTTATGTGTATTTTGCATAAGAAAAACCCGAGATGATTTAAAAAAATCTCTCGAGCTTTCTTACTTCGAAATACATACCATTAAAGAAGAACTTTTCGTATAGTATCAATACACAAAATGTTTAGTCTATATATTAAACTATTTTCGTACGACATGGAGCGACATTTATTCATTTTCTGCAAAAAATCTTTCATTTCTCTTCTGCAGGTTCTTTTCATTGTACGCAATCTTTCTTTTAGGATGCATGGCATTCATCCTGTGCGCTACCTGTGTCCATGTCATTCCATCAATATAATACAGTCGAAAAATAGTTCTCAATTCACTTTTTTCGATGCTACTTATATACTGTTCTACTTGATTTGTTAATTCTAAAAGTTCATTTTCCTTTTTGATCAACATAGCTTTTCGTTTATTAAGCAGCAGCCTCTTTCGTCTTAACTCTGGTACTGGCATACCCTCAACAACAAAGTGCTGTATTCCACCCATGCCACCGCTTACTGTGTCTTTTACAGTTCCTTCTTCTGCAATCTTCCAGATCTGCTTTTCAGTCTCTGTGATTCTTCTCCTTAAATCTTTAATTTCTTCTTTCATGTCACAATATTGGATCAGTACGTTCTTGTCCACGTTCTCCCCTCCTGTTACGATTTATTATCTGCTGCCTTATCCGTTCTGTCATCTCCTGATACTCTTGTTTGTATTGCACCCGATTGGCACAAATGCCCATGCAGTTTAGTTCTGCACAGGCTTTGTATTGATCAATCATATCTGCCTACCGCTCTTTCTTTTCATTTGTCGGTTTCTTATGATCGCTTTTCTTGCATTTGAGTAATAAGGCCGTGATTCTTTCTCTTTTCTTCTTAATTCCTGTTCCTTTGCCTTCCAAGAAAGATACTTCTCACATCCTGTCTGACAAGCAACTCTCTTTGATCCGTGTGATCTATCTTTACAATTTAGGCACGGACAATCTCTATATGCCATTTATGTTTCAACTCCTTCGACTTATTCTTCAACTAATATTTCAACTAATCTAATAATTAGTTCAACTTTCGCAGCGGACATTTGCTGCATACTGTTTCTATCAGCTCATCATAGTCTTTTATTTCGCTTGGATACTTGCAATAGCTATCACAGATGTCGCTTTTTATTTCATCAAAAAATTCTGTTATTGTCTTTGGTTCCTCTTTCACGACACCTGTAAGATTCTCTGTTATTGTCATAACTCATCCCTCTCTTTCGCTGCAGCACAGAGTGACATCACTGCTACTCCTGCTACTGATCCGATAAATAATCCTGCAATAAACTCAACCATTCTTCTTACTGCCCTCCACTTCGTAAATCTCACATGATACTACTTCGTTTCCTGTTCCGTTATCTGTAACCTCAACATCCACGTCATATCCGGAACCCACCAGAGCATCGATGATGATACTCTGGATGGATTCTTCTTTTGTGTGGATATAGGCTTTTCCTAATCGTTGTCTGACTTTTCCTATAGTTGTTATTGAATTGTTCATCGTCTACCTCCCATTATTCTTCTGGCATATCAAAGACTCTTTGTCCTCTGTCGTACCGATTAAAAATCTGTTTTAACACTTCTGTTGCTCTTTGCTCATCTTCGTAAACTCCAAGTACATAACCATCAAAACCGGTACAACAAGTTAAAAAATCAATTCTGATTTCATTTCCATCTACATATACACCTGCAGAACTTTCGATTGGTTCGAGTATTCTCCTGTCTTGACTTAATATCAGCATTTTTCTCACTCCTTAACTTTCTTTAACTTTTCACACCAGACGCATCCCTTGTCGCACTTGATCCGAACCTTTAGCTTCTGCTGTTTGTCCGGACACAACTTCATTTCTTTAATTGACTTACCTGTGATCTCACACATATAGCCTTTAAATGCTTTCTTGTTTACCATACTGCCACCGCCTCATGTAAATGTTCTCTTAATACATCTGCTGCCCCGTGTTGATTCTCATGCTCCAATAACTTAATCACATTCGGTAACACTCTTCGCCCTTTATCGATCACTTCCTGGTTCGATGCGATCATCTCGGCATTCATGTCAATGTTGTATCTTTTCTTTAGATCGATTGCCATGTCTTCAAATGTCACAAAGTGTTCTGCGTACTGATCCAGAGATACCAGACACATGGATTTATGATCATATGCCTCTTTGAATCTCCGAAGTCTCTTTTCTCCAAAGCCTTCGCTATCTGCCAGTGCTGATAACGCTGTTGTCATGATGTTTCCATAGAGTGTTGTTGCTAGGATTTCAAATGCTTTATCTAATCTGTCGTTGTCGATCAGAAGTCCAACTCTCAATGCTCCTCGCATCTGAAGCTCTTTTCTTAATCCATCAATCCCCTTTTTTTCTGCAATGCCTAACGCATATGCCATTCCTGCCATTCTTGCTTCCTGCTCTTTATCTAATTTTCCCATCGTTATTTCCTCTTACTCGTATGATCACAGACAACTTAATTCTTTACCTGAAACAATGAATTATCCCAATCACTGTCCTATTACTTTTTGCCTGATTGTATAATTCATTGCGATTCCTTGTTTGTGGTTTGCAAAATGATAATTGTAATACTGAATCTAGATCATGAAAATAAACAGAAACTTGAAAAAATATGTTTACATCGTATGATTTATTAATAGTTACTTGAGAAATCTTAATCAGGTAAAGAATTAAGTTGTCTGTGATGGTACTCCTTTCTACTTTACATTACTGCCAATAACTTATTAATAAAATACTGCTGCCCTTTACCAGTAACCTTTGTAGTCTTTCTGATCTTTGTCGTTCCATCCGGATTTGTGATCGTTCTTTCTTCAACTTCAAACAATCCCATTTCCATGCTCTTTTGTGTTGGCATATTCCAACTTGGACCTCTTCTTTGGATTAAATATCCATTATTTCTGAGTTTTTGAAACAGTCTGTTTTGACCAATATCAATTCCTTTTTGCTTAAGAATTTTTGCCAAATCTCCGATGAGAATAGAATCTTTACTCGCTGTTACTGCATCAGCAAATATCTCCTTAGGCTTCATACGTTCATTATCTTCAATCAATGCAGCTTTCTCTGTCTTTAATTTGTCTATTGTTCTATCAGCCATCTTTAATGTTCTCGCAAAGATCTGTTCTGGTGTATTCCAGGCTTTTTCTAAGTCAAGGAAGTACTGTCTAATCTGTTTTCCCTTTTCAGTTCTGGACATTAAACAAATATGTTTTGCCATATCTACAGACATTTTATAATCCTGTAGTTCGCGTTGTGCTCCGTTGTTTACAACCGTACCTGTAAGTACACTTGTAAAATCTTTGTTTTCTACGAATCCTTGTGAATTTGATTCAAACCAAGCTGAGAATCTTTTATTAATCTCAAGTGCTTCGTGTAAATCCCTTGCTGATACTGTTGGTTCTTCTGTATCGTAGTTAACAGGAATTAAATTATCCATACGTTATGTCACCTCCTAATTGTTTCTTTAATAGCTTCTTCTCCAGATTCTCATACTCACAATCTTTAACTTCTCGTTGTGTAAAATTGTGTATAGTTTCTTCTTTCTTTTGCTTTGGTGTTGATTTCTTCCGTTTCTTTGATGTAGGGAAGAAACTCTTATATCCTCCACCGAATGCTTTTCTTACAATGCCCAACTTATCAGAATCGTTCTCAGCCAGAGAATCTAGTTCTTCTTTCAAGGCATTGATCTGTTCTGCAGATAATGTTGGCCCAGTATGATTCCTCATATCAAGATAAAGACAGAACTCTCTGTTCAGATCTGGATTGCTATAATATATATTTTTATTTACTTTACTTTCCTTTTGTCGTTTTTCTGTTGCAGAAATATCTTTTTCTGTTGCAGAAATGCTTGTTTCTGTTACAGAAATACTATTTTGTGGTGCATTTAATAAAGGTTGACCGTTTTCATCAATCAACCAATATTTACTTCTATCGACTTTGTTCCTAACAGTCACTTCTTTATAGCGTCGCTGAACTCCAACAGAGGTAATAACATTTTGATTCAGGAGGTCTTGATCGAAAAGACCTATCTCCGCACAATAATGAATTACTTGTAACACAAAGTCCTTTTTCTTTACCCAGCGGTTACCAATGGTTTTGATTATTTTTACCGCTAACTGCTCCATTTTAGGCACTTCCAGGTAATATCCTTCATGATAAATCATGCATAGAACAACATCATAGATGGTCTGTCCTAATGGACCATATTCGTTCATCAGATCCATGATGTTAAAATCGTCGTAATAATCGACATCTTTAGGAAAGTAATCTAGTCCTGTTTTGGGTTTACGGCCCACTTTAAGAACACCACCTTCCGTTTATATTATTTCTTCGATCTCTACTTCAACTCTTGGTTCATTTGCATAATGCTTTTCCATATGCAGTGTTACAACCTGCGTATCATCCCTGTATGCTAATTTATTCAAAGCATCAAGGATACTCTTTGCTATGTTATCGATGTCTGGCTTCTTTGTTGGAAAGATCAGATCATCTAACATTTGTTGTTTCTTTTTCTTGCTTATGCTTTTAACGATCGGATAATACGCAATGATCGTTACTTTTAATGGTTGTCCATCGTTAAATATCATGCCACTTGCTTCTTGCCTATAGCAGCACTTGATCAGGTTTTCGTATAAAACTGTCTGTTCTGGTGTGTAGGAAAATGATTTTCCTCCCCTTCCTCGGACAGTCGTTCGTGCCCTGGCTTTTCCTTTCGGTGCACCAGGGACTGTAAATCTAACTGTCTCCATAACTGTTACCCGATGATCGTGATCACTTTTAACAGTTCTCCCGGTAAATTCTCTGTTAAATATTTCTTGATAGCATCTACTGCTTCATACATCCAGAGACCACCATCAGCTTCTGCCAATTTAAACATTGGCTGTCCATCGGAACCTTCTCTGATTCGGAAGATAAACTTGCTTTCTGGCTGTTCTACTTCCAAAAATGTACGATATGGACGAAGTGTTACCGGATTCGGTACGATCACATCTTCTTTTCCTGCAATACCTTTACTGATCGTAGCCTTCTGGCTGACTCCATCATCTCCATAGTTGGCTACTGTTTTATTTTCTACGTTTCCAGCAACTGAAAGAATCAGTTCTGTTTCATCACTCTGTTTAAAGGCAGTCTGCATGTTGATTACAAACGCTTCCTGATCATAGTAGTGATCGAAATCAAATCCATTTGGATTTGTACCTACGCGGAATAATTCTTCTCGATTTCTTTCCTGTGTAAGACCAGATAGTAATCTTACTCTTGTTGGAGATTCTACGTGAATGATCATAGATTCTCTTAACTCTTCACTCTTTCCACTGATATAATCGATCAGAGAATTAAGACTTGTAGCTGTCAATGGTTCTGCAAACTCTTCTCTGTCATATCGTGACATCGATTTATCGCAATAAGTCTTTCCTGCGATCTCTACAACGTGTGGCTCTCTCGCACTGTTTGTCAGTTCTTCAATATGTTCCATTGCTTCTCTTAAAAATGTATTTTCCATTGTTATGTATCCTTCCTATGCCTGTTTTGCTTTTCTTAAATCAATTACTTTGTTGCTAGGTTCGTAGATCTCTCCAGTATCCGGATCAAAAGCTTTCGGCGTTTCTTCTTCGCTTTCTTCCTCCTCGTTCATATCCTGGATGCTCATCTGCCCTGGAAGCTGATTAAGAATCTCGACCGCTTCAACCTCTCCGGTGCGAAGATCTCTGCCCATGCTTAATGCTGTTGTAGCTCCAAGTTCTGGTGCAAGGCTTAACTTTGTTTCTACCGTAGTTGCCGCAAAGTTTCTTTCATCGTTTGGCCGGAAACTAATCGATACATTGATCTTTCTAATCTTCTGCGCATCAGTGTTCGGATCCTGAATATTTTCAGTGATCTTTTCTAATGCCTTATTAAGCTGTACTGAAAGCTTCCCTCCTGCAAACTGTTCTAAGTTAATATGTTTCATCGTGTTGCTCCTTTCTTTTATTTAAAAAACTGCTGTGGTTCTTCTTTTGTTGTTTCTTCCTGCGGTTCCTGTTTCTCTGGTTCTGTCATTTCCTCTACTGCTTCCTGCAGATCCTGATCTGCTACAATATTTTCTTCTGAAACTGTATCTACATAATCTTTTGTTCCATCTTCATGGATCACTGCCATATCAGATTCCATTGCATTCTGCATATCAATGCTCATGATTCCCCATTTACTGATCAGCTGGCGAAGCATTGTCTTATAAGCCATTCCATCAAAATCTTTCTCCCAGAATGTATATCCTTTTTTTGCTGCATACCCTTTGGAATACTTTAATGCATGTGCTTCCATTTTCTTTTTGGACCAGTACATAGCTTTTCGGAAACCGTTTGTATATTCAAACATTGCATAGTATCCGATCGTCTTTGCTTCTTCCCTTACTTCCTCATCATCGATCAGATTTACTTCGATTTCTTCATTCAGTGGATCAAATCGAACCAATTCCCTATCCTTAATTGCCAGAACGTTTAGTTTTTTTGTACTGCCCTGAGCGGATCGCTAACTGAATGTATCCTTTATAACCAAGCTGAAACTGTGCTTCTTTACATCCTTTTTTGTTGTTTCTGAATGGAACCATGTAATACTGTCCAAGCTGTGGTGATGGAGAGAGTTTTAAAGACTCTCCAAGTAGTGCAGCACTTAAGATGGATGGATTTGTACATTCCTGTAAATCTGAATTAACCTATACTGCAGATACAATAGAAGCAATGAAACGATCTCCGTTTTTACCACCGACTACATTATTAATCTGATTTTTTACAGCATCATTTGTAAGATATGCCGTTAATCCTGTTTTCTGCTGTCTGTTTGCTAAACTGTTTCCAACTGCCATTTTATAATTCCTCCTCTGGATCTATGATTTTAAATTCTTCACATACTTTTTGTACTAGACTGAGTCTTGCGTTAACTTCTTTAAAATTATGTTCTTTTACAGTACATCGGAATGTGATTGTTGATATTTTTTCTCCTGTATTATTTATTGATTTATGTGCTTTTACTGGCATTTTTTTACTTTTGCCTGCAAATACTACTTTCTTTGCTTCTTCTTGTGATCGTTGTTTTCTTTGTTGCTCTTCCTGCTTTAGTTGTTCCTCATATATTGCTTTCTGCTTCGCTGTCTCCTCTAATTTTGTTTTTTGTTGATTGCTGCAGTAAGATCAAAATTCTTTAGATACTCTTCTTTCATCTCATAAGCAAAGGAACTTGTGTCTGCATTTATGACGAATAAATCATTGTCAACCTTGTCACGAATTTCTGTAATCTCCTTTGTGATTGATTTAAACGTTGTTGATACATTTAACCAGGACTCCTTAAAAATTTTGTCAAACGTTACTACGTCAGCGAGTCCACCGATTGTTTTTGCATAGATTTCTTTGACCTTTTCAAGTTTTTCCTGTCTTGTTGCTTCTTCGTATCCTTTGATCTGCGTATCAATATTTGTAATTGCTTTATTAACAATACCAATCAGTTCTTTCTCTTGTTTCTCAAATGCTGAATATGGTTCTGTAATCTGTTTTTTTATTTCTTTTCGTTTGCTCTCTAAAGCTTCCACAAATTTATTAAGATTTGCACGATCTTTTTTTGCATCTTTTACTTGATCTGCTGTATAAACCAGATTCATGTAATCATTTGCTTTTCCTTGGATTTCTGTTTTTAACTCTTCATAGTTCCAGTCAATCTCTTTCAGAAATCCCTCTTCCTGTGGATTGTATATCTTAAGTTCCATGCATTTCTCCTTTTTATATTTCCGGAAGGATTAAATGTGGCTGTTGCCTTTTTTCGACTTTCTGCCAGAACTCTTCTTCCGCTTGTCTTAATATCTCAATATCTTCTTCTACGTCTGATCGCTCAATATGGTAATCTTTTGTCTCCAGCCTGATTTGACCCTGCCATACTGATTTAAGTTGTGCTCTCAGTCCAACAAACTCATATTCAGTAACTAACAGATAATGCAACACCTGTATGTAATAGTTGTCCGGAATCTGATCTCTCCATTTTTCACGCTGCATACTTTGCAGGATATTAGTTGTCTTGATTTCTAAGATTCCTTTGCGACCATCCTGATCGGTTAGTTCTCCATCCAAAGATGCATGTGCCCATAGATACTTTTCATTACGGATCATGTTGTCTCCGAAGTACTCAACCTTGTGCTCTGGATGGTCAAGTGCGAACAGCAATCTAAGCAACGGCTCCGCATCATGTCCATACCTTACATAATCTTCTCCGGAGATATCTGCAGGTACTCTCTGTCCTATTTTTTCTAAGTATAGATCAACGTTAGTTTTATAAGGGCTAAGACCTAACACTGCAGATGCATCAGATCCACCAATCCCATGCCTTGCATTTAACCAGGAATCAAAGGAATCGAACTGGATCCGTTTGATTCCTTTGCTAATCTCAATCTCCTGCATCTTTAAACCTCTTTCCCAATTCTTCTAATTTAGGAAAGACAAGATCAAACTGTTCTTCTGACATTTCACAAAACTCAATTCCTGCATTTCCATATTTTTCTCCAATGATCAAAGCATTTCCAAGAATCGGGTATCCATGGCGATCTGTCTCATACAGCCATGAAGCTATCTTATTTAATTTGGTTTCGTCGCAATGAAAATAAAATTCTTCATCAACCAACATACTTACTTTTGATCCCGGAACATTTTTGACCTCAATTCCTGCACCGATCTCTGTATATAATCTCTTGGGCTGTACATGTTCAATTAGCTCACATCTGTTTCCGATGTGTTCTTTCAACTTTTTCCATGATTTAAGTCCCACGTCTGGATATTCCAGCTCTTTTACCTCATTATCAGTTGTGATCAGAATCATCTTTCCCATTGTCATTTCCTCTTCTTTCTTCTAATAGTCCCATCAATTTTTCTTTCAGATACCCTGCTTCGATCATACAGTTCGGATTGTTGAGAAACAGCATTGTACTGTAATCTGGTCGCTGTTCTGCACTAAAGCCATTTTCCCAGATCCTAACGCTTAGCACTGCGGTAGCTCCATGATATTCAGCTTGTACACATGGAACACCTGGTTCTCGCCAATCTATAGTTCCATCTGTCATTTCTTGCAGTCGCAACGATAGATCAAAGATCTCAACTACCAATTTTCTGATTTCACTTTTCTTCTGATCTGTGTTATACTTTTCTTGTGTATTTACATCTGTGCCTTCGGAAGTTGCCGCTTCCTGGGCACATTTTTTTATCATTCTTGCTACTTCGTCATAAGCAAGAAGCTTTGCGGTTTCGAAGTGTATTTTGCCTTCTAACTCCTCCGCCTGCATATCTAGCTCAATTTCTTTCTCTTGAAATTTGATCATATGATCAAGCTCTTTTAAAATCTTATTTATCAAATTTCTTCACTCCTTCCTCATAGATCATCGCTGTGATCAAACACAACGCTGCTAGTTCCTTAAATATTCCCATTGCGATCAGCACCGCTGCCGTGCAGATCATGGCTTTTGTTTCGCTTTTCATCTCATGCTCCTTTCTCTGGTCTCCATAAGATTCCTGTGACTTCCCAGAACAGCTTTGGACTGATGTAATAGTTCGTCCTGCTCTTTCCAGTTTTTCTAAATGCGTATCCGATTGGAAGCCATCCGGCTTCAATGCCTGCCCTTATGAAGCAAGCATCTTTCCCCATCTTCTCTGCCGCATATGCTATCGGTACATTTCCAGAAGGAAACTGCTCTGGTGCATTTGCATATGCTGCCAAGATTCTTAGATCTTGTCTTCTGCTCATGTCTTTCACCTACCTTTCTTCAGATGGCTTAACTCCCTGTCCGATTGAGTGCTATTTTTAATAATTAACCAATTTAGAGAGGAATTTCGTGTATCGGGCAGAGGATTAAGCCATCTGCATTTATTTACAGTTGATAAAATCATTCAAAGCTTGTATAATAGTACAGTTGCACACAGTACTATATATTGTGTCGAATATATGTTTTTATACATTATCTTGTATTTTTGTATTGACCTATTGATATTTTAGTGGTATTCTATTCCAGCAAAGAGATATGCGTGTTCCATTAGAAAGGGGGCTTAATATGCCAAAACGTATCACTGTGACTCAGGAATCAAATACCGGAAGAAATGAATGCTTCCACGATAACTTTACTGGCGCAAACATGACTCGTAATCAGTTTGTAAATCAGATCAAGCAAGGAAATTATGAAAATTATCATGTACGAAACATCAATGGTGTAGATACACCTGTTTCCAATCCAGACAATACAAGAAATAACAATTTAGGTTAATCATCATCCGACACGCATACCACTTTGTATCCATCTAGCACGATAATATTTGTGTCGGTAATACTGGCGATTAGCTCGTTATCCGAACCAACAACCCGTATCTCTGAATATTCATTTTCAGAAATTTTCATCTTTTACTCACTTCCTCAATTCCAAAAAGATAGTTTGCATCCACATTAAACTCTTCTAACACTTCAAGTAACTTTTGAATATCAATTACTTTAATGATTCTGCGACCATTCAGCATATCACTTAGTTCTTGGGCAGTCATTTGTGTCTTTTCTGCAATAACTGTCTGTTTTATACCTTTATCTTTGATTGCTTTTTTTAAGCGAATTGCAACAATGCCATTTGCTTTAGATACTGCATTCATTTTATCTTTCTCACCTCCTGGTTATTTAGTTTCGGTTAAACCGAAGTCTAATGGTAAAAAAATAATTTGCGAATAACGTACATTATACGTTTCCTCTATTTTACGAAGCACCGGAATATCTGGATAAGACTTTCCTTGTTCATAGTTTCTAAGTGTATCTGTCGCTATTCCTATTAATTTAGCGGCTTCTTCTTGCTTATAACCTCGCATTTCGCGGATACTCTTTAATGTTGCTTTCATATCTTTAGGAAATCTAGTTTCCGTTTTCACTTTCGCTCACCTCCTTAGTTCTCTTATATACTACCACGGTTAAACCGAAGTGTCAACGGTTTTTCCGAATTTTTTTCGGTTTATATTGATTTTTTTCGGTTTCTCCATTATAATATAGTCATATTCAAATTAAGAAAGGAGGCACTGGTAAATGAGCGACTTAGGAAACAAAGAAGTCATGGCTAGAAATATAAAATACTATTTAAAGGCTAATGATGTTACTCAAACAGAAATGTGCAACACCTTAGGTTTTAAAATGTCCACTGTATCAGACTGGATGCATGCACGAACCTATCCACGAATTGACAAAATAGAGATGATGGCTAATTATTTTGGAATAGAAAAATCAGATTTAGTAGAAAAGAAACCTTCTTCTGCAGAGCTCAATAAAAGAGACACAAAGCAAATAGAAGAAATACTACAGCAAACAAAAGATAAACTAACATCCCAAGAAGGATTAATGTTTGATGGTGATCCTGCTTCTCCTGAAGCAATTGAATCTATTCTAAACGCAATGGAAATTGGGATGGAGATGGCTAAGAAAAAGAACAAGGAAAAATATACACCTAAAAAATATAAAAAGGACTGATGTGAATGGACATAAAAAAGATTGTAAATTCGCTTGTCAAAAACATAAAACTAGAAATCCCTTTGAGATCATCAAGGGACTAAATGTTATCCTTGTGCCAGTGCCACTTGAAGGTGTCAGAGGATTTTATCAATATTTTCAAAGAAACAACATTATTTATATTGACGATTCTCTTCCAGAACATGAACAAATCCTTGTCTGTGCTCATGAGTTAGGTCATATGTTGTTGCATAAAAAAGCTAATGCTTTATTCATGGATACATATACTGGGTTCAATACAACGAAGTATGAAAAAGAAGCGGATCTATTTGCTATGGAACTTCTGGTACCAGATGAAACGTTCTTAGAGTACCAGGAATACACAACTGGTCAGATCGCACGTGCACTTGGATATAATGAAGAGTTGATTAAACTAAGATTAAAATAGCGATGACCTACTGCAATAAGCCACCGCTACCTCTAGTGTATAAAATATGTAAACTATACAAATTGATTATAACATATTTTTATATCAGGGGGAAAAATTATGAAAAAAAGATTTATAGCATTAGGGGTAATATTATCACTAATTTGTATTTTTCTAATTGCTTGTACATCAAAAAAGGATGATACAGTTGACGATCCTTATAAAAATTTCGAGCAAATAGAAAGTTCATATGGAATAAAATATAAAATTCCAAAATCATGGATTGCCGTCGATTCCAACTCAGATGATACATCCCTTTACTATAAGAATGAGCTCGGAGATAATGATGGCTTATTGAGTGTAGTCTATCATAAATTCAATGGTAATGTACTGGATTCTAAAAATGTTGAAAAGGTAAAGGATAGTATTAAAAAATCTCAAGATTATAAAGATGATTTAAAAGGCGAATATGCACAAGTAAATAGTATTGATGTAGAGAAGTTATATTATAATAAATCTATTGATGGAAAAACTTATAAAAATGAAATGCTCGTATTTCCTGTAAAAAAGCGGATATTTTGTAGTTTGTGCAATGAGATCGCCCGAAAATGATTATTCTTCGGAGTTTGATAAGATCTTTGAATCTATAGAAATCACATCTGCTTATGATGCAACTGAAGCAACTACAGAAGAACCAACAACCACAGAGGTTACAACTGAAGCAACTACAGAAAAAACTACAGAGGTTTACGCGCCTACAACGGGAGAAGAAAATGCTCTAAATAAAGCTTTCGACTATCTTGATTATGATGCATTTTCTAAGTCTGGATTAATAAAACAGCTTAAATATGAGGGATTTACAACTAAAGAAGCCAAATATGCTGCAAATAATTGCAACGCTAATTGGAAAGATCAGGCCTACAAAAAAGCAACATCTTATTTAGAAAGTCAATCTTTTTCAAAATCTGGGCTCATAAAACAATTGGAATACGAAGGATTTACCAATAGTCAAGCTAAATACGGAGCAAATAAAGCCTATAAATAACAAAAAAACCGCCCAGCTACCAACTGGACGGAAATTCAGAAACCTATCAACTTTGTGTATGATATGCTCCTACCTGAACAATAGGATTATATCATACACTCCCGATTTTTACAAATTGATGAGGGTGTATTTTTTGTACCCTTTTTTCAAGGTTTAAGAAAGGAATGATGATATATGGCACTGATCAAATGCCCCGAATGTCAATTGCAGGTAAGTGATAAGGCGATAACTTGTCCTCACTGCGGATATCCTCTTGATACTAAAGCTGTAAAACGGCAATACAACAAATCTACAAAAAGAAAAAGACTTCCTAATGGTTTCGGTACAATCTCCAAATTAAAAAACAAAAATCTCCGAAGACCTTTCCGTGCTCAAGTTTGTGTTGGTAAAAACTTCTATGGCAGACCGATTTATAAATCCTTAAAACCTCAATCTTCTTTTGAAACCTATAACGATGCTTATGCTGCACTAATGGAATATCATAAAAATCCTTATGATCTTGACTCCGATCTGACTGTTGAGCAGCTCTATGAAAAATGGAGCGAAGAATATTTTAAAGCTTTGAGCAGCTCATCTAGCGAACGAACCATCAAGTCAGCTTGGAACTACTGCTCTTCTATTTATGGAATGCGTGCCAAAGATCTACGGGCAAGACATATTAAGGGATGCATGGAAGATGGAACGTATATAGTCAATGGAAAAGAAAAACATCCATCTCCTACTACGAAAACCAAAATAAAATCATTATTCAATTTAATGTTAGACTATGCAGAAGAGCATGAACTTGTTGATAAAAATTATGCCAGAACATTTAAATTGGCAGATGATATCATCAAAGATGTCGAGGAAGAGAAAAAGGATCATATTGATTTTACGAATGAAGAAATGCAGAAATTATGGAATAACTTATATAATGTAGACTATGTAGATGTATTGCTGATTCAATGCTACTCTGGTTGGAGACCACAGGAGTTAGGATTATTAAAAATAGAAAACGTTGACTTAGACAATTGGTTTATTACTGGTGGAATGAAAACCGATGCTGGAAAAGATCGTATAGTTCCAGTTCATCCAAAAATTCGTAGCCTAGTGAAGTATCGTTACCAGGAAGCTCAAAAATTAGGAAGTGAATATTTGATCAACTGCACTGATACTAAAACTCATCGATCTAGTTTAAAACTTACATACGACAAGTACCGTCATAGAGTTGATAAGATTATTGAACAACTAGAACTGAATCCTGATCATCGTGCCCATGATGGCCGTATCCAATTTGCAACGATGGCTGGTGATGCCAAAATGAATGAATATGCAGTAAAACGCATCATGGGTCACAAAATAAAAGACATTACAGAGAACACTTATACAAAGCGAAAAAAAGAGTGGCTTATGGAAGAGATTTTAAAAATAAAGTAAGAAAAAAAGAGAGTCAAAAATTAATCTGGCTCTCTTTTCTTATTCACATTCTGAGTGTAGAGATATGGTATAGAGATAGTGTAGAGATAATATAGAGATTGTCTACATTTCACTACTTTTTACCACTTCTAACACCCTCAAAAAACCGCTTAAATACGTGGTTTCTTAGAATTTACCTGCCTTAGCAGCTTCTTCAATGGATACAGCAACTGCAACAGTAGCTCCTACCATTGGGTTGTTACCCATACCGATTAATCCCATCATTTCTACATGGGCTGGTACTGAAGAAGATCCTGCGAACTGAGCATCACTATGCATACGTCCCATAGTATCTGTCATTCCGTAAGAAGCTGGTCCTGCAGCCATGTTATCTGGATGTAATGTACGTCCTGTACCACCACCAGAAGCTACAGAGAAGTATTTTTTACCCTGTTCGATACATTCTTTCTTGTATGTACCTGCAACTGGGTGCTGGAAACGAGTTGGGTTTGTAGAGTTACCTGTGATAGATACGTCTACACCTTCTTTGTGCATGATTGCAACACCTTCTGTTACATCGTTAGCACCGTAGCAGTTAACCTTAGCTCTTAATCCTTCAGAGTAAGATTTTCTGAATACTTCTTTAACTTCACCTGTGTAATAATCCATTTCAGTTTCAACATATGTAAATCCGTTAATTCTGGAAATGATCTGTGCAGCATCTTTTCCTAATCCGTTTAAGATAACTCTTAAAGGTTTCTGACGAACTTTGTTTGCTTTTTCAGCGATTCCGATAGCTCCTTCAGCAGCTGCGAAAGATTCGTGACCTGCTAAGAATGCGAAACATTCTGTTTCTTCTTCAAGAAGCATCTTTCCTAAGTTACCATGTCCAAGACCTACTTTACGCTGATCAGCTACAGATCCCGGAATACAGAATGCCTGAAGACCTTCACCGATAGCAGCAGCAGCGTCTGCAGCTCTCTTGCAACCTTTTTTGATTGCGATAGCAGCACCTACTGTGTAAGCCCAGCAAGCGTTCTCGAAACAGATTGGCTGAATTCCTTCAACCTGAGCATAAACATCTAATCCAGCAGCTTTTGTGATTTCACCAGCTTCTTCGATAGAATTGATTCCATACTCTTTTAAAACAGCAAGAATCTGTTTTTCTCTTCTTTCATATGATTCAAATAAAGCCATTATTCGCTACCTCCTATTCCTTTCTTGGGTCAATAATCTTAACAGCGTCATCAACGCGTCCGTACTGACCTTTGGCCTTGTCAAGTGCTGTCTGAGCATCGTCTCCAGCTTTGATGAAGTCCATCATTCTACCAAAGTTAACAAACTGGTATCCAATGATTTCATCATCAGCATCAAGAGCGATACCTGTAACGTATCCTTCAGCCATTTCAAGGTAACGAGGACCTTTTTTAAGTGTTCCGTACATTGTACCAACCTGAGATCTTAATCCTTTACCTAAGTCTTCAAGACCAGCACCGATTGGAAGTCCTTCTTCAGAGAATGCACTCTGAGTTCTTCCGTATACGATCTGTAAGAAAAGTTCTCTCATTGCTGTATTGATAGCATCACAAACTAAGTCTGTATTTAATGCTTCTAAAATTGTTCTTCCTGGTAAGATTTCAGATGCCATAGCAGCTGAATGTGTCATTCCTGAACATCCGATTGTTTCTACTAATGCTTCCTGGATGATACCTTCTTTAACGTTAAGAGTTAATTTACATCCTCCCTGCTGAGGTGCACACCAACCAATACCATGTGTTAATCCTGAGATGTCTGTTACATCTTTCGCTTTTACCCATTTTGCTTCTTCAGGAACTGGGGCAGCTCCATGGTTTACACCCTGAGCTACTGTACACATTTGTTCTACTTCATGTGAATAAATCATGTTGAAACTCCTTTCAGTATTAAAAATAACACCTTTATTTTAGCACATCGTTAAAAATAAAACAACAAATTATCTTAAGAACTTCGTTAAGTTTTTCAATGTTTTTGTTGGTTTGTGTGATAAAAATAATTTTTTTGTCAAGTTGTTTTTCTTTTATTACAAAAAATCTCAAATTTTCATTTTTTTTTAGTCAATTCGATAAATTGTCTGAATTCTATTTCCCTTGTTTTCTTTAGGAATTACGGGTATAATTTAATACATATTTTTTATTACAGAAAGGAATTATGATTATGAGTCATTATGATTTAGAAACAAAATGTCTTCATTCTGGTTACGCTCCTAAGAAAGGAGAACCATGTGCACTTCCTATTTATCAGAGTACTACTTTCAAATATGATACAACCGATGAAATGGGACAGTTATTTGATTTAAAAGCAGAAGGCTATTTCTATACACGCCTTCAGAATCCTACAAACGATGCCGTAGCTGCCAAAATCGCTGATCTTGAAGGAGGTGTTGCAGGACTTCTTACTTCTTCTGGACAGGCTGCAAACTTCTATGCGATCTTTAATATCTGTGAAGCTGGAGATCATGTTGTTGCAGCTTCTACAATCTATGGTGGAACATTTAACCTTCTGGGTGTTACATTAAAGAAACTTGGAATTGACTGTACATTCGTTGATACTGATGCAAGTGCTGAAGAAATTGCTGCTGCATTCAAACCGAATACCAAAGTTTTATTTGCAGAGACAATTGCAAACCCTGCACTTGTCATTCTTGATATTGAGAAATTTGCAAAGGTTGCCCATGAACATGAAGTTCCATTGATCGTTGACAATACTTTTGCAACGCCGATCAACTGTCGTCCTTTTGAATGGGGCGCTGATATCGTCACACATTCAACAACTAAATATATGGATGGACACGCTGTTCAAGTTGGCGGTGCGATCATTGACAGCGGAAACTTTGACTGGGACGCTTATGGACACAAATATCATGGTCTTACTGAACCTGATGAATCTTACCATGGTGTCGTTTATACAAAACAATTTGGAAAGAAAGCTTATATCACAAAAGCTACATCACAGCTGATGCGTGACCTTGGTTCCATTCCATCCCCTGAAAACTGTTTCTTATTAAATCTTGGATTAGAAACACTGCCTTTACGTGTAGAACGTCATTGTGAAAATGCTCAGAAAGTTGCTGAATTCTTAGATGCTCATGAAAAAGTATCTCATGTAATTTATGCCGGACTTCCTGATGATAAATATCATGAATTAGCACAAAAATATATGGATGAGGGAAGAACCTGTGGTGTTATTTCCTTTGAACTGACTGGTGGACGTGATGCTGCAGTACGTTTTATGGATAGCTTAAAATTAGCGAACATCGCAACTCATGTTGCTGCATCCAAAACGATGGTACTTCACCCAGCAAGTCATACACATCGCCAGATGAATGATGAACAGTTAAGAGAAGCTGGTGTTTCTCCTGGAATGATCCGTTTATCCGTTGGAATTGAAAGTGCAAAAGATATTATCAATGATCTGAAAGAAGCACTTGAGAATGCATAGTTTTATAGGTGTTCGAAGATTACTTAGTAACAGTAATAATTTATATTATAAATTTCAAATATCATAGCAAAAAAGAACCTTAACTCCCAGCATTTATTATATATGCATTGAGTTAAGGTTCTTATTATTTTATATTCTATAAAATCTATAACAGATTATTCATCCCAGTTTGTATAAACTTCTTGCACATCGTCATCCTCATCAAGAAGATCTAATGTTTTCTGAATACTCTTAATATCTTCTTCACTTGTAAGTTCGACCATAGTACCAGGGATCATTGTTACACTGGCATCTGCCATAGGAATTTCTTCCTTCTCTAAAGCTTCTCTGACTGCACTGAAGTCTTCTGGTGTTGTCAATACTTCAAAGCTGTCGTCTTCTTCGTTGAAGTCTTCTGCTCCGGCATCTAATGCCATCATCATAAGATCGTCTGCATCCATTTCACATTCTTCTTTAGAGATGATGATCTGTCCTTTCTTCTCGAACATATAAGATACACATCCTGGTGTTCCTACGTTACCATTTCCTTTTGTGAAAGCATTTCTTACATTAGATGCTGTACGGTTTTTGTTATCTGTTAATGTATCTACGATGATCGCAACTCCGCTTGGTCCATATCCTTCATATGTAATCTGCTCATAATTAACAGAATCTGCATCTCCGGCAGCTTTTTTGATACCACGTTCAATCGTGTCATTTGGCATATTGTTTGCTTTTGCTTTTGCAATGACATCACGTAATCTGCTATTGTTGTCTGGATCTGGTCCACCCTCTTTAACGGCTACTGCAATTTCTCTTCCAATGACTGTGAAAATCTTTCCTTTTTTCGCATCATTTTTTTCTTTTTTGTGTTTGATGTTCGCAAATTTACTGTGTCCTGACATCTTCTTCTTCCTTCCTTTTCCTTTTTTCTACCTTTACCTGTCTAATCATGTTGTCATGAATATCAACAGATTTAAAGGAATATCCTTGGTAGATAATTTCTATTTCTTCATTGTCTTCTGGTAAATGTCCCAGCTGATCAATTAAAAATCCATTGAGTGTCTCAATATCTTCAACGTCAAATTCGATTCCTAATGTATCCTCAAGTTCTTCCAGTCTCGTACTTCCTCGTACAAGATAAATATCTGCCCATCCAATCTTGGTGATATTACGGTCTTCGACATCATATTCGTCTAAAATATTCCCTACTATGACCTCTAGCATATCTTCCATAGATACAATACCTTCTGTCTGGCTGTATTCATCAATAACGATCGCCATATGAATCTTCTTGGTCTGCATCTCCTGAAAAAGCACCGATAAATTCATCGTCTGATGAACAAAAAACGGCTCTCTTGCAATATCAGAAAGTGTTGCTTCTTTCTGATTAAGATATGCATCGATCACATCTTTTAAATAAAGCACTCCTACAATGTTATCAATGTCATCTTCATATAATGGGTATCTTGAATATGGCTCATCTAACATATAATTTAATGCTTTCTCTACGGACATGTTTACATCAATCGCATCAATCTTCTTTCTTGATGTCATAACATCTGTGACATCTTTATCTCCAAATTCGAAAATATTCGTGATCATGCGGGCTTCCCCTTCCATGATCGCACCTTGCTCATGTCCTTCGTTAACAATGTTCATGATCTCTTCTTCATATTCATTGTCTTCATCCTCTTCATGTTCTTGTTCTGATGTGTGCAGTTTTTTCTTTGCTTCTTTGATCTTCTCTCTTTGTTTCATGAAAAAACACCCAACTGCAAATCCGATGATAACTGCTAAAATGATCATCATAAGCACCGAGGGAGTAAATCCTTCCATTTCTTTTTCTTTCTCCTTTTATCTTCTAGAAATTAAGACTATACAAACTTAAATATATCATTTCTAAGAAAAAAGGTCAATATATCCAAGATTCCTGTTATGTATCAAGACTTAAACTGATCTTTAGTGCATGATCCACTTGTTTTAGGAATGTACAATTTAAATGGCATACCTTTTCTCTTAAACGACTTTTATCGATTGTCCGGATCTGTTCTAACAAAATCACAGAATCTTTTTCTAATTCACATCTGTGGCAGTCGATCGGTACATGAGTCGGCAACTTTGCCTTGTTCATCTTACTTGTGATCGCTGCACAGATGATCGTTGGACTATATTTATTTCCCGCATCATTTTGCAATACGATCACAGGACGGATACCGCCTTGTTCTGAACCAACAACCGGTCTTAAATCTGCATAAAATATATCGCCTCGCTTAATTACCATAAGCATAAACACTCTCCATTTCTTTTTAAATATTGTATGAAGAGTATTTACGATTCTTTCAAAAGTATTCCTTATTTTTCAAAATATTCTGTTTCTTTCATCTCTCCGTTTCGAATATATACTCGTGGAACACGTTTTCCTATTCCACAGACAAATTCATAATTAAAAGATCCTGCTTCATTTGCAACTTCTTCTACGGTCAACATTTTATTGCCATCGTGTCCGACTAAAGTTACTTCATCCATCACAGATACACCTTCAATATCTGTCACGTCAACCATAAACTGATCCATACAGATTCTTCCAATGATCGGTGCATACTGCCCACGGATCAATACTTTTCCTTTGGAAGAGAGTGATCTTGGGTATCCGTCTGCATATCCTACTGGGATAGTTGCGATCTTTGTCTTCTTATCAGTTACATATGTGTGATTGTAACTGATTCCTTCTCCTGCTTCCACTTCTTTGATATATACAATGTGTGTCTTTAATTCCATTGCTGGTCTTAAATCCAATACATCTTTTGAAACTTCTTCTGATGGATATAATCCATAAGTAATGATTCCTGAACGTACCATATCTTTTCTAAATCCATCCAGATCAATGATCGATGCACTGTTTGATACGTGTTTGATCGGAATATAGATATCTCTTTCCTCAAGCCACGTAATAAACTGATCATATTTTCGTTCCTGCTCATAAGTTTCTGTTTTATCCGCCTCGTCTGCACATGCGAAATGTGTAAAGATTCCTTGAATCTTGATATTTGGTAATTTGGCGATCTTCTCTATGATATCTACAGATTCTTTGGTTGGTTTAAATCCGATACGGTTCATTCCTGTATCCAGTTTGATATGAATCTTCGCATCTTTGCCTAGTGCCTGCGCGATCTTTGATAAGGACTCTGCCATCTCATAGCAGAATACGGTTGGCTCGATCTCATACTGAATCAATGAGCTGTACTGATATTCTGATGTGTATCCTAAAATCAAGATTGGCTGTCTGATTCCATTGTTTCGAAGTGTGATCCCTTCTTCTAGGATTGCAACGGCAAATGCATCAACTCCGATCTTATTTAATTCTTTTGCAATTGGAACTGCTCCGTGTCCGTATCCGTCAGCTTTGATCACTGGCATTACTTTCACACCTTCTCCAACTACACGTTTTACTTCTCTTATATTATGACAGATTGCATCCAGATCAATAACTGCATGCACTCTATAGTACTGGTTCATAATTTCCTCCTGTAACGTCCTTTATATGAGCAATAATATCTGATGCGATCATGCTGTAAGCGCCCAGATCATGCTTTGCATGATCTCCTGCAAGACCGTGAAGATAAACTCCGTGAACTGCTGCCTCATGAACAGATAATCCTTCCCCCAAAAGGCCTGTGATCATTCCCGCAAGAACATCTCCACTTCCTCCAGTCGCCATTCCATCATTTCCGCTTTGATTAATATACACCAAATCATCTTCTCGTGCAACGATAGTTGTTGCATCTTTTAAAACAGCTGTACAATGATATTTCTCTGCAAGATCTTGTGCACTCTGACATAGATCTTCTTTGATCTGTGTGATATCACATGACATCAATCTTGCTGCCTCCATCAAATGTGGAGTCATGATCGTCCCATATGGATAATCAATTTTCATGTTAAATCTACTGATTATATTTAATCCGTCTGCATCAATGACCAATGGTTTTTTCCCTTTTTTCAAAACCATCTCTAACATTTCTTTCATTTCTTCACTGACACCAACTCCTGGACCAAACAAGATACAATCACACCATTCTAAAGATTCTTCTAAATCTTTTCGTTCTCCAAATAAAATTTCTGGAAGTCTTGTCTGTAAAATCTGACGATTTCCAGCATCAGAAAGCACTTTCACAAGTCCTGCACCCATCCGAAGTGCTGCTTCTGCTGCAAAACATGCAGCTCCTGACATTGTTTCATTTCCAGCAATGATCAAAATCTTCCCATAGCTTCCTTTATTGGAATATGCTTTTCTTTCTGGCATTAAATGATCACTTTCCTCTAATATATATCCTGTCGCATACTTTTTGATCGTCTGGTTATGAAATCCTATGGATACCAGTTTAATATCTCCACAATATTCTCGTCCTGGATATAATAAATGACCTCTTTTATATCCACCAAATGTAACTGTTGATGACGCATGCACTGCACATCCAAGAATCTTTCCACTATCTCCACTGATTCCAGATGGAATATCAATTGCGATCACAGGCTTACCACATGCATTGATCCGTTCAATGACTTCTTTATAAACACCACCAACTTCTCTAGAAAGTCCAACTCCAAAAATCCCTTCGATCAAAAGATCATATTCATGAAAATTTACATCTTCACAATCTATCGGAAAATAGCCTAGATTCTTAAGTATCTGAAGCTGCAATTTCAGATCTGCTGAAGCTTTTTCTATATTACCAACGATCATATAATCCACTAAATAATCCTGCTCCACAAAATTCTCGTACAAGCAAGTGCATCTCCTCCATTATTGCCAATTCCTGAAATGATCAAGATCCTCTGTGAATGATCTGCTATCTGTGCAGCCTTATCTGCAACTGCTTTAGATGCTCTTTCCATCAATACAAGTCCCGGAATTCCTATTCCATGAATCGTCTCATGATCGACCGTTTGCATCTCCTGATTCTTTAATACATATCTCATACGCATTCTCCTATCGCAAAAGCTTGTGCAAATTCTCTTGTATTCGTGATCGATACATGAATTCTTGAAACTTGTTTATCTTTTGCTATCTCTTTCGCCTTTCCATATAATTTGACATATGGCGCACCTGATTCATTTCTCAACACTTCAATCTCATATGGTTCCACACCGAAAAAGCCGGTTCCAAATACTTTGGAAACGGCTTCTTTTACAGCAAAATTGCCAGCTAAAGTCGTAGCATTGTCTTTTGCATATGCTAATTCAGTTGTCGTAAAAATTCTTGAAAGATGTCTTCCTCGAAGAATCATCTCTTCTATCCGGTATATCTCTACGAGATCTGTTCCTATTCCAGCAATCATCTTCTTACCTGCTATTCGTTCTCACTCTCTTCACGATTGTGGACATTGTATGTTAATGTCATCAGACTTTCTGCTAAATGTACATTCTCTACTGTAACATTATCTGGTAAATGAAGATCGATTGGTGCAAAATTCCAGAATCCTTTAATTCCCCATTCTGCCATCTTCTTTGCGATCGCAGGTGCCTGATCCTTCGGAATTGTCAGTGCAGCAATCTTAATTCCATGTGTTTTGATAAAGTTCTCTAGTTCATCTGTATCAAGAACTTTCACTCCACGGACAGAAATTCCGATTAGCTTTGGATTCACATCAAAAAGTGCCATGACTTTGTATCCATAATCTTCATTAAAAGACTGATAATTCGCAAGGGCCTGTCCAAGATTTCCGGCTCCAACAATGATCATGTCATTTCTCTTATCCAGACCTAAGATCTTACCAATCTCTGTATACAGATTATCTACATTATATCCGTATCCCTGCTGCCCAAATCCACCAAAATTGTTAAGGTCCTGACGAATCTGCGATGCTGTTACCATCATCTGTTCACTTAATTCTTTTGAAGAGATTCTTGTAATATTCTTCGCTTTTAACGCTCCTAAATATCTGAAATACCTAGGAAGTCGTTTGATAACTGCTGAGGAAATATTCTTATCTGAGTTTGCCATTTTATTCCTCCAAAATCTTTATTTCGCTTATAATTATATAAGATTGTCTAATAACTGTCAATCTTTCCGTCATGAAAATATTTCATTTTTTCAAAAAATATGGTATTCTGAGAAATAATGTCTATAATAAAAAATTTGAAAGGGGTATCTTAATGATATTATCATGCCAGAATATCTGCAAAACATTTGTCGAAAAACCAGTCTTGCAGAATATCTCATTTCACTTAAATGAAAACGACCGGCTGGCGATCATCGGATATAACGGTGCCGGAAAATCGACACTTTTAAAAATATTGATTGGTGAAATCTCTTATGATGAAGGTGAAATTTCTTTAAAGAAAGACGCAAGCATTGGCTATCTTGCCCAACATCAAGATCATACATTCCACCATACAATTTTTGATGAACTTCTTTCCGTCAAAAAAGAAGTCATTGAATTAGATGAACAGATGCGTACCTATGAACAGGAAATGAAACATCTGACCGGTGATGCACTAGAACAAAAAATGAATCAGTATACAAATGCTACTCATAGATTTGAGCAATTAAATGGTTTTGCATACAAAAGTGAGATCACAGGAATCTTAAAAGGACTTGGCTTTTCTGAAGAAGATTTCACAAAAGAGATCAACACTTTATCTGGAGGTCAAAGAACTCGTGTTGCTCTTGGTAAGTTACTGCTTAAAAATCCTGATATTCTGCTTCTTGACGAACCAACAAACCACTTGGATGTTGATTCCATAAAGTGGCTTGAAAATTACCTGTCTCATTACAAAGGAGCTGTGATCATCGTATCTCATGACCGCTATTTTCTTGATAAAATTGTCAATAAGGTCATGGAGATCGACCAAGGACACTCCATGCTGTTTGATGGAAATTATACAACATTTATCGAAAAACGTGATCAGATCAAAGCAATCCGTTTAAAAGAATACAAACATCAGCAACAAGAGATCAAACATCAACAAGAAGTTATCAAAAAATTAAAACAGTTCAATCGTGAAAAATCAATCAAACGTGCAGAAAGCCGTGAAAAAGCTTTAAATAAGATTGATGTATTGGAGAAACCTACGGAATATAATGCTGATATGCGTCTTAGCATTGAACCAGAGATCATCAGTGGGAATGATGTTCTGACTTTAAAAGATGTATCCAAATCTTTTGGAAACAAATCATTATTCCATGGATTAAGTGCTGATATTTTTCGTGAAGAACGCGTTGCCCTGATCGGACCAAACGGAACTGGTAAAACAACACTGTTAAAGATCATTTGCAAAAAGATCAGCAATAATGGCGGTACGATCAGCCTTGGAGCTGGAGTTTCCATTGGATACTATGACCAGGCACAAGATAACTTAGATGATTCCAAAACGATTTTTGATGAAATTTCAGATGCTTATCCAGATCTTAATAACACAAAGATCCGCAATACTTTGGCTGCATTTTTATTTTATGGAGAAGACGTTTTCCGTCCGATCTCCTCTTTAAGCGGTGGAGAAAAAGGACGTGTTTCTCTTGCAAAATTAATGCTGTCTCATGCGAATTTTCTGATTCTTGATGAGCCTACAAACCATTTAGATATTCAGTCTAAGGAGATTCTGGAATCTGCAATGAATGCTTATACTGGAACGATCCTTTATGTTTCACATGATCGTTATTTTATCAATAAAACTGCAACACGAATCTTGGAAATCTCTGATCATGGATTAACTTCTTATCCTGGAAATTATCAGGATTATATTGCTCAGAAGGAAAAAGAAAAGGCATCTCTTACTTCTTCTACTGCTTCCTCCATTTCTGTTGATACAGAATCCAAACTCGATTGGAAACAGCAAAAAGAAGAACAAGCCAAACAGAGAAAAAAAGAAAATCGTCTTAAAAAAGTCGAAGAGCAGATCACAGAGTTGGAAACGAAACAAGAAGAACTTTCAGAAGCTATGTCTTTACCTGAAAATGCTTCTGATCCTGCGAAATTAATGGAACTCAGCAATGAGCAGGCTTCCATCGCTTCTTCTTTGGAAGAACTTTATGAAGAATGGGAAACTCTTTGCTAATTTGTAAAAAAACATATATAATAATAACGTTAACCGTATTGAAAAACAGGAGGTTTTTATGAAATTAATATCCTTTGTTGTACCTTGCTACAACTCTCAGGAATATATGAGACACTGCATTGACACCTTATTACCAGGTGGTGATCAGGTAGAGATTCTGATCGTTAATGACGGATCTTCCGATAACACTGCTGCGATCGCAGATGAATATGAAAAAAAATATCCTGACATCTGCCGTGCAATTCACCAGGAAAATAAAGGGCATGGTGGTGCAGTGAATACAGGAATCAAGAATGCCTCAGGTATTTACCTGAAAGTTGTTGATAGTGATGACTGGGTAAATGAATATGCTTATGGAGAAATCCTTGATACTCTTGCGAATTTCTACAAACAGGGAACAGTCCTTGATATGCTGCTTTCTAACTATGTATACGAAAAACAAGGAGCTAAGAAAAAAACTGTTATTCATTATCGTCATGCAATCCCAAAAGATCAGATTTTTTGTTGGGATGATGTTGGGCGTTTTCCTGTCAGCCAGTATATTTTAATGCACTCTGTCATTTATCGTACTGCACTGCTTCGTGAATGCGATCTAGAGCTTCCAGAGCATACATTCTATGTGGATAATATTTATGTATTCAAACCACTTCCATATGTAAAAACAATGTATTATCTGGATGTTAACTTCTATCGTTATTTCATTGGACGTGATGATCAGTCTGTCAATGAGACAAATATGATCAAACGTATCGACCAGCAGTTTAAAGTTACTTATATCATGATTGATTATATGACTCAGTTTAATCTTGTAAGTAAGCCATTAGAACGTTATATGAGACATTATCTTTCCATTATCATGTGTATTTCTTCCGTGATCTCTGTAAAATCTGGACAGAAAGAGCATTTAAAGATGCGAAAAGAATTATGGAAATATTTATATGACAGTGACAAACGTCTGTATCGCAAAATCCGTCATAATATTACCAGCTGTGCAGTAAATCTGCCTGGATATGTTGGAAGAAAAGCTACGATTGCTATGTATAAAGCAGCTCGTAGATTTATCGGATTTAACTAAATATTTTTACATTAAAAGGTCCTGCAGAGGGCCTTTTTCTTGTTCCCCTCATCTTTTATTCTGCGTATTCTAATAATATAAAGTATGAAAGGCAACTTTCCATGCAGATTTCTGTTTCAAAACAAATCCATGCTGATCTTGCCCATCAGCATGGTTTTCTTGGAGAAGGTATCGGTATTGCCTATCTTGATACTGGCCTTTTCCCACATAAAGATTTCTCTCCGCATTCCACACGGATCGCCAAATTTGTAGATTTTGTTCATTCCAAATCTTTCAGCTATGACGATAATGGACATGGGACTCATATTACCGGCATCGCTGCTTCCTCTGCAACATTTGGTTCCGATTATTTGGGAATTGCTCCAAAATCCCATATCGTTTCTTTAAAAGTACTGGATGCCTCAGGGAACGGTGTTCAAAGCGCCTTCTTACAGGGTCTTGACTGGATTCATGAGTATCATCGCTCCTATCAGATCCGTATCGTTAACATCTCAATAGGAAGTCCTGGTTCCGAGGATAGTTCAGCCTCCAAAGAACTATTAAAACATGTCAACGCCCTATGGGATGATGGTCTTGTTGTTTGTATTGCCGGCGGAAACCATGGTCCAAAACCATACAGTATTTCAATTCCTGGAAATAGTCCAAAAATCATCACTGTTGGTTCCAGCGACGATAATTTTCAAATGATCGGAAGAAAACACTTCTCTTCAGGATATTCCGGACGCGGTCCCACAACATCCTGCGTTATGAAGCCGGATGTTGTTGCCCCTGGAACAAATATTTTTTCGTGTTCCTTAAATAACCGCTATACTATCAAAAGTGGTACTTCCATGGCAACCCCTGTCGTCTCTGGTTCTTTTGCTCTCTTGCTCGAAAAATATCCTTTTTACACCAATAAGGATATAAAAATGAAACTGCGAAAAAACTGCGACAAATTAAAAACCCCCAGACACCATCAGGGCTGGGGGCAGATCAATCTAAAAAAATTAATGGATCTTTGATAAACTTGTATCCTTAAACTTCCTCGTCAAATAAAAATTCACATAAGACCTGATTACTGACTAAGGTACCATCTTGCGTCAGAAAAACTCGGTCTCCTTCTTCTTTCATCATGCCTTGTTTCATGGATTCTATCAATGGCTTTCCATAGACAGAATCCATGGAGCAGCCAAAACGTTCTATAAACTCTTTCTTCGAAATGCCTTTCGTCTTTCGAAGTCCAAGAAACATAAATTCTTCCATCTGTTCATAAACTGATAACGAACGGGCTCCTTCATATGCATCTCCGAACGATTGAATCTCTAAATAGTCTTTCATATCGGAGGGATTCTCAAAACGTTTCTCATCCAGATACGAAGAGGCATTAAGCCCCACTCCCAAATAAGGAATATGGGACCAATACCCAAGATTATGTCTGCTTTCAAAACCTGGCTTTGCATAATTTGAAATCTCATATTTGTCGTAACCATATTCGTTTAAAATCTTTTCTGTCATTCGATACATTAAAACTTCATCTTCTTCTGATGGAAGAAGTTCCTCTAACTTGTTATCTTCGTAAAAAGGTGTTCCCTCTTCAATGATCAGACTATACGCAGAAATATGTTCTGGAGAAAGTTTAGCTATTTTTCTTAAATTCTCTTCATAAGAAGTTAATGTTTGTTTCGGCACCGCACTCATCAAGTCAACATTGATGTTCAAAAATCCAGCTTGTCTTGCCCAATCGAAACTTTGTAAAAATTCTTCATAGGTATGAATTCTTCCCAGATACTCCAACTCTTCTTTCACTGTTGACTGCAATCCAAAACTGATCCTGTTGATCCCATTTTCCCTATATGTACATAGTTTTTTTAAATCTACTGTTCCTGGATTCGCTTCAATCGTAATCTCAGCATCCTCACAAATATGAAAATGTTCAAATATAGTTTCACAAATCATTTGAATATCTTCTCTTCTAAGATATGATGGCGTTCCGCCTCCAATAAAGACGGTTACAACGTCTCGTGCCGCTAATTTCTTTCCCCAGAAAATCAGTTCTTCTTTTAGTTTCCCCAGGTATGCATGGATCGTTCCCTCCTCTGCCCGAAAGGAACAGAAATCACAATATCTGCACTTACTTTTACAAAATGGAATATGAATATAAAGCTCGATCGTATTAGTCTTCATCTAACTTCAGAACACTCATGAATGCTTCCTGTGGAATTTCAACATTTCCTACCTGACGCATTCGTTTCTTTCCTTTCTTCTGTTTCTCTAACAGCTTTCTCTTACGGGAGATATCTCCACCGTAACATTTGGCAAGAACGTCTTTTCTCATTGCTTTGACAGTTTCTCTTGCAATGACTTTACTTCCAATCGCTGCCTGAATCGGTACTTCAAACATATGTCTTGGAATTTCTTCTTTTAATTTTGTACACATCTTACGTCCACGCTCATACGCGGTATCTTCATGTACAATAAAAGAAAGCGCATCAACTTCTTCTTTGTTGATCAAAATGTCTAATTTTACAAGTCTTGATGTCTGATATCCTTTCATTTCGTAATCTAAGGATGCATAACCTCTGGAACGTGATTTTAATGCATCAAAGAAATCATAAATGATTTCATTTAATGGAAGTTCATAACGAAGTAATGCCCTTGTCTCTTCCATATACTCCATTCCAAGATATACGCCTCGTCTTTCCTGACATAATCCCATGATCGCTCCAACAAACTCAGAAGTTACCATGATCTCTGCTGTTACGATTGGTTCTTCCATATGGTCGATCTCGGATGGATCTGGAAGATTGGATGGATTCGTTAATTCGATCATACTTCCATCCGTCTTATATACACGATAAATAACGCCTGGTGCTGTTGTTACAAGATCCAAGTTATATTCTCTCTCTAAACGTTCCTGAATGATCTCTAAATGCAATAATCCAAGAAATCCACATCTAAATCCAAATCCTAACGCAACGGATGTCTCTGCTTCAAATTGTAGTGCTGCATCATTTAACTGTAATTTTTCTAATGCATCTCTTAAATCCGGATATTTTGCTCCATCTGTTGGATATAGTCCACAATATACCATAGGATTTACTTTTTTGTATCCTGGAAGTGGTTCAGCACATGGGTCATCTGCATCTGTAATCGTATCACCAACTCTGGTTCCCTGTACATTTTTAAGGCTGGCTGTAACATATCCAACCATCCCTGCTGTCAGTTCATCACATGGATTGAATCTTCCTGCCCCAAATGTACCAACTTCTACAACTTCTGCACTCTCTCCAGTTGCCATCATCTTCATCTTTGTTCCGACTTTGATCGTTCCTTCTTTGATCCTTGTAAAGATGATAACTCCTTTATATGCATCATACATACTGTCAAAGATCAATCCTTGTAATGGTGCATTCTTATCACCCTCTGGTGATGGAATCTTCTCTACGATCTGCTTTAATACCTGTTCTACATTTAGTCCGCTTTTTGCAGAAATCTGAGGTGCATCTTCTGCATCGATTCCGATCACATCTTCAATTTCTGCTTTAACACGCTCTGGATCTGCACTCGGAAGATCGATCTTGTTGATAACCGGCATAACTTCTAAGTCGTGATCAATCGCAAGATAAACATTTGCCAATGTCTGTGCCTCTATTCCCTGTGCAGCATCGACAACAAGGATTGCTCCCTCACATGCTGCAAGACTTCGTGATACTTCATAATTAAAGTCCACGTGTCCCGGTGTATCGATCAAGTTAAAAATATATTCTTCCCCATCGTCAGCTTTATAAACAATTCGTACTGCCTGCGATTTGATCGTAATCCCACGTTCTCTTTCAAGATCCATGTTATCAAGAACCTGCTCCTGCATCTCTCGATCCGTTAATGTTCCTGTCATCTGAATGATTCGATCTGCTAATGTTGATTTTCCGTGATCTATATGTGCGATAATACAAAAATTTCGTATTTTACTCTGATCTATTGCCATAAGTTCCTCCTAATTATATTTCAAGTACATATGTCTTTTCAGACACTCCATTTTAGTATAACACATTATTTAATAATTCAGCAAGTAAACTCATAGATGCTTTTGCTTCTGATAACGTATTATTCTGCGCACCAACTTCCACTAATAAGCTTCTTCCTCTGTAGTGCAGATTATAACGATATCCTTTTACGTAAATTTTTCGTGTAAATCCAGGGTATTTCAAAGCAGCCTGTGCTTGCAATTGCAGGCTGAACGCAAGATTTGTCTGCTTATTTGGATTCTTTAAATATTTGATATTTCCATTTGTTGCTGTACGGCTCATTCCATTAAAAAACATGATCTGCGCCATTCTCTTTCCATTTTGTCTCGTCACAAGCTTTGTCGATTCATTGACTCCATCCCTGTGCAGATCGATCACAACCTGAATGGATGGATATTTTTTTAGATTCTTTTCAATTGCAGTTGCTGCATAATTATAAGCCTTGGATCGCTCCTCTTTTCCGTTTTTTACATCGTAAATGTTACGATCATGTACAACCTTGATATTTTTTTGCTCCAATCTCTTCGTTAAAACATCTCCAACACCGATCACAGTATCTGATTTTCTTCCTTTCCTGCTGCCACGGTATGCCTCACTCCCATGTGTATGATAAATTAAAATCTGCGGTTCATCAGATTTCCTTAATTTTAAGTTCGTGTTTAATAAAACTTTTCCATTTAACTCATTCTCTGTCGCCATTGTCGTACTGTCGATCTGATAAATATATTTTCTTAAATATTTTGAATTTTCCCATTTTTTTGCATGAAACAACTTTTCTTCTTTTTTTACCTCCTCTACCACCTCATCCGTTGTTTCATCATCCTGAAAATAATAATCTTGCTGTACCAGATCTTCTTCTTTTTTATCCTTATAATCTGTGCGATATTGTAAGATTGGTACTGTTTCCTGATAATACATACGGACCATGTCCGATAGAATATTTCCCGAAAATGTCATTTCCTTCTTAGATACTGCCGGAAAAAATCCTGTCATGATCCCATGATAATAATGATCCATGAATTCTAAAACCATTCCCTGCGCATTGATCTTCTGACTGAAAAAAATGATCAGAAAACAACCGATCATAATACTCAATATCCATCTCTTTCTTTTCTCCATACTTTCATTGTATTCATTCATATTTTAATTATGCAGTAAATGATTGATTCCTTCAGATATCGTATAACTGATCCGTTTCATAGATTCATCAATATTTTTTGGTGTAACATGCATGGAAATAAATTCTTCATCAATATTTTCAGAAACATTTTCCAGAGATTTTTCTCCAAAAACATCATGAATGATCGCTGGAACAGAAATTACCGTTGGAACACCAATTGCAAGAACTGGAACACCGATCGTATGCTGTGTAATCTCATTCCTATGGTTTCCAACACCTGAACCCGGTGCAATTCCCGTATCGCTGATCTGAATCGTTTTATTTAATCTGCTATAACTTCTGGCCGCCAGAGCATCGATCACGATAACAACATCTGGTTTTATCCGGTCTGCTAATGATTCTAAAATCTCACTTGTCTCAATTCCCGTCTGTGCCATAACCCCCGGTGCGATCGCACTTAGTTCAAATTGATAATTTCCAATCCCCTCTTTTTGCAAATGTCTTGTAATATATAGATTGTTCACAACTTTAGGCCCTAACGAATCCGCTGTCACACCAGCATTTCCAAGTCCTGCGATCAGTATTTTTTTCTTTTTGTTTAACATTTCCTTTAAATTTAAAAATAATGCTTCACTCATTTCTTTATGAAAACTACCATCGTTTGTCGACAGATCTTTCGCTTCGATCGTAATATAGGTTCCCTTTGGTTTTCCTAAAGAGTCCTCCCCTTTTTTGTTTTTGATGATGATCTTTGTTTCTTTTATATGATTCGTTGTATCAATTCTTGTCTTTACGATAATTCCTGACTGTGCAGAGCCAATATTCTTCTCTTCTTTTAATTCCAGTGCCAGATCTGTACGATTTTGCATTGATTTTGCCTCCTTTTTTCTCTAGTATGTGATTGTTTTTAAAAAAATATTACATTTTTTCCCCAAAGATATTGACAAATTCAATCATTTTCTATAAGATATAACAGTATGTTTTGTGTATAGCTAACCGTGTCTCGCTATAGACAAGATTCAAGAAAAGAAAGAAATTTAAGTTATCATATTGGAGGTGCCCACTTTGGCAAATATTAAATCAGCAAAAAAAAGAATCAAAGTTATCAACACAAAAACAGAAAGAAATAAAGCAATCAAAACTAAAGTTAAAACATATATCAAAAAAGTAGAAGCAGCAATCGCAGCTAACGATAAAGCAGCAGCTTCTGAAGCTTTAACAGCTTGCATTTCTGAAATCAGCAAAGCTACTTCTAAAGGAATCTTCCACAAGAATACAGCTTCTAGAAAGATTGCTCGTTTATCTAAAGCCGTTAACGCTATTGCTTAATCAGATATCAAGAAACGAATTTTAATAAAATTAACCCGAAAAAAAGAAGCCACCGTCAGGCTTCTTTTTTTTCATCATTTTTATTATACTAGACTTCTTCTATCTTAAATTGATTGATTTATTTCTGACTGAACTGGATCAACAATAGTTCTACCCCAACTCTGTCACTGATCTTTCCTGTTTTAATTGATTCATCAGTTTTTGCACATGCTTCGATCATATCTCTGAGTGTATCCATTGAAAACATTTTCGCTTGATCTTTTAACTTTCCTGCAACAAATGCTGGAACTTTCATCTGCTTTGCGATCATCCCATTGCTCTTTCCAAGACAATCTAAATCTTTCACCTGAAGCAGCTGATTACACTGTCTGACTAACAATGCCAGAATTCCAAATGGTGATTCCTTTAACTCGATCAGATCATAATATAGTGTCAATACTTTTTCTCTTTGCTTTCTCGCAATTGCCTCAAGCATCACAAAGATCTGATTTGTCGTCTGAGAAGATGTCAACTCTTCCAGATCACGGATTGTAATTTCTTCTCTCTCTCCAACATAGGAGATCAATTTCTCTAATTCATTTTTTAAAGTATACATATCAGATCCACAGCGATATAAAAAACTTCGCATCGTTGCAGATGACATCTGTTTTCCTTCTTTCTTAAGCAATGAGGTCAGCCATCTGGATAATTCTTTATCTCCAGCAGATTCAAAACATACCGCATGTCCTTCCTTCGAAAGAAATTTATAAATCTTTGAACGCTTATCTACACTATCTTCTATAAAAAGCACAACACTTGTATCCGAAGCTTCCTTTAATCCTTCAATAAACGTATCATCACTTTTCTTTCCAAGTCCTGTTTCATCCAAGATCAAAAACCTATGATCACTAAAAAACGGCAGTGTTTTAGCAAGTTCAATAATCTCTATCGCATCAGACCTTTTTCCTTCAAAATAAGAATAGTTCATCGTATCATCTTCTGAAACTAATGCTTTTTTTAACTGGTTTTTCATCTGGGAGATCATATATTTTTCTTCCCCGTAGAATAGATAAAAACGTTCGTATGTATTTGTCTTGATATCTTCTAATATTTTCTTCATATTCTTTGCATCTCTTTCTATAGCTTTTGATAGTATACCTTTTTTTTGAAGATTTTCAACCATCTCTTCTTTTGAAAAAAATAATCGCACCACTTCGATCTGTTCTATAAATCTTTGTGTGATATGTCTGTAGTCTGTGGATAGTTTCTAAATGTGGGTGTCCATATCTATTTTGTTTTCCACAAGAGATGACCGTCTGTTTCGGCTGAACCTTTTGTAAAAATTCATTACTCGTGGAATTTTTTGACCCATGATGTGCTGCTTTTAATATATCTGCTCTTTCCAATTCTTCTGATAATAGTTCTTCTTCGCCTTCTTTTTCCACATCTCCCGTTAACAGCACCCGATATCCAAGTATTTTTCCCTGCATTACCAACGATGCCGCATTCTTTTCCATCTGACTGTTCTTTTGAGGATGCAACACTTTCAAACTTCCATCTTTTGTAGTGATCTGCCTTCCTCTTGAAAGATAAAAAATAGTTGTTCCTCGTTTCTTCGCTATACCTATGATCTTTTTCATTGTCTCATCTTTTGGAATCTCTGGAAGCCCAAGATACTTAATTTTCCCCATCTCAAGTAATTCCTTGATCCCAGAATAATGATCGATATCCATATGACTGATCACCGCAATCTGAATCTTCTGATACCCCAGATATTTCATATACGGAAGAATCCGATATCTTCCAACCTGATCTTCACTGCTGCTTCCACCATCAAATATGATCGCCCCAGACTTCGTATCTGCTACAAAACAATCTCCCTGCCCAACATCAAGAAATGCCAGACTCTTTCTTCTGGCCATTGGAATCCATATCAAAATGATCATGATAACATAAGCCAGACTGATCCTGATATGTCGATTTTGTCCATTTTTCTTCCATATCCACAATCCGGTCATAAAATAAAATAAGAGTACCCATAAAAATGGTACATGTCCGATCGTCAACATCCCATAAGACTGTCTGGAAATCCACAAAACCCCTTGGATCATCCATGAGATTGCTTCATGAAATACGGTATACGGCAAAAAAATCAAAAGAAAAGCTAAAGTAAAAGCACACGTTGCCAGTGGTACTGCTGCTACATTCGCAAGAAAAGAAAAAGCTGGAGCTTCATACTGAAAATATATGATCAATGGCAGCATCCCTATCTGGATAAAAATACAAAACGATAAAGATTCCTTCAACTTATAATATTTACCTTTCATCTTTGGTTTAACAAGTTGATAGATTGCGATCACAAAAACTGCTGTAAATGAATATAAAAACCCCGTATCATAGATTCTGTACGGACACATTATAAATAAGACAATTCCTGCAAAAGCTCCTGCAGACATCATATCATAGTGTTCTCCTAATATCTCTGACAGGAAGTAAACACCCAACATCATCACTGCACGAAGTGACGATCCCGATCCACCTGTTAAAATACAATAAAACACTGCACCTGTCATTCCTGCCAGTGAACCAACTACAAAATTTCCACACCACTTGCGAACCAATTTATATACCCTTCTTCCTGCCAACGATATATGAAGTCCTGATACCGCAAGTAAATGAATTAATCCACTTTCCTTAAAGTCATCTTTAACCTCATCACTCAGTCCATTTTTATCACCTATTAACATCCCCTTTAAAAAATCACTTACTTCATTTTTGTATTGAATTTCTAACTGATGTTTCATGTACTCTCTACATTGCAAGATCTTTTCCTGAAAATATATATTTTGATGTCCTTCAATCTCAATATTTTTCGAATATACATGATAGTAAATTCCTTTACTGAAATAATAATGTCTGCTTGAAAATTGGCCAGGGTTAACTGCATCTTCCCATTCTTCTAATTCTCCTTGAAACCGAAGAATATCTCCTGGAATGATCTTTTCATCCTCGGGTGTATATAAAAGGATCTTCCCCTCCAAATTTTTATTTTTTAAAAGTACTGCTAACTTTCCCTTCTTTGTTTTCGATACTTCTAAAACTCTTCCCATTGTATATTCTGTTGCCTTTTCCTTTACCTGGATCAGATCAAGTTTCATGGAAGTCTTAAAACCTAACGATAATAAAATTCCTGCAAGTATTCCAACTACAACCCATCCATAACGCCTATCACTAAAAATCAAGGACGCCAACAGACAAATACCTGTCAATAGATAAAAAGCCGCTGTCATGGACATAATATTCCATACAACGGCTGTTCCGGATAACACTCCGGCAAATATAAGAACCATCGGTCTTTGTTTCATAAATTATTTCATTGGCAACTTACCAAATACAAAACTATCTCTTCCAAGAGCACCAATTGCTGTACCATCTGTATCAAGCATTGGCTCTCCAGAAATTGAAAATGATACATAATTGATATCTTTTAACTGAGTCAGTGTATATACAATACCAGCACGGCAGATCAAATCTCTATTCTCTGAAATTCGTTTATACCCTGTCGAAAAATCAATCTCAACGATATTTGTATTCACTGATACACCATTGATCATAATTCTCTTTGGAATCACTGAGCGTATCTTATTACTCTTTGGAGTCTGTTGAAGTTTCTTTAATAAAATCTTCACTTTCTGCTGCTGATTCCCTTCAAGCTTCACATTTTCTTTCTTCATGATCAATTTCGTAACATCATTATTAGTATAGTAAATTGCTGTTCCTTTTTGATTGCCTTGGTCATTGGTTTCTTTTTTTGACCGGCATCCTGCCACTAAAGTCATCAAAGCCAGACAAAGCAAAAAGATCATGCATAATTTTCTTTTCTTCATCTCTTCCTCCTAGCCTTTATACTTTAATGGAATTCTAAGTGTAAATGTTGTTCCTTCACCAACCTTACTGTATAACTTAATCTCTCCATTATGAAGAGAAACAACGCTCTTTGTGATCGCTAATCCAAGTCCTGTGCCTCCAGTATCTCTTGATCTTGCTTTATCCACGCGATAAAAACGATCAAATACCTGATCCTGGCAATCCTCAGGAATTCCAACACCAGAATCTGCAACTTTCACATAAAAATACTTATGATCTGCATTCAGTGTCACGCGGATCCACCCATCATCTTTGTTATACTTGATACCATTCTCGATCAGATTCGTAAGCCCTAAAGACAACTTCACTTCATCAATCTCTGCTGTTACTGGACGAAAACTTTCAAAGATCAATTCGATATTACGCTGCAGAGCCAATGGTTTTAAACGCTTCATGATAATCTCCAACAATTCATTGATACTTACTGTTGTGATCTGAAGCTGCGCTGCTTTCTTGTCTAGTTTCACCAGAGATAACAGATCTGAAATGATCACGTTCTCACGATCGATCTCAGCAACGATATCCTGCATGAATTCTCGATATAATTCAGCCGGAACCTGATCTCCCTGCTGAATTAAGGAATCTGCAAGAACTTTCATCGATGTCATTGGTGTCTTTAACTCATGCGATACATTCGATACAAACTCCTGTCTTGAATCTTCCAACGTCTGCATTCTTCCAAGAATCTCATTAAAACGCTGCACAATACTGCGTACTTCTAGGAATCCTGTCTCTTCAATAGATTCATCTTCATGACCAGCCGCAATAAAATCAACATCTCTCTGAATCTTCTTTAAATCTCTCGTCAGCAGATAACTGATGATCATTGCCATTGATAATCCACAGATGATACATGCTACCAGCAGCATATTCCTGCGATGCTCCATCTCCGTAACTGCTCCCATCATATCCTCAGATGGCACAGTCGCCTGCACAGCTCCCAGGATATGATTCTGCTTTCCAGCTTTTGATACGATCGGAACCATCACTTCGATATACTTTCCACTCTCTGATACAATCCTTGTCTTCTTTCCATCCATAATATCCAATACATTATCATTTAAAAAGAATCTAGACTGAAAATCTGTATGAGTATCCTTGATGATCTTATAATTATTCTTAATTACGATGATCCGCCCATTCATACTTGCTGCAAGTTCATCAATCTGATTAGAAAGAGAGTTGGAGCCATCATCTAAATGAAAATCGACTCCAACTACCTGATCACCAAGCCAGCTACACTGACTGACCACACTATCCACTTTCTGGTCATATGTTTTCTGACGATATCCATCATTTAACAACTTACTAAATAAAACTGATGTCAATGTCGTCAGAAGGAAAACTGACAAGAAAATAAAGAACTGCATACTATGTAAAAAGGCAAATCTGTTCTTCTTAGGACTGAAAATAGTAACCTACCCCCCACTTTGTATGTACATAGTCCGGTACTCCCGGATTCACTTCGATCTTCTCTCTCAATCTTCGGATATGCACGTCAACCGTTCTTGCATCCCCCGGATAATCATATCCCCATACTGTATTCAACAAATCCTCTCTGCTGTATACTTTGTTTGGATGAAATACCAGTAACTCTAACAAGTCAAATTCTTTCGCCGTTAGATTTACTTCCTTCCCATGAATATGAACTCTGCGGCTTTCGCAATCAATCTTTAATCCTCTGCATTCTACAACCTTGGCTGATTCTTCTTCTTTCACATCGTGATGTGCGCTTCGACGTAAGATTGCTTTGATCCTTGCCTTTACTTCCAGAATATTAAATGGCTTTGTGATATAATCATCTGCCCCATATTCAAGGCCAAGGATCTTATCCATATCTTCTCCCTTAGCCGTCAACATAATGATCGGGACGCTAGAGAATTCACGAATTGCCTGACAAACCTCAAACCCAGTCAGTCCTGGAAGCATTACATCAAGAAGAATAATATCATATTGATTCTCTTTGGCTTTCTCTAATGCTTCTTCTCCATCATAAGCACAATCTACCTGCATCTCATCTTGTTCCAGACTGAATTTGATGCCCTTCACGATTAGTTTTTCATCATCAACAACTAAGACCTTCCTCATTTTTCCACCTCTAAAATTATATTGTTATCTTGTCTTTGATCTTATGATATATCCCCTCTTTAATTCCCTGAATCTTCATAATATCTGAAATATCAGAAAAAGGGCCATGTTCCTCTCGATAAGAGATAATATCAGAAGCCTTCGCTTCCCCTATCCCTGAAAGCGTCATCAACTCCTTGACACCTGCAGTATTGATATTGATCTTTCCAGAGGAAGATTGCACTGCTTTGGAATCAGATCCTTCATTCTTCGCTGTCTGTTTCTTTGACGGAATCGTTATCTGCTGCCCGTCTTTCATCTTCTCTGCCTGATTAATACTCTCCGCTGAAGCCTTCTTAGTTAGTCCACCAGCTGCTTTCACAGCAGAAACAATACGTTCACCTTTCGAAAAACGATAAACTCCCGGATGTTTTACTTCTCCACATACATAGACATAAATAGTTTCCTTAGAAGAAGACTTCTCAGCCGTTGTCTTTGTCTCCTTCTTTGGTTCTATCGATACTTCCTTCCTGCGGCTGCATCCAATGGACATCATAAAAACCATCAGCAAAATGGTTATCACTTTAACTCTCCTAAACAACATAAACCTCCCGGTCTTATGCAAAGAGTCTGGAACATGTAAATCTAACTTCTATTTTAACGAAAATTATAATACTTTACAAGAGATATTTATGATTTCCATTTAAATATTATCAATCCTGTGACAAACAAAACCACTCCTAAAAGCTTTACCCATGCAAAACCTGTTTTTTCCACACCAAACAGACCGAAAACCTCGATCAGATAAGAAACAACACTTTGTGATGCGACGATCAGCATTGCTGACTGTGCAGGTCCTAAACTTGCCACACTTTTGATCACTGTAAATGTGATTGCAGCTCCGATCACTCCTCCTAATAAAAGGTATCTGGGGCTGACCTTTAAAAGCATCGTAAAACTTTGCTCCCTCTCAGCGATCAACCAGATCAACAAACATGCGAGAAATCCTGTTGCCTGTACAAATGTACTCGTTGTCCATGTACTGCTTTGTTTTGTTACTTCTGTGTTAAATACACCTTGAATACTCATTAAAGCTCCCGAAATCAATGCAATGATCAATCCAAACATATAAAAACCTCCATGAAAAACTATCTTTTTACGGATAGTTTTTCCATAGAGGTCTTTTTTATACATTCTATGCGATACAATCTTCTAAAATAGAAATCATCTCATCTACATGTTCTTTTTCAATCACAAGCGGCGGTACAAAACGAATGACATTATTTCCTGCAGAAATTATGATCAATCCTTTCTCCAGTGCTTTCTTAACGATATCTCCAACCGGATGATCTGCATCAAATTCAAGTCCCTGCATTAATGCAATTCCACGATGTCCTGTGATACAGTCATGTCTCTCTTTTAACTCTTCTAATTTATCCCACAGGTAAGCTCCGATTTCTTTTGCATGTTCTGGAACCTGCAATTTCTCAAACTGATCAAACACTGCATTGATTGCCGCTGCTGCAAATGGATTTCCACCATATGTTGTTCCATGATCACCTGGTACCAAGGCCCCATCAGCCTTTTCACCTACAACAAATGCCCCAACAGGAACACCACATCCAAGCGCTTTTGCAAGTGTTAAGACATCCGGTTTTACTCCATAAAGATCATGTGCAAACAAAGATCCACAGCGTCCCATTCCACACTGAATCTCATCAAAGATCAGTAAGATATCTTTCTCATCACAGACTTTACGAAGTCCCTCTAAGAATTCTTTATCTGCTGGGAAAATTCCACCTTCACCCTGAACAACTTCACATATGATTCCACAAGTTTTATCTGTGATCTTTGATACAACATCTTCTAAGTTATTGAATTCTGCAAATACAGCACGAAATTCTTTTGGAACAAATCCATCCTGATAATGACTGTTACCAGTCACTGATAAAGCTCCCTGACTTCTTCCATGGAATGAATGATTCATTGCGATAAATTCATAATCTTTGGAATCGTCTTTATTATATGCATATTTTCTTGCAACTTTTAACGCACCTTCGATTGCTTCTGTTCCACTGTTTGTAAAGAACACTTTTTTAAGCCCTGAAGCATCGACAATCTTCTTTGCAGCTTCTACTGCTGGAATATTGTAATATAAGTTTGATGTATGGATCAATTTATCAATCTGGTCTTTTAATGCCTGATTGTATGCTTCATTTCCATATCCTAATGCAAATACAGCAATTCCTGCACCAAAATTCCAGATATTTCTTCTGGTCAGCATCATATAAATAGACACCTTCACCTTTTTCTAATACAACTGGAAAACGATTGTATGTCTTTAAGATATACTGTTCTCCCTGCTCAATATATTCCTGCTGCGTTTTCATCTTAACATCCTTCCTCATCTTCTTCGTTGAATAATGGTTTATCAAATAATGGTTCTTTTAAGATGGCTGTTCCAATACCTTTTTCTGTGAAGAATTCCAGTAACAGACAGTTTGTTAAACGTCCGTCTAAAGATATGGACTCTGGATACTCCACCTTCGATCGCTTCAATACAGTTCTTAAGTTTTGGAAGCATTCCTCCTCCAACAACTCCGTTATCGATAAATTCTTTTGCCTGTTTAAGATCCATCTCAGAGATCAATGTTGATTTATCTTCTGGATCTACGAATACCCCTTCGATATCAGTTAAGAATACCAGTTTTTCTGCATTCAATGCTTCTGCAACTGCACATGCTGTGTCATCCGCATTAATATTATATGGTTCATAGTTATCTCCTAAACCAATTGGGGAAATAACTGGTACAAAATCATCTTCGATCAATGCTTCAAGAAGTGTTGTATCGACACTCTTAACCTCACCGACATATCCAAGATCTTTTCCAGGCATTTCTTTTTTCTTTACACGGATCATTTCAGCATCTTTTCCAGAAAGACCTACGGCTTTAACCCCAACTTCTGCCATCATGGCTACCAGTTCCTGATTGACTTTAAATAATACCATTTCAGCAACTTCCATTGTCTCTTTATCTGTCACACGAAGTCCATGGTAAAATTCTGGTTCTTTTCCTGACATACGAACCCATTTACTGATTTCTTTTCCACCACCATGTACGATGATCGGTTTCATACCTACTAGTTTTAATAGTGCAACATCTCTGATCACGCTTTTTTGAAGATTCTTGTCTTTCATAGCGCTTCCACCGTATTTTACAACAACGTAACAGTTATTGAAACGACGGATATATGGTAATGCCTCTGTTAATACTTTTGCTTTTTGTTTTGACTGCTCGATCAATTCGTTAATTTCATTTCTCATCTGTTCCATTGATTCTTCCTTTCATAGTTGTCTGCTTTTATGCCTTTTATTTTGTCTTCTATCTATAATAATCTTATTCTTATGATCGGTAATCTGCATTAATTGTTACATAATCGTGTGTCAGATCACATCCCCATGCAGTTGCTTCAAATACTCCATTATGAACATCAATATCTGCTGTCACTGCATCTGCAGATAATACTTTCGTTGCCTCATCTTCAGAATAATCTGTTGCAATTCCGTCTTTTACGATCTCGATCACACCATCCGCACTTTTTAAACTAATATCAACCTTGACTGGATCAAAATCAACTCCAGCATAGCCAAGTGCACAAAGAATTCTTCCCCAGTTTGCATCTTTTCCGTAAATTGCTGCTTTTGTAAGACTTGATGTTACGACAGATTTGCTTAAGATCTTCGCATTTTCTTTGGAGTCTGCACCAGCTACATGAACTTCAAATAAACGTGTACATCCTTCTCCATCCCCTGCGATCTGTTTTGCAAGAGACTGGTTAACATATAATAATCCTTCTCTGAATGCTTCATAGTCTGCATCTTTTTCTGTAATTTCTTTATTTTCTGCCATTCCATTTGCAAATACAAAAACTGTATCATTTGTAGATGTATCTCCATCAACTGATACCATATTGAATGTATCTTCAATGAGTTCCCTCTGCAGTTCTAATAATAAAGCTTTATCGATTGCTGCATCTGTAGTGATAAATCCAAGCATTGTTCCCATGTTTGGGTGGATCATTCCAGAACCTTTGCACATACCTGCAATTGTAACTGTCTTTCCATCAATCTCTACTTCTACTGCCGCTTCTTTTGGCTTTGTATCTGTTGTAAGGATAGCCCAGGATGCATCTTCTTCACTTTGTCTGTCTGCTTTTAATTCTGGAACTAACTTCTTGATTCCTTCTTTGATCACATCCATTGGCAGCTGCTGTCCGATAACTCCTGTGGAACCTACGACAACTTCCTCTGGTTTAATATCTAACAATTTCGCTACTTCTTTTGCTTCGGTTACTACATTCTCATATCCTTGTGCACCCGTACATGCATTGGCAATTCCTGTATTAATTACCACTGCTCTGACTGCTTCTTGTTCTTCTACAATCTTCTTTCCCCATAAAACTGGAGCGGCTTTTACAATGTTCTTTGTAAATGTTCCTGCGATCTTTGCTGGCACTTCACTTACGATCATTGCCATGTCTTTGTTTGTCTTCCCTGGTTTCACTCCGGCACGAAGTCCTGCACATTTAAAACCTTTTGGAGCTGTTACTCCGGCATTGATGATCTTCATAATTCTAGTCCTTCCTTACCAAAGCCCTATGGGAACATTGGTACTAATTCTAATCCTTCAGTTTCTTTTAATCCAAACATAAGATTCATGTTCTGTACGGCCTGTCCAGCTGCACCTTTTACAAGGTTGTCCATGGCACCCATCATGATAATACGGTTTGTACGTTTATCGATCTTAAAGTTGACATCCACATAGTTACTTCCCTCTACCCATCTTGTCTCAGGGCAGACATCTTTGTCTAAAACTCTGACAAATTTCTCATCTTTATAATAGGTATCATAAATTGCTTTAACTTCTTCGTAACTTACATCTTTCTTAAGTGTTGCATATGCTGTCACTAAAATTCCACGGTTCATTGGAATTAAGTGTGGTGTGAAGTTTAATAATACTTCTTCTCCAGATGCATAGCTTAACTGATCTTCGATCTCTGGCGTATGTCTGTGAGTTGCAACTCCATATGCTTTGATATTTTCATTTACTTCACAATATAAGTTATTGACTTTCGCACCACGTCCAGCTCCGGATGTTCCTGATTTAGCATCGATGATCACACTGTTCATCTCAATGAGTCCTTCTTTCGCCATTGGATAAATGGATAATGTAGAACATGTTGGATAGCATCCTGGGTTAGCGATCAGTCGTGCTTTCTTGATATCTTCACGATTGATCTCGCAAAGTCCATAAACTGCCTCATCAATAAATTCTGGACTCTGATGTTTGATCCCATACCATTCTTCATATCGATTTACATCTTTAATACGGAAGTCCGCACTTAGATCAATGATCTTAACCTTAGATAAGATTTCTTCT
>ENA-OQHL01000190-OQHL01000190.1-human-gut-metagenome-genome-assembly--contig:-NODE-190-length-50856-cov-5.930533_pt1 | contig 50856 bp, 43 predicted proteins | sample MGYA00242565_ERZ504723 | MGnify/ENA primary metagenome ERZ504723 (study PRJEB26092, sample SAMD00036211) | human gut metagenome | host: Homo sapiens | study: EMG produced TPA metagenomics assembly of... | reverse complement strand
TTCATATATTTCCATGTATGGACTTAGCATCAATTTCTGCTGTTGTTCGATCATAAAAACACCGCCTATATTTGATAGATACATTGTACCAAATATAGACGGTATAATCTACTTTTTCAGTGCCCTCGTTAGATACCGGGGGCAAAGCAGTCGTGGCTAAAGCCACTCTTGCAAGGCTGGAACAGGACGACACCTTTCGCTTCGCACGGTGTCACCTGTCCTGCCTTTCTTTTAATACTCTAGCCATTTCAAAAAATAATCCTAAAGTATAAATAAAAGGTTCCGAATTATTCTTTAGAAAATTATTATTTATTTTTTCATTAGTTATAATATCTACATAGTCTTTTCCATTGAATTTGTATTTTTCCAATACTGGAGATATATCTACAGTAACATTTGCAATTATTTCCCCTTCATTATGCACTATTGCAGAATTCACAGAATGATTACCATTATCAACAATGACAAGTCCTAAAGGATTAATTAAACATGCGTTGATATTTCCAGAATGTGCATCACCATCAAATGGATTTTTATTGCATTTTCCAATATATTCTAGACTATCAAACATTCTAGTATAATTCCAAATACATGATATTATTGGTGTTTCTTCTACATTAAATTTGATACTGCATTCATGAAATTCTTCAAATGACAAATTCAACACTAAACTATAAACAATGTACCTAGTGTATTCGGCATAATTTCTATCATTATATAAACATTTGGAAATTAATTCTCCTTGTACAGAATTTGCCATAAACTTAATTAATCTATTTATTGTAGGTTGGTTATTTTGTTCTACAAGTTTTTTAAAACCATCAATAAAGTGCTTTGTATTTTCTTCGAGACGTACATTTTCTATCCTGTTATTTTTTTGTAACCTTTTAAACATATAATCACCCTTTCACTATTATTTCATAAAATTTAACATAGTACATTGATAATAACAAATATTAAGAAAACAAAATTTTAACTTTAGAATGATTTGACATAACCCTCAATATTTCTATAAATACTTTAAAATTAACAATTAATTCATTCTTGAAACCATTACAAGAAAACTTTGAATTAAGTTAATTCATTCCCACTTTAGATATTATACTTATCAGTTCATGCATTATCAAGAGTGCGAGCATTGCTTCGCAACAGGCTCTTGACAAATCCTGCTCTGATAAGTGCATGGTAATCAAGCAGAAATGAGTTAGTATGCTGTTTTACAGCAATAGAAAAGCACACCCGTTTTCAATATCAGATGTGCCTATCTACAAATCTATATTCCATTTACTACAAGCCCCGCCTGTGACTGTCTATAAGCCTTTATTTTTCAATGTTTCTTCAACAATTCTTATGAGTATATATTGTCCGTTATCATTTCAACGAAGAGGCAAAGGAAACCATGCAGGAAAAGATTAACCGGATGCTGGTTACAGAAGCAAGCCGACAGGAAATGTAGCTGAGAGAAGTGACTTGACTGAGTAAATTGAAATGGAAATATGTCTGATAGTGTGATATGATTTGAATGGCAAAAGATATTTTAAGGAACAGACATGCTAGCGTTAAGTTTGCTAAGGAGAATAATATGGAATGGTTTGGAATTGTAGCATTGTTGCTGTTACTTTGTTATTCGGCGTATCCGGGAAAAGTAAAGCGTTTAGAAACGAAAGTAAAACGATTGGAGAAAAAGCAGAGAGGAGTGGCATATATATCAAAGCTGATTAATGATCTTGTAGGAAAACAATGTATTATCAGATCAGAGTTCATTTTTAGTTTTGCGGGAAAAACTGAATTATCCTGCAAGATAATAGACGCAGATGATGAATGGATAAAAATTTGTTATACAGAGAAAAAAGATAAGCAGGTAGTTAAGCTGATGCGAATTGAAAATATTGAATCAATAGAAGAACAGTAAGTTCTATTTTAGAAATTCAGAGGAGTAAAGAGCATGAATTATAATTTACAAAAAAATCAAAATGCAGAACAGACTTATCATTCTATTCGTAATTCTATTGTGTCTGCACAACATCGTTTAAGCACAGCGGTAAATTCTGCTATGGTAACAACTTATTGGGAAATTGGAGAACAGATTTTTAAAGCATGTGGAGAAAATGATCGCGCAGAATACGGAAAGAAATTATTGGAATATCTTTCTGAGCAGCTGACCGCAGAGTTCGGAAAAGGTTTTGATAAATCGAATCTTCGTAAGATGAGGCAGTTTTATTGCACTTTTCCAATTCGAGACACACTGTGTCCTGAATTGAGCTGGTCACATTATCGTGTCTTGATGCGTATAAATGATGAACAGGCAAGAAGATTTTATATGGAAGAATGTGCAAAAGCAGCATGGAGTGTTCGTCAACTGGAACGGCAGATTAATACGATGTATTATCAGCGTATTTTAGCAAGCCGGGATAAGATAGCGGTTGCAAATGAAATTCAAACAACAGAGCCAAAACCAGAATATGAGAAAATAGTGAAAGATCCTTATGTTATGGAATTTCTGCAGATTCAGCCTGACACACATGTATATGAAGGAGATTTGGAACAGGCATTGATTGATCATCTTCAACATTTCCTTTTGGAACTTGGAAGAGGATTTTCATTTGTAGCACGCCAGAAAAGGTTTACATTGGATGGACAGGACTTTTTTATTGATCTGGTATTTTACAACTATATTTTAAAATGTTTCGTTCTCATTGACTTGAAAATGGGTAAACTGACCCATCAGGATCTAGGACAAATGCAGATGTATGTGAATTACTATACCCGTGAAATGATGAATGAAGGAGATACGCAGCCTATTGGTATTGTACTTTGTGCAGATAAGGGAGATTCTATTGTAAAATATACGCTTCCTGAAGATAATCACCAGATATTTGCATCGAAATATTTCACCTATCTGCCGTCAGAGGAAGAATTGAAACGTGAATTAAATTTGAAAGAATTTCACAAAAAGGAATAAAAACGAAAATACAAAGCGGAAGTTATAGTAAAGGAGATTTACAATGGAGTTTTGGATTTTTATGTTGATTATGGATTTGCTTCTTCCATTTACGATGATTGGTTTTGGAAGATATTTTATGAAAAAGGCTCCAAAGGAAATAAATTCAGTATTTGGATATCGGACTTCGATGTCTATGAAGAATAAAGACACATGGGAATTTGCTCATAAATATTGCGGTAAAGTCTGGTATGTCTGTGGAATGGTTATGTTGCCAATAACAGTAATATTCATGCTTTTAGTAATTGGAAAAAGTGAAGATTGTGTTGGGAGTATGGGAGGAATTATTTGTGGTGTTCAACTTATCCCTTTAATTGGGTCTATTCTCCCAACAGAAATAGCATTAAAAAAGAATTTTGATAAGAATGGAACAAGACGATAAAGTTTGCAGAATCAAGGAAATCGGGATTTGGAAGTGTGAAAGGAATGGAAATGGATAAATACCTTGAACTAAAAGAAAAATTTGAAGCAAATAGAGATGATGAAAATGCTGTAAAAATGGCGGCGTATATGAGGAATTTGTTTTCATTTTATGGTTTACCAACACCTAAAAGAAAAGCAATTTACAAGGATTTTCTGAAATTTGAGAAACGCAAAAAAATAATTGACTGGGATTTGCTTGATAGATGTTATGCAGATGAACATAGAGAATTTCATTATTTTGTGATGGATTATCTTGTGGCAATGCAGAAGTTTTTAACATTCGATGATGTACCTCATATAGAAAAATATATCAAAACAAATCAATGGTGGGACACAATAGACGGACTTGATAGAATTGTCGGGAATATAGCTTTTACAGATGAACGAATAAATGACCTAATGTTGGAGTGGTCAACAGATGAAGATTTTTGGGTGCGTCGAATTGCTATTGACCACCAGCTTTGTAGGAAAGAGCGAACAAATACGGAATTGCTTGAAAAAATATTAGTGAATAACTTTGGCAGTTCAGAGTTCTTTATCAACAAAGCCATCGGTTGGAGTCTGAGAGATTATTCTAAGACAAATCAGGATTGGGTAAAAAATTTTGTTGAAACTCATAAAGACAAGATGGATAAATTGAGTATCAGAGAAGCAAGCAAATATTTATAAGTCAAATGGAAAACACAAAATTCAAGTTTATAGAGGACTTAATGAATCCTTGTAATATTGGGCGTTGCATGAATGTTAATTTGCGTTGCTTGATGTATTGATGGCTAATCGGTATGCTAGTTTTATCAAACGAAAGGAGTAACTAGAGATGCTTGGTGAAAATATAAAAACTTATCGACAGAAAAAAGGATATACACAGGAAGAGGTTGCCAACAGACTCCATGTGACAAGACAGACTATTTCAAAATGGGAGAAAAACTATTCGGTTCCAGATGCTGAAGTATTTGTAAAATTAGCAGATGTATTAGAGGTTCAAACAAGTCAGTTGCTTGAAGTAAAGGTAGATAGTGATGTGCAAACAACAGAAGAAAAACAGAATGCTTATGCAGAGCAACTAGCACATATTGCTGAACAGATGGCAATCAGAAATCGTCAACGTAAAAGAATATGGAAAACGATAGGAATAGCCTTTGCAGTAATCATCGTTGTATGTATTGTTCTTATAGTTATGAATATTGCATTTTTTTCTGCTTACCCGACTACAGAGGATGTTCAGACACATGAAGAGACTATTATGTTGGAAGAATAGAGTTACGAACTTCCAGTTTGTAGAATTCAAAAAATTTAATATGAAATGTGAGATAGAGCGTATGGAAATAATCTATACGTTCTATTTTTTTGCCTTTTTTGGAAAAAAGTGATTAAAAAACTATTGACATTTTGTTACTGGTGAAACAACGATTAGCATTTTATCATTATTTTTGATCGATTTGCAGCCGACATGGTGTATTGTCTGAGCGATATGGAAGTCATTTTGGACTTCCATAAGCGAGTTATACAAGGAATGTCGGCGAACAAGTGATCGGTCAAAAATGATGAATAAAATGCGTGTTGTTCACTAGCAACTATTTTTTATTTGAATACGAGATATCCTCTTACATACTACAAAGTCTATGGCAAAGAAACTAATTAAACATTAAAGCGGAATACAATAATATCCCCATCTTTCACAATATATTCTTTTCCTTCCTGACGTACAAGCCCTTTCTCCTTACAAGCCTGCATCGTACCATACTCCTTCAAATCTTCAAAAGAAACAACTTCAGCACAGATAAATCCACGCTCAAAGTCTGTATGGATCTTACCAGCAGCCTGAGGAGCCTTTGTACCTTCTTTGATCGTCCAAGCACGTGTCTCGTCTTCTCCGGAAGTTAAGAAACTGATCAGTCCAAGAAGAGAGTAGCTGGCAGAGATCAGTTTTTCAAGACCAGATTCTTCTAATCCAAGATCCTCTAAGAATTCTTTCTTCTCATCATCATCTAATTCAGAGATTTCCTGTTCGATCTGAGCACATACAACGAATACTTTCGCATCAACGTCTGCAGCATACTCACGGACAGCTTTTACATAATCATTATCTTCTCCAGCAAGTTCATCTTCGTTAACGTTTGCAGCAAAGATGACTGGTTTGATCGTTAACAGGTTGCAGGAATTTAAGATTTCCTGATCTTCTTCATCATCGACTTCGAATGTCTTAGCAAGCTTTCCATCTTCCAGATGAGCTTTTACCTTAGATAAGAATTCAACTTCGTGAGCAAGAGATTTATCATTTCTTGATCCTTTTGTTGATTTTGCGATACGACGGTCTAACACTTCGATATCAGAGAAGATCAGCTCGAAGTTGATCGTTTCGATATCACGAAGTGGGTTTACAGAACCATCAACGTGAACGATATTTCCATCATCAAAACAACGAACAACGTGAACGATCGCATCGACTTCACGGATATTTGCAAGGAACTGGTTTCCGAGACCTTCCCCTTTGGAAGCTCCTTTTACAAGACCTGCGATATCAACGAATTCGATCGCTGCAGGGATCACTTTCTTTGAATGGTATTTCTCAGCCAGATAATCAACACGAGCATCTGGAACTGTTACGATTCCCACATTAGGGTCGATCGTACAGAATGGATAGTTAGCGGATTCAGCACCGGCTTTTGTTAAAGAGTTAAATAATGTACTCTTTCCGACGTTTGGTAATCCAACGATTCCTAATTTCATAATCTATTAATTTCCTTTCTCATGGGTATTTCTTAAAACAGACCTTGAAAAAATATCCAAGGTCATACTGTAGATAGTTTACCATAAGCGACTTGAAAAGAAAAGAGAAATGGGATAAGATATCTTTGATTTGAGTAACAAAACAAAGAAGAGACAAAACGAGGCTTTAGAAAGGAAGAAAAGTGATGGAACATCAAATCAGATTCCCACATTTAGGGATCGTACTGAAAAATGTCGGTGATGGAATCAATATTGGAGGGTTTGAGATCAAATATTATGGAATGATCATTGCAACAGGATTCTTGCTTGGATTGATCGTTTCTTATTACGCAGCAAAACATGAAAATAAATTTGATCCGGAATTAGTCTTTGACTATCTGATCACGATGATCATTCCGGCGATCGTAGGAGCAAGACTCTATTATGTGATCTTTTCATGGGATTATTATAAGAATCATTTGTCAGAGATCATACAGATCAGAAATGGAGGACTTGCAATTTATGGAGGTGTGATCGCAGGTGCAATCACATTATATATCTTCTGCAAGAAGAAACATTTATCTATGCTTCAGTTTGGAGATGTGGCGGTAAAAGGGCTGCTTGTCGGTCAGATTCTTGGACGATGGGGCAATTTCTTTAACAGAGAAGCGTTTGGATCATATACCAACAGTTTATTTGCAATGCAGATTCCGACAAATTTCTTTGTTGAACACGGAAGGATTGATGAGATCGTATCCAATGGATTGTATGATAAGGCAACTTATGTTGTATCTGGAAATGAAGCAGCAACCTTTATTCAGGTACATCCGACATTCTTATATGAATCTATGTGGAATCTTGTTTTACTACTGTTGATCATTTTCTTTTTTACGAAGAGAAAGAAATTTGATGGAGAATTGATCGCCATTTATTGTATTGGTTATGGAATCGGAAGATTTTTGATTGAAGGATTAAGGACCGATTCCCTGATGATCGGATCTACAGGAATCAGGGTATCCCAGATCTTAGCACTGATCCTTGCAGTATTTGGAACAGCATTTATCTTATATAAAAGGAAGAAAATAACGAAATAAGACACAAAAAGAAGGGAAATCAAACCACTTTTAGGGAATCCCTTCTTTTTTGTGCAAAAAAACAAGGATTTCTAAGAAAAAACTAAGATTTGATTGTGGATTATTCCTTGCAATTTATAAGTCTATCGTATAAAATGAAATTTATAAGTGGTAAGAAGTGGTGGAAAGTGGTGATGTCCATGTTTATGGGGGAATTTAATCACACGATTGATGCAAAAGGCAGGCTGATCATTCCTTCACGATTCCGGGAAGAATTAGGTCAGGAATTTGTGATGACAAAGGGATTGGATGGATGCCTGTTTGTGTTCCCACAAAACGAATGGGAAAGCTTTCAAGGAAAGCTAAAAACTTTGCCACTTATTAATAAAGATGCCAGAAAGTTTTCGAGATTTTTCATGGCAGGGGCAGCTCCATGTGAGATGGACAAGCAGGGAAGAACCTTGATCCCAGCGACACTTCGGGAATTTGCCCAGATGAAGAAAGAAGTTGTATTAACAGGAATGGCTGACCGCATCGAGATCTGGAGTAAGGAGAAGTGGATTGAGAACAATTCTTATGAGGATATGGATGATATCGCAGCCAGCATGCAGGAATTAGGATTAAGCATATAAGTTAGGTGGATTATGGAATTTAAACACATTTCCGTTTTATTAGACGAAACGATCGAAGAACTACATATTAAACCAGACGGAATCTATGTGGATGGGACTCTGGGCGGAGGCGGACATGCATATCATGTATGCCAGAAACTATCAGAGAAAGGAAGATACATCGGGATCGACCAGGATGCGGATGCGATTGCTGCAAGCACGAAGCGGTTAGAACCGTTTAAGGACAAAGTAACGATCGTGCGTGATAATTATGTAAACATGCCGAAAGTGTTATATGATCTTGGAATCGAACATGTCGATGGAATCTTGTTAGATCTTGGGGTATCATCCTTTCAGTTAGATGAGAAGGAACGTGGATTTACTTACAGAGAAGATGTTCCGCTTGATATGAGAATGGATCAGAGACAGTCACTGACTGCAAGAGATATCGTCAATGAATATTCCGAGATGGAACTATTCCATATAATCAGAGACTACGGCGAAGAGAAATTTGCAAAGAACATTGCAAAACATATCGTGAATAAGAGAAAAGAAAGTCCGATCGAGACGACCGGACAGTTAATAGAAGTCATCAAAGGTGCGATTCCGATGAAAGTCAGAGCCGTTGGAGGACATCCGGCGAAGAAGACATTTCAGGCGATCCGTATCGAATGTAACAGAGAATTAGACGTATTGAAAGACAGCATTGATGCGATGATCGATCTTTTAAATCCAGGTGGAAGATTATGTATCATTACCTTCCATTCTTTAGAAGACCGTATCGTCAAACGAGCTTTTAAGAAGAATGAGAATCCTTGTACATGCCCGCCAAACTTCCCAGTATGTGTATGTGGCAACGTATCGAAAGGAAAACAGTTAACAAGAAAACCAATCATTCCAGGGGAAGAAGAACTAGAGTACAATAAGAGAGCAAAAAGTTCCAAGCTTCGAGTATTTGAAAGGGCAGAATAAGGGAGAGTATCAATGGACAAGACGAGACAAGAACGATATAACATGATTTATGGCAACACAGCAAGGAAGATAGAAGATCTTGCTGCAGAGCCAGTGCGCAGACAGCCAAGGAAGACAAGAAAGGCAAGGAAGACAAGAAAGGCAAGACCAAGAAGAGAACATCAGGTAAAGGAGTCAACAAGACAGAATCAGAAGAGAGCGATGTCGATCGATCTGGCCTTTATCAAGGTATTAGTTGCGGGACTTTGTGTGATCGCAGTTGCAAGTTTCTTTTATCTGTCAGAACGCACGAAAGTTTTGAATCAAAAAGCGGCTCTTACAGATGCTAAGACACAGTTGAATACGCTGCAGGTAGAGAATGAAGATCTGAATCTTGAGATTGAACAGAGTATTCGTTTTGATACTGTAGAAACTGCGGCAAAGAAATATGGAATGGTGAAACCAGATTCCAAACATACTCTTCGTTATGAGAGCCAGGATGCAGAATACATACGCCAGTACGGGAAGATACCAAAAGCAGACTAAGAGGTGGCAAACTTGAAGAAAAGAAGAAAACCTATCAAACGATTAAATGATGCTATGAAACGACGTACGATGATCGCGTGCGGAATCATAGCACTTCTTTTTGTTCTACTGATTGGAAGATTGATCTATTTTAGTATATTTAAGAACGGAATTTACAAAAGACAGGTATTATCACAGCAGAATTATTCTAGTGAAACGCTTCCGTATAAAAGGGGAGATATCTTAGATCGTGATGGAAATACATTAGCAACCAGCCAGAAGATGTATACATTGGTTTTAGAACCAAAGAATATTTTAAGATCCGAAGAGGTACAGAAATCAACTATTGATGCACTTCATAAATATATGAAGTTAGATGAAGATAAGCTGTTAAAATTTATAAAAAGACATAAAGATTCTTACTATTCTGTATATCGAGAAGAACTTTCTTATAGTCAGATCGCAGATCTGAAAGATTTTATCGCTTCAGACAAAGCAGAGAATGTCTCAGGGATCGTATTTAATGAAAAATACAAACGTCGTTATCCGAATCAGTCACTGGCAAGTCAGGTCATTGGCTTTGTATCAGACGGTACGATCGGAACTGGAGGGATCGAGCAGTATTATAACAGTACTTTATCAGGCGTCGATGGAAGAAAATATAAATATTTAAACGAAGAATTAGAACAGGATAGCTCCATTGTGGAGCCAGAGAATGGGAAAACAGTTGTCACAACGATTGACTCCAATATTCAGAAACTGGCAGAAGATCAGCTTTCTAAGTTTGAAAAGAAATATGGAAGTAAGGGAAGCAGCATTCTTGTGATGAATCCCAATAATGGAGAGCTCTATGCAATGGCAAATTCTACTTCCTATAATCTGGAAAGCCCAAGAGATGATAAGAATCTCTTAAAGAAATACTCACAAAGTCAAGTTAATAAGATGAGTGAGAAAGAAAAGACAAAAGCATTTAATGAAATCTGGAAGAATCCAATTGTATCAAATGCATTTGAACCAGGTTCAACATATAAGCCATTTACGGTAGCAGCTGGTCTTGAAGAAGGAATCTTAAAGGGCAATGAAACTTATTATTGTGATGGATACCAGAAGGTTGGACCGCATACTATTCACTGCTCTCATAGAAGCGGACATGGATTGATCACGTTGTCTCAGAGTATTTCATTATCGTGCAATGATGCATTGATGCAGATCGCAGCCAAAGAAGGCAAGAATGTATTCGCAAGATATCAGAAGAATTTCAATTTTGGGAATAAGACAGGGATCGATCTTCCTGGAGAAGCACAGACAGCATCACTTCTTCATGATGCAAAAGATATGACAGCCGCAGATCTTGCCACAAGTTCTTTTGGACAGTCATTTAACTGTTCTATGATCCAGATGGGAAGTGCATTTTGTTCTCTGATCAATGGAGGAAATTATTACAAACCGCATGTGGTCAAACAACTTCGAAGCAGTAATGGAGAAGTTGTCAGCAATATAGAGCCGACGTTAGTGAAACAGACGATCTCAAAAGAGACATCGGATAAATTAAGAAAATACATGAAAGAAACTGTTGATTCAGGAACTGGAACAAAGGCAAAGATGAAGGATTATACAGCCGGTGGTAAGACTGGTACTGCACAGAAGATTCCAAGAAGTGCAGGAACTTATATCGTATCTTTTTGTGGATTTGCTCCAGTGGAGAATCCACAGGTGCTAGTTTATGTTGTGATCGATGAGATTCAGAGAGATTCTCAGACGAATACAGGACTTGCAGTTGAGATCGCAAAGAATGTATTAAAAGGATCACTCAAGGAATTAAATGTTGCGAAAAGCAGCAAAAAGTAATATCATCATTTTATTTTCATAATCTTTATATTAAGACAGGGATCATGGAGATAAAATGAGAACGAAAGCAAAGAAAAAACTGTTGCTTGTCACAGCTGCATTTTTCACAGGGTTTTTGGTTGTGACGATAAAACTTTCTTATGTGATGATCGCTCAGGCGGACAAATATTTAAGTTTAGCCAGAAACCTGCATCAAAGAGACCGGGAGATCAAAGCGCCAAGAGGCAGTATTTACGACAGAAATGGCGTAAAGATCGCTTCAAACAAAGCAGTCTATTCGATCTCTGTGATATATTCTCAGGTGACCGACAGGGAAAAAGTAATAAAGGTCTTATCTGAGAATCTGAAGATCAAAGAATCTTTGATCCGAAAAAAAGTATATAAAAATTCAGTAAGGGAAAAAATTAAAAGTAATGTAGAAAAAGACATCGCAGACCGTATCCGTAAGTTTAAACTTGACGGGGTCAAGGTGGATGAAGACTACAAAAGAGTATATCCATATGATAACCTGGCATCGAAAGTTCTTGGATTCACAGGAGGAGATAACCAGGGAATCATTGGACTGGAGGTTTTTTATGACCGATATCTTAAAGGAAAGTCTGGAAGGATCCGGACACTGACAGATGGAAGTGGCATAGAAATCGATGGAGCATATGAAGAGAGGGAAGAACCGATTGCCGGAGGGGATCTTTATATTTCGCTTGATGTGAATCTGCAAAATTATGCAGTGCAGGCATGTAAGAAGGTGAAGAAAGAGAAGAAGGCAAAACAGGTATCCATGATCTTGATGAATCCACAGAATGGAGAAATCTATGCAATGGTCAATGTTCCAGAATATGATCTGAATGATCCTTTTTCTTTGTCAGCAAAGAAAAGAAAGGCAGATAGTAAGAAACAACAGGAATATCTCAATAAGAAGTGGCGGAATTCCTGTTTAAATGATACTTATGAACCGGGATCGGTCTTTAAGATCGTAACGGCAACTGCAGGACTGGAATTATCGAAAGTCAGCGTGAATGATCATTTTAATTGTCCAGGATTTCGGATTGTGGAGGATCGCAAGATCCGGTGTCACAAAGTCGGAGGACATGGAAGTGAGACATTTAAAGAAGGTGTTATGAATTCCTGTAATCCGGTATTTATGGATGTCGGTGCCAGAGTTGGTGTAGATGGAATGTATCAGATATTCCGCCAGCTTGGACTGTTTGAGAAAACAGGGGTCGACCTTCCGGGAGAAGCATCTTCGATCATGCATCAAAAGAAGAATGTCGGTGCGGTTGAACTTGCAACGATGTCTTTTGGACAGTCCATACAGATCACACCGTTACAGCTGTTAAGAGCAGTCGGTGCGGTGATCAACGGCGGGAAGCTGATCACACCGCATTTTGGAAGATATGTTCAGAAGCAGGATGGAACAAGATCAAAAGCTTTTTCTTATCCAGTGAAAGAAGGTGTCATAAAAAAACAGACATCGGAGACGATGAAAGAATTGTTAGAAGCAGTTGTTTCCGATGGATCAGGAAGAAACTGCCGGATGGATGGTTTTTCCATTGGAGGAAAGACAGCAACCAGTGAGAAACTTCCAAGAGGAAATGGGAAATATATTTCTTCTTTTTTAGGATTTGCGAAAGCAGACAATCCTGCGGTCATTGGGATCGTGTTGATCGATGAACCACATGGAACTTACTATGGAGGAACGATCGCAGCCCCTGTGATGAGAAGTGTGTTTCAAACTGCACTCCCATACATGGGGATTTATAAAGAATATACGCCAGATAAAAAAGAACCGTAGATGAAACAAGAACAAATGAGGTGGCGACATGAATTATGGTATTGTAAAACCGGTTTTAATTGCCTTTTTTATCAGCGTACTTCTTAGCCCGATGATGATCAGGTATTTACACAAATTAAAATTCGGTCAGTTTATCCGGGGAGAAGGACCCGAATCACATCTGAAGAAATCAGGGACTCCGACGATGGGAGGACTGATCATATTACTTGGAATTGTAATCGCATCGTTATTTTATGTTAGAAGATATCCGATGATCATCCCGGTGCTGTTTGTGACGCTGGGATTTGGATTTATCGGATTTATTGATGATTACATCAAGGTAGTCATGAAAAGGAACTTGGGACTGCGGGCCTGGCAGAAGATGTTTGGGCAGATCATAGTCACAGGAATCTTTGCGTATTATTTGATAAATTATACGCAGACAGGAACTTCGATGCTGATTCCATTTACACATGGTAAATATTTAAACCTTGGAGTATTTTTTATCCCAGCGGTTTTTATCATTTTGTTAGGAACTGTGAATGGAGCTAATTTTACGGATGGATTGGATGGACTTGCATCAAGTGTTACGGTATTGATCGCAACATTTTTTACAGTGGCAGCCATTGGAATGGGGCATAATGATCTGGCAGCTGGAATTTGGCCGGTATCTTGTGCAACGGTTGGCTCACTTCTTGGTTTTTTAGTATTTAATGTATATCCAGCGAGAGTGTTTATGGGAGATACAGGCTCGCTTGCACTTGGGGGATTTGTGGCAGCAACAGCATTGATGCTTCGCCTGTCTTTATTTATCCCAATTGTTGCATTGATCTATATGATCGAGGTATTATCTGTTATGGCACAGGTATTATATTTTAAAATGACAAAAGGAAAAAGATTATTTAAAATGGCACCGATCCATCATCATTTTGAATTGTCAGGATGGCCAGAAACAAAGGTTGTAGCAATCTTTGCGATCACCACGGCAGTTTGTTGCCTGATCGGACTGGTAGCGATTTAGTAAGGAGAAAGAAATGATAGATACAAGCAAGAAATTTTTAGTAGCAGGAGCAGGAAAAAGTGGAATTGGTTCTGTCAATCTGCTTTTAAAAACAGGTGCAGATGTCAGTCTGTATGATGGAAAGGAAGACCTTGAGAAAGAAGCACTTTATGAGAAATTATATGAAAAGAAAGAGATTCCATTGATCTTAGGAAATATCACAAAAGAAGATGTAAGTAAGTTCGATCTATTAGTGTTAAGTCCTGGAATTTCAGTAAATGCACCGATCGCACAGATGTTTTGTGATCAGGAAAAGCCAGTATGGAGTGAGATTGAATTAGCATATCAGGCATCCAAAGGAAGAATCGCAGCGATCACAGGAACCAACGGAAAGACAACGACAACAGCGCTGACTGGAGAAATCATGAAAGGATATTATGAAAGCAGTTTCGTTGTCGGAAATATCGGAATTCCTTATACAAGTGTTGCACTTGATACAAAAGAGGACAGTGTGACAACTGCAGAGATCAGCAGTTTCCAGTTAGAAACGATCGTTGATTTTAAACCTGATGTATGTGCAGTTCTTAATATCACACCAGATCATTTGGATCGTCATGGTACGGTAGAAGTTTATGCACAGACAAAAGAATCCATTGGAAGAAATCAGACAAAAGACCAGGTAATGGTATTAAATTATGAAGATGATACAACAAGAGCTATGGCAGACAGAGCGAATGGAACAGTTCTGTTTTTCAGTCTGCATCATAAAATAAAAGAAGGGGTTTCCATGGAAGATGATGCATTTATCATCGAAGAAGACGGAAAGAAACAGATCGTATGTACATTAGATGATGTGAATCTGTTAGGAGACCATAATTATGAAAATATTTTAGCAGCGATCGCAGTGACTTATTCTATGGGGGTTCCAGTTTCATATATCAAAGAGGGAATCAAGAGGTTTAAAGGCGTAGAACATCGTATTGAATATGTGGATACAGTGAAAGGTGTTGCATACTATAACGATTCCAAAGGAACGAATCCAGATGCAGCAATCAAAGGAATCAAAGCAATGAACCGCCCAACATGGCTGATCGGTGGTGGATATGACAAGAAATCTACATATGATGAGTGGATCGAAGCATTTGACGGAAAAGTTAAAGAACTGATCTTGATGGGTGTAACAGCACCAAAGATCGCTGATTGTGCAAAAGCACATGGATTTGATAAGATCAAGTTTGTTGATTCTATGGAAGAAGCAGTTTCATACATTGCAGGAAAAGCCCAAGATGGAGAAGCAGTTTTATTATCACCTGCATGTGCAAGCTGGGGAATGTTCCCGAATTATGAAGTCAGGGGAGATATCTTTAAAGATTGTGTCAGAAAATTAAAGGAGAACTAAAAAGTGGCAAATCGCATCAAAGAAAAATACATGGCCGGCAAAAGATACTTTGATTATCCGATGTTGTTTCTGGTAATATTTCTGATATGTTTTGGTCTGGTTATGATCTATAGTACAAGTTCATATAAGAGTACTGTCACATATGGAAATTCCTATCACTGGCTGTTAAGGCAGGCAGTTGCGATAGTGTTAGGTGCGGTTGCAATGGTAGTATGTTGTAAACTAGATTACCGCATCATGAAAAGTGAGAAGTTTGGAAATGGCTGTTATTGGGCTAGTATCGTACTGTTAGTTCTTGTGTTGATCATAGGTGCAGCAAAGAAGGGTGCAGTCCGCTGGATCAGCATCGCAGGATTTCAGTTTCAGCCATCAGAAGTATCTAAGATCCTGGTTGTGATCTATCTCGCGAACAGATTATCAGCAAATGCTCATAAGATCCGAACATTCAAAGATAGTATCGTGATCGTTCTTCCAACAGTCCCGATCATTGCTCTGATCGTTACACAAAACTTAAGTACAGCACTTGTCGTGTGTGCGATGATCGGCGTCATGCTGTTTGTGGTAAGTCCGAAGATGAAAGAACTTATATTTACAGCAGGCGGTGGAATGTTACTTTTGTTCGTGTATCTGTTGACGGCAAATAGTTATCGAAACGAGCGTGTACAGATTTGGCTGCATCCAGAAAGTCACAAAAAGGGATTTCAGACGATGCAGGCATTATATGCGATCGGTTCCGGTGGGATTTTTGGAAAAGGACTTGGGCAAAGTATGCAGAAGATGGGATTTATTCCAGAATCACACAATGATATGATTTTTTCGATCATTTGTGAAGAATTAGGATTGTTCGGGGCAGTTTGTCTGATCCTTGTGTTTGTGACACTGATCTTTCGGATGCTCTTGATCGCACTGAATACAGATGATTTATTTGGATCACTGATCGTGATCGGTTTTATGACACATATCGCAATTCAGGTATTCATCAATATTGCTGTTGTAACAAACACGATACCGCCGACAGGAATTCCACTTCCATTTATCAGTTATGGAGGTACATCGATCCTTGTTGTCATGATCGAAATGGGAATCGTATTATCAATTTCTAAGAAAATTCACATAAGATAAGGGTGAGTGTGATGGAAGAAAAAAAAGTCATCCGTATGGATGAGCATAAAAACAAGAATAAAGTACATAAACTATCAGGGAAGAAAATACTGTTTGGTATTGTTGCAGTCTTGATCCTTACGGTCGCGATCATTGCAGGGACGTGTAAAACAAAACAGATCAGAATTTCTGGATTAAGTTATTATACAGAAGCAGAAGTCAAAAAGGCAGTTGTAGAGAATGGATATATTGATAACTCGGTCGCATATTTCTTAAAATGTAAGATTGCGGCACCAGATCTTCTGCCGTTTATAGATTCGATTCATGTAAAGATCAACCGGCCAGATACGATCACGGTCGAGGTGAAAGAAAAAAAGAGGGCTGGATGCCTTCTGTATAATGGAAAATATGTCTATTTTGATAAAAATGGTTATGCATTGGAAAGCTATGAAAAGAAATATGACGACGTTCCATTGGTTACTGGACTTAAATATGATGAATTGGTCATGCAGGAGAAGATCCCAGTCAAAAAAGAGAAAGTTTTTTCTTATCTTTTAGAACTTACGATTGCAATTGATAAATATAATCTTCCGATCGATCAGATTTATATCAAAGAAGATGGAAATGCCTTATTGATCAGCGATAAAATAACGGTTGATCTTTATAATAAAAAGGATATTGATATCAAGATTCCTGAATTAGCAGGGATGCTTAAGAAAGTAAAAGGGAAAAGTGGAACTATTGACATGAAGTACTTTAGCGAGGACCACAAAATTGCTGTTTTTCAACCAAAAAAGAGTTGAAAAAACTTAGTAAAGAAGGTATCATTAAGTTAGTGTACAGAATTTAAGGGAGTCATTTTACATAGATGGCGTGAAGGAGGAACAACGTGGTTGAGATTATGCCTAGTGTTGAGAACACACAAGCAAGGATTTTAGTAATAGGAGTCGGTGGAGCAGGAAACAATGCGGTAAACCGGATGGTAGATGAGAATGTCCAGGGTGTTGAACTCGTGGGTGTGAATACAGATAGACAGGCTTTATCTTTATGTAAAGCAGGAACAAAGATTCAGATCGGGGAGAAACTGACAAAGGGACTTGGAGCAGGAGCAAAACCTGAGATTGGGGAAGCAGCGGTTGAAGAGAATCGTGAAGAGATCACAGAACTGGTTCAGGGATCAGATATGGTATTTGTAACATGTGGAATGGGTGGAGGTACCGGTACAGGTGCAGCACCGATCATTGCAGAGATTTCCAAAGGACTTGGAATCTTAACAGTTGGAGTTGTGACAAAACCATTTACATTTGAAGGAAAACCTCGTATGAACAATGCAATGTCAGGAATCGCACGCCTTCAGGATCAGGTGGATACAATGATCGTCATTCCGAATGACAAGTTGTTACAGATTTGTGATAAGAGAACAACGATTCCAGATGCACTGAAGAAAGCAGATGAAGTACTGCAGCAGGGTGTACAAGGAATTACAGATATGATCTACAACCCAGGATTGATCAATGTTGATTTTGCTGATATTCAGACAGTTATGAGAGATAAAGGTATTGCACATATCGGTATGGGTGTTGCAGACGAAGAACTTGAAGCGATCAAGACAGCCATGGAAAGTCCATTGCTTGAGACAACTGTTGCAGGAGCTACAGATGTGATCGTCAACTTTGCAGGAGCTGTTGGAATGTTAGAAGCACAGCAGGCTGTAGAATACTTAAAAGACGAAGCAGGAGACGATGTCAATGTCATCTTCGGTACAGTCAATGCAGACTTTGGAGATCAGATCAGTGCAACGATCATCGCAACAGGAATCAAATCCGCAGATATTACAGGGAATGCAAGAACTGGATTTGCTGCAGCGAAGAAGCCAGTACAGCAGACACAGCAGGCTCCGGAATTTTCAGGGCAGCCATTACATAATGGAAAGGTCATGGAGGAAGAACAGCCAGTACAGACAACAAGCTATGTTTCTGAACCTGAGATGAAAGAGATCGAACAAGAAAGCTCTAAGATCAACATTCCAGAGTTCTTATTAAAGAGCAGAAGAAGATAATTTCTTAACAGATAAAAGACAGAATAAAAGCGTGTAGGATTTCAAAGATTCTACACGCTTTTTAATATCATAGGAAATTCCGATGAAATCCCCTATGCAAGGATTCTTTCTTAACTGCTGATAAGCAGATTATTCGATATAATCTCCACGGCTGAATACAAGCTGATAATCAATACTGGCAAGGCGTCTTCCAAGACAGCCGGCACATTCAGCAGCTTCCTCTCCAGTGCAGATCTTATTGTCATATAAAGAATAATCTTTTCTTACTGCAACAGGAGAAAGATTCGGCATAACAACATTTGCACCTGCAAGAATTCCTTTTTCCCTTCCACGAGGATCAATCGTACCAAGTGCTGTTGTGGAAGGAAGCAAAAGATGAGGATTCATCAGACGAAGAATACTCACAAGGTATGTGGTAAGTTCCACACTTCCAGAAGGGAATTCCTTAAATCTTGTATCGTGATGTGGAACAAAAGGACCGATTCCGACCATCTGTGGGTCAAGTTCCTTGATAAATAACAGGTCGTCTGCCAGATTCTCAACTGTCTGATAAGGGGCTCCAACCATAAATCCAGTTCCTACAGCATAACCGATTTCTTTTAGATTCCACAGGCACTGAATCCGGTTTTCTAAAGAAAGACTTTCTGGGTGGAGTTTCTGGTAAAGCTCTGGGTCAGCAGCTTCATGTCGAAGCAGATAACGATCAGCCCCTGCATCATATAATTTTTGATAACTTTCTTTGGAACGTTCTCCAAGAGAAAGTGTGATAGCACAATCAGGGTAGCGTTTTCTGATCTCTGCCACGATAGGAACCATAACTTCATCTGTATAATGAGGATCCTCACCGCCTTGAAGAACAAAGCTTCGATATCCAAGCTGGTAACCATTCTCACAGGCAGAAAGGATTTCCTCTTTTGACAGACGATAACGATTTGCATTCGGATTGCTGCCTTGAATTCCGCAGTAATAGCAGTTATTTTTGCAGTAATTCGTAAATTCTACCAATCCACGTGGGAAAACACCATTTCCATAGATATTTACAGCTTCTTCTCTGGCAAGAGAGGCAAGATAAGATGCGCTTTCTTCGTTCCGCTCTTTAATAAGTGTGATAAATTCTTCTTTTGTCAATGTATGCTCTTTATGCAAACGATCAATTAGTTCGTGTAAATTCATAATGTCCAACTCCTTTTCTGGTCTATAAGAAATATAACATATAATAGAAGAAAAAACCAAAGAAATATGATAGAATAAAGGAAAATGTTTTAAATTTCAGGAGATCGCATCGTTGGTACTAAATAATAAAATTGCAACTTTTCATTGATTGTGATAGAATAAGAAAGTTAATCTTGGCATGCTTTATAAATGCCATGGAAACTGATACAGAAAGATACTAGAAAGAAGGATATAAATGAAGCGCGAAGATGTGAGAAATATTGCAATCATTGCCCATGTTGATCATGGTAAGACAACATTAGTAGACGAGATGTTAAAACAGAGCGGAATCTTCCGTGACAATCAGGAAGTCGCAGAGAGAGTCATGGACTCAAATGACATCGAGAAAGAAAGAGGAATCACGATCCTGTCTAAGAATACAGGAGTTATGTATAATGGAATCAAGATCAATATCATCGATACACCGGGGCATGCTGACTTTGGTGGAGAAGTAGAACGTGTACTGAAGATGGTAAATGGTGTTGTATTAGTTGTTGATGCATTTGAAGGACCAATGCCACAGACAAAGTTTGTATTAAAGAAAGCATTAGAGCTGGATCTGTCTGTGATCGTATGTGTCAATAAAGTAGACCGTCCGGAAGCGAGACCAGATGAAGTTGTCGATGAGACATTAGAATTATTAATGGAATTAGATGCAGGGGATAAACAGCTTGACTGTCCATTTGTATTTGCATCAGCCAAAGAAGGATTCGCAACATTAGATCTTGATGGTGAGAAGAAAGATATGAAACCATTATTTGAGACGATCATTGATCATATCGAAGCACCAGAAGGTGATCCAGAGAAACCATTACAAGTATTGATCAGTACGATCGATTACAATGAATATGTTGGACGTATTGGAATCGGTAAAGTAGATAATGGTGAGATCGCAGTCAACAAAGAATGCATCGTAGTGAATGCTCATGACCCAGAACGTAAAGAAAAAGTCCGCATCACAAAATTATATGAATTTGAAGGACTTGATAAAGTAGATGTAAAGAATGCACAGGTAGGATCCATCGTAGCAATCTCAGGAATCTCAGATCTGTCAATTGGAGATACGATCTGTGATGTGGATGGAGCAGAAGCAATTCCATTCCAGAAGATCTCAGAGCCAACGATCTCTATGCAGTTTATGGTAAATGACAGTCCTCTTGCAGGTCAGGAAGGTAAATATGTTACATCAAGACATATCAGAGACAGATTGTTCAGAGAATTAAATACGGATGTCAGCCTTCGTGTGGAAGAAAGTGAGAATCAGGACAGCTATAAAGTATCTGGACGTGGAGAATTACATTTATCTGTATTGATCGAGAACATGCGTCGTGAAGGATATGAATTTGCAGTCAGCAAAGCAGAAGTATTATATCATTATGACGAGAATGGTAAGAAATTAGAGCCAATGGAGATTGCCGTCATTGATGTTCCAGAAGAATTTACAGGGGCAGTTATCGAGAAGTTAAGCCAGAGAAAAGGTGAACTTCAGAATATGACAGCAGCCAATGGAGGTTATGCAAGACTTGAATTCTCTATCCCATCTAGAGGACTGATTGGGTATCGTGGAGAATTTATGACAGATACAAAAGGAAATGGTATCTTAAATACACTGTTTGATGGATATGGACCATACAAAGGGGATATCCAGTATCGTAAACAGGGATCATTGATCGCATATGAAGCAGGAGAAACTATCACATATGGTCTGTTTAATGCACAGGAGAGAGGTACTTTATTTGTAGGACCTGGTGAGAAAGTATACGGTGGAATGGTCATCGGACAGACTGGTAAAACAGAAGATATCGAGATCAACGTATGCCGTAGCAAGAAGCTTACAAATACACGTGCTTCAGGATCAGATGATGCATTAAAATTATCTCCTCCAAAGATCTTAAGCTTAGAGCAGGCATTAGAGTTCATTGATACGGATGAATTACTTGAGATTACTCCAGAGAATATCCGTATCCGCAAGAAGATCTTAGATCCAACAATGAGAAAACGTGCAAAATTCTCATAAGATCATGTACGGTATGAAAGCCGTTTAAAACATGTCGAAAAAGTATGACTAACTTTGTCGAAGGATTTTTCTTCTAATTGTGTCAAAATTGGAATACGATTTAAAGTATACTAATAGAACACAAGAAGGGAGAAAGAGTATGACAGAGCAGGGAATCAATCATAATCAAGTGGAGGTTTGCGGACGTATCAATTCAGCGTTTGAATACAGCCATGAGATTTTCGGAGAAGGATTTTATACAGTCAAACTTTTAGTAAACAGATTAAGTGAAGCAACAGACGAGATACCATTATTAATATCAGAGCGGCTCGTTGATGTGACAAAAGATTACAAAGGAATGCTTGTAAGAGCTTGCGGTCAATTCCGTTCCTTTAACAAGCACGAGGAGAATCGTAATCATTTGATCTTATCTGTATTCGTCAGAGATCTGGAATTTATAGAAAGTATGGATGGAGTCAGACCAAATCAGATTATTTTAGATGGATTTATCTGTAAGCAGCCAGTATATCGGATGACACCGCTAGGAAGAGAGATTTGTGACATCTTGCTTGCGGTGAACCGTTCCTATGGCAAATCTGACTACATACCATGCATCTGCTGGGGAAGGAATGCGAGATTTGCAGGGAATCTTGAAATTGGTTCAAGAATTCAGCTGATCGGAAGAATTCAAAGCAGAGAATATCAGAAAAGAGTTTCAGAAAATGAACTGATCAGACGAGTTGCATATGAGGTATCAGTAAATAAACTGGAGTTTCATGAAAAGGATGAAGAATAAGTTGTATTTATAGTATCAGAAATGATATAATATCCTAAACCAAATATATTACTACAAAAGGAAGATTCTTTGAGGTGAAAAGATGGAAGGACGAGTGGAAATATACTGTGGCCAGGGCAGAGGGAAGACGTCCTGTGCGATCGGCCAGTGTGTGAAAGCAGCCGGGCAGGAAAAGCAGATCATTATGGTTCAGTTCCTGAAAGGAAAGGAGACTGAAGAATTAAGCTTTTTCAAGCGTTTAGAACCAGAAGTACAGTTATTTCGTTTTGAAAAGTATGAGAGATTGTATGAGGATCTGAATGAAGAAGAGAAGAAAGAACAAGATCATTTTATTTATAATGGATTAAAATATGCACATAAAGTCATAGATACAAGACAGTGCGACATGGTCGTTTTAGATGAGGTGCTTGGACTTTTGGATCTTGGACTATTAAAGATCGAAGAACTGGTGGAGATGTTAGAAAATCGTAGCGATGACCAGACGATCATTATGACGGGACGGCAGATTCCAGAAGCATTGATTCCATATGCAGATGCAGTATATGAGATCAGTACGATCAAAGAATCTTAATGTTGATGCTACATAGGATGATAGGAGGAAAGAAAAATGTCAATTTTTACAGGTGCAGGTGTTGCATTAGTGACACCATTCAAAGAAGATTTATCGGTGGATTATGATCAGTTAGAGAAATTTATTGATTTCCAGATCGATAACGGAACAGACAGTATCGTTATCTGTGGAACTTCAGGAGAGGCTTCTACAATGTCTCATGACGAACAGATCGAAGTAGTCAGTGCATGTGTTTCTCATGTCAATGGAAGAGTTCCAGTTATTGCAGGAGCAGGAGCAAATTGTACAGACGAAGCTTTAAATCTTGCGAAGAGATCAGAGAAAGTAGGAGCAGACGCATTATTAGTCGTAACACCATATTATAACAAAGCAACACAGAAAGGTCTGGAAGAATACTATGCAACAGTAGGTAATTCTGTAGATGTTCCGATCATTATGTACAATGTACCCGGAAGAACAGGAACAAACATTCAGCCAGCAACAGCAGCAAAGATCGCAAAGAATGTTGAGAATATCGTAGCGATCAAAGAAGCAAGCGGAGATATCGGTCAGGTGGCAACACTTGCAGCATTAACAGATGGATGCTTAGATATTTATTCAGGAAATGATGATCAGGTTGTGCCTCTTTTAGCATTAGGTGGAAAAGGTGTCATCTCTGTATTATCAAATGTAGCACCAAGAGAAACTCATGATATGGTAATGAAGTTCTTAGAAGGGGACGTCAAAGGAAGTTTAGACATCCAGTTAAAATACATGGATGTGATCCATAACTTATTTAGCGAAGTAAACCCAATTCCTGCAAAACGCGCAGTAGCAGAGATGGGATATTGCAAAAATATCGTTCGCCGTCCATTAACAGAGATGGAAGAAGATCACGCACAGGTATTAATTCAGTCAATGAAAGAAGCAGGAATTCTTTAAGGAGTTACAAAAGATGGTTAAGATTATGATGCATGGCTGCAATGGAGTCATGGGACAGGTGATCAGCAAGATCGTAGAAGAGACAGAAGGAGCTGTTATGGCATGCGGTGTTGACCGTGTGGATGATGGGCACAATGATTATCCGGTATTTACAGATATCAATGCGTGTGATGTAGAAGTTGATGCGATCATTGACTTTTCTGCAGCACCAGCTGTTGATGGGTTACTGGATTTCGCGGTCGAGAGACAGATTCCGGTAGTGTTATGTACAACAGGATTAAGTGATGAACAGTTAGAAAGAGTTCATGAAGCAAGTAAGAAGACAGCAGTTCTTCGTTCTGCGAATATGTCATTAGGAGTTAACACATTATTCAAAGTATTAAAATCTATGACAAAGTTATTAGCAGATGCAGGATTTGATATTGATATCGTAGAGAAACATCACAGAAGAAAGCTAGATGCACCATCTGGAACAGCGATCGCACTTGCAGAAGCTGTTAATGAGCCATTAGATAACGAATATGAATTTGTATATGACAGAAGCCAGAGAAGAGAACAGCGTCCAAAGAAAGAGATTGGAATCTCAGCAGTTCGTGGTGGAACGATCGTTGGAGAGCATGAGATCATCTTTGCAGGACAGGATGAAGTTATAGAGTTAAAACATACTGCATACAGCAGAGCTATTTTTGGAAAGGGAGCAGTCAGTGCAGCTCTTTATCTTGCAGGAAAAGAAGCAGGTATGTATGATATGAGTGATGTGATCGGATAAGGATTATCTAAAAAAGATAATGAATGCATTTTCTTTAGCTAGAAGATGTGTTTGTTATCTTTTTTTTATAGGAAATTTTTGAAATGAGTATGGATAAACAACAAAACAGGAGTAAACTAGATGGATAAAATAGATGTAAAACAGATCATTCAAAATGCAAATGAATTGGGACATGATGTTATGGTTGCAACGAAAGACAGATTAGGTGCTAATGGAAGGGAAAAGAAACTGGTAGAGTATTTTGCGATTGTTAATCAGAAAGTTCATGTTGTACCTGATTTTGAAGAAATGACAGAGGAAGATGTGTATCAGATCATGATGGCTGGGGATAAGACAGAATATGAAGATATGGTAAAGGGCACAAAACGTGCGGCAGTGACTGCATGGTGGCCGGAAGCGGTTGATATTATTCCATCAGATGGAGGAAAAGGAAATTCTGTTAAGAAAATCTTAGAATATTATCAGATTGATAAAGAAGAATCGATGGCATTTGGAGATGGGAATAATGATCTTGAGATGTTAAAAGAAGTAGGTCATGCAGTTGCTATGGGAAATGCATCGGAAGAACTAAAAGCAGTTGCAGATGTGGTCTGTGGAGATGTTTCAGAAGATGGTATTTATAAATATTGCAAGGAACATGATTATTTTAAAAATTAAGAAAATGGAATGAGGTTTTTATGTGATAGACTTCATTCCATTTCTTTTGTTTAATAAAGTTTAGTGAACTTTCTTTGCTTTAGGATAGATTAGTTTCATTTTTTGATCATTATAATGAACATCTAAAAAATGTTCGAATCCATTGGAAGCAGGAATATGCTTGTCTCTTTGATCATAACGGATCAGGGCAGATAAGGATATCATCATATTACAAGTCATAAATACAACGACAATCCATGTAAAGACAGTTCCAAAAGCAATCGGCAATTTTTCAATCAATCCAGATAATACAGGATAGATTCTTTTAAACCATATAACGGTAGCGATTCCCCAGAAAAAACAATACAGTAGGTTAATTCTTCCGTTTAAATTAAAAGGCATTTTGCTATAATCCCAGAATACCTTGCCAAAGACAAGTTCGCTTAAAACGCTGCATAAATATTCATAAGCTCCGCCGAGAAATGTACCGATCAGAAATAAAAAGCTGTCTGAGCGATCTTTATAGCGGTATAAAAGCAAAGTAATACCAGCAAAGGCAAATCCCCATACAATGCTGAAAGGTCCCCATACAAGACTGCTACGACTCATCCAGACGCCCATCTTTAAACGACAAAAGATGGTTTCAATGATATCACCTAATAAAGAACCAATGAAAAATAATAAAAAAACTTTATAGAAGCCACAACCTTGTGCAAATACACCAGTCTTTGGGATCGTTGGCAGTTTTAATTTACGCTGTGGATAAGCACGTTCAACACGACGATCCACATAAGATGTTATCAACGAACTCAATTTTACGCTGATCTTTGTAAGATAAGCATCCGCAGATTCCCAACGTCGTTTATCGATATTTTTTCCAAATACAACGATCGTGGTTGCTAAAATATCAATGATCAGGACTGCAAGAAGGATAAAAATGATCAGATGCCGGATAAATGGCGGGATCAGATGATAAAATTTAAAGAGCAGTGGATTGATAAACCTTACTCCGATATATCCTAAAAGTCCCCAGAAAACCGAATGGGACAGGCAGATGTAGCCGTCAAGATTCCATTTATTTTTGGAATAATCCCACCAGCGTTCATGGTAAAAATGTTCAATAAAATGTCCGCCAAACCATTCAATGACTGTGGCATCGATCATGGCGGCAGCAAAGATCCATAGGCCAGTCATCTGATGCGTATTGATCGTAATAACGATAGCTCCGATTCCGTAGGAAATACAAAGCGGTGAGTTGATAAAGCCACGGTTTACCAAACGTTTCTGATGAAATGCTGATTGTATCACTTCTAAGATCCAGCCAATAAATGAGTAGATAAAGAAGAGAAAGCTTAGCAAAAATAAAGTTTTGATCATCATTTGTAAATGTCTCCTTTTGTCGTATTTTGTATTCAGTATGTATAAGTATATGGAAAAATGATAAAAAAGGCAAGAAAATAGAAAAATCTAAACGAAAATTTGACAATATATTAACGTGAGAAATAAAAAAATAATAAATTAACAGGTGAAAATAGATAAAAAAGAATGAATATAAATATATTTATATTTAAATATAACAAAAAGAGTGTTATAATAATAACGAGATATTGATATCAAATGGTATTTTGACCACGGTATCATGATGAAAAATAGAGTTGATATGGAGGGAAATATTATGGCAGCAATTATTGGAAGTCCAACACGCTACATTCAAGGTAAAGGAGAGATGAAGAATCTTTGTTCTTATGCAGATAAATTTGGAAAGAATCTCTTTATTCTGACGAGTGCATCTGGAAGAAAAAGAGTAGAACCGGTGATCAATGAAGGAAATAAAGACAGCAATCTTGTTTATGATGTATTCAATGGAGAATGCTGTATGACAGAGATCAACCGTATTATAAAGATCGTGGAAGAAGCAGGAAGTGATGTGATCATTGGAATTGGCGGTGGTAAGATTCATGATACATCAAAAGCGGTTGCCTATTATACAAAGAAACCAGTGATCATCGTGCCAACGATCGCATCTACGGATGCACCATGCAGTGCATTATCTGTTATCTATACAGATGAAGGTGTTTTTGAAAAATATCTGTTCTTGCCATCAAGCCCAGATATGGTCATGGTAGATACCGATATCGTCTGTAAAGCACCAGTAAGACTGTTGATCTCAGGAATGGGAGATGCGCTTGCAACATATTTTGAAGCCAGAGCATGTAAAAGATCTGATGCAAGTAATTGTGTTGGAGGTAAATGTACATTGGCAGCAATGAATCTTGCTCAATTATGTTATGATACATTAATGGAAAATGGAGTACAGGCAATGATAGCAGCTAAAGAAGGAATCTGTACAAAAGCTGTAGAGAATGTTATCGAAGCTAATACTTATTTATCAGGAATCGGATTTGAGAGTGGAGGATTAGCAGGGGCGCATGCAATCCACAACGGATTTACAGCGATTCCAGAAACACATAAGATGTATCATGGAGAGAAGGTGGCATTCGGAACACTGGTTCAGCTGGTATTAGAAGATGCTGGAGAAGATGAGATCATGGAAGTGATTGATTTCTGCAGTGAAATTGGACTTCCTGTAACATTAAAAGGATTAGGAATCGAGGAAGTGAAACCAGAGCAGATCATGGAAGTGGCACGTCTTGCATGTGCACCAGATGATACAATGGGGAATATGCCATTTGATGTGGAACCAGAAGATCTGTATGCTGCGATCATGGGTGCGGATGCTTTGGGCAGATATTATACGGAAGAGTAGAATTGTAATAGAAGATGTTTTTTTTAAATCAGAACTAAATGATATATGAATAAAAAGAAGTGATAGAATTTGGTGCGGAAGAGACTGTTTCAAGTTTTGTGTAAACACAAAAAACTGATATAAGATTAATCAATAGTTATGAGGGTTATGAGTCAAATTTTGACTCATAGCCCTTATCTGCATTATACAAAAGATTTTAGGCATGTCAAATAAACCTGTCTAAAAACACAGATTTTTAATACATATATTTTTCTAATCGTTCTTCAAAAAATATATCTAATTGTGCACGGATCTGGCTCCAGTCTCTTCTGCGACCAGTCCATTTTTTTGTGATGTCCATCGTTGCCAAATAAAGCATTTTTAATAAGCTGTCATCAGTTGGAAATACAGTTTTGCTTTTTGTCACTTTTCGCAACTGACGATTGAATCCTTCGATGGCATTTGTTGTATAAATAAGTTTTCTAACCTGTTCTGGATATTTAAAATAAGTAGCCAGTGTCGCCCAGCGTTCGCTCCATGATTTATAGATTTTTGGATATTTTGAGTTCCACTTTTCTCCGAAATCTTCAAGATTTTCTAAAGCGATCTCTTCCGTTGGTGCAGCATAGACTGCCTTTAGGTCAGCCATTACTTTTCGATTGTCTTTATAAGATACATATCTTGTGGTATTTCGTATCTGATGAATGATGCACTGTTGTATCTCTGTCTGTGGAAATACAGCTTCGATTGCCTGTGGAAATCCTGTCAGTCCATCCACACATGTGATCAAAATATCTTCAACGCCACGATTTTTCAGCCCATTGATGATAGAAAGCCAAAATTTAGCACTTTCATTATCACCCACATACATTCCAAGGACTTCTTTTTTACCATCCATGTTGACCCCAAGAGCGATATAAACAGCACGTTTTACAATTCGGCCTTCACTTCGCACATGATAGTGGATTGCATCCATATAAACAACTGCATAGACTTCTTCCAAAGGTCTTTCCTGCCATTCTTTTACGATCGGAAGGATCTTATCTGTAATCCTGCTGATCGTACTGTCTGATATATCAATGTCGTAGAGTTCTTTCATGTGAGATTCAATATCTCCGGTCGTCATGCCTTTTGCATACATGGAGAGAATCTTTTCCTCCATGTCCTGGGTAACAGTATTCTGATATTTTTTGATTAATCTGGGTTCATATTCGCCATTACGATCACGAGGAACAGCGATTTCCATATCCCCATAACTGGTATGCATGGTTTTCCCAGAATGGCCATTGCGACTGTTATTGGTATCTTTATTACGATAATCATATCTGGAATAGCCTAGTTCCTCATTAAGTTCTTCATCCAGAGCACCTTCAAGGATCACTGACATCATATCACGCATGATTGCATTAACATCTGTTCCATTTTTTACACTGATATCATTGTCCTTTAAATATCCTTGCATTAATTGTCTTAATGCTGCTTTTTGTGGTGTGTCTCCTTTTCTTCTTCCCATAAAAAAACCTCCAAACTGAGTAATATTATCTTACATCAGTTTGAAGGTTTACACAAACTTTGGGATACTCCCGTGCGGAAGCCTTAAACTCTATCACTTCTTTTTATATAAGTTTCTTTATTCTATTGATGTAGTCTGTGGTGTGTTGAACATGTCAACTCAATGTCTGCCTATTCTACAGTTACAGACTTCGCAAGGTTTCTTGGCTGGTCTACATCATATCCTCTAAATACTGTGACATGATAAGCAAGTAACTGTAATGCAACAGTAGAAGCAAATGTTGCAAACAGATCGTCTGTTGCAGGAACCTGAATCAGATCATCATAGATTCCTTCGTAATTACTCATGTCTTTATCTGTTACTACGATCACATGAGCACCACGAGCTTTTACTTCTTCAACGTTTGCCATTAATTTTGGTAATGTATTTTCCTGTGTAGCGATTGCAATGACAGGTACACCTTCTGTGATCAGAGAAATTGTTCCATGTTTCAATTCTCCGGCACAGTATGCTTCTGCATTTACATAAGAGATTTCTTTTAATTTTAAGCAGGCTTCACAAGCAATACCGTAATCTAAACCTCTTCCAAGATAGAAAGCAGAGAAAGTATCTTTAATCTTTTCAGCGATTCCTTTGATGTAATCATCCATTTTTAATACTTCTTCAACAGTTCCGATCGCCTGTTCAAATTTATCACAGAAATCTTTCATTTCTTCATCTGTCATTAAATTATTAACTTCGGCAAGTTTTAATGCGATCAGATACATACCAGAACACTGTACAGAGAAAGCTTTTGTACTTGCAACAGCGATCTCAGGACCTGCATGTGTATATAATACATAATCACTTTCTCGAGCAATACTTGATCCTTTTACATTAACGATAGAGATTGTTTTTGCTCCACGTTCATTAGCAAGACGAAGTGCTGCAAGAGAGTCAGCTGTTTCACCAGACTGTGTGATGACAACAACTAAAGTATGTTCATCTAAGATTGGATTCATGTAACGGAATTCAGAAGCTAATTCAACTGTTACAGGAATACGGATCATAGCTTCGATCAGATGTCTTCCAACCAGTCCTGCATGCCATGCAGTACCGCAAGCTGTTACGATCACACGATTTACGCCTTTAAAGATATCATCAGAGATATTATCTGCACTGAAATCTGCGTGACCATTGTGAATACGTGGCATGATCGTATTATGAAGAGCTTCTGGCTGATCATAGATTTCTTTCTGCATGAAGAAATCGTATCCACCCTTCTGGGCAGCTGTTGTATCCCAGTCAACGTGAAGCATCTTAGGTTCTACTACAGTTCCGTCCATTGTATATAATGTAATGTTGTCAGTTTTCATGACAACGATATGTTCTTCTGGTACAACAAAATAATCTTTTGTGTATTTTAATAATGCAACCATGTCAGAAGCGATAAAAGATCCGTCTTCTGTATGGGAAGCAACTAAAGGACTGGCGTTTCTCATGCAGTAGATCTCGCCTGGATGATCTTTAAACATAACACAGAAACCATAAGCTCCTTCTAGCATTTGATCTGCTTCTTTTAATGCTGCAAATGGATCTCCATCATATAAAGAATCGATCAACATAGCAGCTACTTCTGTATCAGTTTCAGAAATAGCAGTAAATCCTTTTGCTTTTAAGGAAGCAGCTAATTCTTTGTAGTTTTCAATGATTCCATTATGGATCAGAGTTACATTTCCAGATACATGAGGATGTGCGTTAACTTCTGTAACACCACCATGAGTTGCCCAGCGAGTATGTCCGATACCACATGTTCCGGCAAGGTCAGCAGTAGCTTCGACTTTCTCACGAAGTGTTGCAACTTTTCCAGTTGTTTTTACGATCTTAGTTTCTGATCCGTTATTTACTGCGATTCCGGCACTGTCATATCCTCTGTATTCTAACTGCTGTAATCCATCGACTAAAATTCCAGGTGCCTGTAAGTTTCCAGTAAATCCAATAATTCCACACATAATATAAATCTCCTTAAAATTGCGTAAAGAAATAAAAGGAAGTGTAGATATGTAAAAAAACTTCCAAATAAATCTTTTATTTTCTTTTCTAAATCATATGCGGTTTTGTCCAGATTATACTGCCTCTGTTTCATGATCACTCATGGGTTTACTCAGTATATCACGTAGTCTGGAGCTGCGGGAAAGCATCCGCCGAATCTTTCGATCACTTTCCTCCTCGTTAACCTTCCTATCAGACGCTCATCGGTCTGTTTCCGTATCAGGAAGGTGCATGGCGCTTAAATTCTGTATAACTCCTTTCGAACATATTTTGTTAAAAACTCAAAACCCAAAGTTTTTAACGCTAGTGATTTTAACACGGAATATCTATGAAGTCAAATGAGAACGTGGTATTTTATAAAAACTTAATAGGTTTTTGGCGAAAGTGTTACATTTTAATAAAGATTTAAGAAGTTATAACTGGATACTTTCTGTTTTGGATGATATAATACTATGATAGTGAAAAAGAGCAAAGGAGAAAAGCATGAAAACTTTTTTTAAAAATATTGGAAATACGATCATAAAGAAGCTTCGAAAACATCCATTGATATGCAATTTTGTATTGTCAGTTGTGCTGGCGTTTGTGTTGGAAGTTTTGGGACGTCAGACATTTGATCTTAGTGCTATGGGATTTGTAGATCAGAGAAGTAAGATGTTTTTGTATAGTATCTTTATTATTTTCGTAACATACTCTGTGACATTGATCACTAAGAGACGACTATTTTCCTATATAATAGTAACACTGCTATGGAGTATCGTTGGAATCGTAAATTTTATGATGCTCAGTTCAAGAAATACTCCATTTACGTATGTAGATATTACATTGATGAAGTCTGTATTGCCAGTTATGAATAATTACTTCGCACCACTTGAGATCGGAGCAATGGGAGCATTGTTACTGATCGTATTGGTATTATTAGTAGTGGCTTACATGTATCTTCCAATAGAAGAACACTTAAACCGCAAGAGGGGATTTATAAAAGTTATAGTGATCATAGCAGTATTTTCGGGAGTGACTTCTTATGGATTTAAGAGTGGGATGCTGGTAGATCAGATCCATAATATCCGAATTGCATTCAGTGATTATGGAACGCCGTATTGCTTCAGTATTACAGCATTGAAGAATGGAATCGATAAGCCGTCTGATTATTCAGAGAAGAAGATCGAAAAGATTGAGAAACGAACTCAGAAAAAAGTTGCGAAGATGAAGAAAGAAAAGGTAAAGAAACCAAATATCATCTTTGTACAGTTGGAATCACATTTTGATATTACACAGGTCAAAGGAGTTAAGTTTAACAAAGACCCATTGCCATATTTTCATAAATATATGAAGGGATATTCCTCTGGACAGCTTTCTATGCCGTCTTATGGGGCAGGAACAGCAAACTCTGAGTTCGAACTGATCACAGGAATGAATCTGGATCATTTTGGAGCGGCAGAATATCCATATAAAACAGTGCTTCAGGACACAACGACAGAGAGCATGGCGACGGTATTGAAGAATTACGGATATAAGGCACATGCGATCCATGATAACAGTGCGGCATTTTATGATCGAGATCTGGTATTCTCACAGCTTGGTTTTGATACATTTACAACAAAAGAAAGCATGAACATCAAGAAATGGACAGAAAATGGATGGGCAAAAGATCAGATCTTGACCGGGTGTATTATGGATAGTCTGGATTCTACGAAAGGACAGGATTATGTTTATTGTATTTCTGTACAGGGACATGGAGATTATCCAACAACACAGATCATCGAGAATCCAGAGATCACGGTTGAAGGAATTGAAGATGAAGCACTGAAGAATAAATATACTTATTATGTCAATCAGGTTTATCAGATGGATCAATTTGTCGGGAAACTGGTCAAAGCATTAGAAAAGCGTGGAGAACCAACAATTCTTTGTATGTATGGAGATCATCTTCCAAGTTTGGAGATCGAAGATGAAGATTTGACATATGGAAATAAATATCAGACAAGTTATTTTATGTGGGATAATATTGGGCTGAAGAAGAAGGATGGAACGATCGAGGCGTACGATCTTGGATCAGAAGTTCTGAATAAGTGTAATATCCATACAGGAGTAATGAACAGTTTTCACCAGACAAGAAAAGGTACAAAAAATTATCAGAAAGACATGAAAGAGCTTCAGTATGATATGCTGTACGGAAAACAGTATGTATGGAATCAGGAGAATCCATTTAAGGCAACGGATCTTCAGTTCGGAATCCGGCCGCTTACGGTGACGAAGGTATATGAGACAAAGGACAGCATCTTTATCGTAGGAAACAATTTTACGAATTTCTGCCAGATATTTAATGGCGATGTAAAGATCAATACAACCTACCATAATGAACATCTTTTAGAGGTATCGAAGAAAGATCTCAAAGAGGGGGATACGTTTAAAGTAAGCATCGTCAGCAAGGCTCCAAGGGTACTAAGCAGTTCAAATGAGTATGTTTATCAAGAAAAAAGTGAAAAATAACGCAAAGATGCTTGTATAACGCTCAAATCTTATGTTATAATAGGTGAATGTTTGTGAAATTACAAAAAAGATAATAATTTTTAGGAGGATCTATACAGATGAGTTTGCAAGTGGAAAACTTAGAACATAATATGGCAAAGGTAACAATTGAAGTTGAAGCAGCGAAATTAGATGACGCTATCAAACAGGCTTTCAACAAGAAGAAAGGACAGTTTAATGTACCTGGATTCCGTAAAGGAAAAGTACCTTTCCAGTTGATCGCAAAAGAATACGGAGTTGAAATCTTCTATGAAGATGCAGCAAACATCTTAATTCCAGACGCTTATGCAGAAGCTATGAAAGATACAGATTTAGAGATCGTTTCAAGACCAGAAATCGATGTTACTCAGTTAGAGAAAGGTAAAGACTTTATCTTCACAGCAACATTTGCATTAAAACCAGAAGTAACTTTAGGAGAGTACAAAGGAATTGAAGTACCTAAAACAAGAGTTACAGTGAAAAAAGACGAAATCGAAGAAGAATTAAAGAAAGTTCAGGAACAGAACGCAAGAGAGATCACAATTGAAGATCGTGCAGTAAAAGACGGCGATATCTTAACAATTGATTACTCTGGATCTGTTGATGGAGTGAAATTCGAAGGTGGAACAGCTGAAGATCAGACATTAGTTATCGGATCTGGAGCATTCATCCCAGGATTTGAAGAACAGTTAGTAGGAAAGAATTTAAATGAAACAGCAGATATCAATGTGACATTCCCAGAAGAATATCATGCACCTGATCTTGCAGGAAAAGATGCTGTATTTACAGTAACAGTAAAAGCGATCAAAGAAAAAGAACTTCCAGAATTAGATGATGAATTCGCAGCAGAAGTATCTGAATTTGAAACATTAGAAGATTACAAAGCAGATATTAAAGAAAAAATCCGCGATAGAAAGAAAGAAGCAGCTAATACTGAAAGAGAAAATAAGATCGTAGATGCAGCTGTAGAAGCAGCTACAATGGACATTCCAGAAGCTATGATCGAAGAACAGGTTCAGCAGATGACAGATGAATTTGCTCAGAGATTAAGCTATCAGGGACTTTCTATGGAACAGTATTTAATGTTCTCTGGAATGGATGCACAGAAATTCGCAGATGATTTAAAACCACAGGCAGTTAAGAGAATCGAAACACGCCTGGTATTAGAAGCGATTGCGAAAGCAGAAGATATCACAGCAAGCGAGGAAGATTTCAAAGCAGAACTGGAAAAGATGGCAGGAATGTATCAGATGGAAACAGAGCAGCTTGAGAAGATCATTCAGGGAGCTCAGAAAGACCAGATGATGGATGACATCGCAGTACAGAAAGCTGTAGATTTCCTTGTAAGTGAAGCAAAATAAGCAAGGCATTTTATAACTTTATGTTCTATTTGACAGACATAAATAAACTGCCTTAACTATCATTAGGAGGATGCAAGGATGAGTTTAGTACCTTATGTCATTGAACAAACAAGCAGAGGAGAAAGATCTTATGATATTTACTCCAGACTGCTGAAAGAAAGAATCATTTTCTTAGGAGAAGAAGTGAATGATGTCACAGCAGGACTTGTGGTTTCTCAGTTATTATTCTTAGAATCAGAAGATCCAGATAAAGACATCAATTTATATATCAATAGCCCTGGTGGTTCTGTAACCGCCGGAATGGCGATCTATGATACGATGCAGTATGTGAAGTGTGATGTATCCACAATGTGTATGGGAATGGCTGCCAGCATGGGAGCGTTCCTGTTATCTGGTGGAACAAAAGGAAAACGTCTGGCTTTACCGAATGCTGAGATCATGATCCATCAACCATCTGGAGGAGCACAGGGACAGGCAACAGAGATTGAGATCGCAGCAGAACATATTCTTAGAACAAAGAAGAAATTAAACACGATCTTAAGCGAGAATACAGGACAGCCATATGAGACAATCGTCAAGGATACAGAACGTGATAACTGGCTCACTGCACAGGAAGCACTGGAATACGGCCTGATCGATAAGGTTATGGAAAATAGATAGTGATAGAATAGTGGGGTGATCTGGTGGCAGGTTATAATGACGAAAAAAAAGTATTAAGATGTTCTTTTTGTAATAAGACACAGGACCAAGTCCGCAAACTGATCGCGGGACCAAAGGGTAAGAATGTTTATATTTGTGATGAATGTATTGACATTTGTTCTGAGATTATTGAAGAAGAATTTGAACAGTATGCAGAGAATGACGGAGAGATCAATTTACGTAAGCCAAAAGAGATCAAAGAATTTCTAGACCAGTATGTTATTGGACAGGACGAAGCAAAGAAAGTACTTTCCGTAGCTGTATATAATCATTACAAAAGAATTTTAATGGGTGGAGACTCTGATGTAGAATTGCAGAAGAGTAATATTTTAATGCTTGGACCAACAGGTTCAGGAAAAACATTATTAGCCCAGACATTAGCAAAGATGTTAAATGTACCATTTGCGATCGCAGATGCAACTGCTCTTACAGAAGCAGGATATGTTGGTGAAGATGTTGAGAATATTCTTCTCAAGATCATTCAGGCAGCAGACTATGATATTGACCGTGCACAGTGCGGAATCATCTATATTGATGAGATTGATAAGATCACAAGAAAGTCTGAGAATACATCGATTACAAGAGATGTCTCTGGAGAGGGTGTGCAGCAGGCATTATTAAAGATCATTGAAGGTACTGTAGCGTCTGTGCCGCCACAGGGAGGAAGAAAACATCCTCATCAGGAATTTATTCAGATTGATACATCCAATATCCTGTTTATCTGTGGAGGAGCCTTTGATGGATTAGAGAAGATCATCGAATCAAGAATTGGTAAGAAATCTATTGGATTCGGAGCAGATGTATTTGGGCAGAAGGAAACAGATCTCGGTGAGCTGTTAAGACAGGTATTACCAGAAGATTTTGTGAAGTTTGGTCTGATTCCAGAGTTCATTGGACGAGTTCCAGTGAATGTATCTCTAAATCCATTGGATGAAGAAGCCTTAGTACGCATTTTGAAAGAACCAAAGAGTGCTCTCGTGAAACAGTACCAGAGATTGTTCGAGATGGATGGTGTGAAACTTATGTTTGATGATGATGCATTAGTTGCAATTGCCAAGAAAGCATTAGAACGTAAGACAGGTGCCAGAGGACTTCGTGCGATCATGGAAGGTGTGATCATGGATTTAATGTACGAAATCCCATCACAGACAGATGTATCAGAGTGCCTGATCACAAAAGATGTCGTAGAAGGTAAAGAAAAACCAATGATCGAACATTCTGGAGTGAAGGTGAAAGCCGCAGTGCCAAAAAAACGGGTAAAGACAAGCAATCATGGTGAGATTGCATAGATAGATTAGCCGAAATAAAAACTGCTTTCATGCAAGAGATTCTTGTGTCAAAGCAGTTTTTCTTCGTGTCTGATGAAATTTACAGACAAATAATTCAGAAATGAAAGGAAGACTTGAATGAAAAAAACACTACCAATGCTTCCAATGAGAGGCAAGTATATATTTCCGAATACAGTCATTCATTTTGATGTATCACGAAGCCGTTCTGTAAAAGCAATTGAAGAAGCTATGGAACATGACCAGATGATCTTTTTAAATAATCAGATCGATCCGATGGCAGAAGATCCAGGAATTGAGGATTTATATCGTGTAGGAACACTGGCAAGGATCAAACAGGTTGTAAAGCTTCCAAAGAATATTTTGAGGGTTTTTGCAGAAGGATTATTTCGTGCAGAACTTTCTGAGACTGTTGAGTACGAACCATTCTATAAAGTAGAGGTTTTATATGATCATGTAGAACAACAGTCATTTGAAGAATTTGAAAGAGAAGCATTTCTTCGAATGATCAAAGAAGCGTTTGAAGGTTATGCGAAATCCTGGCAGCATCTGGATCAGAATATGGTAAATTATATTTTATTGTTGACAGATGTAGAGATTCTGGTGGATGAACTTGCAACACATATTCCATTTTCTTATCCAGAGAAACAGAAACTTTTGGAAGAAATGGATCTAAAAGAGCGCTGTGAATTAATGCTTGTCATGCTGCAGGAAGAACTAGATGTTCTGAAATTAAAGCAGAAGATCCAACAGAAAGTCAAAGTGAATGTTGACAAAAATCAGAAGGAATATGTGCTGCGGGAGCAGATCAAAGTAATCCGTGAGGAACTTGGAGAGACGAATGTAGAAGATGAAGCGGATGAATTTATGGAGAAACTTAAGAATCTAAAAGCATCCGATGAAGTCAAAGAGAAGCTCAAAAAAGAAATCTCGCGTTTTCAAACAATGGGAAATCAGACACCAGAAAGCTCTGTGTTAAGAACTTATATCGAGACAATGCTTGAAGTTCCGTGGGAAGAGATGAGCGAAGATTCTACAGACTTAGATCATGCACAACAGGTGCTTGATCAAGATCATTATGGAATGGAAAAAGTCAAGGAACGTGTTTTGGAATATTTAGCAGCACGTGCTATGAGTGGAAAGAAAGATGCAGCCATCCTTTGTCTTGTAGGGCCTCCAGGAACAGGAAAGACATCCATTGCCAGATCGATTGCGAAAGCAACGAATAAAAAATATATTCGTTTATCTCTTGGCGGCGTCAGGGATGAATCAGAGATCCGTGGACATAGGAAAACTTATGTTGGAGCGATGCCAGGACGTATTGTTGAAGCATTAAAGAAAGTAAAAGTTAGAAATCCGTTAATGTTATTGGATGAGATCGATAAGACAGGGAAAGACCAGAGAGGCGATACCGCGTCTGCACTGCTTGAAGTATTAGATCCGGAACAGAATGAACATTTTACAGATCATTATCTGGAAGTTGCATTGAATTTAAGTGATGTCTTATTTGTTGCAACGGCCAATGACCTTTCTACGATTCCAAGACCACTGCTTGACCGTATGGAGATCATCGAGGTATCAAGTTATACAGAGAATGAGAAGTATCACATTGCGAATGACTATCTGGTAAAGAAACAGATGGAGGCAAATGGATTAAATGATACACAGATTCACTGGAAGGAAGATGCCCTGAGATTTCTGATCACAGATTACACAAGAGAAGCAGGGGTCAGAAACTTAGAGAGAAGAATTGGACAAGTTTCGAGAAAGGTGACAAGAGACATCTACCAGAAGAAACACAGAAAAGTAACAATCACAAAGAAAGTGATCAAAGATTATCTTGGAAGACCTGTTTATGAATGGGAAAAAGACACACTAAGAGATCATGTCGGAATTGTTCATGGACTGGCTTGGACAGCTATTGGTGGGGTAACATTAAAGATTGAAGTAAATGTTATGCTGGGAAAAGGAGCGGTTCAGGTGACAGGATCCCTTGGAAATGTCATGAAAGAGTCTGCACAGGCGGCGATCAGTTATATCAGAAGCCAGAGTAGAAAATATAAGATTAAACAAGATTTCTTTGAAAAACATGATATACATATTCATATTCCAGAAGGAGCCGTGCCAAAAGACGGACCATCTGCTGGAATTACGATGACAACAGCCGTTTTGTCAGCGATCACAGGTAATAAAGTCTGTGGAAATCTGGCAATGACAGGGGAAGTTACGATCCGCGGAGATGTTCTTATGATCGGTGGATTAAAAGAAAAGCTTCTCGCAGCAAAACGGCTTGGAATTACAAAAGTACTTGTTCCAAAATCAAATGAAAAAGATGTCAAAGAGTTTGAAGAGGAAGTTGTCGAAGGACTTGAGATCGTCTATGTAAAAACTATGACACAGGTGATCAAAGAAGCATTTGTACATTAGATCGAAGGAAATAGAAACTGGAGGCAGTGATGAATTACGAAGAAGCAATGAATTTTATACAAAATACGAGTAAATTTGGAAGTGTTTTAGGACTTGATAATATCAAAGAATTATTAGAAAGACTTGGAAATCCACAGGATCAGCTTAAAGTGGTTCATATTGCCGGAACCAATGGAAAAGGATCAACACTTGCATTTCTTGCAGGAATCTTCAGAGAAAGTGGATATCGTGCGGGGAGGTATGTCTCCCCGGCATCTTTTTGCTATGAAGAGAGATTTCGCATCAATGAAGAGAACATTTCAAAAGAAGATCTGTGCTTTTATATGGAAAAAATAAAGAAAATTTCGGAAGAGATGGTGAGAGACGGGATGTCACATCCGACAATGTTTGAGATTGAAACGGCACTCAGTTTTCTTTATTTTCTCGATAAAAAAGTGGATGTTGTGTTATTGGAAACAGGAATGGGTGGCAGGCTTGATGCAACGAACGTAGTTAAGAAACCAATCGCGGTGATCATTGCATCGATCGGAATGGACCATATGCAGTTTCTTGGAGACACGATAGAAAAGATCGCAGCAGAAAAAGCGGGGATCATAAAAGAAGGATGTCCAGTTATTTCATATAACAATCAAGAATCCGTAAACGAAGTGATCAAAGAAAAGGCAAAAGAGATGCACTGCAAAGTTACTTTTGTAAATTCGGAAGGAATCCGTGTGTTAAGTGAATCTTTAAATGGAGAGAGCTTTTCTTATCGTTCATCAGATGGAAGATGGTATGAAAAGATAGAAATTCCTCTTCTTGGAAGACATCAGATCAATAATGCTGCCTTGGCATTAGAAGCATTGAATACGATAAGAAATTATTATTGTATCAGTGAATTTCAGACAGAAGATGGATTACGTAAAACAATCTGGAGAGGCAGGATTGAGATCTTAGAAAAGGACCCACTAGTCATTTGTGACGGAGCACATAATCCGGATGGAGCGAAAAGTCTGTTAAATTTTTTACAAAATAATTTTACAAACAGACGATTAATCTATATAATGGGAGTGTTATCAGATAAAGACTATGAACAGATGATACAGATCCTTACGTCAATGGCAGCAAAAGTTTACACGGTAGCACCAGATAATGCGAGGGCTTTATCAAGTAAGGATCTTGCAGAATGTGTAAGGAAATATCATCATGATGTAGAAGAAAGACAGAGACTGAAAGAGTGTCTTGAAGAGGTAAAACAACAAGCAGATAAAGAAGATGTGATCATAATCTGCGGTACATTATCATTTCAGAATGAACTAAAATAGAGGATAGAAACAGTGGAAAGATTCCAAAAGATCGTATGGCATGAGAAATACAAGGAGACATACGAGAGACTACAACAATTAGAAATAGATCGAAAGTTTTGCGGCCATGATATAGAACATTTTTTGTCAGTGGCAAGAATCAGTTATCTGATGATCCTTGAAAAAAGACTTCCTGTGTCCAAAGATATCATTTATGCGACTGCATTGCTTCATGATCTTGGGAGAGCTGATCAGTATGAAAAAGGAATTTCTCACGAGGAAGCGGGTGCAATTCTTGCTGAGGAAATCTTAACGGACTGTGGATATACCAGAGAAGAGAGAAAGTTTATGACAGATACGATCTTAAGGCATAGAGACATGAAAGAAGAAAGCGAAAGTTTTGCATCAATCTTTTATCGTGCAGATAAACTTTCAAGAGATTGTATCCACTGCAAAGCAAGGCAAGAATGTTATTGGCCGGAAGAAAAGAAAAACAACAAGTATATATACTAGGAGAGATGCTATGATTATTGGAAATAAGACATTTGATACGAAACATCATGGATACATCATGGGAATTTTGAATGTGACACCAGATTCATTTTCAGATGGAGGAAAATATGATCATTTAGATGCGGCACTAAAGCATGCTGATGAGATGATCAGAGATGGAGCAGCGATCATTGATGTTGGAGGAGAATCTACAAGACCCGGCGGATACACGTTGATCTCTGATGAAGAAGAAATCGCAAGAGTCACACCTGTGATCGAAGCATTAAAAAAGGAATTTGATGTACCAGTATCCCTAGATACTTATAAATCAGGAGTTGCAAAAGCAGGGATCGAGGCTGGAGCAGATCTGATCAATGACATCTGGGGGCTTAAGTGGGATGGAACTATGGCTGCAGTTTTAGCGGAAACAGGAGTTGCTTCTTGCTTGATGCATAACCGTAAGGATACAGATTATAAGGATTATTTAAATGATGTGGTAGCAGACTTAGATGAGACGATGAAGATGGCAAAGGAAGCTGGAATTAAGAAAGAAACGATCATGCTGGATCCAGGAATTGGATTTGCCAAGGATCTTGATCAGAATTTAGAGCTTATGAACCATCTGGAGTTATTAAATCAGTGGGATGTACCAGTTCTTCTTGGAACATCTAGAAAATCCATGATCGGTTTAACGTTGGATCTTCCATCGGATCAGAGAGTAGAAGGAACTGTGGCAACAACGGTCAGTGGATATATGAAAGGATGCAGATTTTTCAGGGTTCACGATGTCAAAGAAAATATGCGTGCGATGAAGATGATAGAAGCAATTTGTGCAAAATAGGGAGAACAGATGATGGATCAGATTACAATCAAAGATTTGGAAGTTTATGCAAATCATGGTTTGTATAAAGAAGAGAAAGCACTTGGGCAAAAATTTCTGGTATCTGCAATTTTATCGCTTGATACGAAACTTGCAGGTGTCAGTGATCAGATGGATTATTCCGTTGATTATGGTAAAGTATGTCATAGGATCAAAGAGATCCTTACAGAAAATGACTTTAACCTGATCGAATGTGTGGCTGAAACAGTGGATGAAGAAATTATTACTTGAGTTTTCATTGATCAGAAAACTAGAGATTGAAGTAAAAAAACCATGGGCGCCGATCGGATTGCCGCTCGACTATGTTTCAGTGAAGATCAAAAGAGGATGGCACAGAGCGTATCTTGGAGTAGGATCAAATATGGGAGATCGTATGGAATATATTAATCAGGCAATCAATGCGATCGAGGCACAGGATGATACAAGAGTTGTGCATGTTTCCAGTCTGATCGAGACCAAGCCATATGGCGGTGTGGTACAGGATGATTTTTTGAATGGATGTATTGCTATTGATACATTAAAAGAGCCAGAAGAATTGCTAGACTTTCTGATGGATGTTGAAGCACAGGCGGGAAGAGTCAGAACAATTCATTGGGGACCAAGAACATTAGATCTTGATATCCTGATGTATGATGATCTGGTGATGAATGAGAGAAGACTGACGATTCCACATAAAGAGATGCACAAGAGATTATTTGTATTAGAACCATTAGAAGAAATTGCCCCATATCTAATGCATCCGCTTCTTGGACAGACGATCACGCAATTAAAAGAAAAGATAAAAGAGGAACAGTAACTTATGAGAGATTTGACAGAGATAAGGCAGCAGATCGATCAGATCGATCAGAAAATGCTTGCATTATTTAAAGAAAGAATGGGATGTTCTGCAGAAGTTGCAGAGTATAAAAGAGGAACGGGAAAGGCAATTTATGATCCTGTTCGCGAAAGACAGAAAATTGATGCCTTGACAAAAGACGAAGATGAACTTATCATTAAAAAGTCTGTCGAAGAGATGTTTCTTCAGATGATGAGTATCAGCCGAAGATATCAGTATAGTCTGTTATCACAAGAAGATGCTTATATTGACAAGACATTTGAAGAAGTGGAAGCACTGGATGTCAATGAAGATACCAAAGTTGTATATCAGGGGATTCCAGGGGCATATCAGGAACAGGCTATGGTACAGTATTTTGGAGAGGATGTCAAGAATTTTTCTGTGCCAGAATTTAAAGATGTTGTAAAGACTCTAGATCGAGGAGAAGCTGACTATGGAGTATTGCCAATAGAGAATACTTCAGCAGGAACAGTCAGTGGAATTTATGATATGATCCTTGACTATGACATTTGTGTCGTGGGAGAAGAATCTGTAGATGTAAGACATGTATTGGCTGCGATTCCGGGAACGAGCTTAGATAAGATTGAAAAAGTATATTCTCATCCACAAGGATTGATGCAGTGTAAAGCATTCTTGGATGAACATCCAGATTGGGATCAGGTAAAAGTTGCAAATACAGCGATCAGCGCAAAGAAAGTAGCAGATGATAATAAGCCTGTGAAAGCTGCAATCTGTAGTGAACGTGCTGCGAAGATGTATGGACTTGAGATTTTGAAACGTGAAGTAAATGATGAAGGAAATAATACAACAAGATTTGTGATCATGTCAAAGAAGAAACAGTACAGAAAAGATGCGGGCAAAGTCAGCATCAGTTTTAGTGTGCCACATGAATCGGGATCTCTATACAATATTCTGACGCATTTCATGTTTAACAATGTCAGTATGAGTAACATTGAATCCAGACCACTTCCAGGAAGAAAGTGGGAATACGGATTTTATGTGGATGTGATCGGGAATCTGGATGACCCTGCGATCCGTAATTCCCTTGCAGGAATTAAAGAAGAAACCAAAGATTTCAAAATCTTAGGGAATTTTTAAGAGAGAATGAAAAAGAGAGAAAAAGAAAAAATAACTGGGGAAATACAAACGAATGGAAGGTAATGTAAAATGACACAGACAAATGGTGAAACAAAATTACAAAAATTTCACAGCGTCATGCAAAAAGTCCTGAAATATGGAATTGTTTTAGCATTGATCGCATTTATCGTATTGGTTTTGATGAACAAAGACCAGTTTTCCGAAAAAGTTGCAAAAGGAACACCAGAACATAAGTTGACAAAGATTGAAGTGACAGATGGTGATAAGGTTGTTCAGAAATTTAAAGCAGTTTCACATACGATGGAACGGCTGGATATCATGATCGACCGAAATGAACAGACAGGAAGAGCTGGAAGTATTGATCTAAATGTAAAAGACAGCAAAGGAAAATCTATTTTCCACATTACTCCAACACTGTTAGAGGTTGACGGACTGACAGATATGAAAGCAACGATGCGTCGTACTTTGCGTAATGAAAATAAATGGTACAAAGTAGTCGTGAACCAGAAGTTGAATAAAGGGGAAACTTATACGATCGAGATTACAGGAAAGGGTATTAAGGCCGAACGCCCATTATATCTGTATACATCAAGCAATATGGGGAAAATCTATCAGTCAGCTAAATTAAATGGTGTAACACAGAAGAATTTTCATGTTAGAACCAGAGTGTGGACGACACAGATTGATGTATCAGCAGTTATTTTAACAGTAGCGATCACACTTGCTTTGATCATTTTAATTCTTATACCATTAAAGATTCCAGAAAAATGGAATAAGAGATTCACATGGGCATTATTTATCGTCAATCCATGGGTTGCATTTTATATGGTAGAAAAAGTATTCTATAATCCGATCAGTGTGATGAATAAATTGGCATTTGGAATGAACATCCTATGGTACTATATATTGTTCTTCATTTTATTACTGATCTTTAACCGTGTGAAATGGGCGTTGCTCGTTGGAGATGTATTTTTATATGCAGCTGCGATCGGAAACTATTTTGTATTAGCGTTCCGTGGAACACCGATCACACCGGCAGATATTTATGCACTTGGAACAGCAATGGATGTTGCAGATCATTATGTGTTAAGTTATGATAAAGCAGCGATCGTTGCGACTGTCGTGTTATTGGGATTATGTGTGTTTGCATGTAAACTCGATACATATAAGATCTTCCATTGGAAGAAACGTCTGGTTGCATTACTGATCACAGCAATCGTAACAGCAGGAAGTTCTTTCTTCTTGACAAGAGTAGATTTTCTATCAAAGAAAGGTGTTGCTGTAAACTTCTGGCAGCAGAAGAAAGGATACTTAAAGAATGGATATATTTTAAGCTTTTTAATGAATATTCAGTATACGATCGTTTCTCAGCCAGATGGATATAGTCCAGAAGCGGTAGATAAGATCGCAGATAAGTATCAGGTAACACAGGGAACCAATAAGAAATTAAAACAGAAACCAAATGTTGTCGTGATCATGAATGAAACATTCTCAGATCTGAATGTAGTAAATAAGATCAAGACAAACAAAGAGGTTATGCCATTTATCAATAGTTTAAGTGAAAATACGATCAAAGGACATATGCTGGTATCTGTTTTTGGTGGAGGAACAAGTAATTCAGAGTATGAGTTCTTAACAGGAAACTCTGTATCATCTCTTCCATTAAACGGAAATGCATATACACAGTTTGTAAAACATAAGGTGCCAAGTCTGGCATCTCAGTTAAAACAGCAGGGATATGATACACTGGCATTCCATCCATACAAAGCACACGGATGGAACCGAGATACGGTATATCCGCTAATTGGATTTGATAATTTCTTAGATGAGACATCTATGAATCCAAATGGAGAGAAATTCAGAGGATGGTATAGTGATGCAGAAGATTACAATAAGATCATAGATATCTTTAATAAGAAAAAAGCGGGACAGCCATTATTCTTATTCAATGTAACGATCCAGAACCATGGTGGATATCTGATCGCAGACAAGAACTTTAAGGAAGAGATCAAGATCAAAGATGAGAAGGCAACAGATACAGCAAACCGTTATTTATCACTGATCCATGAATCAGATCGAGCATTCGAGAAGATCATCAACTACTTTAAGAATCAGAAAGAGCCAACGATCGTTGTAATGTTTGGAGATCATCAGCCAAAACTTGAGGATTCTTTCTATGAGCTGTTATATGGAAAATCTCTAAACAGCTTAAGTTTAAAAGAACTGCAGAAGAAATATACAGTTCCATTTATCATCTGGGCAAATTATGATATTGATGCAAAGAGCGATGTGGAAAATGTCAGTGCAAACTATTTATCAAGCTTGATGTTACAGCAGACAAACTTAAAGATGTCAAGATACAACGAGTTCTTATTAAATATGAGAAATGAAGTCCCAGCATTAAATGCCAATGGATATGTTGATAAAGATGGAAAGAATCATGAGTTGTCTGAGAATAATGAATATACCAAACTGATCACACAGTATCAGTATCTACAGTATAACAGTCTGATGGATAAGAAACATGTAAGTACAGACCTGTTTAGTGTAAAAGATGGAAAATAAATCAAAGCTTTGGACACTCTGCCTTGACAGAGTGCCCAAAACGATATAGAATGAAACGTGTTGTCATGTTGTTAGATATAACAGCATTATAAATAATATAAGAAAAAGTCAAAGTAATTGATTTTATTAGGAGGATACACATATGGTAAAAGCAGTCGTTGGAGCCAATTGGGGAGACGAAGGAAAAGGTAAAGTAATAGATTTCTTAGCTACTCAAGCAGATGTAGTAATAAGAGCACAAGGTGGAAATAATGCTGGTCATACTATAGTTGTAGATGGTAAAAAATTTGCATTAAGATTAATACCTTCTGGAATATTAAATCCAAATACTATAAATGTTATAGGAAATGGTATAGTTTTTGACCCCAAAAGGATTCTTTGAAGAACTTGAAATGTTACAATCAAATGGGATAGATACTAAAAATATCAAAATAAGTGATAGAGCTCACATAATATTCCCATATCATAAAGAACTTGACGGTTTAGCTGAAGAAGCTAGAGGAGATAACAAAATAGGAACTACTAAAAGAGGTATAGGACCTTGTTATATGGATAAAACTGAAAGATCAGGAATAAGAATATGTGACTTAATGGACAAAGATGTATTTGCTGAAAAAATTAAAATTACAAGTAGATGCTAAAAATAAATTAGTTCAAGGTGTATATGGAAAAGAAGCTATGTTTGACTTTGAAACTATATACAATGAATATTTAGGATATGCTGAGAAGATAAGAAACCATGTTGCAGATACTTCAGTAATAGTTTATGATGCAATAAAAGATGGTAAAAAAGTATTATTCGAAGGAGCTCAAGGAACGTTACTTGACTTAGATTTAGGAACTTATCCATTTGTTACTTCATCTCATCCGATATCAGGAGGATTTGCAGTAGGTGCAGGTGTAGGACCGAATATGATAAAAGATGTTGTTGGTATAGTAAAAGCTTATACAACTAGAGTTGGAGAAGGTCCATTTGTAACTGAGTTAGATAATGAAATTGGAGAAGAAATAAGAATCAAAGGTCGTGAATTCGGAACAGTAACAGGAAGATCTAGAAGATGTGGATGGTTCGATGCTGTTATAGTTAGATATGCAGCAAGAGTAAACGGATTAACTAGTATATCATTAATGTTATTAGATGTTATGAGTGGATTTGATACAATTAAAATCTGTAAAGCTTATAAATTAGATGGTAAAGAAATTTATGGTTTACCTGCAACTGTTAAAGATATTGAAAGATGTGAACCTGTTTATGAAGAATTACCAGGATGGAAAGAAGATATTACACATGTAAAATCTTTTGAAGAATTACCAGTAAATTGTCAAAATTATATTCGTAAAATCGAAGAACTTGTTCATTGTCCAGTAAGAATGTTCAGTGTTGGACCAGATAGAGAACAAACAGTTGTTTTAAAAGATATTAAATTTTAATAAAGGAGGTCTTTCATGAAAAGAGAATTAGTCATTGTCATGGATTTCGGTGGGCAATATAATCAATTAGTTGCGCGTCGTGTTCGTGAATGCAATGTTTATTGTGAAATCTATTCTTATAAAACACCTTTAGAAAAAATTAAAGAAATGAATCCTAAAGGAATCATTTTAACAGGTGGACCAAATAGTTGTTATTTAGCAGATTCACCAACTTATTCTAAAGAATTATTTGAATTAGGTATTCCTGTATTAGGTTTATGTTATGGTGCTCAATTAATGCAACATGTTTTAGGTGGAAAAGTTGAAAGAGCAGATGTAAGAGAATATGGTAAATCAATTTTATTAGTTGATCAACCAAAATCTAAAATTTTAAAAGGTGTTCCTGAAACATCTACAGTTTGGATGTCACATTTTGATTATATTTCAAAAATTGCACCTGGTTTTGAAATTACAACACATACAAAAGATTGCCCAGTAGCATCTTGTGAAGATAAAGAAAAAGATTTATATGCGATTCAGTTCCATCCAGAAGTTTTACATAGTGAATATGGTAAAACAATGCTTTCTAATTTCGTATTAGATGTATGTAACTGTGCTGGTGATTGGCGCATGGATTCTTTCGTTGAAGAACAAATCAAAGCAATCAAAGAAAAAGTTGGTAATGGTAAAGTATTATGTGCTTTATCAGGTGGTGTTGACTCATCTGTTGCAGCCGTTTTACTTTCTAAAGCCATTGGTAATCAATTAACTTGTGTCTTTGTAGATCATGGTTTACTTCGTAAAAACGAAGGGGATGAAGTAGAAGCTGTCTTTGGGCCTGATGGAAATTATGAATTAAATTTCATTAGAGTAAATGCACAAGAAAGATATTATGAAAAGTTAAAAGGTGTTACTGAACCGGAAGCTAAACGTAAAATCATTGGTGAAGAATTTATTCGTGTTTTTGAAGAAGAAGCAAAGAAAATTGGAGCAGTTGATTTCTTAGTACAAGGAACAATTTATCCAGATGTTGTTGAAAGTGGTCTTGGTGGAGAATCTGCGGTTATCAAATCACATCATAATGTTGGTGGATTACCAGATCATGTTGATTTTAAAGAAATTATTGAACCATTACGTGATTTATTCAAAGATGAAGTACGTAAAGTTGGTTTAGAATTAGGAATTCCTGAATACTTAGTATTTAGACAACCATTTCCAGGACCAGGTCTTGGTATTCGTATCATTGGTGAAGTCAATGCTGAAAAAGTAAAAATCGTGCAAGATGCAGATGCAATCTATAGAGAAGAAATTGCTAATGCAGGATTAGATCGTTCAATCGGTCAATACTTTGCTGCTCTTACAAACATGCGTTCTGTAGGAGTTATGGGTGATGAGAGAACTTATGATTATGCAATCGCCTTACGTGCGGTTAATACTATCGATTTCATGACAGCAGAAGCTGCAGAAATTCCTTATGAAGTATTAAATAAAGTCATGTCACGTATTATAAACGAAGTTCGTGGGGTAAACAGAGTAATGTATGATATTACAAGTAAACCTCCAGGAACAATTGAGTTTGAATAATTGAAGTGAGATAGTTGGGGTTGTTATTGAAACAATCCCACTATTTTATATTCACTAAAAAGAAAAAATTCTATGAGTATTACAATTACACAAATCGCAAAACTTGCAGGTGTTTCTAGAGGAACCGTTGATCGTGTTATTCATCAACGAGGACGCGTTGCTCCCGAAGTAGAAAAGAGAATACGTGATATTATGGATGAAAATGATTATCATCCAAATATGTTAGGAAGAGCTTTAGCTGTTTCTAAAACACTACTTACAATAGGAATGATTATGATTGAAAAAGGAAATCCATTTTTTCAATAGATTCATTCAGGAATGAAAGAAGCAATCTCTCAATTTAGAGATTATCCAATTTCAGTTGATTTTAGACATATTAATGGTGTAGACGAAGAAGAATATTTAAATGTACTTGATGAATTAGAAAGCAAAGTAAATGCTTTAATTATAGCGGGGTTACAAACAAAACGTATTGTAGAAAAAGTAAATCAAATTGCAAAAAAAATTCCTGTTATGACTTTAAATATTGATTTAGAAGATTCTTATAGAATAGGTTTTATTGGAATTGATGATTATAAAGCAGGAACTTGTCTTGCAGGACTTGCGCATAATCTAACAAGGTCAGGAGAAAATATTTTAATTCTTTCTGGTTCAAAAACAATTCATTCACAATCACAAAGAATCAATGGATTTCTTGATACAATGAAACAATATCCAGAAATTCTATTAAGTAATGTAATTTATACAGAAGATAAACTTGAAATAT
>ENA-OQHL01000187-OQHL01000187.1-human-gut-metagenome-genome-assembly--contig:-NODE-187-length-50971-cov-6.200535_pt1 | contig 50971 bp, 35 predicted proteins | sample MGYA00242565_ERZ504723 | MGnify/ENA primary metagenome ERZ504723 (study PRJEB26092, sample SAMD00036211) | human gut metagenome | host: Homo sapiens | study: EMG produced TPA metagenomics assembly of... | reverse complement strand
GTCCGTCTCGAGAAGGTAAGTGAAGTAAGAGCCGAGACTTGGAATGGTTCACTTTTCCAAAGAAACAACCATTATTATTTCCCAATCCCCTACCAACAGATTGAGTTAACACAATGGACCAATAATGCCGGTTATTAATAGAAACAGAATAACACAAAACTTCTAACCTTATTTATCAAGAAATCAAATAGACCTTAATCAATTTGATATGTACGAAAGGGAGGGGCCGTGAGGTTCCTCCCTTTTATTTATCAATACAATGAATACTGCCCCAAAGACATCCAACCAAATAAGGAATGGTCTTGAACGTCAAAAGCAACTATATCACACTATTCCCAATATACCATTAGAGCCTGACATCGCGACAGATATTATTCATTTTGAAACTTTTGTGTAGAAACAAAAGTAGTGAGTAGACCGATATAGGCCCAGAAAGTAATCAATAAAAGAATCTATATCATTGATTTGTCATTCTATCCACACGTATTACCCCCGGTTTTCCACAAAACATCCTCTGCGGCATAGGTACTTTGATTTCCCTTCCATTGAGAACAATCCGAATCCCTTTCAGAGCCGCATTCATGCAAGCATCGGTGACAGAAACCACAATCTCCCCTGCTTCTTCCCTTATCAGCACCGCACACGGGGCAGAAGCGGAAAGAGACAAACCTTCTGCCTGCAAACCTTTATTGCCGGGATACAAGACGGCTTCCACCACCTTTCCATCCATAGAGCAGACCGCCTGCACCAGGGTATCGTTCTGCAATACCCGGAACGGCAGTTCATCCGATGGTATCTGCCGGCCTGCATAAACCACATAGCCATAGGTATCATCAACCGGACGCTGTCCATGATTTGCCCACAGACGGAGGATTCTGGCTTCTGAGGGCAAGCCTTGTTTCTTTTCATTCACCTTGTTCCGCTTCACCCAATCTGTGGGACGAGTCTCGCAAGTAACAAATGCTTCACGGGTATACTCAGGAAGTATCCGATAGGCAAACTTACCTTTCTGCACCAGCCAGAGGGGAGTACCATCTGCCGACAAAAGCGAGTGAGTGCCGGAAGCGACAAGCTCCATTTTTCCCCTTTTCATCGAGAAAACTTCATCCGTCCAAGCCGTCTGGTCGATGGTGGTACGAATCTCCCCATCCAGTTCAGGACGCTTATTGGTTACGCCCGCACCCAAAGCTACCATGTAATCTCCCAGAATGAAATAAGACTTATATGCCTTGAAGCCATAAAGAACCTCGTTCAAGCCCTCACTGTTCCCCTTGTCGTTCACACCCTCTTTCGCAGAAGCGTTCATCTTTTCGAAGATATATCCTGCAACGGCATTACTCCCGCCATCCGTAGCACCGGCAGCAAAATTACTCCTGCTGCAATAACCACGCCAATTCTCTACGGGAACCAGTTTGTCCATGCCTTCGCGTGCAGTCACACCCGGGGAAGCGGTGACATCCCAACCGCCCATAATCCGGAAATACTCATCGCCGCTGCGCTGGAACAACGTCATTCCATCCGTCGGATAGAAATTGTAGGCATCAGCAAAACTGGCGGCACTCTCCAGTCCGTCACAACGGACAGAGGCCATATTAATCGTGATATGATAGTCGGGGGTCTTCTTTATCAAGTCGTCGTTGTTGAAGAACCAACGGGTACCGGAATAGATGCCCGGAGCATACTCCTCCATCATGATGCGATTCTTCTTCACCTCTTGCTGCAATTGCAACAGTTCCCGCTGCTCTTCGGGGGTGAAAGAGTCCATCCAGTTGCCGATAAGGTTATCCAGCATTCCGGCATAAGGGATGGAAAGCTCTGTGGGATTATATACATACGAGCCACGGTCCAGGCAAGGAAGGCGATATCCCTTATAATAATACCAGGCACCACCACGCAGGAAATTAAGAAGTGCCTGCACATTATCCCGGCCCAGATTCTTGGCCCAGGGAGAGCCTTTCAGCATATTCAGCATTTTAAGTGCATTGGAAGTCCCGTCAATGGGATAGCCCCAAATCAGGCATTGCTTTCCATGTCCCCAACCTGCCCCGTCGGCAGTGAATCCCTCAGTCCAAAAAGCATCGGAATACGTAGTTTGGGAGGTCATACTGATACCGCGCTGGCAAACTTCCGCCAGCAAGTCTATCATAGGAATGGAACGGTACATGGCGGCCACGGGCAATAGGGAACGATAGGCCAATGCATTGCCGCCCACCCACCACACATGGTTGCGGAAACGGGAAATGGAAACTACATTCCCATCGGTTTCGTCGTGGCGGAGAGGTTGGGTCCAGGCTTGTAAGGCAATGGTTTTCAACATATCACATGCCTCTTGCAGCAATGTGCCGCCTTTCCCGCCTTCCGCATCATCCATCTGTTTCAGATAGCAGAAATAAGTATTGACCGCTGCCGTAGGTATGGCAAAGCAAGATGCATGGAAACGGGGACCGTCATTGGGGCGTCCTGCCTCGATACCGCCGTAATGCAAGATTGCCTTCAGCACTTTACCGGACAAGGCCTGCTCTTCTGTCAGTTCACCTTTACGATAGGCATCCGCTACTTTCCAGATACGGTTGAAGGCATCCGCCACGAACAAGCCTATTTCGGCCTGCGGGTTGGAGTAAGGCTTCTGAAAGGCATTCTCTTTGCGGAATTGCTCTTCCTGCTCCCTTAAACCAGAAAAGATACCGTCGGCAGTGAGTTGTGCCAGACACTCCTGCGCACTCAACCGGGTGTCCAGGGAATGATAACGGTAAGGATGCTGCGCAAAGGAAGCGCGGAAAGCCTTGATGGACTTCTCCTTCTCTGCATCCCCCCGCTGCCGGGCTTCGTTGTAGTAACGGTGATAATTATTGAAAGCAAACTGCGTTTCCTTCTCCTGCGGAAAAGCGGTTGCGGCCAAGCAAAGGCCGAGAATGGTCAGAATAAGGTTTCTCTGCATATTAGAATCGTATTGGTTATTGTATAATGTCCGATTATATTTTCAGCAAATATAATGAAAGGCAGAGGGAAGAAATGACGGCAATCATACAAAACAGATGCAGTTTTCGTACGGAACTGGCTGAGTGCGGCAACAGGCATAAAAAGATTGGCTATCTTTGTTTCATCATAATAACCTTATTAACAACACTCCCCATGAAAAGACATCATCTGCTTTTTCTCTTTGCCGCTTTCATAGCTATAACGTCTTCTGCCCAGAAGCTGGACAATCTGGTAGAACTGAAACAGAAGTCGGAAAACCCACTGTTTCATCACTTAGACAAAGCTCCACGTACACCAGCTTTCGAGTGCGAAGGCTATTGGGCCTGGGGAAGTTCGGTAGTGAAAGGAGATGACGGCAAGTACCATATGTTCGTTTCCCGCTTTCCCAAGAGCTTGCCGTTCCATCCGGGATGGATGGTAGCCTCGGAGATTGTACATGCCGTGTCCGAGGTACCGCAAGGACCTTATCGGTTCAGCGAAGTGGCCCTCCCTGCCCGTGGTGCGCAATACTGGGACGGACGCTCCACACACAATCCACGCATTTTGAGGCAGAACGGGAAATACTACCTTATCTATATGGGTTCCACCCACCCCTTTGCCGACCCTACTTACGAACAACTCACCCTGGAAAGCCCCTGGTGTACCGTTGCCCGTGCCAACAAACGTGTGGGACTGGCCGTTGCCGACTCGCCCTACGGTCCGTGGAAACGCTTGGACGAGCCCATCTTGAAGACCAAGCCCAATACTTTCTACAGTTTTCTGACCTCAAATCCCTCGCCTATCATTCAAGAAGACGGTTCGGTGATGATGATATTCAAGGGGCGACATTACACGAACGGTTACCTGCACTCGGCCATGAGCCTCGGAATGGCTTATGCTCCTACCATAGAAGGCCCTTATCGGGTGCTGAACAATGACCGTCCCATCTTTGAAGTAGACGGTCAGGGCGAAGCGGAAGACCCTTTCCTCTGGAAAGATGCAAACGGTTATCATGCCATCTTCAAAGACCATGTAGCCAAGTTTACTGGCGAACGGGGCGGAGGCGTCATGGCACATTCCAAAGACGGCATCCAATGGACGGTGGACAAAGACCCGAAAGCCTACTCGCTCACTGTGGAGTGGGAAGACGGCAGCGTGGAGAAGCAAGGACAACTGGAACGCCCCTTCATCCTCTTCGAGGACGGAAAGCCTGCCTACATCTTCTTTGCCACGATGGACGGGCCCGGAGGATTCGAAAATGCATCCCGTTCTTGGAATATGGTGATTCCCATCAAAGATCGGAAGTAAAAATGTGTATCTTTGCAGCCATGAACGAGAACATATTACCCATCCACTTCGCCCCGCTGCAAGGCTACACCGATGCCGTCTACCGCGGGCGCATGCACGCATATTCGGCGGCATAGAGACCTATTACTCTCCTTTCGTACGCATGGAGCACGGAGAAATCCGGCGGAAAGATGCCCGTGACATTGAGCCGGACAACAACCCGGACCTGCACCTCATCCCCCAGCTCATTGCTCCGGATGCGGACAAGCTGGAGCACATAATGTCCCTTTTCATCGAAAAAGGATACCAGGAAGCGGACATCAATCTGGGTTGTCCTTTTCCGATGCTGGCCCGGCGCCACAATGGCTGCGGCATGCTGCCCTATCCCGAAGAAGTGAAGGCGCTGCTCTCCGAAGCCATCGACCGACATCCCGACATCCGTTTCTCCGTGAAGCTGCGTCTGGGCTGGGAGCAGGCAGAGGAGTGTCTTGCCCTGCTACCGCTGTTCAACGAACTCCCCCTCGCACACATCATCCTGCACCCGCGTCTGGGCAAGCAGCAATACAAAGGAGAGGTAGACCTGGAGGGATTTGAAGCTTTCTACAAAGAGTGCACCCACCCTCTGTTCTACAACGGAGACCTGCATACCGCGAATGATATCCGTTCTATCACCACACGGTTCCCCCGATTGGCAGGTATCGTCATCGGCCGCGGGCTACTCGCCAATCCTGCCCTGGCGCTGGAATACAAGCAAGGAACCCCGATTTCTTCCGATGAAATGGCGAAAAAAGTGGGACAACTACACACCGAGGTCTTCAACGCCTATCAAGAGCTACTGCAAGGCGGTGAGGCACAGCTATTAATGAAAATGAAAAGTTTCTGGGAGTACCTATTGCCGGACGGAGACCGCAAAGCGAGAAAGACCATTCATAAGACCAGCAAACTGGCAAACTATCAGTCAGCAGTAAGCAATCTGCTCGGAACATATTAAACAACCGTTTCCAGTATCTTTCTCTATAGGAGAGAAAGGCTAAGACTCCTATACCGAATACCCACAACACCCGGATGTATTCACCCAAAACATGGGGATGTATTACCCAAAACATCCCCATGTTTTATAGCACAACACCCGGATGTTATGGGGTAAAACATCCGGGTGTTGTGGGTATTCAGTATCAATGTCTAACCTATACTCTCCCTACCTCTTTAGCTCTACCTCTAAGCTTGCAGCATCCCGGCAAGTAAAGCGCAGCACAGTCTGATTCTTGTCTGCCGACAACACCTTGCAATAGGGCGTCTCGGCAACCTTCCACTGTCCCTTCAAAGTAACGGTTACGGGAATCTCCTGACTCTCATTGTCAGTCCACGGGCGTGAATAGATACTGCGCTCAATACGTTTTCCGTCTTTATCGAAAGCCTCGTCACTCGGACCACGATACAAGGCCAAGTCGGGCTGGGAAACAGTCAGCAGAAGCTTGTCCTTATATTCGCGTATCATGACAAGGCACGATGTATCGGCTTTCTGCAACAATCCACCGTCGGGCAGAGCCTGCGGAGTCTCAAACAAGACGTAAGAAGTAAGACCGTCTGCCGGAGAACGCACAATGTGGGCGTTGCGGTCTTGCCGGAGAATCTTGTAAGTGGGTTTCTTGGCGAATGCCTTCAAAGCGGCGGCATCCGTGTGGGGCAGCACTGCATATTCGTAGGAAGCGCCTTTCGGGGCTTTGCCATGTTGCAATGTCAAGGACACCCAGTCGCCGGAAGTAGGCTTGGTGCTACGCTCGCCTACGGTCACTTGCGGGAAGTTCTTCTCATATCGGGCAGTAGGACGGGAAGCTTTGGAAATGTAATAACCTACGCCGTTGGGGTCTATATAAGTCTGTCCATCACTCTGATAGGACTCCCAGTACCGGCGGGTTTCGGGAGTGGTGGCGGCAAGCTGGAACACGGTGGTTTCCGTTGGATATTCGGTATTTAGGTTTTCGATGTCCGTACCGAGGCATACAATGGTGCCGTCGAAGAAATGGAACGACTTGCGGGCACGGTGAGAACCGTTATACTTGTCATGTTCGTGCAGCACCATACCGAAGTTACCGTTCAGATGTGCTTGGGACAAACCGCCGGCAAAAGCTTCGTCGGAATAGAGCATCTCCTCCATGCCGGAGAAGGTATCGACATTCAATACCCGGGCACGCAGCTGGTCGAAAGGCAAATGAATGCTCGTGACACCCGGAATACGATTCCAGTCGAAACCGGCCTCCTGCCAGCCACTGGTGGCAAAAGTAACCATTTCATCGGGTTTTCCGGTAAGAATCTGCATGCTGCCATGTGCCAGATAACGGCCATAGAAGTTGGCGGGGAGATAGTGCTCGGCAGCCCAGAGGTAACGGGAATGTCCGCGTACTACGGCAGCCCAGTTGTCACGACGCTGTACGGACACGCAGCCGTAACCCAAAGCCAGATTGCCTTGCGGGTCGGGTTCCGGACGGAAGCCTTGGGCTTCGAGCAACTTCTTCATCTCCAATTCGTGGCAGGTAGAAGCCTTCGGCAGATAGTCGGGCGCATTCTTGTCCGGAGCTTCTGTATAGGCAACCAGGCGCAGATAGGCAGCAGCCATTTCGGGGTCATACTTCTGCTTGCCATCCGGCGTACCGGCAATGGCCATCGTGGCATATTGGATAGGTATCAGGCTTCCTCCCCCGTTGGGATGGCGTCCGGACATGGAGAGAGACCATTGCTTCAGATTGCAATAGAAACGCATGGTGAGAAGCACTTTCTTCACCGTCTCGTGTGCCTGCTCGGACAGACGGAACTCGGTACCACTCAGCAAGTAAATCATATTAGTGGCACCGTCCAGACCGCCCACTGCATAGGCAGGATAATTGTTGCAATGATGGAAGCAGGCACCGTCCGGCTTGAAAGAACCGGCCAATCCCGGCGCAGGAAGACAGCCTTTGTCCAGCCAACGGGAGAAGGAACGCAGGTATTGCAGGTTTCTCCGGTGTATCCTCCATAATCAGAATGCTGGCTATGCGGCCTTGCAACTTGGTGTTGAACGTATCTATATCAATACCGTTGACGGCAGGTTCGGGATATACCTCATTGGTGATGGCATACCAGTTGAGCGTACGTACCGCCTCTTCCAGCTTACCTGCCTCACGCAACACGTCCTTCATCAAGAAATAAGCCACAAACAGACCGCGCATACTATATCCGTAATGGTGGATATTCCCCCAGCAACTGCCGTAGGCAATACCCTGGTCGGTGGCGTTATCGTACATGGCGATGAACTTCTGCTTCAACTCGTGTTTCAGCGACGCATCCTCCGCATTGTTGTAGGCGATGGCGACGCGTTTCATCAGGTTGAAATAGTCGCTTATCTCTATCCCCAGTCTGGAGAACATATCTTTGTCCCAATCGGGTACCATACGTTCGTATGCCTCGGAGTGACGTACGAAATAGATAGGACGTCCTGCTACCTTGCCGTTCTTGTAGGTAATCCGATAAAAATCATACTTCTCACGGATGGACTGCATCTCCTTGTCCGAAAGCGCGGAAGGTGTGTAGAGCATGCCGCGGAAACGCTTCTCCATAACCCGTATATCCTGCTTCTGCGCCTCGGTCACGTCTGTTAGAGGGATGTCCGGTTTCCACAAGGAGTGTTCGTAGATAACCAGCCAGTGGTTGGTGGTTCCCTTATTTACAAACGGTACCTGCAAGTCGGCAGTCTGCTGGCGGGCATCTACCTTGCTGGCAGTAATCAGATGGTCGAAAAAGAGTTTCCCTTTCACGTCGGGGGCTACAATGCGGATTTCGTCCATCCCTTCTTCCGGGGTGCCTTGCATATCGCGTTCATAACATACCCATGCTCCGCGCCAACCGGTGAAGTTGATGCCAAAAGGAAAAGAGGTGCATACCTTGCCATCCTTCAGGAACTCGAACCGAATCTGCTTGTCCTGGGCCTGCTCATTGTACACCCATACGATGAAAGCCGAAAGATAGGTGTCTTTCCCCGTCGGGTCTTTCTTCTCAAACTTCAAGTCTTTTTTGATAGACAGTGCGGCACCCGGCTCGAAAGTCCAGCTCAAACTGTGGTCGCCATCCCTATAATGTTCGTCGCTAATGCCCAACTGCGAACCAGCTGCCGTAGTGACAAACGCCGGAACCTGCTTCTCCTCAAAAGAAAGCAAGCGCTCATTCTTCACGATTTGTGCATGTACACTGCCCGGCAGCAACATGCAAACGAGCGCTACCGCTCCTATTTTCCATTTACTGAATTGCATCATGTCTGTTTATTTAAGGTTATCGATATTTGCTACTTGGAAATCTGCAAAACGTACGTGGTTCTGCCACAACCGTAAGGCGAAATAGCCGTCTCCTTTGCCATCGGCAACCGGTAAGCTGAAAAGCTCTTCACCATCCATGGCATAAGTGGTGGCTCCATTCTCCACACGGATTTTAACTTCATACCAATGGTTGGGCTTCAAAAGGTGGGCGGCATCGGTATACTCTTTCAAGATGGGTTTAATCTTTGCATCGTCCACTCCATAATACTCTCCATGGTATTCACGGAAACGCGTAGTTCCATTATCATTACCGCCGTAGCCCACATAGTAAAGGTCCAGCGTATTGTAATTCTTGAACTCGCCGTTGCGCCATGCACTGCGGGCAAAGAAGTCATCCGGATGCCGGGGGTCATCGGCCCCCCAAAAACAATTCAAGTCGCTGAGACGGTCGTAGCTACCATTCTCAACCACCACTTGTACCCGGTAGGTAATCTCATAGTTTCCCGTCAACCGTTCCTTATACCAAAGGGACAGCCCGTCCGGAGATACAATATCCATCGTATCGCCGATACATGTAATTTCCACTTTTCCGGAAGAATCCTCCACGACCCAGGCGGTAAGCCGGCAGGAAGCGCCCATCTCCATACCGGGGAGGACACATAAGAGAAGTTGCATCAAAAGAAGTTGTAACCGCATATTTCAATGTATTAGTACGGTACAAAGAAACCCCTCTTTTTGGAAAAAGAGGGGCATAAATCGTACAGAAGAAGGATAAAATAATGATTGAGGCGGATTTCTGCCCCCACTTCATCAAGGATGAAGTTCTTCGAAAGCCTTGTTTTCCTCTTGTACCGCCTGAATAGTTTCTTCCAGTTCATTGATAGGGAGATCGAAGTTGTACCAGTCGTTATAGCAGTCGGTGACATACCACTTGCCATCCGTCAGTTCAAAGACCACACGAAGGGAAGGTTCTGATTCATCATAGCCTGCTTCGAACTCTTTATGGGCAGGCTCATTGACAGTGAAGTGAGAAATATAGGTACCTCCCTCCTCTTCGGTAGTACGTCCTTCCTTCAGCGTTTCTTCGTCTAGCAATGCCCACTTCTCGCGGGTGAAGGGAAAAGTCTGTTCCGTCTCACCGTCATCCTTCAAGAGGGCGATGGGAGACTTCAAAGGAAACTTGATTCGGGAATACTGGAATGAAGCACTGGACGTGAATTTCTGGAGAAATGTCTTGAAATCCTCCTCTTCGGCAGCCAGACCATTGAGAGTCGTCAGCATGAGTGCCGCAAACAGACAAAAAACAAAGCGGATAGCCTTCATATACTCGGATTATTTTTCAATGCGCAAAGATAATATAAAAGTAATAAAATGCTAAGGCTATGGGGCGATAATTATTATCATCTATGTTTCAGATACTCGTAACCAAACCGGCAACGCAAGCAGTCTTTCTTGTCACAATATTCCTTTTGAAGTTGAAGCAGAGCCTGCGAATCGGCAGCGGTGGACACCGGCAAACCGACACCATCCCAAAGTCGGGTTACGTGATTGTTTTCGGCCTTCAAGGATTCAAGGAAACGGGTGGCACGGTCACACAAAACGTCATCGGCCTTGTGCAGGCCATAAGCATAAAGAAACGGGATGACCGTATTGATGGCAATCAGATTCAAGGCACCGTCCCCTACCCGCTTTTCCCTCCGGGGTGAAACCTTTCTGAAATTGAAGTGCTCCTCCCAATACGCGGAAGTCTTGGCAGCCAGTATCTTCTTCACCGCCTCCAGCGTTTCAGCCTCCATAACACGCGAGAAGAGCGACTGCTCCTTGTGATACAGACAGGCAAGCTGGGCGAGGCGTACATGTGGAAAGTTATCGGGACGAAGACGCAGAAACCGCCACTGCTCAACAGACATGGGAGCTGGCAGCTCGAACTTGTGTTGCAGGTAGCGGAACTCTTTCTGAAGTATCAAATAATAATCATCTGCCTCTGCCGAGACCTCCTCCAGCAGGCCTGCCTGCCCCAGGAAGAAAGCCTCCACTTGAAACAGACTGTCCCGATGCTTGTCTACGGCGCGGAATGGAAGGCGGTTTGCCCATGCCTCGAAAGCATCCCCATTCAGCCCGAAGCCGAAGTTACGAGCAAGAGTAATGAAGAAAACATCTTCCCAATGATGATTGCAGCGTTCGAGCCGCTGGGATATGACGCATGCTTTCTGCTCAAAACGCTCTACCTGCAAAGCGGACAGCCAGGAATGGACGGTCAGCTTTGGGAGGGAGGCAAGGATGGAATAGCAGGGAGGATAAATCTCTGTCTGCCGAAGCTCTTCATAGCGCAAGCGGACAGTGTCGGGGCAAGTGAGCACCATCTGGGGAACCAGCTCACCGTTCGTGCGGTACACATCACAATTCGATTCGCCCACCACGTGCAGGATGACGGTATCATACGCCTTGTCACGGTCGTGCCTATGGAGCAGCCAGTCTGATGCCTGCGTATGCACTTCGACGTTGCCCACCCAGAGCGTACCGTCTATTTTCAGTTTGGCATTAAAAAAATCGGGGCCTGCATTCATGTTCGGCAAACCGGGATCTATCACTTCTACCGGCCGGCCGGAGGTTGTCTGGAGCAATGACAAAGGAAATATTTTGTGCTTCCAAACATAATGCAGTAGTTGTTCCATGTTAACAAGACGTTAATGTTGAGCACAAATGTAAGAAAAAGATTATCTTTGCGACCTATAGTTTGTTGATAAACTAAATAAAAACAGATAGAAACAATGAAAATCGCATTAATCGGCTACGGAAAAATGGGCAAGGAAATCGAGAAAATAGCCCTTGGCCGCGGACACGAAATTGTAAGCATCATCGATGTCGACAATCAGGAAGACTTTGAATCGGCAGCCTTCAAGAGCGCCGACGTTGCCATAGAGTTCACCAACCCCATGGTTGCATACAATAACTATATGAAGGCATTCCGCGCCGGGGTCAAACTGGTATCCGGCAGTACGGGCTGGATGGCGGAACATGGAGACGAAGTGAAGAGACTTTGTACCGAAGGCGACAAGACACTGTTCTGGTCGTCCAACTTCAGTCTGGGAGTAAGCATATTCTCTGCCGTCAACAAGTACCTCGCAAAGATAATGAACCAATTCCCTGCCTATGATGTGACAATGAGCGAAACGCACCACATCCACAAGATGGACGCTCCGAGCGGAACGGCCATCACGCTTGCCGAAGGTATTCTGGAGAATCTCGACCGTAAGGACAAATGGATAGAAGGAACTTTCCAGGCTCCCGACGGAACCGTTTCGGGCTCTACGGAATGTGCAGCCAATGAGCTACCCATAAGTTCTATCCGCGAAGGAGAAGTACCGGGCATCCACAGCATCCGCTACGACTCCGAAGCCGACAGCATCACTATCACCCACGATGCCAAGAATCGCAGGGGATTTGCCTTGGGAGCTGTCCTTGCTGCCGAATATACCGCCAAGCACGAAGGTGCTTTGGGAATGAGTGACTTGTTTCCATTTTTAAAAGACTAAAACATCATGAGAAAAGCAACACGCACCCAATGGATTAAATTCAGTATAGTCACCCTGCTCTACCTTGCCTTTCTGGTTTGGGTAAAAAGCTGGCTGGGACTGATTGTACTACCCTTCATTTTTGACATCTACATCAGTAAGAAGATACCCTGGGGGTTCTGGAAGAAATCGGAGAATCCTGCCGTACGCAGCATCATGAGTTGGGTGGATGCCATCGTATTTGCGCTGGTAGCCGTCTACTTCGTAAATATCTATGTGTTCCAGAATTACCAGATACCGTCTTCCTCACTGGAGAAATCCTTGTTGGTAGGCGATTTCCTTTATGTCAGCAAGATGAGCTATGGCCCGCGCGTACCGAATACGCCGCTTTCCATGCCGCTGGCACAACATACACTACCGGTATTCAACACCAAGTCGTACATCGAATGGCCTCAATGGGAATACAAACGTGTGCCGGGCTTCGGCAAAGTGAAACTGAACGATATTGTGGTGTTCAACTTCCCGGCAGGCGACACGGTAGCCACCAACTTCCAGCAGACAGACTTCTATACCCTTGCTTACGAAGAAGGAAAACGCGTGTATCCCAACAAGGTGAATATGGACAGCCTGACACGCAAGCAGCAACGTACTGTCTACGACCTGTACTACAATGCCGGACGTAATCTTATCCGTTCCAATCCTAGAATGTACGGTGACATTGTCATACGCCCCGTTGACCGTCGTGAAAACTATGTAAAACGTTGCGTAGGCCTGCCCGGCGATACGTTGCAAATCAAGAAAGGACAGGTATACATCGACGGCAAGGCCATCGAGAACCCTGCAGAAATGCAGTTCAACTACTTTGTACAGACTACAGGTCCTTATATCACCGATGATATGTTCCGTGAACTGGGCATCAGCAAAGAGGACCAGACACTGATGACCGACGGTCTGGGCTGGGAAGAGAATCTGATTGAAATGGGACTGGACCGCCGGGATGCCCAAGGAAGACTGGCACCGGTCTATCATCTTCCGCTTACCAAAAAGATGTACGAGACCCTTACGGGCAACAAGAAACTCATCAGCAAGATTATCATCGAGCCGGGAGAGTTCTCGGGACAGATGTATCCGCTGAACCTTTACACCAAATGGGACCGCAACAACTACGGCCCGATATGGATTCCTGCCAAAGGCGCCACCATCAAGCTGACCGAGGATAACCTGCCCATCTACGAACGCTGCATCGTTGCTTACGAAGGCAACAAACTGGAAGTCAAGGAAGACGGCATCTACATCAACGGTGAAAAGACCGACTCCTATACCTTCAATATGGACTACTACTGGATGATGGGCGACAACCGCGACAAGTCCGCCGACTCCCGTTACTGGGGCTTTGTGCCGGAAGACCATGTCGTAGGAAAACCGATTGTAGTATGGCTGTCACTGGACAAAGACCGCAACTGGTTTGACGGCAAGATACGCTGGAACCGGATATTCAAGTGGGTGGACGGCATTAAATGAATTAAAGAATTAAAGAGTTAAAGAATTAAGAATTAAGAATTAAGAGTTAAAGAATTAAAGAGGGAGGTGGGGAAACGACCTCAAGCCTTTCCTTCTTTCACTCTTTAATTATTTAATTTCGAACGACAGGATGAAAGGATGGAAGATGGCAATTGCAATGGTTGGAGTAGTGCTCGTCGTAGTACTGCTCCGGGGTTGTGTGACAACTTCCTATCTTATCCCTTCTTCCGGTATGGAGAACTCACTGTACCGGGGTGAATGTATTCTTGTAAACAAGTGGAGCTACGGTCTACGGCTTCCTTTTATGAAGTTATGGGGATATCATCGCTGGGCGGACAGTCCGGTGCAGAAAGAGGATATTCTTGTATTCAACAATCCTGCCAATCTTTCAGAACCCGTGATTGACCGACGGGAAGTCTTTATCAGCCGTTGCATCGGTACTCCCGGAGATACCTTGCTGATAGATTCGCTTTTTTCAGTGATTCCTTCCGAAAAGAATGCACCCGACCAGAAGTTCCTTTATTCTTACCCCAGGCAACGGGAACGACAGTTGGATTCATTGCTTTCCATCCTTTCCATCGCTCCCAACAAACTATTGGGGCAGGACTCAATAAAGAATATACGCAGTTTCAGCCGTTATGAACACTACTTGTTGGAACAAGCCATGAACGGGAATTGCTGGATAGAACCGATTGTCAAGGAAGACTCCATGGAGATGCTGAAACCTCTGATAATCCCCAGCAAAGGCAAAGCCATACGCGTATATCCGTGGAACAAGACTTTGTTGCGAAATACCCTGGTACTTCACGAAAAGAAACAGGCCGAAATCAAGAACGACACCCTTTATGTGGAAGGCAAGCCCGTGCAACACTGCTATTTTACCAAAGACTACTACTGGGTAGGTGCCAACAATGCCATCAATCTTTCGGACTCCCGCCTTTTCGGTTTCGTCCCCGAAGACCACATCATAGGCAAGGCATCTATCATCTGGTTCTCCAAAGAAAAGGGAACAGGACCTTTCAGCGGTTACCGATGGGGCAGGATATGGAAAAGAGTGGAATGACAAACAAATGAAAGAATAAAAATGAAAATACAAACAATGAACAGTAGCTTCAATCGTAAATCGCAAATCATCTAATCGTAAATATACTGATGAAAACAGTTTTTCTTTCTTCCGCCTATTTGGCTCCCATAGAATATTATACCAAATTGCTGGCATACGATAAAGTATTCATCGAACAGCATGACCACTATATGAAGCAGACTTACCGCAACCGCTGCACCATTGCCGCACCGGACGGCGAGTTGGCACTTTCCATCCCTACCGTAAAGCCGGATAGCCTAAAATGCCCGATGCGCGATATCCGTATCTCCGACCACGGTAACTGGCAGCATCTGCACTGGAATGCGCTTGAATCTGCCTACAACCACACTCCTTTCTTTGAATATTATAAAGACGACTTCCGCCCTTTCTATGAAAAGAAGTATGAGTTTTTAGTCGATTTCAACGAAAAACTTTGCCATCTTATCTGTTCTCTGATAGACATACAGCCCGATATGGCACGCACCACCGAATACCGGACTGAATTCACTCCGAATGAAGCGGATTTCCGCGAACGCATCCATCCGAAGAAAGACTTCCGACTGGAAGACCCGGAGTTCTCTCCCAAACCCTATTACCAGGTCTTTCAGGAGAAGCACGGCTTTCTGCCTAACCTGAGCATTGTAGATTTGCTGTTCAATATGGGGCCGGAGAGTTTGTTGATGTTGTAGGTTACTTATGGGAATTAGGGGTTGAATTAGTTCATTTCTAAACGGGTTTGAGATAAATGTTAGTATCACGAGGGGACAAGTTGACAAGGCAACAAGCGCCTTGCGGTATATCATTTACTTCATTTCTGCCCCGTTATGAACCGGGAAAAGAGCCGAATAGCAATCTGCATTATTTACAAACAACACAGATTCAAGAAACAGTAGCATACTGAACCTAATTCAGTCGTATAGTGAATGCAGCACACCAGAATAATATTGATAATCAAGAAGTTACAAAAAGCACAGTCAAAACCTTGATAAATTACAACAAATCAAAATATCATTGTGCTCATTTCGTAGCGGGATTGAACACAGAGGTACGAAGTATCCACCTCCCCTTTAGGGGATTCGGGGAGTATTCAACCCCTGCTTCGCATCACTTATTGAACCTCTGCAAGAACTCCGCCAGGTTCTCCCCTTCTTCCAGGCCCAGCTTTTTCCGAAGGCGATAACGGCTGATTTCCACTCCGCGCAGAGAGATGTTCAGCAAGGGAGCTATCTCTTTGGAGAGCAGGTTCATCTTGATATATGCACAGAGCAGTTTATCCTTGTTGTTCAATTCGGGATATGCCTCTTCGAGTTTTCTGAAGAAGTCGTGGTACACAGAGTCAAAGGTGCTTTGGAAAGCCTGCAAGTCATCATCGTGCTCAATATTCGTTTCAATCTGTCCCAGTAACCGAAGTGTTTTACGCCGGAGGGAAACCAAGTTTTCTTCACTGATGGAATGGGAAATGCCTAATACTTCTTTCTTGATACCCATCAGCATCTCATTCTTGCGCACAATATTCAAGGTAGTACGGATTAGTTCTTCTGATTTATGGCTTAACTCTGCCTGCAAGTTCTCCTCTTTCAGTGAGTCAATCTTCTGGTCTTTCAATTCACTCTCTTTCTTGAATTCTTGTTTCTGCCTGTAGAGCTCCAGCTCTTTTTGCATCAACAGATGCTTCCGGCTGACAGCTATGCGATAGGCTATATAATATAGTAGTAAACCCACAGCGACTGCATATATCAAGTAGCTCCACCAGGTGCGATACCAAGGGGGCAAGATTTCAAATGAGAACGAAGTCATTACCAACTCCTGGTCTTTATCGGTCATCAATTTTACGCTAAACACATACTTACCTTCATGCAGACCCGTAAATTCTTTAATAGTATTCTCACTGTACTCGTTCCATTCTCCCCTTTCGCTCCCTCGCTCAAGCGATAGGAAAAAAGAGCCGATTGGGATGCATCGTTACTGTTCACATTATACTCTATGCGGAGGGAGTTGTGTTTATAGGGAATAGTGACAAGAGAATCTGTGTAATGATAGCTACGCCCGTAAATCAATGAGTCGCGTCGTCCTGTGAGATATACACGGCGTATCTGTAGAGATAGCTTTTCCTTACCCACAGCCGTCGATGAAAAGCGTACCAGGGAAAAACCTTCTTCCGTTCCCACCACAGCTTGCCCGTCATATACATTTACATGCTCATAGTTCTCTATCAAAGAGCCCTTCAAGAATGTGTCATGAGGCAATTTTGAATAGGTATTCTTCACAGCATCGTAGCGCAACAACTTGAGAGCTTCACCTGAAACGTACCATATATTATGGGCCATATCCATGGTGAGATAACTGTAAGCGGCTTTCCCGTCCAACATATTTTCCAACTCATGATATTCTTCCAGACTATCCGTGGCTTGATTGTAGCGCCACAACCCGTAATGTGACACTGCAACTGTTTCACTGTTTACCTGCGTCAGAAATATATCATAACCGGAAGGGAAAGCGCTATGGTTATACTTTTTCAAACTTACCACTTCCTGCAAATCATCCGACAGAATCAAGCGGCAGACACCTCTGTCCTTATTTGTCACCCATAACGCATTACCCGAACTTTCAGCCATTAGGCTTTTTGCAGCATAAGTGAAATTCTTAAGCCGGAAAGCAGGCTGCCAACGCCCGGCCACTTTTTTCAGTAAATGCAACCCACTATATTTACCATAAGTACCCGCAATCAGCACATCCGGGCGACCGTTCAAAGGGACAAGGCTCCTGACACCTTTTATACCATCCAAATGCTCCATCTTATCGCCGTCTATCACAAAGACACCGTTGTCCGAAGCACAGAACAGCTTACCGTCATAGTTTAGGAAAGACCACATCTGTCCACCGGTTCCGGGAACAAAAGTCATCGGTATCTCTTTGTTCAGTTCAGTGGATGGTAGTGTTGTATAAAGGCCTTGATTGGAAGCCAGATACAACTTACCCTGATAAACGATAGAAGAATATCCGGACCCAATGACCGGTTTATTACCATATAGAGAAGAAACGGGCGAACTCAAATGTACACAGTCAATGCCATTATCCAGCCCCAACCAAAGGTTGTTCAGCGCATCGAAAGACATACTGAGCACTGTTTTGTTCTGCAATCCACTATTAATGGAAATCACATTCATTTCATCCTTTTCCAAATCAAGCAAACAAACCCCATCCTGCACAGAGCCAAGTGCCAGCAAAGACTGGTTAAGAGCAGCACAAAACACACGATTGTGCTGCATAAAGCTATCTGCAACACTATTGAACTTCTGCACCGTCTCGCCATCATAGATAAAAAGGCCGTTGTAACGGGTGGCTATCAGAATCTTGCCACTATAGGGTAATAGTCCCGATACCCTGCCCAGCATCTCCGAACCCGGCACCAAACTGAACTTCTTTCCATCCATCACCAGAACTCCCTCGGCCGCACCGATATAGAACTTATTATATAAAATGGCCGACGTATAAATCTCACCCGGATACTCCAAGTATTCCAACTTATTATTTTCCCAGTAGAACAAACTACGGTCTGATTGGAAATAGATTCTCTCTTTATCCTGCAATATGTTCCATATCACGCCAACTATTGAATTCGGGGGCAAATTATCCGAAAGGCATGTATAGTCCAATCCGCCCAGCCTGTTTGGAGTGAAATAACCGAACCACCCGATTCCACCGATATAAATCCGTCCGTCATTCCCTATTCTCATGGCCCGCGCCTTTGCATTACGTATAGGGTAAAGATTCCAGCTTGCACCGTCAAATTCGAGTAAACCGTTACTATTGGCCACATACATCCAACCGTTATCGTGTTGCTGTAACATCCAGTTTTGATTACCTGCCTTATAAGTATGGCGGGTATAGTTCGTTACCGGGCGTTGCCATCCTGCATTCAACTGCACCGACAGCAATAACAAAAGGGTAAGTATAAAATAGGACTTGCTTTTCATAGCGGTCAACATTTGCGTTTATGAAGCAAAGATAACTCCTTTACTCTAAAGTAGTATTCCACCACATCATCTTTAACAGATTTATTCAGAAGAAGCATACTTGAAAGAAAACGTACTTATAACCAACACCTTACAACATTCGTGAGAAAGTAATGATGTAGTCAAAACCGGCATTTGATGTAATTATGATGTAGCCGATTTCGGAATACGAATGCCTCATACCTGTATATTTGTCATTACTCTACAGAAGAATGCATGGAAATCGTTCTTCTTAATTTTAAATCAAAATATAGTAGTATGAAAACACTCTTGAAGAACAGTCTGACTTTTCTTTTGATGCTGATGCCGGTATTGGCTTTCGCCCAGCAAGCACCTCAGATAATGAATGTCAGCGCACGCCAGACGACATCCCTCGACGGGCAGTGGAAAACAATTGTAGATCCTTTTGAAAACGGCTACTACGATTACCGTCTGAAACCCTATGACGGAGGTTATGCCCAGGACAAGACTTATTCCGACAAGACCAAGTTGCAGGAATACGACTTTGAAACGGATAAACTGCTGTTTGTTCCCGGAGACTGGAACACACAGCGTCCGCAATTGTATTATTATGAAGGAACCGTATGGTACCGCAAACATTTTGAATACTCCTTGCAGCCGGGCAAGCGCCTTTTCCTAAACTTCGGAGCTGTTAATTACGAGGCTATCGTGTGGCTGAACGGCAAACGTCTGGGAAGGCACATCGGCGGGTTTACTCCTTTCAACTTTGAAATTACCAACCTCCTGAAAGAAGGCACGAACAGCCTCGTGGTCAAGGTGGACAACAAACGCCTGCCCGAAGCTGTGCCCACGGTCAATGCAGATTGGTGGAACTTCGGTGGAATAACCCGTCCCGTCACTCTGATAGAAATGCCTGCAACCTATATACGCGACTATTACGTACAGTTGGCAAAGGATGACAAGAACATGATTGAGGGCTGGGTGCAACTGGAAGGTTCTGACAAGGAACAGAAGATAACACTGGATATTCCCGAACTGAAAGTAAAGAAAGAAGTCACGACCGATGCCAACGGGTATGCTTCATTCCTAATAAAAAGCAAACCTATACTCTGGACTCCGGAGAATCCGAAATTATATGCCGTGAACCTGGCTTCCGAAACGGATAAGGTTTCTGATGAGATAGGTTTCCGCACGATTCGCACGGAGGGCATCAAGATATTGCTGAATGACAAGGAAATCTTCTGCAGGGGTATCAGCATCCACGAAGAAACTCCCTATTACAGTGGTCGTGCTTACTCAAAAGACCATGCCCACACATTGCTGAGTTGGGCAAAGGAACTGGGATGCAACTTTGTTCGCCTGGCCCATTATCCCCATAATGAAGAGATGGTGCGCGAGGCCGAACGTATGGGCTTCCTTGTATGGTCCGAAATTCCCGTGTATTGGACGATTCACTGGGAGAACAAGGATACTTACCAAAATGCGGAGCAACAATTGTGCGACATGATTGCCCGCGACAAGAACCGTTGTAACATCATCATCTGGTCTATTGCCAACGAAACTCCGCACAGCAAGACGCGTCTCACGTTCCTCTCTAATCTGGCAAACAAAGCAAGAAGCCTCGATAGCGTCCGCCTAATTGGCGCAGCTATGGAGAAGGAAGAAGTACAGCCGGGTGTTCTGACGGTAAACGACCCGTTGGGAGAGCTATTGGATATCATCAGCTTCAACGAGTATGTGGGCTGGTACGATGGCGACTCTGAGAAATGTGACCGCGTGAACTGGACATTCGATACTCAGAAACCGGTATTCATCAGTGAACTCGGAGGCGGTGCTTTGTACGGGCACCACGGCTCACCCAAAGAACGCTTCACGGAGGAGTATCAGGAAGATTTGTATATCCGCCACGTGAACATGTTGAAACGTATTCCGGGACTTGCCGGCACTACTCCGTGGATATTGAAAGATTTCCGCTCACCGCGCCGCCATGTACCCGAGATTCAAGACGACTTCAACCGTAAAGGACTGGTTTCTGACAAAGGACAGAAAAAGAAAGCATTCTTTGTTTTGCAAAAATGGTATAAAGAATTAACCGAAGCATATAAATAGCTCACAACAAGACCTCATTAATAACTTTAAAAAAGAAAGGACGCCTATGAAGTAACACCTATGAGAATACACTTTCTTTATAGGAAGCAGCTCAACTGTTTTCTGTAGAGAGAAAGAAGATGAAGGTTATCATCTTCACATGAAAATTAACCTTTAATTTATTCATTCAAAATTAAGTCTAATATGAAACATTTTTTGGTATTCCTATTACTCTTTATTGGTATCGGAAGTGTCACGGCACAAAATGCCAGAATTACCGGTACAGTAAAAGATAACACAGGAGAGGCGGTTATCGGTGCTAATATAAAAGTAAAAGACAGCACCGGCGGCACAATCACAGACATCGACGGACATTTTAACATTGAAGCCTCATCTAATGCAACTCTTGTAGTATCTTTCATCGGATACATTACTCAAGAAGTACCCTTGAAAGGTAGAACCAATGTAGTAGTAACCCTCTCGGAAGACTCTCAAACACTGGATGAGGTCGTTGTAGTGGGTTATGGAACTCAGAAGAAAGTAAACCTGACCGGTTCTGTTGCAGCAGTAAAAGTCGATGAAAAGATTGCCAGCCGTTCCATCACAAACGTATCTTCCAGTCTCTCGGGTTTGGTGCCGGGATTGGTAGTGAGCCAAACAACCGGTTTTGCAGGTGGAGACGGTGCTTCGCTGAAAGTACGCGGTTTGGGTTCCATCAACAATTCTGACCCATTGATTGTAGTGGACGGGATGCCGGATGTAGATATCAATCGTATTAATATGAACGATATTGAAAGCATCTCAGTCTTAAAAGATGCAGCTTCGTCAGCCGTTTACGGTTCGCGTGCAGCCAACGGTGTTATCTTGATTACCACCAAAGGCGGTTCTAAAGAAGCCAAATCCAAAGTGACTTATAATGGTTCTTATGCCTTATCAAGCCCCGTAGAGTTTTACGACTATTTAGCCGACTATAGCCGTGCACTGACCATGCAGATGCGCTCTGCTGCCACAGGTAACAAATCGACCAGTTTCCAGCAGGGTACGGTAGAGCAATGGATGGCCATGGGCTTGGTAGATCCTATTCTTTTTCCGAACACCGACCAATATGACGAAATGTTCCGTACCGGTGCCATCATGAACCATACGGTTTCAGCCTCCGGCGGCAACGATAAGATAAATTTCTATACTTCACTCGGCATCATGGACCAGGAAGGTCTGCAAATCCACAATGACTACAGCCGTTATAACATGCGTTTGAACGTGGATTATAAGGTTCGTGATAACGTAAAAATAGGTATCAGAACAGATGGTAGCTGGTCAGAGCGCCAGACACCTCGCGGCGCAGGTTTGGAAACTGCAGGTTTAAAATATGTCATCTCCGGTATTTTGAACAAGCATCCTGAAACAGGTGAATACGGCGGTGCCATGGCTTATGGAGAATCTGCTTCTGCCGGTAATGCTGTTGCCGAATACGAAGCTTATCGCACAAATACTTCCCGCAAAGAATTTAATGGAAACGCTTACTTGGAATGGGAACCGCTTAAGGATTTGAAGTTGAACGTCAGTTACGCTTTGCGCTATTATAACCAGTTCAGCAAAAGCATCCAGAATGTGGTGAACCAGATGAACTTCCAGACCAACAGTATAGCCCGCACCATGCCGGATACAGGTGATATCATCAGCAATTCCAATAACGAAGGTCATAAGACTTTGTTCCAAGGACGTATCACTTATGAAAAGGAAATCTTCAAAGGGCATCATATTTCCGCCATGTTCAATGCAGCCGAAGAATACTGGTTCCAACGCAACATGGGTGCAGGACGTAAGAACCGTTTGCACAACAGCCTTGAAGAACTGGATGCAGCTTCCAAGGAAGTACAGACCAACGACGGTAAATCCGAATCCGAAGGTTTGCGTTCTTTCATAGGCCGCGTCAACTATACATTATTTGATAAATACTTGTTTGAATTCAACTTCCGTTCCGACGGTTCTTCCCGCTTTGCCAAAGGACATCAATGGGGTTTCTTCCCATCAGCTGCTGTAGGTTGGCGTGTTTCGGAAGAAGCCTTCTTCGCCCCGTTGAAGAAAGCAATCAGTAATGCCAAGTTCCGTGCTTCTTACGGTTCTCTGGGTAATAACTCCGGAGTAGGACGTTACGAACAAAAAGAAACAATGGGAACTACCAATTATATTGTTGGAAACAACGGTCTTGCAACCGGATTCAGTGCCAATAAGATGATTAACCAAGACCTTTCTTGGGAAGAAACCCGTGTCATCAATATAGGTTTGGACTTAGGATTCTTCAACAACCGACTGACTGCGGAACTCGACTGGTACGACCGTTTCACCACCGGTATGATTCGTGGTTCCAGCATATCTTCGTTATTAACCGGTTATTCGGCACCGAATATCAATGTGGCCGACCTGCGTAACCGCGGTATTGAAGTGAATCTGAACTGGCAGTCCAGTATTCGCAAATTCGAATACAGCGTCAATGTAAACGCTTCTTATAACGTAAATAAGCTGGAGAAATGGGGTGACTATCTGAACCGTGGGTGGATTATGCTCGACATGCCTTACCACTTCCTCTATATATATGAAGCTTATCCGGGTTTGGTGCAAAGCTGGAATCAACTCTACAATGCACCCTATCAAGGAGATGCCTACAACGCACCGGGTGACATTATCCTCAAAGACTTGAATGGTGACGGTAAAATCAGTGACCTTGATAAGAAAGCATACACCGACAAATACCGCGATACCCCGATGGGACAATTCGGTATTACTTTGACCGGAGCCTACCAGGGTTTTGATATCCAGGCTTTGTTCCAGGGTAACTACGGACGTTCTGATGTATGGTTGGATGATTTGAACAATACCAAGATACCGGATAACCGTTATGCATTCCAACAATTCCATTGGAGTGATTCTTGGTCGTTAGACAATCGTGGTGCCTCCCTACCCCGTCTGCTGAATGGTAGCGGCGGTAACAAGAACCGTGAAGAAAGTACATACTGGGCTTATAATACCAACTATTTCCGTTTGAAGAACTTACAGGTTGGTTATACCGTTCCCGAACGTTATATGCAGAGAATCGGTTTCAACCGTGCACGTATCTACTTATCCGGTGAGAACCTCTTCACTTTAACTCCCTGGAAAGGTATCGACCCTGAAAAGCCTCATGGAAACGACCTATACCCATTGGTTAAAACCTACTCAATCGGTTTGAATATAGAATTCTGATAACTCAACAAATAAGAAAGAATATGAAATATATTAAGTATATAGCATTAGCCGGACTGGTCGGTTTAACATCTTCTTGTATAGATGACCTGCTGAACCGTCCTGCTACAACAGAAGTATCTTCGGACCTCTTTTGGACAAGTACAGATGATGCCTTGTCCTCTACCTACGGTGTTTACAACGCAGTGCGGACTTTGTTTGCAACTGATTACTACTACGACGGGCATGGCGAATTCCAAAATACTCGCGGTAAGAGTATCGGTGATATTTCTTCATGGGGACCCGGAACGCCGGGCAGCGGATTTTCCAGTATGTGGAACAATGCATACCGGGTTATCAACCGTGCCAACTACACCATTCAGTATGTAGAGCAAATGATTCAAGCAGAACAGAATGCCGTAACCAAAGCATCTTTGGAGGCTATCAATGCCGAGAATTACTTCCTGCGTGCATTGGCCTATTTCCGTTTGGTTCAAAACTGGGGTGATGTTCCTTACTATCGCCACGTACTCAGCGGCAATGATGAAGCATGCTCATTGGTACGCACCCCTATTGCTACCATCATTCCTGAACTAATCACCGATTTACAGAATGCATCCGAAAAGCTTCCCGTAAGCTATGGTGATAAGTACGGACGTGCCACGCAAGTTGCCGCACTGGGCTTTAAAGCAAAAATAGAATTGTACTATGCTTGTTGGAACAAGAACGGATGGCCCGAACTGGAAGGCTTCGAGCCGAGCAGCAGTGTAGCCCAAACCTATTATGCCGCCGCTGCTTCAGACTTCAGCAAAGTAATCAACAATTATGGCCTGACAATCTTTGGTGATGGTAATCCCGGCACTGAAGACAAACCCAACTATAGAGAGCTGTTCCAATATTATAATGAAAATTGTTCGGAAATCATCTTCTCCATTACTTATGGCGGTCCTTCTCTCGGCCAGGGTGAAAGTTTGTTGCGCGACTTCGGTACCCGTACCACCGGTAATGCACAATGCTGGATTATGCCTACTGTCCGCTTGGCAAACCGTTACCAATCAACTGTCACCGGTGATTTCTGTGATGAGCTTATCTTGTCTAAAGATGCTGCACTCCCTAATGGAGCACGTAACCGTGCCAGCTATGAGAATCGTGACTGGCGTATGAAATCGACCATCATGTGGGATGGTGAGTCTTACAAGAAAATTACAACGGACGGCCTGACAATGGGTGACGAATATACCTGGATGTTCGGTGAAAGAAATGAGGCCAACGGTTTCATCAATAATGATGCCAGCAATCAAACCGGTTATATCTTCCGTAAATGGATACGCCAGGAAGCCGGTTGGGAGCGTACAGATGGTCCGCAGGATTTCTATCTGATGCGTTTGGCCGATGTGTATCTGATGTATGCCGAAGCTGTCAACGAAACGTCCGGTCCTACCAGCGAATGTGTAGCCTTGCTGAATAAGATTCGCAGCCGTGGCAACCTGCCGGCTTTAACACCCGACAAGTATGCCAATTCCGAAGCATTCTTCAATGCCATTGAGCAAGAACGTATTGTGGAACTGGCCACTGAAGGTATGCGTCCATTCGATATTCGCCGCTGGAGAAAAATCCATGACATATGGGGAGAGGCAAACAGTGACGGTTTAACCTTGTATGATACAAATGGCACACGCATACGTGATGAATTCAAGAATGCACCCGAACTCAATTTCCAAAAGAATTATATCTACCAGATTCCAGAAAACGAAAGAAACCGCAACCCGAATCTGACTCAGAATACTCCGTGGAGATAAGCAATTACCATAAAGTTCATTAAATACAAAAAGAATCGTATGAAAAACCTATATAAAATATTGACTCTTGTCATAGTATGTCTTTTGTCCCAATCATGCAATGATTATCCGGTAGATGATAATGGTTTGCTGGTTACTGACAGTGAAGAATGTTACATCTCTTCCCTCATATTGAGAGGACCGGATGATAGGGACGTATTGATAAGCGGTGTTACCATCGATGACGAAAACAACACCATTACGGGGATAGCTAAATTTGGTACCAACATCAAGAAACTGAAGCCAGAATGTGGTACTGCCAAAGATTGTATCGTAACTCCGACTATGGGAGTGTGGACTGATTTCAGCCAACCCCGCCAGTACACTGTAATTTCCGGTAATCGTCAAGTGAAGAAGACCTATACGGTCACTATCACTTTGCAAGGAGAATAATCAATCAGTATAAACTTCTAAGAAACAGAATATTGTTATGAAACTATTGAAATATGCAATGCTGCCCTTCATCGCTCTCTCTTGCTTCGCATGTAGCGATGACGATGAATCTGCCATTAAAAATGACATGATAAAGAAGACGGTTTCTCCTGCCATAGCCGGAGAAAAAATAGAGTTTGCCTATGCCATGGGAACCACTAATGGAAGAATAAATAAGGCTGAAGCAGTTGCCTCCATTACCGGAGCAACCGGTACGGGATTTGAGCTGCACTCCTGGTTCACAGCACAGACCGGAATGGATGTTAACGGTGTACATTATGGTGCCGGTGAAGATGTGCCTATCCAAACCGTTAAAGACGCATCTACCGACGGTAGCATTTCTACAGCCAACCTGATGGAGAAAGTCGATGCGCATTACATCAACCCGACCATTGCCATTGGAACCACCCAGACAGACCTCATTGCCGCCACACTACGCTATAACTTCGTAGTGCCCGAAGATGCAAAAGGCAAAACATTCAGCATTACCTTTACTGCCGTTTCCAGTACAGGCGACCGAGTGTCTTACAAAACCCCTAATTACAAAATCTCCAAGATGGACATGAAACGTCTTATCGAATTGGAGAACGAAGGTGCCTGCTACTTCTCTATCGAAGACATGAAGGCTTATACCAAAGAGGAAGTAAACGCTCTGAACTTGTCCGGCAAGATTGATTTCATCTATAACTACCAGGCCAAACTGAATGATTTTGACTATGCACACTCTTTCGTATCTCCTGCAACGGACCCGAAATTCATCGCCATCAGTGGTATTGTCCCCTCGGGTGCTACCAACAACACCCCCATGGAACAACGTGCCAATGTGCATGATGCCCAGTTGAAAGGAAGCAATCCGGCTGTTTACGTGGACGATATAGACTTCGAGACGCTGGATTTAGGCGGAGCCATGAACTATGTACTGAACCTGAAAAAGGACGATAGTGCATTTATGAAGACTGCCGACGGTAAATGGGCTGCATACATCTACGTGAACAGCGTTGACGGTAGCGGTAAGATGACAGTAAGTATCAAACGTTATCCTTTGTAATCTAACCCCTTACACAACATGAAGCGAATAAAAACATTGACTTTTCTGCTCATGATTATCCTCTCTGTAGGAGTATCTGCTCAAAATCCCCGGTCGGTCTTTACCGACCGACCGGTGGATGAGGCAGCTATATATTTCACTCCCGAGAATTTTAAAGTGAAGGCTGACGGGCGTATGGATGTTTCCGAAGCCTTGCAAGAAGCATTGAACCGAACCAAACAAAAAGAAAATGGTTGCGGTATCCTCTTTATCCCCGAAGGAGTGTATAAACTCAACAAGACGATTTACATCCCCTCAGGTGTTCGTATCATTGGTTATGGTGGCAAACGCCCGGTTTTTGTCCTTGCCAAGCAAGCACCCGGTTTTCAGGAAGTTACCCGGGAAACTGCAAAAGGGAAATACCTTTTTTGGTTTATCGGCGGCGGCTACCGCCCGGGAGGCCGTATAGGCGATGCCAATGCAGGGACTTTTTATAGTTCAATGATGAACGTAGATATTCGCATTGAAGGCGGAAATCCCAATGCCTCTGCCATTCGCGCACATTTTGCACAGCACTGCTCTATTTCCAATGTAACCATTCATGTGGGAAAAGGCCGTGCGGGTATTGTCGATGCCGGAAACCATTTGGAGAATATAGCCATTTACGGAGGAGAGTATGGAATTGACACAGACAAGTCAGCTCCCGGATGGCCTATTATGCTACTTAACTCCTATTTTGAAGGACAACGTAAGAGTGCCATCCTTACTAATGAAGGAGGATTGACCATCGTTCGTATGCGGGCAAAGAATGTACCCGTAGCCGTAGAGATTAAAGAGAATGCTCCCGACAGGCTATTTATGGAAGATTGCATTTTCGAGAATGTACACCGCACCGGGGTTATTCTGACAGATGCAGGAAATGCAGCAACACAAATCAACCTTAGAAATATTCAATGTAAAAACGTTCCTATGTTTGCGTTGGAGCGCTTTACAAACCAACAAATACCCGGTAAAGAAAAAACATACCGGGTAACCCGTTTCACTTTCGGTTTTAATGCCGACAGTCTGGAAGACACTCCTCAAATAGTGCGCCGGACAGAAACAGAACCTATTAAGAGCATTACTCCTTTGGATACCGGTGACACCCCGATGCTTCCTGCTACGGAACAATGGATAAACATCCGCAACTTGGGTGCCAAAGGAGACGGTTTCAGTGATGATACACACATTTTCCAGGAAGCAGTACAAAAGTATGCCAATATCTATATTCCCCAAGGATGGTACGTTGTAAAAGAGCCGTTGACTCTGAAACAAAACACGAATCTGATAGGCCTGCACCCCGGCACTACTATCCTATTAAGCTTGGGCGGCAATCCCGCATTCAGCGGCTTCGGTGCCCCGCAAGCACAGTTGACTACTCCCCAAGGTGGAAAGAACATCGTATGCGGTATCTTCCTGAATGCCGATGCCTACAATTACCGGGCTGTCAATTGCAAATGGATGGCAGGCGAAGGCTCTTATATGTATGATGTCAAATTCAGCGGGCACGATAAAGCCCGTTTCTTCCACAACGGACAAAGTGCTGCCAACCCTTTGGAGAAACCTATGTCCATCACTCCGGAAACTCACGACCTCATTACCCGTGCTTGGGACAACCAGCATTGGAGCCTATGGATTACAAACGGAGGAGGAGGCTCATTCCGGGATATATGGACAGCCAACGAATATAGTTCGGCAGGACTGTACATCAGTCATACAGATACCCCGGGACGTATTTACGGAATGTCTTTAGAGCATCATTTACGCAATGAAGCCATCTTCCGCAATGTTGCCAACTGGAAAATCTACGACTTCCAGTTTGAAGTGGAAGCAGAAGGCATCGATACGCAACCTTTGGACCTGATAGACTGCAAGAACCTGACTTTTGCCAATTTCTATTCCTATCGCGTATCGCGCATGTTGAAATCCTATCCGTCGGCTATACGCACCTGGAATTGCAAGGATATTGAGTTTCTGAATGTTCACAACTATGCACATGCCCGCGTAAAGTTCACTTCCAATGCCAGCCTTTACGATGTCAATACCCACCGGGAAGCACGCCGTTGGGAACTGGCACGCCTTTCATTGACCGGCAAGGAAAGCCGTAAATACCCATTGAGCCAGGAAAAAGGAAAAGCCGAACTTGTAGTCACCGGATTTGAGTTCATTGACGGACTGGCACAAGACAGCCGGGGAAATATATATTTCTGCGAGCATCGCATGCGCCGCATCTATAAATTGGATGCCCGAAGCGGGCAGGTAACTTCTATTGCCGATTTCCCCTGGAACGCAGTAGCACTGGCATGCGATACACAAGACAACTTGATTGTCGTTACCAAATACATCTCCCAACCCGGCTATAATAATGACGATACCCGTAACGGCAACCGTCCTCTATTCGGCTGGAAAGGTTCGGGAGGGCTGTGGGGCTTCAATTATGTTCCTAAGCTTTACGCAATACGTCCCGATAATCCGGATGAAAGTTTCCAAGTTTTACCGTTAGTGGATATGAAGCAATTTGCTGCACCGCAACAAATTTATTATCCGGGTAATAGAACCATCACTCAAAGCGAGTATTACAACGGAAGAAAGCCGGAACAATGTTTTGTTGCTCCCGACGGCGTAACCATCATTCCGAATTACGAAGATTTATTCCGTTGTTCATCTCTGGTTAAGGCAGTACCGGGCAAAACAGTCTATACATTGGATGAATATCACCAACGCGTAATCCATGCGGATGTAGATGCCCAAGGCTTCTTGCAAAACTGTCGCATATTTGCCGACGGAGGCGACCGGAGCGTAGTTACGGACTCTAAAGGCAACGTATATGTAGCCAACGGAGACATTTCCATATTCTCCCCGTCAGGTGAATCCATAGGTACGTTAGAGGTGCCGGAACGTCCCACGTCTCTACTGATATCAGGAAACAAGCTCTATATCACAGCTCTTTCTTCGCTCTATCAAATAGAGCTTTAACAATAGGATTATCATAATAAGAGATTAGGATTATAAATTCATGACAAAGTGATATTTTCATAGGTTAGATTTTTAAGTTTGTAACTAAGGTTGCGATTCAGGTTTAAGTTAAAGAGGCGGATAACTACTTGGTTTTTTTTACATCCGCCTCTTTTTAGTAGTTTTGGCAGTAATATCATTTATAACATATCACCATGGAAAGAGAGAAAAATACACTCCCGCAAAAGGCCTGCCATTGGATGGCTGCCGTTATTATATCCTTATTTGTCCTGCCCCCTGTCCACGCCCAACGCCAAACCCAAACCATCAACGACAGCTGGAAGTTCCTCAAAGGAGAATGCACCGCAGCAGCCGACAGTGCCTTTGACGACAGCAAATGGACATCCATCCATCTGCCCCATACCTGGAATACCGATGCTTATACCGAAAAGGATTACTACCGCGGCACGGGCTGGTATCGCCGGCAACTGACCTTGCCGCAGGGCTGGAAGGAGAAACAGATTATCCTGAGACTGGATGCTGCCGGCAAATCAGCCACTATCTATATCAATGGCAAAAACGTAGGTGAGCATGCCGGAGGATATACCGCCTGTTCATTCAACATCACGCCGTTCCTCTCTTTCGACACACCCAACACGCTGGCCGTATGCGTGGATAATGCCCGCCAGGATATTGCTCCCATCTCCGGAGACTTCACTTTCTTTGGCGGCATCTACCGGGATGTTTGGCTTACGGCGGTTCCCAACCAGCACTTCAACCTAACGAACCACGGCTCGGACGGTCTGTTCATCAGCACCCCGCAGGTTTCCGAGGAGCAGGCAACCCTCTCCATACGCGGTGAAGTAAAGAACGATGCACCGGAAAAAGCGACGTTGGAACTGACGCACACCATCTACCGCCCGGATGGTACCCTGCTACAAACACTCAAGAAGAATATACAGCTAAAAGCCGGAGAAACCTACGCTTTCAGCAACGAGACAACCCCGGTGTTGAAACCTGAATTGTGGACTCCTGAAACGCCCCGCCTCTACCGCGTAGAAACAACCCTGCGCAACCGTAAGACCAAAACCTTGCTGGACCAAAGCAATCATTACACCGCTTTCCGCTGGTTCCGGTTCGACGGAGATGAGGGTTTCTTCCTCAACGGAAAGCCCTATAAACTGCGCGGCATCTGTCGCCATCAAGACCAGAAACCCATAGGTCCCGCGCTGACAGACGAGATGCACCGGAGAGACTTCCTGCTGATGAAAGAGATGGGGGCCAATTTTATCCGTATCTCCCACTATCCGCAAGACGATGCCCTGCTGGAGATGTGCGACAAGCTGGGTATGCTGGCATGGGAAGAGATTCCCATTATAGACATTGTGCCCGATACGCCGGGTTATGGAGATAACTGCGAACGAAACTTGCGGGAAAATGATTCGCCAGCACTACAACCACCCTTCTATCATCACCTGGGGATATATGAACGAAATATTGCTCGTAACCCAACGGAAGTACAAAACCGAAGCGGAACTGAAGCCGGTACTGGAACGCACACTGGCACTGGCCAACAGGCTGGAACGGGTACTGAAAGAAGAAGATAGCACCCGCATAAGCACCATGGCATTCCACGGCAGCAACAGCTACAACGAAACCGGATTAAGCAAAATCACCGATATTGTAGGCTGGAACTTATACCAGGGATGGTATGGGGGTGACCTCACGGGCTTTGAGAAGTTCCTGGCACAACAACACCAAAACCATCCCACTCACCCGATGATTGTAAGCGAATATGGTGCAGGTTCGGACAAGCGATTACATTCGCTGCATCCGCGTGCTTTTGACTTCAGCATCGAATACCAGCAGAAGTACCTCGAACACTATTTGCCGGTATTGGAAGATACACCTTATATCTGCGGCGGCACGCACTGGAACTTTATCGACTTCTCTTCTGCCCTGCGAGACGAATCCATGCCACGCATCAACAATAAAGGGTTGGTTTATGCCGACCGTACCCCGAAAGATGTATATCACTACTATCAGGCAGCTTGGCGCAAGGACATTCCGGTGCTGCATATTGCCAGCCGCGACTGGACAGACCGTGCCGGCGTGCAGCAAGGCAATGCTCCCGTATATCTGCCGGTCAAGATATACACCAACCTTTCTGAAGTAGAGCTGTTTATCGACGGTATTTCATTGGGAAAGCAGAAAACAGAGAACTACACAGCCACCTTCGAAGTTCCATTTTCTAACAGAAATCCTTTCCTATTCGCACAAGGAAACTATCAAGGAAAGACAGTGCAAGACGGGCTGAGAATAAACTTCACTCCCATACCGGCATGCCTGGATGCAAACAACCTGAAAGGGTTGGAACTGGCCGTTAATGTAGGAAGCCAATGCTTCTTCACCTCGGACGAAAGCCAACTGACCTGGCTACCCGACCAGCCTTATGCCGCAGGCAGTTGGGGATACATCGGCGGTAAGGAGGGAACTGCACAAACCGAAATCCAAAACACAGCAGACGGCCCCTTGTTCCAAACCCTCCGGAATGAGATAGAAGGTTATCGCTTCGATGCTCCCCAAGGTGTATATGAAATAGAGCTTCTCTTTACCGATATCTTCCGCCGGAATGCGGGCATTGCCTACCAACTGGACCGGAACGGGCAACAAGAGAACCGGGAAAGCACATTCGGCATTTCCATAAACGGGGAAGTGGTGGAAGAGAGCCTCTCTCCCTGCAAAGAAAGCGGGTACTTCCGTGCTTTGCGAAAGAAATACTACATTACGAACGACAAAGAATACATCGATATACGTTTCCATTCAACAAGCGGTACTTGCTTCCTGAACGGTATCAAACTCAGAAACATTTATTAATCAATAAAATAGAAAACCATGAAACTAAAAGTAGTACAATGGGTGCTTGCTTTATTGCTTCTGGCGCCTTGCACACAAGCACAATCCATCTGGGATGCCACGCACCTTGCCAACGTAAAACAGTCCATCCATGAACCTTTCTACGCAACCGCCTACCAGGCATTGCAAGCGGAGGCCGATAAACTATTGGATGTACAGCCTCTTTCCGTGATGATGAAAGAGAAGGTGCCTGCCAGTGGCAACAAGCACGACTACATGAGCCAGGCCCGCTATTATTGGCCGGACCCCACAAAGCCCGATGGACTGCCTTACGTGAGCCGCGACGGCGAATCGAACCCCGAATTGAACAAGCTCGACCGCAACCGCCTGGGAGCAACCGCCGGCCGCGTCACCACGCTGGCACTGGCCTGGTACTTCAGCGGAGAAGAGAAGTATGCCCAAAAGGCAACGGAGCTTATCCGCGTATGGTTCTTCGACAAGGATACACGCATGAATCCCAACCTGGAGTATGCGCAGATGATACCCGGACACAACGGCGGCAAAGGCCGTTGCTACGGCGTGCTGGATAGTTACTCCTTTGTAGAGATGCTGGATGCCGTGAAGTTGTTGGAGCAATCGAAGTCTTTTACGGCCAAAGATTCCAAGCAGCTGCAAGCATGGTTCGGCAAGTTGCTAAACTGGATATTGACCAGCCCGCAGGGACAAGAAGAATCCCGCCAGGCCAACAACCACAGTACGGCCTACGATGCGCAGGTGATAGCCATTGCCCTCTACACCGGCAACCTTAAAGTAGCCCGGGAAATTATCAACGCCGTTCCTGCCAAGCGCATCTTCACCCAGATAGAACCGGACGGACGGCAGCCGCATGAATTGCGCCGCACGCTTGCCTTCGGTTATTCCCAATACAATCTGACCCATCTACTCGATATCTTCTGCATGGCAGAGAAAATAGGAATCAGGATTGATAATGCCACCTCTCCCGACGGACGCAACTTCTACCGGGCAATGGATTTCCTGGCGCAATATACAGGGAAGGATGTAAAGGAATGGCCTTACCAACAGATTAGCGAATGGGACTACAAACAACAGGAATTCTGTAAAGACCTATATCGTGCCGGCTTGCTCAACCCTGCACGCAAAGACTATCTGAGACTATCCAAAGCCCACAGAGTCATTCAGTGGAAAGACCGCTTCAACTTGCTCTATGTGCAACCCTCCGAAGTGGATAACGCCTATGCCTTTGCCTGCAAACAACTGGAATTTGCCATGCAGTGCGCCGACAAAGCAAAGAAAGAGGAGAAGAATGCTGCCCGGCGTCGCGTCATGCCGCGCAGCATCCATAAAGACGGTTCGCTGGCTATGATACATCCCCACGATTGGTGCTCGGGTTTCTTCCCCGGCTCGTTGTGGCAGGTATATGCCTATACGCATGATGACGATTGGCGCCGGGCTGCCATCTCGTGGACCTGGCCTATTGAAGAAGCCAAGTGGCACAAGGGCACGCACGACCTCGGCTTTATGATGTACGACAGCTTTGGAAAGGCGTATGAACTGACGGGTGAACGCTCTTACAAGGATGTGGTGCTGCAAAGTGCCAAGACTTTGATTACCCGCTACAGCCCGAAGGTAAAAAGCATCCGCTCGTGGGACCACAACCGCGACCGATGGAAATATCCGGTCATCATCGACAATATGATGAACCTGGAAATGCTGTTCCGTGCCACGCAGCTGACGGGCGATTCCATTTACTGGAATGTGGCCGTGAACCATGCCAACACTACACTGAAGAATCATTTCCGTCCGGACTACTCCTCTTATCACGTAGTGGACTACCACCCGGAAACAGGTGAAGTCCGCCTGAAGTGTACACACCAGGGAAACTCGGACGACTCCTTCTGGAGCCGCGGACAAGCCTGGGGGATGTACGGCTTTGCCATGTGTTACCGTTTCACCAAAGACCCCGCCTATCTGAAACAATCGGAAGGCATTGCCGACTTCTTCCTCAACCTGCCCAATATGCCGGCAGACGGCGTGCCCTACTGGGATATGAAGATGGATGTCATTAAAGACTGCACCCCCGAGAACATCAACCCCGACGTGCCGCGCGACGCTTCTGCCGCCGCACTCATCGCTTCGGGTTTATATGAACTCTGCACCTACGTAGCTCCGGAGAAGGGTAAACAGTATCGCGCCGTTGCCGACAAGATTGTCGATAGCCTCAACAAGCATTACCGGGCAGAACCGGGCACTCACTACGGCTTCCTGCTGCTGCATTCCACGGGACATCATCCGGGAGGAAGCGAAATAGACGTGCCGCTGAACTATGCCGATTACTTCTATCTGGAAGCGTTGGCAAGGAAAGAGGCGCTGGACATGAAATAAAGTTTATTCGCAAGCTGCGGATATGTATCCGGGGCTTGCGAACGCTTATCCGCGCACTGCGAATGTTTATCCGCAAGCTGCGAACAGAGAATTGTCTTAAGAGAAAAGAACTTTTCTCCCTATACCTCAGAACTTTATCCTTAATACCTAACAACTTTTATATATATACCCCGCAGGACGTATATATGTATCATTTTTATAACATACCATGAAAGCACCCCGAATCCTACTTAGTCTATTGTTCAGCAGCCTGTTGTTGCAGGCACACGCACTGATTCCTACCGACCGCAAGCAACGTCTTACGGAGCATTGGGAGTTTATCCGCCAGGATATGGGAAGCATTTGGGAAGTGATGCGCCCTATTACCGGAGCAGGAAAGCCCGAAACCGTTCCCCTCTGGCAGAAAGTCACCCTGCCCCACTGCTTCAATGCGGAAGACGCCGTTGACCCTGATGTGAACTATTATCAAGGCCCCGGCTGGTATCGCACCATGCTCAACATAGAGAATCCCTATACCAACGGACGCACCTGCCTGGAGTTTGAAGGCGCGGGACAGAAGACAGAGGTATATGTCTATACCACCCGAATCGCTTCGCACGTGGGTGGTTACGACGAGTGGAAGGCAGACATCACCGAAGCCGTGGAAGCATTCCGTCGCACGCCGCTCTGCCGGGAGCGTTTCGGCGGAAAGATTCCTATTGCCATTCGCTGCGACAACAGCCGCGACACGGAGATGATTCCTTCCGATATGTCCGACTTCAACCTCTACGGCGGACTCTACCGATATGTCAACCTCGTCTATACGCCTGCCGTCCATTTTGAGCAGATACGGATAGAAGCAACAACCGATGAGAAAGGGAAGCAAGGCAGTATCTCGATAGACATTGCTTTCGGCGGACTATCCGGCAAGGAGAAGAAGGCAAAAGAGTTCTCTCTCCGCGTCTTCTCACCCGAAGGCAAGGAGGTTAATTCCATATCATCCGAGCTTACGGAAATATCCTCGTACCAAATCTCCCTGAAACGCCCGCAGCTGTGGAGCCCCCACTCTCCCGCTCTCTACACCTGCGTGGCAGAACTTATCGACAACGGAGATACCCTGCGCACCACCCAGCACTTCGGCTTCCGCCATTTCCGCTTCGAAGAGAAAGGGCCTTTCTACCTGAACGGCGAACGGCTGCTGCTGCGCGGCACTCACCGCCATGAAGACCATGCCGGAGTAGGCGCTGCCTTGACCGAAGAGATGATGCGCACCGAAATGCAACAAATAAAAGAGATGGGTGCCAACTTTATCCGCCTGGGGCACTATCAGCAGTCCGGCATCATTCTGCGGCTCTGCGACGAGCTGGGACTTCTCGTCTGGGAAGAAATACCCTGGTGCCGCGGCGGTCTGGGCGGAGAGAGCTACAAGAACCAGGCGCGCCGGATGCTCACCAATATGATTGAGCAACATCGCAACCATCCTTCCGTCATCCTGTGGGGGCTGGGCAATGAGAACGACTGGCCGGGCGATTTCCAAACGTTCGAAAAAGACAGCATACGCGCCTTTATGGGCGAGCTGCACGACCTTGCCCATCGCCTCGACCCGACGCGCTCCACAGCCATTCGCCGCTGCGAGTTCTGCAAAGACATTGTGGACGTTTACTCCCCCACCATCTGGGCGGGCTGGTATGGCCGCCGCTTCCGCAACTACCGCGAGATGGAGACGGCCGGAATAAACGCCACCACCCGTTTCCTCCATGCCGAATGGGGAGGCGACAGCCATGCCGGGCGCCATATGGAAGTGAACAAGGAGACGGGCAGAAAAGGAATAGATAACTTCGACATCGAAGCCGCAGACCGCAACGGCGACTGGAGCGAAAGTTATATCATCCGCCTCTTCGACTGGCACCTGAAAGAACAAGAGACCATGCCCCGGCTTACGGGGAGCCTCTTCTGGACTTTCAAGGACTTCTCCACTCCGCTGCGCCCGGACAATCCCATCCCTTACGTCAATCAGAAGGGGGTGGTGCAACGAGACGGCACCCCGAAAGAGAGCTATTACGTCTTTCAATCCTATTGGAGCAGCAAACCGATGCTGCACATCTACGGACACTCCTGGCCGGTGCGCTGGGGCAAGCCGGGCGAGCCCAAGGAAATTCTGGTCTATTCCAACTGCCCCGAAGTGGAGTTGTTTGTCAACGGTGTGTCGCAAGGACGGAAGAAGCGCAACAGCCAGGACTTTCCGGCAGCAGGGCTGCGCTGGAATGTGCCATTACGAGAAGGAAACAACAAGATTACCGCCACAGGGTATGACGGCAAGCTGCGCCTCGACGATGAAATTCAGCAGGAGTATCAAACCCGAACCTGGGGCAAACCGTCAAGAATACTTCTGACGCAGACCGCCCAGGATGCGGAAACCATACTTGTGCAGGCTGAACTGATAGACGAAAACGGCATACGTTGCCTGGATGCCTGCCAGTTCATAGAATTCGGCTGCACAGACAGTGAAGCGTTACTCCGCAACCAAGGCACCGCGCAAGGCTCACGCCGCATACAAGCTGCTAACGGGCGGGCAAGTATCCGCGTAAACAAGCAGCACGCACCCGTCGTGGTGAGTGCATCTGATAGCAAACGAATCTTAAAAACCGCACTAATTTCCGTTTCCGGCCAGTAAGATAAGTATTTTAGCACTCTATTTAAGCACTAAAAATGATTTAATCCCTAACTTTGCGAAAAAGATTCATTTTATAAACTAATACATAACATTATGAAGAACTTATTCAACATCAAAGACAAAGTAGTAGTAATAACCGGCGGAACGGGAGTATTGGGGAAAGCTATCGCTCTTCATCTGGCGGAAGAAGGAGCGAAAGTGGTAATCTTAGGTCGCAAAGCAGAGGTAGGAAACGCCATCGTCAACGAAATCAAGGCAAACGGTGGAGAAGCCATGTTCCTGACAACCGACGTGATGAACCGTGAACTGCTGGAACAGAACTTGGCTGACATCCTGAAAGCCTATGGCCGCATAGATGCCCTGCTGAATGCAGCCGGCGGAAATATGCCGGGTGCCACCATCGCGCCCACGGGCACTTTCTTCGATTTGAAGATAGAAGAGTTCCAACGGGTGCTGGAATTAAACCTGACCGGTACCGTACTGCCTACACAAGTCTTCCTCAAACCGATGGTGGAGCAGAAGGCAGGTGCTATTGTCAACTTCTCCAGCATGGCTGCTTTCCGCCCCATGACGCGTGTAGCCGGATATGCTGCCGCAAAAGCCGGTATCTCCAATTTCACAGCCTTCATGGCTACGGAAGTTGCCAAGAAGTTTGGTGAAGGTATTCGTGTAAATGCCATCGCACCCGGATTTTTCCTCACAGAGCAGAACCGTGCCCTGCTGACGAACCCGGATGGAAGCTACACGGAACGTGGGCAAGATGTGATTCGCCAAACTCCCTTCGGACGTATGGGCCGTGCAGAAGAGCTTTGCGGAACCATCCAATACCTCATCAGCGATGCTTCCAGCTTTGTCACCGGTACGGTGGCTGTAGTGGACGGAGGGTTCAACGCATTCGCCATGTAAATAGTAAATTGCAAATCATCAAACAATAAATAACATGATTCTTTGTGAACAAACCTGGCGCTGGTACGGTCCCAACGACCCGGTAAGCCTTTGGGACATCAAACAAGCCGGGGCTACCGGCATTGTAAACGCCTTGCATCATATTCCAAACGGGGAAATATGGACAGTAGAGGAAATCAAGAAACGGAAAGAAATGATTGAAGCCGTCGGTCTGCGCTGGTCTGTAGTAGAAAGTGTACCCGTACACGAACATATCAAGACCCAAACCGGAGACTTCCAGAAGTATATCGACAACTATAAAGAGAGCTTGCGTAACCTGGGCAAATGCGGCATTCACATTGTCACCTACAACTTTATGCCCGTACTGGACTGGACACGTACCGACCTCGCCTACGAACTACCCGACGGCAGTCGTGCCCTCCGCTTTGAACGTGCCGCTTTCATCGCCTTCGACCTCTTCCTGCTACGTCGTCCCGGTGCAGAAGGCGAATACACCGATGAAGAAAAGGCCAAAGCCCGTGCCCGCTTCGAACAGATGACAGAGGCAGACAAACAACTGCTTGTACGCAACATGATTGCCGGACTTCCCGGCTCAGAAGAAAGCTTCACCCTGGAACAGTTCCAACAGGAACTGGACCGCTACAAGGGCATCACTCCGGAACGCCTGCGTGCCAACCTGATCTATTTCCTGCAAGAAATCACTCCGGTAGCCGACGAAGCAGGTGTCATGCTCGTTATCCATCCGGACGACCCACCGTGCTCCATCCTCGGCCTGCCACGCATCATGAGCTGTGCTGCCGATTTCCAGGCACTGATTGACGCTGTTCCCAACAAGAGCAACGGTCTTTGCCTCTGCACCGGTTCGCTCGGTGTAAGCAGCGCCAACGATTGTGCAGTCATCATGCAGCAATTTGCCGACCGCATCAACTTTGTCCATCTGCGCAGTACACAACGCGACGCCGAAGGCAATTTCTACGAAGCCAACCACCTGGAAGGAGACGTGGACATGTATCACGTGATGAAAGCCTTCCTTGAACTGCAACAACGCCGTGGTGTCTCTATCCCGATGCGACCCGACCACGGACACCAGATGGTAGACGACTTGAAGAAGAAAACCAATCCCGGCTATTCCTGTATCGGCCGTCTGCGCGGACTGGCAGAGCTTCGTGGACTGGAAATGGGTATAGCCAAATCGCTGTACGAATAAGGCACAAGATATAGCAAGCATAAGGAAAGAACAGGAAGCCCTCCGTCCGAAACTTTGAAGTTTCGGACGGAGGGCTTCCCTTTATAAGTTTTCTGCCATCAGCCGCCTCTTCTTAAGGCACTGTCTGCCGACATTTATTTACCTTCTTTTGCAGCAAGCACTTTCCATACAACGGCACTCAGCGCAGCACCCACAAACGGAGCTACAATGAACAGCCACAACTGAGAGAGAGCCTCGCCACCCTGGAACAGTGCCGGACCGATGCTACGGGCAGGATTGACAGAAGTTCCCGTAACAGGAATACAAACAATGTGCACTAATACCAACGTAAGACCAATGGCCAATCCTGCAAGATTACCCGCCCCCTTCTCGGAATCCGTAGAACCTAAGACAACCAGCACAAAGATAAACGTGAACACAGCCTCTGCAATGAATGCCTGCAACATCATTCCGTCAGCAAACCCATTGGAACCGGTAGCCGTAGGACCACCATGAGCGCCCGTAGACACCAATGCATAAAGAATGGCAGAACCGATAACCGCCCCGATAACCTGAAACACCATATACATGGCTGCATCTTTCCCGCTCATCCTGCCGGACAACAGAACGCCCAGGGTAATGGCAGGATTAATATGACAGCCCGAGATTCCTCCGATAGCGTATGCCATCGCCACAACGGACAAGCCGAAAGCAAAAGCCACTCCCAGCGTTCCGACACCTGCACTAACCGCCCCCGCCGCACTTCCGGCAAAGACAGCACTACCACATCCCATCAGGACAAGAACCATTGTCCCGATCATTTCTGTAAAAATAAATATAAAAGATGAAAATCTGCCCAAACACGGCGGTAAAAACTCACCCATTACTACAAAACATCACTGCTTTAACTCTAACATCCAGCATATCTGCATCTTCCTTAGCCAACCCGAAGAAACTCAGAAATATAAGAAAACATATTGGCTTGTAAAGAGTACAAAGAAAGGGTGCAACCTCACGGCCACACCCTCCATCTACACTATCTTTGATAATAACCTAAAAGGAAACTTTATTTTCCTACATCATTTCAATTCAAAAGGAACCGTTCCCTTCACATCGGCTGCCGAAGCTGCTATGACAGCCTCGAACTTGCCCGGCTCGGCCACCCAAGCGTGCTGGGTGTCATCGAAGAAGCTAAGAGCCTCCTTATCAATGGTAAATGTGACTTCCTTTGTTTCGCCCGGAGCCAGTTTCACCTTTTGGAAACCTTTCAGTTCCTTGACGGGACGAGGCAGAGAGGACTTCTTGTCACTGATGTACAGTTGGACAACTTCCTGCCCTTCGCGCGCTCCGGTATTCTTTACAGAAACCTTCACGGTCAGCGTACCGTCGGCCTGCATGGTCTTGCTGTCGGCCGTCGGCTTGCCATATTCGAAAGTGGTATAGCTCAAACCGTGGCCGAAGGGGAACAACGGTTTCACCTTCTTCTGCTTATCGGCCCAACGGTAGCCCACGAAGATGCTTTCATTATACTTGATGTCGATGATGTCCTTGCTCCGTTTGCCGGTATATTCGCCCAAGCTGTGGGCCGGGCAGTCCTCCAGCTTCACGGGGAAGGTGAACGGAAGCTTGCCGCTGGGATTGACATCACCCATGAGGATGGCGGCAAGGGAACTGCCGGCTTCGGAACCCAGATACCAGTCCTGCACGATGGCAGGCACCTCGTTCACCCACGGCATGGCAATGGCGTTGCCGGAGATGTTGACGACAATCAGATTCTTGTTCGCCTCGGCCAGTGCGGAGATAACGGCATCCTGACCGTAGGACAAGCCCAGACCCTTACGGTCGGAGTCCTCGCAGTCCTGGCCGTTGCTCTTGTTCAGGCCGCCGATGAAGATGACATAATCGGCATCCCGGGCCTCTTTCACGGCTTCAGCTATCAGCTCTTCGGGAGTACGGTCATCCTTCAGATTCTGTCCGGTCACCACCCCGTTGTATTCACCGCTTGCATCGCCCACGTAGCCACGGGCATAGACCACCTCGGCCTTGCCGGCCACACGCTGCTTGATGCCGTCCAACGGAGAGAGTTCGCGCTGTACCTTCAGGGAAGAACTACCACCGCCTACGGTCATCATCTTGATGGCATTCTCGCCCACTACAAGAATCTTTTTAGCCCGGTTCAGGTCTATCGGGAGCACATTGCCCTTGTTCTGCAACAGTACGATGCCCTCCTCACCGATGCGGCGGGCAGCCTCGTAATGTTCCGGAGAGAGCATGCTTCCCCACGGACGATCGGGGTTCATCACCGTACGGAAGATAAGGCGCAGAATGCGGCGTACCTTGTCGTCCAGTTCCGTGGTACCTACCTTACCTTCGCGGATGAGGTTCAGATAGGGATTTGCCAGATAATAGTTATCGTATGCGTTGCTGGCACCGTTCGAGAGCCCGTTGGTCCAACTGCCGAATTCCATATCCAGCCCGTTGGTGATGGCTTGCCGGGTATCGTGCGTGCCGCCCCAGTCGGAAATGACTACACCGTCGAATCCCCATTCGCCCTTCAATATATCGTTCAATGTGTATTGGTTGTGACAAAGATGTTGGCCTTTGTATAGGTTGTAGGCACCCATGATGCTCCACGCTCCGCCTTCCTGCACGGCCATCTTGAAAGCAGGCAGATAGATTTCATAAAGAGCACGGTCGTCCACGATGACGTTGGTGGTGTGGCGGTTCACTTCGTGGTTGTTCAAGGCGAAGTGTTTCACGCAGGCAGCCACGCCGTTCTGCTGCACGCCCCGGATATAGGGCGACACCATCTTTCCGGCCAGATAAGGGTCCTCACCCATATACTCGAAGTTGCGTCCGTTGAGCGGTGTGCGGTAGATATTGACACCGGGGCCCAGCAGGACGGACTTGTTGCGGTAGCGCGCCTCTTCACCGATGCTCTGTCCGTAAAGGAGAGACATTTCGGGGTTCCAGGTTGCCGCCAGACAGGTCAGGGCAGGGAAAGCCACGCAGGAGTCGTTGGTGCATCCGGCTTGTTCCCACTCGTCCCACAACACATCGGGACGTATGCCGTGGGGGCCGTCGTCCGTCCATACATCGGGAATGCCCAGACGGGGCACACCCGCACTGCTGAACTTGCTTTGCGCATGAGTCAACTTCACTTTCTCTTCCAGGGTCAGACGGCTCAAGGCGTCTTCCACTCTTTCTTCAATAGGTTTGCTTGCGTCCAGATAGACGGGCTTCTGCTGGGCCGAAAGAGGCAGCGCGACAGCGGCCAGAACCAAACCGAATAATACTTTTTTCATTGTTGTATAATTAAGTTGTTATATAAGTAAGCAATCATAATCAGTCCGTACCATTGATAATCCCCAACATACAAGGGAATATGACTTAGCCCTACCTACATAGGAACTGAAGTCCTTACACCCGTATAGTGAGTACCCATAACATCCGGATGTTGTTGTCCAAAACATCCCCATGTTTTACCCCAAAACACCCGGATGTTTTATCCCAATACATCCCCATGTTTTACCCTAAAACATCCGGATGTTTTGGATACTCAGTCCTATGGTGTGTACAGCTCAGTCCCTACCTCTTTCATGCTAAGTCCCGGCATCTCATCCTCTGGGACTTGATACGTACTGTTTGCAGCGAGGCAGCACCCGCTACTTCATTCCCAATGACCGGATATAACCCTCCTGAACCACACAATTCTTCAGTTTGCATGCCTCGATAAAGTCCATCATCGCCTTGCGGGACATGGCCTGCGCGGGACGTGCCTCACGGATTTCCTTGTACGTGGCACGCGGTGCTTCGGAGAAATACACGATGTTTGCCCAGTTCTCCGGCGGAGTGATGCCGACGAAAGAAGAACCGTCCATCTTCTTGTAGGGCCAGAAGGTATAGCCGATGTTGTTCTCGCGCATCGTCTGGCAGAAAGCGGCCTGCCATTCGTCCGTATTGTGGCCTATCTCACCCATGTACATGGGCAGGTTCACACTGTCGCGGAAGTTGATAATCGTCTGGATGGCAGCTTGGGTAGGTTCGCCTCCGTAACGGTGGCAAGTGTACATTATCTTGTCGTCGAACTTGGAGTCCTTGAAAGGCTTGAAATTACCGTTCCATTGCGCACCGCCCAGCAGGATGATGTGGTTGCTGTCCACCTCGCGGATGGCGGCTACACCTTTCTTATATACATCTTCCAGCTTGCCGTTGAGTTCCTCCATGTTCTCGAAGTAAGGGGCAATGGGCTCGTTGAAGAGTTCGTAACCGAGGATGACTGGTTCGTTCTTGTAGCGGTCGGCTATCCGGCGCCAGATGTCACAGTAGAGTTGCTGGCTGACTTCGCTGTCGAACAGCCAGGGATAGCCGTAGCTGTCGTCGATATTGTCGCCCGTCTGTCCGCCGGGAGCGTCGTGCATGTCGAGGATGAGGTACAAGTCCGATTCGCGGCACCACTCTACCAGGCTGTCCACGCGGGCAAAGCCGTCTTGGTCGGCAGTCAGCCCCATATAGTCCTCGTCTGTAAACAGTTTGTAATGGAAAGGCAGGCGGATGGTGTTGGCACCCTGCTCCTTGATGAAGCGGATGTCCTCGCGCGTTACATAATTGTCCTTGAATGCTTTCCAGAAGTCGGCCGTAAAGTCCGGTCCCACCAACTGGCAGAACATCTCATTGATGAAACGGCCGGAATTGGTCTTGTTGAACTTGAACATGTATCCTTCCGGATTCAGCCAGTTGCCCAGGTTGGTACCCATGATGAAGAGTTTGGTACCGTCGGGCTTTATCAAGTCCTGACCCTGAATGGTTACGAATGCATCCGAAGTTACTTCTTTTGTCGCTTGTTTCTCACCGCATCCCGCAAGGCCCAAAGACAGCAAGGCGATGGAAATGCTTGTCGCTAATAAATGTTTCATGGCAATAATTTTGGTTATAGTATTAGTTGCGATATTCGCTTTTGCTTCCCCAAAGTTAGGAAAGATAAGAACACCTCGTACCGGCGAATCGGGAATAGGTGGAAGAAGTGAAGAAGCATGAACAAACAAACAACTAATAATCAGAAATATAATCAGAAGAAGAGAAAGGCAGAAAGTGGATTCAAAAAGCCGGTTTGACGTATTGTCAGCGTATCTGCATCAGCCGTATTTCAAAGTCCTCGCGCGAAATGCGGGCCTTGTTCTTCACTTTGGCACGGTAATTATAGATGGTGTTTACGGAATAACGGAGGAATTCTGCAATCTGCGAACTGTCGTCGATGCCCAGACGAATCAAGGCGAAAATGCGGAGTTCCGTATTCAGCAACTCGCCTTTACGGAGCACGATGCGTTCTTCGGGCTGCAGCAAGTCATTGAATTTATCGACAAAATCGGGGAAAAGGTGCAAGAAGGCAGTATCAAAGTTATCATAGAGTTCCTTCAGTCCGGTGTCCAGTACCTCGCGGGAACGCACCATCTTCAGCAGCTCTTCCATCTGCCCGGCAGAGATTTTCTTGTTGACCATCCGCCGGTAGGTATCCAGCCGGTTGATATAAACGGAGCAGAGATTCATGAAACGGCCCACATACTCCTCCTTGATGTTGTTTGAGAGTTGCAGTTGCTCGTTGGCATGCTCCAGCTTGTTCCGTGCGGCAGAGAGTCGCTGCATCTGCCGGTAGATAAAGCCCACTGCCACCACCAACAGCACAATCAAAGCGCTGATGAGCCAGAGGTACAGCCGGAGCCGGTCATTCTGCTTCTCACGCATGGCCTGATAAGTGAGGTCTATCAGTGAAAGGATGCCGGCAGTCTGGAGGCTGCGGCTACGGGCGTTGTATCGGTTGGTTTCGTCCCACGAGAAACGGATGTAACGGTAGGCATGCTCCATATCCCCTTCCTCATAAAAAAGAAGTTCCGCCAGGTTCCAGAGTGAGGCATGGTCTGTGATGCTCAGGCGAATATCGGTCAGTGCAGACAAAGCCAGATAGCGCTTCTCCTCCTCCCGGTTCCCGAGCCGGCGGTAGAGCAATGAGCGCTGATAGGTCACCAGCGCATATTCGGGAGTATCGGGCTTGGCATGTGCCAGACGCGTATCATTGATGCTCAAGGCTTCGTCCGGATGGCCTGCAACGGCCTCCCGCGTCTCTCTTCGTTCCAGATAGAGGGGGGATGAAGGCAGAAGTACCTGCATCAAAGAATCGTCATAATGGGTAGCCAAAGCCTGATAATGCTTCTTGAAAGAATCGTCCAGCGTATAGAAACTCAGTTCTGTGTAAAGTTTATGACAGGCATTGTAATAGTCCGGCATCAGATGGGAGGGAAGGGAGGCTTTGTCCGTCTGCCTCAAGAGTTCGGCAGCTTCCTCGTACATGCCTGCCGAAGCCATCAGGTGGGCAAGCTCCAGCCTTGTTTCGAGTGCTGCATTCCGTTGGCCATAGCGTTCTGCCCAATCCAGATTGACACGAAGATAATGGATGGCAGAGTCGCAGATATATGCCTTGTACTCCTTATAAATTTCTCCATTCCTCGAAAAAAAGAGAGATTGGCGGTGTCGGCATCCAGCAATTGGCACTTCAGCCGGGCAATGCGCCCTTCACGCACGGCGACATAGTGCCGATGCGCCTCGATAGCCTCATCCAAAGAAGCCGTCAGTGCAGTGAAAGACGACGTGCCGGCAGCCAAAGCCACACTTTGCCATACCACGACGGCAAGAAAACAAAAAATGAACAATCTCCTTTCCATGACCATAAAGTTCATGCAAATATAGCAAGAAATCCTGCAAAGCAGTAGCATCGGAAAGAATAGTTTCCTATATTTGCGTTCAAAACCCCCAAACAAATTATCTATCATGAAAAGCTTAACACTCCAACGGATTGCCGCGGTAGACGTATTCCGCGCACTCACCATGTTCCTCATGCTCTTTGTCAACGACATTCCCGGACTGAAAAACGTGCCCCACTGGCTGATGCATGCCAGGATGGACGAAGACATGATGGGATTCTCCGACACCATCTTCCCCGCTTTCCTTTTCTGTATGGGCATGTCCGTATCCTTTGCCATACAAAACCGGTACAAAAAGGGAGACAACACCCTGCAAGTCGTGGCCCATATCTTCTGGCGGACAGTGGCACTGATTGCCATGGGACTGTTTTCACTGAACAGCGGAGGCATCGAAGGCGGCCTCTCACATCAATGGTTTTCCATCTTGATGGTCATCGGCTTCTTCCTCACCTGGGGGGTATATCCCAAAGCGGAAGGAACGAAAAAGACCCTTTTCACCGCAATGAAAACAGCAGGCGTGCTGCTGCTCGCCTTCCTCGTCATCTACAAGGACATGAACGGGAAACCGTTCCAGATAAGCTGGTGGGGCATCCTCGGACTTATCGGCTGGACGTATGCGGTATGTGCAGGCATCTATCTGTTCACCCGGGAAAGCCTGCGGAAGAATGCCATTGCCTGGTTCGTGGTCGTATTGCTTGCCGTAGTCAGCCATTCAGACCTGATACCGGGAGAGTACGGTAGCCGGATTATCCTGCTTCCCTTTATCCCGAGTGACTGGACGCTGCATGCATTCGGTATGTCCGGCGTACTGACCTCCCTGCTCATGCAGCGCTATGCCGACCGGGAACGACCGGGACGATTCATCGGCATGCTTTGTGCCCTCGGCGTAGGAATGCTTGTCCTTGCTCTCGTCTCACACCCGTTCTGGATTATATCCAAAATACAAGCCACGCCGACATGGTTGTTCTACTGCCTCGCCATGTTCTTCCCGCTGTTCGGCTTCTTCTACTGGCTGACGGACGTGAAAGGCAAGACCAACTGGTTCGATATCATCAAACCTGCAGGTACGGCAACGCTGACCTGCTATATTATTCCTTACATCTGGTATGCTGTCCAGCAACTGCTGCATCTGCACTATCCCGAAGCATTGGGAAGCAGCGTGCCGGGACTGATCAAGTCCCTCGTGTTCTCGCTTGTCATTGTCGGGCTGACCGGCTTGCTGGTGAAAGTAAAGATTAAACTGAAAGTATAATGTTGAAAGTCCAAACACCCAACGGTGAAGACAAGGTGCTGCTGCATTCGTGCTGCGCACCTTGCTCCTCTGCCATCATCGAGTGCATGCTGGAAAACGGCATACGCCCCACCGTATTCTACTGCAATCCCAACATCTATCCGCAGGCGGAATATGAGATAAGGAAAGAGGAGGCTATCCGCTTCGTAACCTCCAAAAACCTCGATTTCATCGACGCGGACTACGACTATGCACACTGGCTGCACACTATAAAAGGACTGGAAAACGAGCCGGAACGTGGCAGCCGATGCCTAAAGTGCTTCACACTGCGCCTGACAGAGACAGCCCGCTACGCCTCCGAGCATGGTTTCTCCGTATTCACCACTACCCTCGCCTCTTCGCGCTGGAAAAGCCTGGAGCAAATCAATGAAGCCGGACGCCGTGCCGCCGCGCTCTATCCGGATACCCTCTTCTGGGAACAGAATTGGCGGAAAGGCGGGCTCCAGGAGCGGCGCAACCAACTGCTGAAAGAGTATGACTTCTACAACCAGCAGTATTGCGGCTGTGAATTCAGCATGCAACGGTTGGAAAAGAACGAAACGATATAAAATCGGCCGGATTATGTACGATATCGTACTAAAACTAGGTACGTTTCTCGTAACTTTGTTTCATGTTAACAATAAGAACTAAAGAAAACATGAAGAAACTGACTTTTACATTATTCATCGCCCTAGCAGTGGCATGCCTCTTTTCAGTTCCCTGCAATGCCAAGGGAAAAGCAAAACACGTAGTTTTCATCGGTCTTGACGGCTGGGGTAGCTACAGTGTTCCCAAAGCAGACATCCCCCACATCAAGCAACTGATGGCAGACGGTTCTTATACATTAGAAAAACGGACTGTACTTCCCTCCTCCAGCGCCGTCAACTGGGCAAGCATGTTTATGGGGGCAGGTCCTGAATTGCACGGATATACGCAATGGGGCTCCAAGACTCCCGAGCTTCCGTCACGCGTACTGAACCAGCACGGCATATTTCCTACCATCTTCCAGCTGCTACGTGATGCCCGGCCGGAAGCGGAAATAGGCTGCCTGTATGAATGGGACGGTATCAAATACCTTGTAGACACTCTTGCCTTAAGCCACTATGCGCAAGCGCCCGACTACAACAAACATCCCGAAGCCTTATGCGGTATGGCAGAAAAGTATATCAAGGAGAAACAACCGACCCTTCTTGCCATTTGCTTTGACAACCCCGACCATGTAGGCCATCAAGCCGGACACAATACTCCTGAATATTACGCCAAACTGAAAGAACTCGACGGTTATGTGAGCCGCATCATCCAGGCCGTTACAGAGGCAGGCATGCTGAAAGAAACCATCTTCATCGTTACTGCCGACCACGGAGGCATTGAAAAAGGACATGGCGGCAAGACCATGCAGGAAATGCAGACTCCCTTCATCATCTCCGGAAAGAACATTAAGAAAGAAGGCGAATTCCACGAAAGCATGATGCAGTATGACGTTGCCTCCACCATTGCCCACATCTTCGGGCTGAAACAGCCACAAGTATGGATAGGACGTCCTATGTTGCAGGTTTTCAAATAAAAAAAGCGGTCAGCGATAAATGAGCGTCGAAAGATAGTCCTCGGCAAACATCTCGTTCGCCACCTCTAACAGAGCTTCCGAAGTGAGCTGTTCAATGCGATGGAACACGGCTTCGGAAGTTTCGCATTTATTATAATGCAGGAAAGTCTTTCCCATACCCAGCGCATTGTTCTCATTATTATCCGAAGCTACACCGATTTGCCCGATAAGCTGCTTCTTGGCGGCCGCAAGCTGCGAGGAAGTCATCCGGACATCACGCAAGCGTTTCAATTCCTTATATACCAGGCGGGTGCAGTAGTCCAAATCTGCAGGGTCGCAACCGAAGTAGATGCAGAAAGTTCCCGTATCGGTATAGGAAGTCAAGTTGGATTCTACGTTATAGACCAGCCCACGACGTTCACGGAGAGAGACGTTCAAGCGGCTATTCATGCCCGGGCCACCCAAGACATTGTTCAGCAGGTAAAGTGCGGTGCGCTTGTCATCGTATGCATTATATCCCCGGCTGCCAATCATGACATGTGCCTGGTGAGTATCCTTATGCACTACAAGATGCTCGGGTACATAGAGGGGCGGCAGAGTACGACCATAATGCACCGGTGTTGCCGGTATATCCGCCAGAAATTTTTTTGCCATAAGCACAACTTTCTTGAAACTCAGATTGCCCAGAACAAAGAAAACCATATTGTTGGGATGGTAGAAGCGGGCAGTGAATGCGGCAGCATCCTCACTGCGAAACTGCTTTAACTGCTCGGGATTGCCAAGAATGTTGCGTCCCAGGGGATGCCCCCTGAATATCAAGTCCTCAAAATCATCGAAGATTAGCTCGGAAGGATTATCTTCGTAGGACTGTATCTCGTCGATAATCACCTCTGTCTCCTTCTCTATCTCGCGTTGCGGAAAGGTGGAGTGGAATACAATATCCACCAGAAGTTCGAAGGCACGGCCGAAATGCTCGGTCAGGAAAGCAGAGTAAATCACCGTCTCTTCCTTGTTGGTGTAAGCGTTGAGGTCGCCGCCCACATTCTCCATGCGGTTCAGAATGTGCCATGCCTTGCGCTTGGCGGTACCTTTAAATATAAGGTGCTCCACAAAATGCGCCATACCCTGCTCGTTTTCAAGCTCGTCGCGCGTACCCGCATCTACGGCAAA
>ENA-OQHL01000181-OQHL01000181.1-human-gut-metagenome-genome-assembly--contig:-NODE-181-length-52154-cov-5.851769_pt1 | contig 52154 bp, 40 predicted proteins | sample MGYA00242565_ERZ504723 | MGnify/ENA primary metagenome ERZ504723 (study PRJEB26092, sample SAMD00036211) | human gut metagenome | host: Homo sapiens | study: EMG produced TPA metagenomics assembly of... | reverse complement strand
CGGTCAGACCGGGAGCGGCACGGATGTACTCGTCTTCGACGTAGATGCGCACGGGGTTGATGCCCTCGGCGTAGTAAGCGCCCGACGGAGCGCAGATGATGCAGAAGATGTAGTGCTTGGAAGCGTGCACGCCCAGACCCACGTCGTTTGCAAACACGAAGGGACGGATATACAGGGAAGCACCGTCGGAATGGGGCACCCAGTCACGGTCCACGTCCACCAGAGTTTCAACGGCCTGAATGTAGTCCTCCACAGGGATCTTGGGGATGCACAGACGGTCGGCGGAGTCCTGGAAACGCTTTGCGTTGCAGTCCGGGCGGAACAGCTGGACGGTATCATCGGCCGTGCGGTATGCCTTCATGCCCTCAAAGATCTCCTGAGCGTAGTGGAACACGACAGTAGCCGGGTCCAGTTCAAAGGGGCCGTAGGGGACAATGCGGGCATCGTGCCAGCCTTCGCCCTCGGTGTAATCCATCACGAACATATGGTCGGTGAACTTCTTGCCAAAACCCAGATTGCTCTCGTCAGGCTTTGCCTTCGGAGCAGTGGTACGGGTGATCTCGATATCCAACATGATTTATTTTCCCTCTTTCCTGATCTCGGGCGCAGCGAATGAAAATGCGCCCGCAAACACCGAATGTTGTTTTCTATTATAATAATATGAATGTGATTTACAAGGAAACGAAAAATCTTTCATCTTTGGACAGGTTAAGTTGCGCTAAATTGCCTGCTTTTCCATGTGCAAACTGCCCAAAATATGATACAATGAGGGCATAAGCCGGATCTTACAGGCTCAGAAAGGAGCTTTTGCACAATGATAAAAGGTGTTATTTTTGATATGGACGGGCTGATGTTCGACACCGAGCGCATCTGGACCACCCTGTGGAAGCCCGCACTGGCCACACTGGGTCTTCCTTATAAGGAAGGGCTGGACGCTGCCGCGCGCGGCTCGGCAGGCGATTCCATGCGGGCCGTGCTGCGCCGCTTCTACGGCCCGGACTGCGACGCCGATGCCATCATGGATGCCCTGCACGCGCAGGCAGAGACGGCCTTTCAGGCGCCGCCGCCCAAAAAGCCGGGTCTGGATGAACTCATCGCCTATCTGGAAGCGCAGCACATTCCCATGGTGGTGGCTTCCTCCAGCCGGATGGCATCCATCCTGCGGCACCTCAACAACTGGCACATGACCGATCACTTTCAGGCCCTTATTTCCGGCGAGCAGTTCACCTCGTCAAAGCCCGACCCGGAGATCTTTCTCACCGCGGCCAAGGCGCTGGGCACCACCCCGGCTGAAACGCTGGTGCTGGAGGACAGCTACAACGGCGTGCGGGCCGGTGCGCGGGGCGGCTTTGTCACCGTGATGGTGCCGGACCTTGCCCCCGCCGACGACGAGATGCGCCGTCTGTACACCGCCGAGTGCAAAGACCTGCACGAGGTGAAAAAGATGCTGGAGGAGGGGAAGCTTCTTTCCAAAGCCTGAAATATACAGGTGGTCTTTTACATTTTCACGCTAAAAAAAGCGGAGAACATCCTCAAGGAAGTCTTTGCCCGCCTTATCCAGCAGTCCTCCCGTGTGGAGCTGGGCAAGAAGTTTGAAAGCGGCTTCTATGCCAAGCCCGACACCCCCAGCCCGCAGGCTGTACCCGCCGCAGGCGAACCCACCATCTCCATGACGGCTCTTTTGGAATTGCTCAAGGATGCCGACCCGGAAATGAAGGCAAAGCTCCGCTTAGCCCTGCTCACCTGATGCAAAAAAGGGCACTGATTGCAATGCAATACAGCGCCCTACATCATCGGACATGGAAAACACCGACCGTGCAAAAACCGTGCAGAAACCGTGCAGCCATGGCTTACAAAACAAAAAAGCCATGAAATCTTTCGATCCACAGCTTCCACGGTAGACATTCCTACGCGTTGGGACCCGCGGGCTAAGCAACAGCAACGGGTTGCGTTAGCTGATTTTTCCGCAGCCCCTTGGCAGGGCTTTGAAAAATCAGAATGCGGCCCCAACAACTCCTCCCTGTTTCAGCCGCAGGCTGCGGTCGTCGTTGTTGCACTGGGCTGATTGCTTACGGCGCTATGCGCCGCCGCCCTGTTCGAGTCCCTTCCATCGCGCAAACAAAAAAGAAAAACCAGCACACAATGTGTACTGGTTTTTCTTGGTGCGATGGAAGGGACTCGAACCCCCGGCCTACTGATTCGTAGGAACCGAATAGCGCATTTTGTCCATTTCATCATTCAACGTCAAATCGCTATTTTGATCGAATTACCGTCATTTTGCCGTTGTTGTTCTATTGTATTCTTTGCATTGCTTGCACGGTTTTACACCTATTATCCATCCTTGCGATGTGCAGAAAATGTGCAAAAGTGTGCAGAGCTAAAATCAGCCCGACAAGACGGTCTCAAAATGAGCGACTTTCCTGCTGGATTTTTGAGGCATCAGCAGCACAAAAATTCCCTATTTCATCCAGACAACAATCTTACATGATACACCGGTTCTTTGGCAGGGTTTAGGACATCCGAACAGACACCGTTTTACATAGAAATGAGGTTCACCATGAACAAGCTGCTTTCCTGCCACTTCAATATGGATACCAACCGGATGGAAGCCCGGTTCGAGGGTAGCACCACCGTTGCCATCGACTGCACCGCTGTGGAGGACGAATACGGAAACACCCCGGCACAGCGGGCAGAACTGGACTGGCTGCTCTACAACAAGCCCTTGGAGTACGCCCAGCTTGTGCTGAGTGGAGAGATAGAGCATTATCTGTCACTAGGATGTGACCATGGCAGACTTGAGGATTGATGATTCAGCAGCCGTTCGCAAAAAATTAAAGAATCATCTTTGCAAAGACCATTGCTATTTGCGCCCAAATCGAATATAATATAAATAGGAAAGCGGACGTCATTCCGCTGGTGTGGCTGACACCTAAAATCCGATCTGATGCAGGACGTAAGGGCCTGAGGCTGGCGGGCAGCGATAAAACCCGAAAGCGATGCAGGACGTAGGGGCCTGAGGTTGGCGGACAACGATAAAATCAGTCGCAAGGGACATCGGACAGCACCACGGTGTTGTAGATGTCCCTTTTATTTTGTAAAAACGCAAAGGAGCGCAGAATCAACTATGACGAAAAAAGAAGCACTGTCCATCGTTTTTTCCTGTGCGCCATTGTATAAAGAGAATTTGGTAGACAGAAGCCTGCTGTTCATCACCACCGACAAGCACAAGAATGTCCATTGTCTGGAGGTCACGTTCGATATTGGCAACTTTTTGCACATGACAGGCTTCAAGCTGCGGAAATCCGGCATCAATGCTCGGCACTTTTTCAATCTGTGCTATGACAAACGTCTGACCGAAGCGGACTTTGATTTTTCCGCAGACGGAACCACCGAAATGAAAATGCGGGTTCTGCCCAGCCTGATGAAGAAGAACCTCTCCGCAAAAATGCTGGGCGATTATAATATGAGCCAGCCTAAGCTGTACACTGACAAAATCGCTGGTTCCCTCAGTGCCTGCATGGGGTTTGTCCGGGATGGTGGTGAAGGCCGTTTCGTACCTAACACGGTGCTGGAAGGCGATATACGAACCAAGGTAAAGGCCGCTGACCGAATCATTGCTACATATCGCAAGAGCCGCAGTGAGGAGCAGTATTCGGAAATCGTATTCACCGCAAAGAAAGTTGAATGGGAAAAGATTGTCCTTCCCGATGAATACAGCTATCTTGTCTTACCTGAATAACGAAAGAATGCCCACCCACCGATGGAACTGAATCTCCACGGTGAGCGGGCATTTTGCGTTTTTGTTCGATTCGAGTGAATCTATTCGGCTTGTGGTTTTCGCTTAACCCACGGTTTGGCTCCATAACAGGCTGATGCCGAACCGGTCCATTACTTCAACGCCACCGATAGCTGGTCATTGCCGCTATCCTCTAAGGGTATTATACATCAGTGATGTAACATTTCAAGGAAAAATATTTGCATATCATAGCAACTGGCCACCCACTGCACTGGCTAGTACGGCAGGTGGCCATTCCCTCTTCATTTCCTTCTTACAAACTGAATCGGTCAGGTCAAATCTTCACCGTTGGTTGCAATGACCTTTTTATACCAATAGAAACTGTCCTTCTTCAAACGCTTGCCATCACCCGTGCCATCATCCTGATAGTCAACATAGATGAAGCCGTATCGTTTTGCCATTTCTCCGGTAGAGGCGGACACGAGGTCAACGCAGCCCCACATAGTGTAGCCCATCAAATCCACACCATCCAGCGTAACGGCATCTCTCATAGAGGATAGGTTTTTCTTTAGATAATCGATACGATAGCTGTCGTGAATTTTGTTGTCCGATGTCAGTTCATCTGCCCAGCCAATACCGTTTTCAACGATCCATAACGGTTTATGATACCGGTCATATAGCGTGTTACAGGCCAATCGCAGACATGCAGGGTCCGTAGCCCATCCCCATGCATTGGTTTCCAGATACGGATTTTTACTCCCATAGAGAAATTTCCGCCTGTTGTACCCAAGCCATCTTCATGCACAGTAACTGTATTGCTACCATAGCAGGAAAAACTCAGGAAATCGCATGGATACTGTTTGAGCACTTCATAGTCTTCCTGTGTATCCTGCAAAACGATGCCCTCACGCTCATATTTTTTCAATCGATATTCTGGATAGAAACCTCGCATCTGGACATCGCTGTAAAAATAACGGCTCTGCTGCATTTCCATCGCTTTGATGTTATCTGCCGGGTCGCAGGTGTAGGTATAGAGGGGGCGGTATGCCAGCATCATTCCAACACGAATTGCCGGGTCGATTTCATGTGCTAACCTGACTGTCCGTGACGATGCCACAAACATATTATGTGCCGCCTGCGCCAACTGCTGTGCATTGCAGTTGGAAATGCCTGTAACCATATACGGCGCTAGTTCCATATTGTTGATTTCATTGAAAGTCAACCAATATTTCACCTTATCATGGTAACGCTGGATTACTATGTGGGCAAATTTTTCAAAGCAGTCGATCCACACACGGTTATCCCATCCTCCGAAACGCTGCACCATGCTGATTGGAATATCAAAATGCGAAAGCGTTACCAAAGGCTCAATTCCATATTTATGCAGTTCATCAAAAACATTCTCATAAAAAGCCAATCCTGCTTCATTGGGCACAGCGTCATCTCCATTCGGGAAGATACGTGTCCAACTGATGCTCATCCGAAAGCATTTAAAGCCCATTTCTCCCATCAGTGCAATATCTTCCTTATAGTGATGATAGAAATCCGTTGCACGGTGACTGGGATAGTATGCGTCCGTTCGAATCGCAGGCGCTGCACCTTCCGGAAGTTTCGGATCAAACGCGGATGTTTCGCCTTGTTCGCCTGTAACAGGGTTCTGCCACACCACCATGCGCGGTTTCGTATGGGAACCGCCCATGGAAAAGTCTGCTACTGTCAGACCGCGCCCGTCTTCCTGATAACCGCCTTCATACTGGTTGGCTGCAGTGGCTCCTCCCCACATAAAGTCTTTGCGAAAAGCCATTTTTCTCCCCGCTTTCTCTCATTATTCCTTATCATCTCCATACTGAGCATCGTTGAACATTACATATGTAATGATAAAGCCCAGTGCAGTTGCCAACAGCATCACACCACTTGCCACGATCAGGGACTGAACAGGGTTTGCCGGGTCGATGTAGCCGGGAATCTTAAAGATGCCAAACCCAGGAATCGTATAAACTGCGAAGCCAAAAAGTCCACCTACACCGCAGGCAATTGCGCTAGACACACAGGTCACAACCAAATATTTCATGCGAGGCATAACGATTGCATAGGTTGCCGGTTCAGTAACACCAAAGAGGGCAGAAACAGCTGCCGGAAGAGCCAGTTCTTTCAGTTTTTTACTCTTTGTCTTGCACAGGATACCAAGCGTAACACCCAGAACCGCAAAGCTCACGACACCCAGAGATGCATAGTTCGGGGAAGGAGTGCCTGCCATGACATCCATCAGCGCCGGCAGAACGATTACGCTGTGAACGCCCAGTACCACAAGGATCTGATAGAATCCGCCAATAACCACATCCGACAGGATATGATTAAAGTTATACAGCAGGTTCATTACAAAGCTGACACCATCTGCCAGCAGGTTGGCTGCCGGTCCTACCAGCATATATCCGATAGGAACCACGATCACAAAAATCAGCATCGGGGTCAAAAAACCTTTGACCATATCCGGCAGATGCTTATTCAGGAACCGCTCAGCGTACACTGCCAAGATTACAGTAAAAAATGCAGGCAACACCGTGGATGTATAGGTGTTATTGAAAACATGGCCGAACAGCTCAATGTCCACACCATTGATCGAAGGGATGCAAAGCGCCAAGCCCACTGTAACGGCTGTAAAAATATCGGATTTCATTCGCTTTGCAATATTATAGCCGATCAGCGCCGGAAGGAAGAAGAACGGAGCATTTGCAATACCGGAAAGCAAAACATAAATGCCTGCCTCTTTACTCATCCACCCCAGTGCTGTAATAAGTGCAAGAATACCTTTGATCATACCTGCTGCACACAGCATCATTGCCGAAGGAGAAAATGCTGCTGCAATAAACGGGAGAATTTTGCTGTAAAAAGGTTTATTTTCCTCAGACTGCTGTTTAGACGGTTCCGCAAAGCGGGTAATTTTGCATACTTCGTCATAGATTTCCTGCACACGTGCACCAATCAGCACCTGATACTGGCCCCCTGCAACCATAACACCCAGCACGCCATTAGTCTTTTTCAATTGTTCGGTCTGTGCCTTTTTCACATTCTTCAACTCAAAGCGCAGACGAGTGACGCAATGCGTCAGAGAAATAACATTTTCTTCGCCACCGACCAGTTCAAGAATTTCTTTTGCCAGTTCAGCACCATTTCTTTTTTCTGCCATTCCGGGAACCTCCTGTTCCTTTCCTTCCAGCTGCAGGGTCAGCCGACCGCGTTCCAATTCTGCACTGATAACGCCCTGCACCTGATTGACTGCTGCCAAATTCACTACACCGGCATCTTTGAGCATAAGATACAGCGTGCCCTTACGCGGAATCGTCCGGCTGACATTCTCCTGACCTCCGATGTACGGATAAACGCTTTGTAAGATGTCCTGTTCTGCCGTTGCAGTGTCCTCCTTGTGAATGTTCGGATATATGTAATTCCTGTGCACAGAATACATCAAAGTAAAAAATCCGGAGCACACTTCACCACAACAAAATCGGCAGGGAAGCTCCCTCGTTTGCTGCGTAAAGTCCGCCCCGGATATCGCGCCATTTCAGGCTATCGCTCCAGAAACCAAGCTTTCTGTTTATTCTTGTTCTCGCTCATACACGCGCTGGATATGCATGATGAGGTATACAACTTCATCATCGTTGCAATCCCATCCGTAGGTATTCTTCAGATATTCTACGACCTTCAATGTACAGGCATAAATATCGGGATATTCACGCATTAAGGTTCTCCGAAGATTGCTGGATATATTATCCGTCTGTACGCCTGCCTGTAATCGCTGAATCAAATAACGCAGATGGGTTGCAAACCTGCTGTAATTGTAGCTATCCTTATCCAGCTGAATGTGCAAGCTGCTTTCCACGATTTCGTTAACTTTGGCAATCACCTGCATACTCAGCATCAGGCTGTGCATATCGCCGCTTTCTGCTTCGGCATTGATAAAATGCATTGCGATGCTGATTGCTTCGCTTGCAGGCAGGTTCATTCCAGTCTGTTCGTTCAGCATCTTTAATGCCATATCTGCCATAGCTGCTTCTCTAGGATATAGATGGCGAATATCATAAGCAATCGGTGTGGTCAGGTCCACACCTTTTTTCAGGCGCTCCGCTGCAAACTGGATATGGTCAGCCAGTGTAAATGGAAGATTCGGATTCAGGGAACAGTCCAATTCAATGCCTGCCTGATCTGCAATGTCAGCACAGACCATTACGATGGGCTGCGAAAGTTCTGCAATCATTCCAAGGTACTTCGGGTCAACATCGTAAAATGTACGCTCAATTTTGGAAAGATCATCCAGTTTGTATGGCATTTGTGGAAAACCAATTCCTTTGCCCATCACTACGATTTCGTGACCTGTCCGGTCAATCGCTAATGCGGCACTCGTATTGATTTTTTTAACAAGCTTCATCTGCCGCACCACTTTCCCGAAAAGACCTGTAAAAGAAAAAAGCCTCCGAAACAACACCTGACAATCCACAGATAAGGCATCAATGAACCACATTGGACCCTATTCTGTACTGCCACAAGTATCGCTTCCGAGGAATATCGCCTTGTTACGCCAATTAGTATAGCAAACTATTTTAGTGATGTCTATTGTCATTTTCAATAAATCGAATTTATGATTTTTGTCATATTCGCAAAAGCCCTTCCTGAATGATTTTATAAGTCTTACTATCACTGCTTTACCACAATAAAATTTCCAAAACCATCTTGACGTACCCCACAATCCATGATACCCTCTATCGCAAATCCCACCGCGTTAGCCGTAAATGACTGCACGGTGCGGGTTTATTCCCTATGAAGATTTTTACCGCCCCGCAACACACCCGATCTATTTTGCCGCTTACTTCACCCGACAAAATCATCGCTGCGCTGCGTGGGCGGTATTTTTCTTTTTCACAAATAAAATCTTATGTAGTTGTTCAATCTTCCGAAATTTATTTTTAGTTGTTGACTACACAACCCCAAAGTGTTATTTTTGTGCTTGAAAGAAGCAGGTTGTAGTGTCCGCACTGCGCCCGGCTTTCTTCATACTGTACCTTGAATCCTTCATAAGCCGTCTGAACGAGATACTGCGCCATGACCTCACACTTTCTGTGGGCGAGCCGGACAACGCCGCTGCAAAACAGGGGCAGGAACTGCGTTCGGTGTGAACGGTGACCATGAGCAGGGGCTTTGCCTTTTCACACGTTTTGCTCTGCAAAATTTTCAACGTGCATTGCGGTTCGACTTCTGAAATTTTCAGTGTTGCACTGAAAGGGCGAAAGCAAGTATCGACCTGTGGCCACAAATTTTCAATGCTTGAAAATGTTCTGTCACATGGTCTGCCACTTGTTGGGGAGTGCCTTCCCCAAACCCTGCTCCAGCATTGCGCTGGTTTCAGCGCAAAAGCGGCGTGTCGCATTACATAGCCCTCTCCATCCCGGAGCGGGCATTTATCATTTTCACAGGAGGTCGAATATGGCTGAAATGAAAAGTCCGAACGCACACGCAAAGAAGAACCGCAATGACACGCCGCGAAAACGAAAGACACACATCATCAAAGTCAGGGTGACCGCAGAAGAAAAACTGCGGATCGCATACGCCTGCAAAGAACTCCACCTCACCCAATCCGAACTCGTCCGCCGCGTCCTGTACGGCGTGAACGTCAAGCACACCGTTGTGGTGGCGCAGGGCGGCGAGGATGCACTGGCGGCGCTTGCTGCCTTGTCTGCCCAGTGCAGCAAGGTGGGAAGCAACCTCAACCAGCTTGCACGGCACTTCAACTCCGGCGGCAAAGACACCGAGCAGCTCCGGGCACAGATTCTGGAGGAACTGTCCGCACTCACGAACTTTCGGCTGAAAGCCGAAGAAACGGTTGGTGAACTGTATGGCAACCATCAAGCATTTAAGCTCGAAGAACTCTAACTATGCCGCCGCCGAAAGCTATCTCACCTTTCAGCACAACGAGTACACCGGTCTGCCCATTCTGGACGAGAAGGGCAGACCCAAGCTGCGGGATTCGTACCTGCTCGACACCCTTGAGTGCGGCGAATCCTCGTTCGCTATGGCCTGCCTGATTGCCAACCGCAAGTACGGCAAGAACGGCAGGCGGGAGGATGTGAAGACCCATCATTATATTATAAGTTTTGATCCGAAGGACGCAGTAGAGAACGGCCTGACCATGGAACGGGCGCAAGCCCTCGGCTTGCAGTTCTGCAAGGACAACTTTCCCGGTCATCCCGCCATCGTCTGCACCCACCCGGACGGTCACAATAGTGCCGGGAACATCCACATCCACATCGTCATCGGCAGCTTGCGTGTCCGCACCGTGGAACGGCAGCCCTTCATGGACAAGCCGTGCGACTGGGAAGCGGGCAAGAAGCACCGCTGCACCTCTGCCATGCTCCGGCACCTCCGTGTCGCTGTCATGGAAATGTGCGAGCAAGCCGACCTGAACCAGATCAATCTGCTGGAAGCCCAAGGCGACCATGTTTCGGAGCGCGAGTATTGGGCGCAGCGGCGCGGACAACGCCGCCTCGACCATGCCAACGCCAAACTTGCCGCCGAAGGGCAGCAGCCCACCCAGACCGTCTACCAGACCGAGCTGGACAAGCTGCGAAAGCAGATCTACGCTGTGCTGAACAAGACCACCACCTTCGAGGAATTTTCTGCATTGCTCATGCAGGAACACGGCGTTGCCGTGAAGGAGAGCCGAGGCCGGTTGAGCTACTGCCCGCCCGGCCGAACAAAGTTCATCACCGCCAAGAAACTGAGCAAGAAGCTGGAAAAGGAGCAGGTGCTGACCGCCCTCTCCCAGAACATCCAGCTTGCAACCGCCATCCAGCCCGCCTGCGAACAGAAGCCGGATAAGATCAGGAAACTGGTTGACATTCAGGCGAACGTTGCTGCGGGCAAGGGCATCGGCTATGAGCGTTGGGCGAAAAAGTTCAACCTCAAACGCTGGTCGCAGACACTCATCCTGTTGCAGGAGAAAGGTCTCACCAGCGAAGATGCCCTGCACCAGCGCATTGCCGAACTGCAAACGCAGCACGACGATGCACTGGCGGTGGTCAAAGACATGGATGCCCGCATGGTCTCCCTCAAGGAGCTGCGCGGGCATCTTGTGGTCTATCGGCAGTACAAGCCTCTTGCACAGAAGCTCCAGACTGTGCGGAATCCCGCCAAGTTCAAGGAGCAGCACCGTGCAGAGTTTGCTGTGTACGAGGCCGCTTGCGCCTATTTCAAGGCCAACGGGCTCAGGACGCTGCCGGACCTCAAAAGGCTGGATGCCGAATACCAGACCCTTTCCTCGGAGAAAAACGGTTTCTACACCCGCTACAAGAAAGCGCAGATCGAACTGCGTGAACTCCGCACCGCACAACAAAACGTGGAAGCCTTCTTCCGCAAGGAAGAGCGCAGCCACGCCGTACCGCAGCAGGAGGTCAAATGAACAACACTCTGACGGATCGATGTGTGAATAAACCCAACCTCACCCACGCCCCTCACCGGGCTTCGTCCTTTCGCCTGTACCCCACCCATTGGGACGGAGGGTAGCACCTCTGTCTTTTCGGACGTAAAAAGCGCCATCTCGACCCGGCAGGCAGCGGAGCTATACGGCTTCGCCGTAAACCGGAACGGTATGATGTGCTGCCCCTTCCACGGGGATAAACACCCCAGCATGAAGGTGGACAGCCGTTTCCACTGTTTCGCCTGTCAGGCAGATGGCGATGTGATCGATTTTGTCGGCAGACTTTTTCAACTATCTCCCTACAAGGCTGTGGAAAAGTTGAAGGAGGACTTCGGCATGGCACTTGCCGACGGCAAGGTGCGGCTTGCTCCCCGCAGACCGCCCACCGTCCGGCAGCAGCTGCTGGACTATTACCGCTGTCTGCAGCGTTGGCGGGTCCGATATGCACCGCAGTCACCCACAGAAGAACTTCACCCCTGCTTTCTTGAAGCGATAAAGAACTTTGACATCGTTGAATATTATCTGGACTGTTCGGTGCTCCCGGACCCGCAGACCGAAAACGAGCTACGGAAGTATTGGGAGGGATTGCATGAGCGACTGGAAAAAGAGGAACGAAGATTGGCGTGATGAGGACGAACTGGAAGAAGAGGAAGAATGCGAATGCCCTTGGGTAGACAGCAAGGGCAAAGTGCGTGAAACCGCTTACTGCCAGTACCTTTTAGAGAAACACCCCATGATGTGCCTGAAACAGAAGCTGTTCGACCAGAACGGCGAGGTAGACGAGGACGCACTGCTCTACGAAGTCCACAGCGACCTCCGTGACTTTGTGCTCGACAACCTTGCCAAGAAGGAGAAGCAGGTTCTGGACGCACTCCGTATCGAAACCTATACCCCTGAATGGAAACCCCAGCTTGACCGCATCCATCTCCAGAACGGAACCTACTTTCTGGACGAGCGGGGATTTGTGCCGGAAAAGGAACTCTGCCTGAACCGGCTCCCCGTGGAATACCAGCCCGATGCCCCCGCACCGACCAAGTGGCTGGAATTTCTGGACGGTCTGCTGATCCCGGAGGACATTCTGACCTTGCAGGAATATCTCGGCTATCTTCTGATCCCGTCTACCAAGGCGCAGAAGATGCTGGTCATGACCGGCAAGGGCGGCGAGGGAAAATCCCGCATCGGCTTGCTGCTGAAGAAGCTGTTCGGGGAAGCCTCTCACTCCGAATCCATCCTCCGCATCGAAACGAACCGCTTTGCCAGTGCAAATCTGGAGTACAAGTTGGTCATGGTCGATGACGACCTGAACATGGTGGCTTTGCCCGAAACACGGAACATCAAGTCCATCGTCACCGCCGAGGACCGTTTGTGCATCGAGCGGAAAAACAAGCAGGCTGTCCAAGGCCTGCTGTACGTTCGTTTCATCTGCTTCGGCAATGGCAACCTTGTGGCCGCTCACGATGACAGCGACGGCTTCTGGCGCAGACAGATCCTCATCACGGTGAAAGACCGTGACCCTGCCCGGGTGGATAATCCCTTCCTCATCGAAGAGTTGTCCGAGGAGCGTCCCGGCATCCTGCTGTGGATGCTGGAGGGGCTGCACCGTCTGCTGGCGAACTGCTATCAGTTCACCATCAGCGAGCGCTCCATCCAGAACCTTGAAGCAGCTATGGCGGACAGCGACAACCTGACCCAGTTCATGCAGGCCAGTGCGTATGTCCGCTTCAAGCCCGACACCGAGGAACGCTCCACCTATCTCTACCGCGCCTACACCAAGTGGTGCGAGGATAATCTGGAATCGCCTGTTCCGCAAAAGAAGTTCAGCCAGTTCCTGCTGAAAAATGCAGGGAAGTATGGTCTGACCTTTTCCAAGCACATCGAGGGAAAGTACCGCGGCTTCCGGGGCGTATGCGTCCACCCCGCTTTTGCTGCGGCATAAAACACACGAAAAGTGAAATTCTCCCGCCCTACGCGCCCCAAATCAGTAGTTTTGACTTGTTATCGCTGTTTTCTCCGGGCGCGCATCTACCCTTTCCGGGCGGATGCGGGGCGGCAACACGCCCTTCGGGGCGGGAGAAAAAAACAAGATGCGCCCCAAAAGGGCGCGTGCATCCCAGCCATGCGCCCTGAAAAATCAACACAGAAAGGTACTTTTGTGTGGTTTGGGGCGCGTGGGGCGCGTAAATTCAAGTTCTCGCACTTTTTTGGGCTGCTGCTTCGGGTCAGGAGCGGCAGGCCCTTACATATTTACCGGCCCACAAGGGTGCAGCTCAACCGGAGCTGCGCCGGGTCTGGAGAAGTGCAAAGGAGACATGCCTATGACGAATGTCCGCAAAAATTCCGCCAAACTGACCCGTGAGGACTTGAAAATCGTGCCCGAATCTCCTACAATGAAATTGTCCGAAACCCCTGCCGTAGAACCTTCTGACCAGACCAGCAAAACCGTCCGACACGCCCCGCTCGTTTACCGGGTGGAGGAGATCGCCCAACTGTTGGCGATCTCCAACCGCGCTGCGTACAATCTGTGCAACACCACGAAAGATTTCAAGGTGATCCGCCTCGGTACCAGCATCCGGGTAAGCAAGCAGAGCTTTGACGATTGGTTTGCAGCGGTCTGAGGGAGGGAACATCTATGGCATCTATTCTCAGGCGCGGAGATTCCTACTCCGTTCGTTTCAAATACAAAGACCATGCTGGCCGGATCTGTGAAGGCTGGGAGAGCTTCAAAACCAAGAAGGAAGCGCAAGACCGCAAGATCTCGGTAGAGAAAGAACTCTTGGACGGTACGTTCCTCATACCCGATGCAATGACGGTAGCGGAAATGCTGTACAAGTGGCTTCCCATCCAGTCCAGCAAGCACAAGTGGGCACCCAAAACCTACACCCACACGGTAGCCATGATTCAGAATCTTGTCGTGCCCTATCTTGGCAAGAAACAGATTCAGAAGGTTCAGACGTATGACCTCGAACAGTTCTACGCCACGCTGAGCCGGACACCGCGCGGACTGTATAAGCAGGGTGTCAAGCAAACGCTCACCGACAAACAGAAGCGGCAGTTTCTGACGGGTGCTTCCATCCGGGAAGTCCACGCCATGCTCAAGACTGCTTTTTCCTATGCCGTTGAGTGGGGTCTGCTCCTCAAGTCACCGATTCCGAGAGAAGCCCCGAAATCGACCTCGGAAGAACGTGCCATCTGGGACGAAAAGACCATGCTTGCTGCGTTGCAGACCATGACCGACCCTACGCTCCACCTTGCTGTTCATCTGAGCATGATTCTCTCGCTGCGTGTCGGAGAGATCCTTGGCTTGCAGCCGGGAGACATCGACTTCGATGCAGCGGATGGACGTGGGACCATCACGGTCGGCAGGAGCTTACAGCGCACCGAAAAGGCTGCACTGGAAAAGACCGACCCGAATCAGATCTACCACATCTTCCCCGACCAGCGTGAGGGCAGCAGCTCCGCACTGGTGCTGAAGAAGCCGAAAACCAAGAAATCCAGCCGTACCCTTTATCTGACGAGACCCTTGAAAGAGGAACTGCTGGCTTGGCTGGAAAAGCTCCGGCAGGATGAGCTTGCCATGGATGGCAGGTATCGCAACTGCGGTCAACTCTTCCGCCTGCCCAACGGTATGCCTGTTGCCCCGGAAGCCCTTTCTAAATGGTACCGCACTTGGCGTGCAGAGCACCCGGAGTTTGAGAAGATCGTGTTCCACGGTCTGCGCCACTCCAGTGCCACTTACCAGTTGATTGAATCCGGCGGCAACATCAAGGCCGTGCAGGGCAACACCGGTCACGCCACCACCGGCATCCTGATGGACACCTACGCCCACACGCAGGACAAGCCCCGGTTGGAGCTGGCTGAGAAGCTGGAAGCAGACTTCTATTCACAGGACATCGGCTCCCCCAAGTCCGGCTCTGTGCCGGTAAAAGAAAATCTGCCGGACAGCATCCAGATCACCCCGGAAGGGATGCTGAAAGTTGTCCGACAGATGAACCCCGAGCAGCGGCGTGAGTTCACTCGCCTGCTGTTCGCCTGAAAAAAGTATGGAAAAAACGCTCACGATGCACAGAATGCAGACAATGCAAGGAAAAACACGGCTTTCCCGCCGGTGTGCAAAAAGTGTGCAAAAGTGTGCAAAACCCCAGAAAATGAAAAATCCCACGAGGAATCTTACGATTCTTCGTGGGATTTTGGTGCGCTCGAGGGAACTCGAATCCCTGGCCCTCTGATTAAAAGTCAGATGCTCTACCGGCTGAGCTACGAGCGCATATTTCCGCAGTGAACATACTGCCGAATAATATTACCACAACTTGCGCAAAAATGCAAGGGTTCCCGGGCAAAAAGGCGCAAAAAGCTCCTGCATCGGTGTGGGCTTCCGCTTTTCATCCGCGCAGCAGATCGAAGATGCTCCGGTGTCGGCAGCGGAAGGGGCTTCATCCCGATAACTTCCTCTTTACAAACCCGGCAAGAATCGTTACAATCAAATCAAATCCGTCTGCAGTGCGCTGCGTTTTACTGCCCGGCAGTGTGCGCCCCGCCGCGCTGCACCCGCAAACTTTTTCCCGGCTTTGGCATTCTGCCGGGCCGCGCCGATACGTTTTTTGCAGGAGGTTTTTCCTATGAAGATCACTCGCCGTACTGTTCTTCGCCTGACCGGTGCCGCTGCCGCTTCGCTGGCGCTTTCCAGCTGCAGTGCTTCCGGCAGTGCCATTCTGGGCAGCAATTTTTCCAGCTGGATCCAGCAGACACTGGGCATCAGTTCTTCCGGCGCAGCTTCTTCTGCTGCATCCTCGGAGGACATGGCTGCTTCCTCGCTGGCAGCAGGCGAGCAGCCCGCTGCCAGTCTTGCCGCACTGCCCGCTTACGATGCCGACCCGCTGACCGGTGAGGCCAAGCGCAGCAATGGCCGTATCGTGGGCGTGATGGTGAACAACATCTCCAACACCTCCCGTCAGAACGCCCGTCCGCAGCGCGGCCTTTCCTCTGCCGATCTGCTGATCGAGTGCAAGGTGGAGGGCGGCATCACCCGCTTCTGCGCGGTGTTCCACGATGCCGACTCCATCCCGGAGATCGGCCCGCTGCGCTCTGGCCGCGACCAGTTCCTGCAGCTGCTGATGCCCTATCAGGCGCTGTACTACCACGACGGTGAGAGCGCCGCCTGCACCAAATTCATCAGCGTATACAACTATTCCGGCCTGAACATCGGCGGCAAGAGCTACTTTAATACTCCCACCCATCCGCATGTGGCTCACCGCGACAGCCGGGGCCGGGATGTGGCCTATGAACACACCGAGTTCACCTCCGGCAAGGAGATCCGGCAGGCCGCTTCCAACGCGGGCATCGGCCTGAAATACGATTACGACGCCACCTTCTTCCGCTTTGCGGACTACCGCACCGGCGAGGAGAATGCCATGCAGGGTGCAGCATCCGGCAGGACGGTCAGCATCACCCACTCGGACCACTACAAGACCAGCTTCCGCTATGATCCGCAGTCCCGCACCTATAAAATGCAGATGTACAGCCGCATCTCCGGCAAGTTTGAAAACACCGTGGACGAGCTGAACGCAAAGCAGCTGAGCTTTGACAACCTGCTGGTCTGCTTGCTCCCATCGAGCGCTATTCCGGCGACTCCGGCGATGTGCAGCAGGTAAGCTACATCTCCGGCGGCGATGCCTATTATTCACGCCGCGGCGCTGTACAGCATGGCCGCTGGGAAAAGGCTTCGCCTGAGCATCCGCTGCTGGTCTACGACAAGACCGGTGCGCAGATGCTTTTCAACCGCGGCAAGACCTATCTTGCCATCGTGGACGACGACGAGTGGTCCAACTTCAGCTATCAGTAACGAGGGAACCGCATGAAACGCATCTGGAATCTGGCCCTTGGCACGGCGGTGCTGTGCACAGCCCTGCTGTGCGGGTGTGCGCTGTCCGGCCCCACTGCCCCGGACAGTGCAGCGCCCACCGACCCGCTGACCGGGCAGGAGCTGCAGTATCCCGGCGAACGCACCGCTGCCGTGGTGATTGACAACGCCGCTTCCAGCACCACACAGTGGGGCATTGGCAGCGCATCGGTGGTGCTGGAAGCCCTGACCGAGAGCGGCCAGCCCACCAGCCTGTGCTTGGCTTATCCTTCGGTATCGGCCATGCCAACCGTCGGCCCAGTGACCCTTGGGCAGGACCTTTACTGGCGGCTGCTCAGCGGGCAGGAAGTACTGCCCATCCAGCGGGGTGCAGGGCAGTTTGCCCGCAACTATCTGGATTATTATAACCTGCGGGCCGTGGACGCGCTGGAAGTGGGCCGCAACGCCTTTTCCTGCGATGATGTCTGGAGCGGCGCGCCGCTGTGGCATACCAGCGGCGGGGAGGTCGCCTCCGTGCTGGGCAGCCTGAACCTTTCCGGCGCATTGGGCGACCACGGCAGCAGCGCTTCCTCCTCGGCCAGCACTGCCGAGGACAGCTCTGCCATTTCCGCTCTGCCCGCCCTGCTGCCGCAGGCCAAAGAGCCCCGCCTGCCGGAGCCCGGTTCCCGGGATGCCGAACAGGTGCAGATCAACTTTGCGCCCCAAAGCACCACCGGCTTTGCCTACGATGCGGCCAGCGGCACCTACGGGATGCTCCGTGCCGACGGCACCGCCCAGCTGGATGCCAACACCGGCGCGCAGGCGCAATTCGACAATCTGCTGGTCCTTTACTCCGCTTCCAGCCTGCGGGACGACGGCACCACGCTGGACTACGACCTGTCCCTTGGCGGCGGTGTCTGGCTGAACGGCAGCCAGCTGTGGCACATCACATGGACGCAGGGCACAGACTCCACCTTTGCCTTTTACGATGCCGACGGCAGGCCGCTGACCATCCGCACCGGACGCAGCTACATTGCGCTGGTCTCCAGCGTGACCGGGCAGGAGCTGACGGTATTGGATTCCGCCGGGCAGAATGTGCTGAATTGACAAAACAAAAAAGACCATCTGAGGCATTTTTAACTGCATCTCAGATGGTCTTTTATTACGTTCAGGAACTCCTTCCGTCATCGCTGACGCGATGCCACTGCTCCCCTTTTTGTCACTTGCGTGACATCTGTTCCTCTCTTTGTCACCTGCGGTGACATTTCTCCCCGGCGCGGGGAGAATCTGTCCCGGCCGGGGGAAGTCTTTCTCATGGAGGGAGGCTTTGGCAATACAGCCAAGTTTTCCTTTTCGCCAGAGGCTCCCTCTCCGAGGGAGCTGTCGAGCGTATGCGAGACTGAAGGAGTTACAGATCCACCACGCTGCCGACCTCGGCAGGAGAGGTGGGCACCACGCCCAGCACGGCGTGGTCAGTGCTGCGGTTGACCGTAAAGGTCACGCTGCGGCCCGCCGCGAAATCCGGGTGATAGGTCAGCTCCAGCGTCTGCCAGTTGTCCGGCACTGCGCAGAAGCAGTGCAGCAGCGCGCCGCGGCCCGCCGTCAGGTTCAGGGTGAACACCGAAGCATCCGCCGCGTTCTCGCCGTAGAGCGGCGCAGCAAAGCTGCCGCAGCGCACCGGCTTGCCATCGCACACAGCGGTAACGCCGGTGCCCATACTGTACAGGTCGCCAAGCGTGCACACCTCACGGCTCTGCAGATAGCTTGCGCCCACCGGCAGGGTGGATGCGGAGAGGTTTTCCACCGAGAGGTACACCAGCACATTGCCCATTTCCTGCGCAGGGGCATAGCCCAGCAGCTCCACGGCAGCCTTGCCGTCCAGCAGGGCAGGTTCGCCTGCAAGATGCGGCTGCTGCGCCGCTGCAGGTACGCCGGTGAGCAGCGCTGCCGCAAGGCTGACCGCACCGGAGCCGGCACATTTCAGGAATGACCGGCGGGAAATGGACTGGGACATGGAACTTCCTCCTAAAATAATCGTTTCCTTATACAATAAAGGATTGCGCCGCTTCTGTCAAGGGATGGGCCGAAACTGTAACTGTTTCCTTACCCGCACTTTCAACTGTAAAAGCGGCTTCTTATTCAAAGGCCTCGTTTTCCTCGGCTTCGGCCTGACCGCGCAGGGTATCGGCATAGCCAAAGGGCACGATGTCGATGGCTTCCACCAGACGGTCCCGCATCCACAGCTGCACATCGGTCTGCACGGTGTAGCCGCAGCCGGGGTCTGCCATCCACTGCTCCGGGCGGCGGGTGGGCACCGCGCGCTGGCTGAGCATGCTCATGATCACGCCGCCATGGGTCACACAGGCTGCTTCGGTCACATCCATGCGGATCATATACTCAAACAGCTTCATCAGGCTTTCAGCGCAGCGGGCGTGGAACTGGTCGGTAGGCTCTGCGCCTTCGGGCACATAGCCGGAGCCGGGGGTGATCCACTTTTTAAAGTCCTCGTCGTGCACCAGCTCCTTGACCGGCTTGTTCTCAAACTTGCCAAAGCCGGCCTCCCGCAGGTCGTGCACGGTAAAGGTGTGCTTTGCATCCGGGAACAGGATGTTGGCTGTTTCCACCGCGCGCAGCAGCGGGGAGGAGAACACGGTATCCACCTGCGGATACTCGAACCGCTCTTTCAGCTCATTGAGCTGCGCGCGGCCCTCGTCGCACAGAGGGATGTCGGTGCCGCTGCCGATGTACAGGCCCTGCAGGTTGCCTGCAGTCATGCCGTGGCGGATGAGATGAAGCTTGAACGTTTTCATGGATAGTGCCTCTCTTTATCGCTGTGCGGCGGCACGGGAACGGGCGGCAAAACCCGCTGCGGAGAAAAAATCTGGCAGAAAAACGTGTCGTCTGCCAGATTTTTTGCTCTTTGGCGGCAGCCGCGGCCCCGCGCACGCCACAAAATGTATGCGTTAATACCTATAGTTTAGCATAGATATGGTGTCCAGAGCAAGTCTTTTGACAAAAATGACGAAAATCAACGAAAAATATCGTCACTTTTCTTGCTTTACAAAAGGTTTTCCGTTGTGTATAATCAACCTGCTGTAAACCAAAAACAAGGATGTCCCCCTATATCGAACTTTGAGGAGCCAAAAATCATGGAATTCAACCGTATCATCAAGCTGCTGCGCAAGGAACGCGGCATCACCCAGAAGCAGGCCGCCGAGGATCTTGGCGTCTCGCAGGCGCTGCTGTCCCACTACGAAAAAGGCATCCGCGAATGCGGCCTGGACTTTGTGGTGCGCGTGGCAGACTATTATAATGTTTCCTGCGATTATCTTCTGGGCCGCAGTGCAGAGCGCAACGGCATGATGCTCTCGGCAGAAGACCTTCCGAACCCGGACAAGATGAAGGACAACATCTACCACGGCAGCGTGCTGCCCACCATGAACAAAAAGCTGATCTCCAACGGCCTGAACGTGCTGTACGCCAAGATCGGCCAGTGCCACAGCAAGGCCCTTACCACCGAGGTGAGCGCCTACCTGATGATGGCCGTAGCCAAAATGTTCCGCCTGCTGTACTCGGCCGAGCCCCACAACGCCGCCAGTATGTTCAGCATCGATCCCATCCGCTGGCGCGGCTGCTCCGATGCCGTGATGCGCATGTCCGAAGCCAATGTGGAAGCCCTGCTGGACGGACAGGATGTGAACGGCGGCGAGGGCGTAAAGGACCCGGCCTGCCTGACCATGACCACAGAAAGCCTGACCCGCGAGTTCCCGCTTTATACGCCCAGCCTGTTAAATCTGGTCAAAACCAGCGAAACACATGTGAAGGGCCTTACCCACGAAGGGTGATATTCCTGTGAAAAAGCTGTAAATTCAGCCCCCAAACCCTTGCATCTTTCGGGCAGAAAGGGTATAAACAGAATAGAATATTCTGGAATACGGTTTTTCCTATCAAAAGGAGGATTTATTTTATGTCCAACTCCATTTCCCGCCGTACCTTCCTCAAGTGCACCGGCGCATCCGTTGCTGCTCTGGGCGCAGCAAGCCTGCTGGGCGGCTGCCAGCAGAATGGCAGCGCCACCATCGTGGATGTCAAGGTCGGTGATAAGGTCAGCAACTGGAACGGCCTTGGCGTTCAGCTGACCAGCCTGTTCAACATTGATACCGCACCTGCACAGGCCGGTTACGAATACATTGCTGTTCTGGTCACCGTGGTCAACCGCACCAAGAACCAGACCTTCAACATCGGCGCACAGAATCTGGCCGAGATCAATGCTGCTTATCCCGTGCCCCCGCAGGAGAACGTGGATGCAAACTTCCACGCACTGGCAGCAGCTTCTACCGATTTCTCTGCTTCCTGCGACGGCCAGAGCGTGGAGTGCGGTGCCAACATCTCGCTGTACAACTCCAACTCTCAGACCTTCTCGGATTCCACCAATCTGCCCCCGCAGGGTACCGGCTATCTGCAGCTGATGCTGATGGTCCCCAAGGGCTGGCAGCAGCTGAGCGTTACTTACATGCCCACCTTTGCAGCGGATAAGACCATGACCTTCGTCATGACCGCTGCAGACGTGACCCGCGCCTGATACGCGGCCCGCACAGATTACATGCCGGCAAATTGCTTGGCAAAGTCTACGATTTGTTTGAGAGCGTTGACGTCTTTATCTTTCAGGCAAAGGTCGATCTCGCTGATTTCTCCTTCTGAACTCATTGACAGATAAGAAACCTTATTGGCTAACTCAATATATGTTTTAACTTCCTGTCCTCCGAAACCTGCTACCATTTTAACAACAGGCAAGTCCAGTATTGCTTCAGCGTTGATTGCAACAAAGATGGTTTTACCCTTCATATCCGATGCGTAAGGAGCATCTTTTATCGACTTGTCGGCAGCTTTGCCCACGTTCTTGTAGAGTAATTCATCATTGGTAGCATACATTTGTTTATCCTTGATACCGAAGAATATATTCATGCCTTTTGTTTTGTAGACATATTCATCCTTGCCAAGTTGCATGATATCTTCCCCTCTTTTCAGTCCCAATGATTGCTTGTTCTTATAAATTGTTTCGAGGGCATTACCATTCTTAACATCCGCATACATCATGAAAGTAGGAGCACTGTTCATCGTTACGTTGATTAATCCGGCAGAAATATCACCATTGAACGAGCCGAACAACTCTTTTACTTCGTCTGCTTTAGCAATAGATACTGTATTGCGGAATTCCTTATTCTCGCTCAACAGATTATAAAGCCCTTCTCCTTTTACACCTACATTGAAGAACATCAGTGTGGAAGACGGGAAGTATTTAACGAAAGTGTTGTTTGCTTTTCCAAATGACTCCATTTGTTTTTTTATAAGCGCTTTCACGGCTTCGTTTTCAGTATAGTTTTCTGTTTTGAGGGCAATCTTGCCTTTCTCAAAATTCAGTCCTCCTACAAGAGTGATGTCCTCTGCTTTCACCTCCGTTGGTAACCCCATGCTTATCTGGTTGCGATAGGTTGCAGGGATAGCTTCCATAGAAGCAAGGAAGTTGATATCGCTTTTCTGCTTTTCCATTTTTTGGAAAGCTCCTGATTTTACGATACTGTTATCGGCCGTCTGTTTCAACAGATTAGTGATGGCTTCTTTGGCTTTTTCAGTTTGAGTGGTTCCGCTTACATTGACTATCAATACAGTAGAATTGTTGAAAGCGAGCAGGCCGCCATTCATTGTTGTAAAACTGTAGCCGTCAGCTTCGCTTATCGGCTGGCAGATTTGTTCTTTAGCCATCACGTCGAGTGAAGCATGAAGATTGTCCTCGTTGTTCACTTTACCTACAACAGTAGGGTAAGGGAAAGAAGAGGATGAGAATACATAGAATGGAGATTCGACATCGATTCCCGATTCACCCGGATTCTTCATGACCTTTTCCAGTTGTTGGAAGGTGGCGGCATTCATTCCGCTTTTCAGTGCTTCCAGTACTTTTTGTTTCGCAGCTTCATTCTCTTTATCATCCAATCCCGCTTTTACTTGCAAGGGATTTGAGGTTGATAGAGGCAACTACCGAGGCGTCAGCCGGTATCACATTGGTATACTCCGATGTTTTGGAACATGCTGCCAGAAAAACAATCAGTACTGCCAGTACCGAGAGTCGTGAAATCGTTTTCTTTGCCATACTTATGTTATTTAAAAGTTGTATAATCATTGATTCAGACGTTTCTTTTCATTATTGATTTTGTAGATTCAGCGTATGGCAGGCCACCAGTGCCGCTGTTTCCGTACGGAGTCGTGATTTGCCCAAACTAATCGGAACAAATCCCTGTTCGATGGCTTTCTTCACTTCTTCTTCACTGAAATCCCCTTCGGGACCTATCAGGACAAGGGCGTCTTCTCCGGGTTTCAGGACATTCTTTAATAAAGGTTTTTCACCTTCATAACAGTGGGCGATAAACTTCTGTCCTTTGAACTCCTGTCTGATGAACGGATCGAATTCGATCATCTCATTCAATTTAGGCAACCGTGCCTTGAGAGATTGTTTGATTGCTGATACAAGAATCTTTTCAATCCGTTCGGTCTTGATGACTTTACGTTCCGAGAAACGGCAGTTGAGGAAAGTCAGTTCGTCAAATCCGATTTCGGTAGCTTTCTCTGCAAACCATTCGTTACGGTCCATGTTCTTCGTCGGTGCCATGGCAATGTGTAAATGGCACGGCCATAACGGTTCCTGAAAAATTGTTTCTTTGATCGTTACAAAACAACGTTTGTTGGTCGCAACAGTAATTTCAGCTTTGTAGAAGTTCCCCTTACCGTCCGTAAGAGTGATTTCATCTCCGATACCTAATCGCAGAACGCGGGTACAATGTTGTGCTTCCTCTTCGGGAAGTTCGTTGCTTTTCTGTATATCGGGAGTATAAAAAACGTGCATAATGTTACTTACTGGTTTTTATTTCTTGAGTTGATTTGGTCACGTATCCGGGCGGCTAATTCATAATTCTCATCTTTGATAGCCTGTTCCAGTGCTTCCTCAAGCGTTCTGGAAGTAGCACCTGGCAAATCATGTTCTGCTTCAGTCTCTTCGTCGTTGTCTGTTTCTTCAGAACGGGTTCTTTCTTCCGACGACATGTGAAGACATTCCTGTTCAAGAATAGATTCATAAATAAGGATCGGGCAGTCAGCACGCACTGCCAAGGCAATGGCGTCTGAAGTACGTGCGTCGATGCGTATAATCTCTTCGTCTTTCTTAAGGTAAATATAGGAGTAGAAAATACCATCCTTTGCTTTGTAAATTAACACACGTATCAGACTGGTTCCCAATATGGTGAGACTTGTTATAAACAGATCGTGTGTCAACGGACGGGGCGTTTTTACTCCCTTCAGATATAAAGCGGTAGCCTGGGCTTCCGCGGGACCGATGATGATAGGCAGTTGCCGTTCACCGTCCACTTCGCCTAATAGCATAGCAAACGCGCCTACTTGCGCCTGGCTGTTCGTGATATTTATAACTTGTAATTCTACCTTTTTGTCCATCGTTTTCTTTTACTTAATTTGTTTTACTCTCCTGCTGGTGTTTGTACTTGAATACCAAGGCAAACAGGATGCCGATCACCAGCGCGTATGCTGCGAATATCAGCCAGATATCCATCCATTCGCGACTCACCAGTCTGCCGTCAGCATACACAGAGAATGCATCAACTACCGCACCGCTGGCATATCCGCCAATGATGGCTCCCAGTCCGTTGGTCATCATAAAGAACAACCCCTGTGCACTGGCACGGATGGAGGAATTGGCTTCTTGTTCAACAAACAATGAACCGGAAATGTTGAAGAAATCAAAGGCCATACCATAAACGATCATGGAAAGGATCAGCATCCATAGTCCCGATCCCGGATCTCCAAAGCCGAACAGCCCAAACCGGAACACCCAGGCAAACATGCTGATTAGCATGACTTGCTTGATTCCGAAATGACGCAGGAAGAAAGGTATGGCAAGAATAAACAGTGTTTCCGACATCTGCGAGATGGACAGCAGGATTACCGAATGTTTCACTCCGAATGATTCTGCATATTCGGGGATGCTGGCAAAGCTACTTAAGAAAAGATCACCGTAAGTATTTGTAATCTGCAATGCCGCACCTAAAAGCATGGAGAAAAGGAAGAAAATAGCCATCTTCTTTTTCTTGAATAACACCAGCGCATCCAGACCGAAAGCGGAGAGCCATGATTTGTTTTCTGATTTAGCCGGTCGGCAAGCGGGAAGGGTGAAAGAATAAAGCCCGAGCAGTAACGCGGAAGCACCACCTACATAAAGTTGTGCACTTGAATTCTTAAACCCGGTAAGGTCGACCGCCCACATGGCACAGATAAAACCGATCGTTCCCCATACACGGATGGGAGGGAAGTCTTTAATCAGGTCACATTTATATTGTTCCAGTGCATTGTACGATACAGTGTTAGCGAGGGATAGCGTGGGCATGTATACCAACAAGTTGAGTAGCATAGCCCAATACATCTGATCGTATCCTGTTGCGGTAGAAGCGTAGAAGAGGCATCCGGCTCCTGCGATATGGCAAAGCCCGTATAAACGTTCTGCATTAAACCATTTATCGGCAATGATACCAATAATACCCGGCATTACCAAAGAGGCAATCCCCATAGTAGCGAAAATGGCTCCGATCTGTCCTCCTTCGAAATGAAGTTCTCTTCCCATATAGCCACCTAGTGATATTAACCAGGACCCCCATACAAAGAATTGCAGGAAGTTCATAATAATCAAACGAACTTTTATACTCATGACTTTTTTTAATTTGTGTTTCTCTTCACGTTCATAAACCTTGCAAATATAATATTTTCATTGAATAGGTAGACTAGTAATTTGATAAAAAGGGGATAAAAATGGCATAAATGCGAAGAAAAGAAGAGATTTGGTCGTGAAAAAACAAATGAAGGGGGTATAAAAAAAAGAAGGCTATCTATCCCAGACAGCCAATCTTTGTTAACCTTAAATCTAATACCATGAAAAACACAGTGCAAAGATAGATGGTTTATGTTATACAACATAATGTTTTCTCGAAAATCTTCTATTTGTTAACTCTAATTAACTTTGAATCCTCCATTTTTCTGTTACTGCCCTTCTGTTTCACCACAGATTACACGGATTAACACAGATTTTTATTAACCAATCATCATATCCGGATTCTCTGTTCTCACCTTAGAAAAGGAAAAGGACTTCGTGAAACCCTGTGCCACCCTGTGGAACTCCTGCATGACTTTGTGATAAAAATCTGTGTTAATCCGTGTGATCCGTGGTGAATCCGGTTATTCTACATAAAGTACCAGGCCTTTCAGGTATTCTCCTTCAGGATGGTAGATGTTTACCGGATGGTCGGCGGGTTGAGTCAGTTGATGCAGGATGCGTACACTACGTCCTGACATGGCTGCTGCGGTAAACACGGCAGTACGGAAATTGTCCTTGCTTACTACTTGCGAACAAGAGAAAGTAAACAAGATGCCGCCCGGTTTGATTTTCTCGAATGCTTTGGCATTCAGTTTGCGATAACCTTGTAAAGCATTCCGCAGGGCATCTTTGTGTTTGGCAAATGCGGGCGGGTCGAGAATGATTAAATCATACTGGTCGCCCATGCGGTCGAGATATTTGAAAGCGTCCTCGGCAAAAGCCTCGTGGCGGGAATCACCGGGGAAGTTCAGTTCTACATTTTTATTAGTCAGATCAATCGCTTTGGCAGAGCTGTCGACAGAGTGGACGAGCTTTGCACCTCCGCGCATGGCATAGAATGAGAATCCGCCGGTATAGCAGAACATATTCAGTACCGAACGGTCTTTGGCATAACGTTCCAGTAAAGAACGATTTTCGCGCTGGTCTACAAAGAATCCGGTCTTTTGACCTTTCAGCCAGTCTACATGGAACTGCAAACCATATTCTTGCGCGATATTATCACTGCTTCCTCCTTTCAGGAAACCGTTTTCGGGGAAAAGATCTGCTTTAAAAGGAAGAGTTGTTTCTGATTTATAATAGATATTCTCGATCTTGTCGCCCATTACTTCGGATAAAGCTTCGGCAATTGTCATGCGGTCTACGTGCATTCCTGCAGAGTGTGCCTGCATGACTGCAGTTTTGGCATAAACGTCAATAACCAGTCCGGGGAGATTGTCTCCTTCACCATGAACGAGCCGGTAAGTGTTGTTGGTCGGATTGGTGGCGATGCCGATACTGCGACGCATATCGTATGCTATTTCCAGTTTGCGTTTCCAAAAATCGTGATCGATAGGTTCCTGATGGAAAGACAGTACGCGCACAGCAATACTTCCGATCTGGAAATGTCCTTCGGCAATAAATTCTTTTTTGGAGGTGTATACTTCTACAACTTCACCTTCATCGGGCTCTCCGTCAAAACGGGCGATAGCACCGGAAAAAATCCAGGGGTGGAATCTCTTAAGAGAATCTTCTTTACCGGGTTTTAGATATACTTTATGCATAATATAGCCTTTCCCTAACCTTCTCCCAGGGAGAGGAGGATTGAGATAGTTTTGTTATTGGTTATTAATTACTTATTTTATTATTTATCACTTATCATTTATCGTCTATGACTGCTGGTTGCTTATAGGATCGGTAGTGACTTCTTCCCTTTCCTTGGGAGCAGGTGGGAGAGCAGCTATTTCCCAATCTCCTGTCTGTTTCAGTTCTTGCAACAGATTATAGATGTTGAGGCAAGCCCATGCATCCGTGGCGGCATATTGTTTCTGCCCGTCGCTCAATACATCAGCTTCCCAATTGGACAAGCGCTGTGATTTGGATATTTTTTCTTTGAATAAGATGGCATAAATCTTTTGCAGACTTTTGTCCTGTATACCGAATTGGCGCACATAGTCCTGCAACTCAATACAGCTTTGTTGAGTGAAAGGTGCGCGTTTGTGCAGCATCATAAAGTCATCTTTCAGTGAAAGGCCCACTTTGATTACAGCCGGGTTTTCTAATAAGTCAACCAATGGCTGGGTCAATCCCGTCATGTTGAGCCGGAATAGGAAACAACATTCTTCAGAAGAAATCTGGAGGAGTGCTACTTTGTGCGATTGCCCTTTGGTAAAGGAAGGACGCGTTTCACTGTCAATGCCTATCACAGATCTGGATTGGAGGTAAGCTACTGCTCTTTCCGTTTCAGCTTCCGACTGGATAACGTAAATTCGTCCCGGAAAAACAGTTTTCGGGAGTTCTTTTAGTTCATCTTTATCTATGGTTCTTCTTACAATCATTTCTATTTTTATTCATCATCGTGGCAATGGCAACCGTCTTCGTGACAGTGGCAATCATCGTCGTGGCAATGACAGCCTTCTTCTTCACAACAATCGTTGTCGTCGCTTGGTTCGTAAAATCCTTCTTCATTACCATTCTCTTCCTCTTCTTCCAGCTGGTTGTATTTCACGTCATGAAGGGCGCGTAGCGTGTTTACCAGTTTCTGTCCCCACAGTGTACCGAAGTTTTCCTGACAGATAGCCAATGAATCATTCATTGTTTCGTTCAGTCCCAGTTGGAAGACAAATATGAAATCTTTAATATCCTGATAAATGTCAGCCAGATCTTCCGATATTGATTTTTTGATAGGCTGGTCGCTATAAACCATATCTTGCACGAATACGTCCAGATAATCATCCTTGTCACCCATCAATCCTGAAAGATTAATACGCAGAATTTCGTAAATCTCTTCTGTGACATACGTTTCGGGTGTCTCGTCCCCGATCGTCTCACATTGGGGTAGCATAGATGCTTTGAGATAGAGCAGGGGGAGTATTTTTAATGATGTATCAACGAAAGTACTACGCTTCATGCGTTCGGCACGTTCGAGAAATGCACAAAATTCGGCGGCTACTGTAACGAACTCAATTACGTTCTTATCAAATATCGTTTGGCTTTCTTTTTCCATGATCTATATTGATTTGAAACGCAAAGGTAAGAAAAAGGATTGAATGAGCGTAGTGCTCGTTATTTTTTTATTATTTTTGCGGCTTAGAATCTCATTCCAATTTTATAAAAATAGAATAAAAGACTCATGGCAAAGAAGAAATTAGATAAGGAGGCAGAAAGCACTCCCTCTTCCCCCAGTAAAATTGTGGCTGTATGTAAGAATGAAACTGTTCATTTTGTGATTGGATTGATGCTGGTCATCTTTTCCGTTTACCTGTTGTTGGCTTTTTCTTCCTTCTTCTTCACGGGGGCTGCCGATCAAAGTATTATCGATAGCGGTAGTTCGGCGGATTTGGCGGCTGTTAATAATCAGGTGAAGAATTATGCCGGTTCACGTGGAGCGCAGTTGGCAAGCTATCTGATAAACGACTGTTTCGGCATTTCCTCTTTTTTTATACTTGTTTTTCTGGCAGTGGCAGGATTGAAGTTGATGCGTGTACGTGTGGTCCGCTTGTGGAAGTGGTTTATTGGTTGCACGCTTTTATTAGTCTGGTTCTCCATATTCTTCGGATTTGCTTTTATGGATCATTATCAGGATTCTTTCATTTATCTGGGCGGCATGCACGGATACAATGTCAGTCGTTGGTTAATCTCACAAGTAGGAGTACCTGGTGTATGGATGATCCTGTTGATAACTGCTATCTGTTTCTTTATATATATAAGTGCGCGTACTGTTATTTGGTTGCGTAAACTTTTTGCGTTGAGCTTCCTAAAACGCGAAAAGAAAGAGAAGGAAGAAGTCATCCCGGAAGGGGAAGGCGATCAGGAATTCACGACTTCCCAACCGCAGGAAGTGGAGTTCAATTTGAAACGGACGTATAAACAGACACCTCCTCCGGCACCTGTGATGGATATACAGGCTGAAGAACCCGAAGATGAATTCCCGGTCAACCAGCCGGAGCCGGAAGAGTCTCCTTTGTCTGATGAAAGTGAAGGAGTGACGATGGTGTTTGAACCGACTGTTTCCAACCCTGTTCCCGCTGTGCAGGACGAACCTTTGGAAGAGGCGGAACCCGGGTTTGAAGTAGAACCTGCGACTTCTGAAGAAGAATATGAGGGACCGGAACTCGAACCTTATAATCCTACTAAGGATTTGGAAAACTACCGCTTCCCGACTATCGACCTGATGAAGCATTTCGAAAATGATGATCCGACGATTGACATGGACGAACAAAATGCAAACAAAGATCGTATCATCAATACATTGCGCAGTTTCGGAATCGAAATCAGTACGATTAAAGCAACGGTAGGACCTACGGTAACTCTATACGAAATCACTCCGGAGCAAGGAGTACGTATTTCTAAAATCCGTGGTTTGGAGGATGATATTGCATTAAGCCTTTCTGCTGACGGTATCCGTATCATCGCTCCGATACCGGGTAAAGGAACAATCGGTATTGAAGTGCCGAACAAGAATCCGAAGATTGTTTCCGGGCAAAGTGTGATCGGAAGTAAGAAATTCCAGGAATCCAAATATGATCTGCCTATTGTATTGGGTAAGACCATCACGAATGAAGTCTTTATGTTCGACCTTTGCAAGATGCCGCACGTATTGGTGGCGGGTGCAACCGGTCAGGGTAAGTCAGTAGGTTTGAATGCTATTATTACTTCCTTATTATATAAGAAGCATCCGGCAGAATTGAAATTTGTACTGGTCGACCCGAAGAAAGTAGAATTCAGCATCTATTCGGTGATTGAAAATCATTTCCTGGCCAAACTTCCTGATGGAGGCGAACCGATTATTACAGACGTAACGAAGGTTGTGCAAACCCTGAACTCTGTTTGTGTAGAGATGGATACCCGTTATGACCTGCTGAAGATGGCGCATGTACGTAATGTCAGAGAATATAATGAGAAGTTTATCAACCGTCGTCTGAATCCGGAAAAGGGGCATAAGTTTATGCCGTATATCGTAGTGGTTATTGACGAGTTCGGAGATTTGATTATGACTGCCGGTAAGGAAGTGGAACTTCCGATTGCCCGTATTGCGCAGTTGGCACGTGCTGTCGGTATTCACATGATTATTGCTACACAGCGTCCGACTACCAATATCATTACGGGTACGATTAAAGCCAACTTCCCGGCGCGTATCGCTTTCCGTGTATCTGCCATGATGGACTCTCGTACTATTCTTGACCGTCCGGGTGCTAACCGTCTGATTGGTAAGGGGGATATGCTCTTCTTGCAGGGAGCTGATCCGGTACGTGTACAGTGTGCCTTTATCGATACGCCGGAAGTAGAAGAGATTACAAAATTCATTGCCCGTCAGCAAGGTTATCCTACTCCGTTCTTCTTGCCCGAATATGTGAGTGAAGATAGTAATAGTGAAGTAGGGGATATTGATATGGGACGTCTCGATCCGTTGTTTGAAGATGCGGCCCGGTTGGTTGTTATTCATCAGCAAGGTTCCACTTCATTGATTCAGCGTAAATTTGCGATTGGCTATAATCGTGCCGGCCGTATAATGGATCAATTGGAGAAAGCTGGAATTGTTGGGCCTACGCAAGGTAGTAAGGCGCGTGACGTATTGTGTATTGACGATAATGATCTTGAAATGCGATTGAACAATTTACAGTAACAGTTCGTTTATTAATCAAATGAGAAAGTACATTTTTAGTGTTTTAATAGCTTTACTGTCTTTGCCTGTGATTGCTCGACAACAGCAGTCCCAGGCTAAAGTCATTCTTGACAAAACGGCAGAGGCGTTTCGTAAAGCTGGTGGCGTGAAGGCTGATTTTACTGTAAAGGCTGTGGCAAACGGATTGGTAGAAGGTGCTGAAAACGGAACAATTCAGTTGAAAGGAGAGAAATTCGTACTGAAAACATCTGATATCATCACTTGGTTTGACGGAAAAACGCAATGGAGTTATGTGACAAAGAATGATGAAGTGAATGTCAGTAATCCGACGCAGGAAGAGTTACAGCAGATAAATCCGTATACATTTCTGTATATGTATCAGAAAGGATTCTCTTATAAGTTGGGGGCAACCAAAACGTTTCGTGGAAAAGCCGTTTGGGAAGTCGTTCTGACTGCCAGGGATAAGAAACAGGAGTTGGAACGTATCACTCTTTTTGTGACGAAGGACACTTATGAACCTCTATATATTTTGCTTCAGCAGCGTGGACAGCAGACACGTAATGAGATAACCGTTACAAGTTATCAGACCGGGCAGAATTATATGGATCGTGTTTTTACTTTTGATAAAAAACAATATCCCAATGCAGAGGTGATAGATTTGAGATAACATGTTTTTATAACAAAACAATAAAGATAAATTAAAATGGCAGAAATAGAAAAAGTGAAATGCCTGATTATAGGTTCAGGACCTGCCGGATATACGGCAGCGATTTACGCAGGACGTGCAAATTTATGTCCGGTACTATATGAAGGATTGCAGCCGGGCGGCCAGTTGACTACTACGACAGATGTAGAAAACTTTCCCGGTTATCCGGAAGGTATCAGTGGTCCGCAGTTGATGGAGGATTTGCGTGCACAGGCAAGCCGTTTCGGAACAGATATTCGTTTTGGTATCGCTACGGCAGCAGATTTAAGCAAAGCTCCTTATAAAATAACAATTGACGGTGATAAAGTGATTGAAACGGAATCATTGATTATTGCTACCGGGGCAACTGCTAAATATCTGGGACTGGAGGATGAAAAGAAATATGCCGGAATGGGGGTAAGCGCTTGTGCTACTTGTGACGGATTTTTCTATCGTAAGAAAGTGGTTGCTGTAGTTGGTGGAGGTGATACTGCTTGTGAAGAAGCGGTTTATCTTGCCGGTCTTGCATCCAAGGTATATCTGATCGTTCGTAAACCTTTCCTGCGTGCATCGAAGATTATGCAGGAACGTGTCATGAACCATGAGAAGATTGAAGTTCTTTTTGAACACAATGCAGTTGGTTTGTTTGGTGACAATGGCGTAGAGGGTGTAAACCTGGTGAAACGTTGGGGTGAACCGGATGAAGAACGTTATAGTTTACCTATCGACGGTTTCTTCCTGGCTATCGGACATCAACCGAATACTGAAATATTTAAGGAGTATATCGATACGGACGAAGTAGGTTATATTATTACAGACGGTGATAGCCCTCGTACGAAAGTGCCCGGAGTTTTTGCAGCAGGAGATGTGGCCGATCCGCATTATCGTCAAGCTATTACAGCCGCGGGAAGTGGATGTAAGGCTGCTTTGGAGGCAGAACGTTACCTTTCTTCCAAAGGACTTGTGTGATAAATATATCTTCGGTGTAAACGAATGAATGATAATTATACCTTTTAGGGTGTGATTGATTATAAATAAAACGGTGAACATTAGTATTAAACTAGCGTTCACCGTTCTGTTATTCAGGTCCGGAATAAATGATGCGGATTCCACGTCCTGTTGAGTCAGCACCGTGAAATCCGCATAAAATATAGTTAGCTTTGTTTAATAAGCTTCTATTTCATCAATCCATAATTCGGCAGGAATAACTTCCGGACCATTGTTCTTTTCAAAGTTAACTCCATTGCGCAGTGTGCCGCCATTCTTAATCTTAACTTTCAGGAAGGTAGCCTGTGTTGGCTCAAATTCAATGGAATCAGTGAATGCAATTCGTCCTGTTTCCGGATAATCGTGTTTCAAGGCTTTTTCAGCTACCGGAGTGTATTGTTTGCCATCTGCTGATACTTCTACGGCAACTCCTCCTGCAGGAAGAATTCTCATAGCCGGATTGAATAAAGAACCGAAAATTATTTTGCTGATTTGTGTCGGCTTATCCAAATTAACGATAAATTCCAAGTCTTTACCTTCAACAATGCCAAAGCTGCACCACGGAGTATAAGAAGCGTTATTTCCTCGTTTACCGTTGGTCAGTCCGAAGGTTGTCTTGTCAGCTCCTAATACATCGTTTTCATCAAATATATCGCCTGTCCATCCCATCTTATAATTAACAGTATAGGGTTTTCCTGTCAATAAATTACCGTATAATGGCTTGTGAGCTACTTTACCCAACATTTTTCCATCTTTGAAAGCAGCGGCTTTCAGGTCGATATTACCTTCCAGAACGAAAGGCTTTTCGTACAGAGTGGATGCTTTGTTTGGTTCACTGCCATCCGTAGTATACCGTATTTCTGCATTTGGATAGAAACTTTCCAGCAATACCATTAAAGGAGCGTTTTCATCCGCGTGCGTATTTACGTTTACGTCAAAGAAGTTGAGACAAGGTTTGGTGTTCATTACTTCCAAGCGTTCAAATTCAGTGACCATTCGTTCGCAGAAATTCTTCCAGTCTTTGTTTGCGTTTTGTGTCCATGCCGTTTCGGCGATAGCCATTGCACGCGGGAAAGCTTGATAGTCTGTACGTTCGGAAGTCTGCATATATTCTCTCCATATATTACCTTGTATTCCGATGATATGCTTCTTGGCAAGTTCGTCTGCATCATCCGGGACAGGGTTGTAGCTATATGTTTTTTTCAGTGTGTTGTATCCGCCGATAGTAGTCGGGGCAATTTCAGGTTCTTCCTGGTAGTAGTCCAGATATACATAAGGGTTCGGAGTCATGATTGCATTATGTCCGGCTTTGGCAGCGTTCATTCCTCCTTCTACACCACGCCATGACATAACAGTCGCATTTGGAGCCAGACCACCTTCGAGGATTTCATCCCAACCAATGATGTTTCTGCCTTTACTATTCAGATACTTTTCCATGCGGGTAACGAAATAGCTCTGCAACTTATCCTCTTTACTATGCTTTATTCCGTCTGTCTTGCTGGGAGCCGTATCATCCTTCAGTCCTAACTGGCGGATTAGCTGCTGGCAGAAAGCACTGTTCTTCCATGCTGTCTTGGGACATTCGTCGCCACCGATGTGAATGTATTCGCTAGGGAATAATTCAATTACTTCATCCATCACTCCTTCAAAGAATTTGAAAGTTGTTTCACTCGGACAGAACACCTGTTCGAATACACCCCATGTAGGAGATACTTTATAAGTCTGTGTAGAATCACATGACAGTTCCGGATAGGCAGCCAGTGCAGCCAACGCATGTCCCGGCATTTCTATTTCGGGAACAACGTTGATATATTTACTTGCAGCATAAGCTACTACATCTTTGATTTGTTCCTGTGTGTAATACCCTCCGTGTTCTTTTCCGTCGAATACTTGCGGATAATTTACATAGTAATAGTCTACCAATGTCTTTTCACGTTTAGAACCGATTTCTGTCAATTTAGGATATTTCTTGATTTCGATTCTCCATCCCTGATCGTCTGTCAAATGCCAATGGAAAACATTCATCTTGTTCATTGCCAGCAAGTCGATAAACTTGTAAATATAGTCAATCGGTACATAATGGCGGCAAACATCCAGCATCAGTCCGCGGTGAACAAAACGGGGCGAATCTTCTATTTCTACAGCAGGAACCGACCAGTTTGCTTTCTTATCCAACTGGTTTCCGTAAACCGCCGGAGGGAGTAACTGATAAAGTGTCTGTACGCCGTAGAAGAACCCGTTCGGTTGAGAAGCGGTAAGCGTGATGAGACTGGGAGTAACGGATAATTTATATCCTTCCTTCGGCATACCTTCTTGTACAACAAAGCAGATTGCTGATTTTCCATCTGCACTTTCTGCCTCTTTCAACGAGATTCCTGCTGTCTGTTTTAGTTGTCCGGCCAGGCTGTCGGCAATGCTTTTTACTTCCGGAGCATCCGAAGGTACTACGAGGCAGACTTTGCTGTTTAGTTCAAAACGTCCTTCCTGTGGGAGAATTTGATTGGGTTTGGGAACGATGTTGTACTCGTTCACCACTTCTTTTGTCTTTTGGCAACCGGGGGCAATCATAAGCAAAGACAAAAGAAGAAGAGAAATACTTTTCTTCATGGTCAAAATGTGTGTTAAGTTATAAATAGATTTGACAGGGCAAATGTACTTGTTTTAATGATAAGTTCCAATGATATGGAAATAAAAAAGCCGGAATGATGTCCGGCTTTTAGCTAAAGTTTCAGATTAATGTAGTTATATAATAAAGAGAGAGTTTTTATTTCAGTAGTTGCTCTTCGATGATTTGCACATACTTTTCCGGCGTAGCACCAACCTCGATTATCGGTTTGCCGCCTACCGGGATGAAGAATAACGTAGGTAATGCTTGTACACTGAAGTGGCTGCATAAATCTTTTTCTTTATCAGCATTTACCTTATAGAATATAACTTTTCCTTTATATTTTTCGGCCAGCTTTTCCATTTCCGGAAGTAAACGCATGCAAGGTCCGCACCAAGTTGCCCAGAAATCAATCACAACCGGTTTGTCGCCATTATAAACGAAATCATTTCCTTTTCGATAGTCGAAAATGTGTTCGAGGAAGAACTGGCGGGTAATTGGATTCAATTTACCATCTTCAACTTTGGTTTCCGTCACTTTAGCTTCCGCTTCCGGTATAGGAACCATGTCAAACGGCTGAAAATAAATTTTCTGATGAATATAGTCGATGGATATAATTCCGTAGTCCAGTATCTTTTTGCCTAATACGGAACGTTTCAAGAATGGGTTTTTCACTGCTATGGCATCTTCAATCTTTGTTTTTACAAACATCGTTTCAGGTAGGATGAGGCTTTCCTCATCTTGACTTATTTCTTTATATCCATTGGAGACTTTTTGGTTACTCCCTTTGGTATATTGTGCGCTCCATGTATTGAAATCTGCTTCAGTAAGATTCACTAATCCTTCACTCCATGTATCCAGAACAAAAGATATCGGCTTTCCCTGAATGTTTATCGGGCATACTACTCCTAATCCTGTTATCAGGTTAAAATTTTCCCGATAGTTAAGTTTCATATAAGAAGGACGGTAGGGTTGTGTAATCGTAATTTTCTTCCGTTGCATGTCAATGGTTAATACAGAAGTGCGGAAAACAGCACCACTTAATACACCCATAACCCCTAGCTTGCGTAGATAGGGTTCGTCTTCTAATGTGAAAGCCGGAAGATCGTTTGCAAATGTATTTTTACCAATAGCTACTGTTCCCATTTCATATACCTTTCCAACAGGCACCTGTTTAAATACAAAATCTTGGTAAGAACTAAAAGTTCCTCTCTTTTCTGTATTGATGTGTAACTTTTTGAGAGCTTCAGGAAGTAGAGCGTTATGTCCCGATAAATCAAGGACAAAGTCAGCCACTTCACCATTTATAGTGGCTTCCACGATAATTTTTCCATCAATAGTTTTGAATGGAATGACCTCTGTCATACTGTTTTGTGTTTGTGCACTGATGCCTCCTGTGATACAAAATGCAAGCAAGCAGAGATACATTTTAGTTATTATTCGTTTCATATATTCTTTCTGTTTAAAGTTTATTTCTCTTTCCTGATTTCAATTCTTTTCTCTTGATTATCTTTTTTGATGATAATATAGCCGGTATCACCAGGTATAGCATTCATAATTTCTTCTACGGCCATCTGGCTCATGGGGCAATCTTTAAGAGAAGTTCCGTTGATATTAATCACTTCGTCGCCGAAAGCAACTGTATCTTTCATGCTATCCCATATAGTTGTAATTTCGAATCTTTCGTTACGCGGTAATATGCTTACGTTCCAAAGAGCGGGAGCACCACCCATGTCGATTTTCCCTTCTTCAAATGGGAGGAAGTAAAAACGTCTCCGCATATAATCAATAATTACTTTACCATATTGCAGTAGATCCACCCCGATGATAGTTCCATTCATGACAGTTGTTGTACTACCTACGTTTGTGAATTCTTTTCCCATGATATTGATGGAAGGTACAGATACTTTTTTAATATCTACCGGCTTGCCCAACCCTGTTATTCCGGCAGCTACGATACCATATCCATGATTGGTAACTTGCGAAATGTCAGCCAACCTGTTGTAATCTTCCGTACAATAAAGCAGAAAGCCTCCTGCACCTGTGTCGAATAGAACTTTTAAATCATTGTTTCCTAAGCGAACGTTGACAATGGAATGATGTTCAGTTTCATCTAACAGCGGAATTCCATCTGTAACCTTTAACTTTTCGGGACGATAAGGATAGTTGATTACCATTATTTTAGAACGGGAATCGAATGTTACTACCGACTGTGCAAAGGCATCTCCTCCAAGAATTCCGACAACTCCCAGGTCTGTGAAGAATGGATTCTTAGGTAGTACCATCGTTTTCAACTGTTTGATTTTGTAGTTCTTTCCGATGGAAATATTTTGTACGTGGGCTTCCTGATAGTTGGAGCCTTGTGCATTCACATCGGAAATGCGCATATATCCTGCGGCAGTAGCTTTCATTTCAGTTGCGGCGTCATACATAGTCCCGGTTCTTCCTCCTGTATCGACGATGTATTTTACATTTACACCATTAACAGTAACGGGTATAATGATTTTCTCCTGAATGAATTCATAAGGAATGGTATCGCAAACTTTATTCTGGATTTGCGCTATCGTTTCTTGTCCGCAGTTTAGAAATAATAGCAGCCATAAGCCGGTCAGTATTCCTATTCTTTTCATGTCATTCTTTTTTATAGATAATATTCTTTATTCCGGAAGCAGTCTCAATCGTTAGCTTCGTCTGTTTTTTCTCTTTCAATTCCGGTATTCCGTTCAGAATACTTTCGCAGAAGTCATATTTTTTAGTAGGTTTGCCATTAATCTTAATCACTTTGTCTCCTACTTCTATCTTACCTTTCGTGCTGCTCCAGACAGTAGATACATATAAGTCTCCGTCTTTGACCGTCAAATCGAAGTTGTTGCATTGATTGTTGATTTCATTATCCGGTTGGAAAGCTTCAAAATAGAATCTTCCACGTGGATAGTCGATAGTCACTTTTCCGTATTGTAATAACTTTACACCTAGTAATGTGTAAGGGTGTTTGTCTGTATGGGTCGTTAAGTTGCGGAATTTGGTGGCTCCTACTGATAATAAGGGAATATGTACTCTATATGAAGATGCTTTATCTGCTTGTCCGGCTACTCCGATGCTTCCTTCCCCATATCCTTCAGAAACGACTTCCATAGATGCCTCCGGTTTAATTCTCTCAAAATCACTTTCAATAAGAGATAACAGACTGGGACTGCCTGTATCAAATAATACGGTGATGTTGCTGACCGGAGCGATCTGTACATTGACAATTGGCATTCCTCCTTCTTTGGTGAAATTCAGCATTTTTCGTAAAGATACTGTGGAAGGCTTTTCGGCAGATGTGACTATGATATTTTTAGTCTGCGAATCAATGCTTACAATAGTACTTGCAAATAAATCGCTTCCGATGATACCATCTACTCCAAAACATTCCCAGCCTTTTACTTCATTGATGATTAGCGACGGGGCATTTTTAAAGTTAATAACATCATCGGGAGTCGTCAGATTTTCTATTCGCGTAGTTTTGTAATAGCTTTCCACGTTATTCACATCTGTCACCTTCATAGAGTCTGTTGCTGTTATTTGTAGTGCTTGACAGGCTTTAGTGGTAAGTGCGGTGCGCCCTCCGGTATCAAAGATAAAAGGGCGTGCATTGCCGTTCACTTTCATTTCGATAACCATTTTTTCGCCTACTATCCGATAAGGTATAGTTGCTTTATATTGTTGGGCGAATAAAGGGACCGCCATGCAAAAGGCAATGACGGTTCCTATTAGACGAGTATATTTCATAGACTAATCTTTATTTGCTGACTTTTTCTGCTTCCAAGATTGCTTGGTAAGCATTAACGATACCTCCGGAAATACATAGGTCATCAAAAAGGAATAAATCTTGTGAAGGGCTATCGTTCACGCGGATTCCTTTTTCTACTTCTACACCTTTGCGTGAAGTGACGCTTTTTAATAATATGTCACGGATTTGAGAACCGGTCAGTTTTGGGAAATAAGACTTCACAAGAGCAGCTACGCCAGCTACAGTAGCCGAAGCCATTCCTTCTCCAGTTCCTTTTTGATAAGTGTCACCCATATAAGATGAATAAATGTCTGTTCCCGGAGCATAAATATCGAGAGCAGTTGCACCGTAATTGGTGTTCAATACCGGATTTCCATTCTTGTCTGAAGAAGCAACTACCATAAAATTAGTAAGTTCTCCCTCTTTATTCATCTTACGGTTGGGAAAGAATTCGTCTTTATCCATATCCATTGATAGATCCCAAACCGGAACTATAACTAATGCCCCTTTCTTCTCTGCCTCTTTCAACGCCTCTGACACCCATTGTTTCTGCTCTTTCGGATATATGGAGTTTTGTTCCGGTAATACGATTACATCTGCACCGTGGTTTACTGCATAGCGGATGGCCAATGCCATATCTTTCAGGTATGGTTCTCCTTCTCCCGGGTGGATGCGTAAGGTCATGATTTCTGCATTGTCTGCAATACCGTTACTTCCGATACCGTTGTCACGTTTAGCTGCGATAACGCCGGCCTTCATTACGCCTGTTGCCGCATCAGATGTCAACAGTACATTATTACCATAATGCGTATCGTTAATATCCAGAGGATTGTCACCTACAATTTCTTTTCGATTATCACTTCCGTATCTCTTTAAAGCCTCTTCATAAGACGCTTTACCTGTTTCTACACTTTTCTTTCCCATATTCTGATAAACAGGTTCCCATTTATCCGTATTATAGATGCTGAAATAGTAGGCAGTAAATACAAAAGCGACTTCAGAAAGACTGTCTCTTTCAGCTTTGGGATCATAACAACTTTGGAAGTCCTCAACAGTCAGCTCTTTTCCGGGAAAACGTTTTTTCATGTCCTTATCGAACTTTTCAACATATTCTTCTATAACATAAGATAGTTGAAGACCGCCGTAAGCTCCACCGATTCTTGATTCCGGCATGACTTTATAGCGATAGTAATTATATTCTTCTATGTTTTCCGGTGCGGGGACTTCTTGGCGTTTTCCATTGACTATTTTATAATACTTCTTTCCGTCAAAGATATAATCAGCGTATTTATCTTTGAGACGGAAGAATTCACGTTCTCCTTCGCGTGTCAAAGCTTCCATTACTTGGCCGTCTTTACCACCGATGAAGTTCCAGCCATTGATGTCGTCAACAAGCCCGTTTTTATCATCATCTTTTTGGTTTGACTTTTCTTTTGGGTTGATCCAGATTGCGTGTTTTAGGTCTTCGTGTTCTACGTCCATTCCGGTTCCGATCAGTGCAACAACCGGTCTTTTCTTTGCTTTCTTTTTGTTGGCTTTCAGGTAATCATAAGCTTTGTTTACTTCAGCTCCGTATACACTGTCCTGGTCGAAAGAACAGTTAAACCAGTCCAGTTCGGATTGTTTTTTTTGTGTTTCTGCCTTTGGTTTGATTAACTGGGCTGATACAGTAACGCTGATAAAACAGCATACGATTGGAAATATAAGTTTCTTCATTGTCAAAAGAGTTATAATTTATATAGTTTGTTTATTGTCTTATTTTTAAAATGGCCTCGCGTACTTGTTCACCCCGGACGTTGCGTGCAGCAAGTTTGCCTTCTTTGTCAATGACTACAAGGAAAGGGATGGAGTAGAAGCCGTAATCAGTCTGGATAGCACTTGGAGTCTTGCTGTTTTTAGGGAATCCTGTCTTATCCCATAGCATCACCCACGGCAATTTTTCTTCATCCAGCATTTTTCTCCATTTTGCTTCGCTGTCATCCAGCGAGACACTGATGAATTCCAGATCGTCAGCCTTCAATTCATTGTATATGGTTAGCATACTACGCATCTCTTTACGACAAGGACCACACCAGGAGGCACAGAAGTCAAGTACGACAATTTTCCCACGGAAGTCTTTCAGACTTACGTTTTTTCCGTTGGCATCTGTGAAAGTAAAGTCGGGACATTCTGCACCAATGATTTGGTGGGAGAGGATTTCTACCCTGTTTACCAGCCATTTGGCAGATAAAGACTTTCTGTCTTGTTCCGGTATCATGTCCAATAGCATCTTGTTGGATTGGTAATCATTTACATCTGCCAGATAGGCTAATGCAGATGCCATGGAGGGAGTTAGTTTTCCTTTGACGGAAGTAGAAATCGTTGCTATATCCGGGTCTTTTTCTGCTGGCATATAGTTTTGTAAAGTCAGAAACGGATCGATGCCAGTGAATGAAAGCGAACTTTGTTCAGGGTTCTTTTCGTCGAAGTAGCCATTGATTGTTACCGGGTTATTTTCCAGATAAATATTCTGTTCGGTTTCTCCTAAATAGAGTTTGTAGACATCAGGAATGATGTTTATTTCATCGGTACTGAATGTGTTATTAGTACCGATGATGCAGCTTAATACAACGCCTTCATTCATATCTTTTATTTGTAAAGTCGTTGGCTTTAATACTTTTATTCTTCCTGATATTCTTAGCCCGTTATTTCCCCATATGGTGGTACCGCATAAGAGTAATATGGTTAATAATAGATTTTTTACTTTTGTCATTATTATGAGTTTATAGTTCATTATCAGAGTTGTTATTCTTCATCTGGAGTCTCCGGTATTGGAGGTAAAGGTAAATCCCAGTCTTCCGGTCCGTTGGCTATTGCTTCCAGATCGATCTGATATTTATCTTTTAAATATTTCTGTACGAAAGCAAACTTTTCGGTGAGAAAAGGATATTTATCAGCCGGATATACCTCTGCTAGTCGTGCTTGGTTATAGTACATGGAAAGATGCATATATCCTATAAAAGTCTCTTCATTGGTTGGAGGATAAGAGTTGTTGGCTGGTTCGCTGATACTATTGAATACATACGTGTTTACACTTCCCGGATATCCTCTGGTAAGATAATAGTTTGGGTCATCTTCCATTCCCAAGCCTGCTATCAGATTAGTGACATGGTCGAATCCCACTTCAAATTCTTCAGGTATAATGATGTTTCCGGCTTTTACTGCTTTTTCCAATACGGGAGCCAATATCATTTTCCGGCGTCTGTCAAGGAGTGCTCTGTCTGTGGGGATTAAATAAGGATCGCTGGGATTGTCTTCTCCAAACATACAAGTGCACCAATAATCCAGCCCATCGTAATTTTCGTGTATGGGTACAATCCAGCTTGCTAGGATTACGCCTCCAACTTCTAATACGCTTTTGCTATAGACATTGTATCCCAAATACCAATACATAGGCAGAACTTTAGATGTGATCGGCGGATTCAAGTATGCAAAGATATGCTTTTTCATAAATTCGACATAGTAATTGGTCATTTCGTCGTTTACACAGCCTTGGCCTTCGTAGCCACTACCATATGATATGCCTGTCCAGCTGCGATTAAAATCAGCCCTTTGCAGATCTTTATAAATAAGATATACATTATAGTCTTCGTATATTTGGGCGATGTCATCGTCCCAACTATTATTTCCTTGAGGTACTTTAAAGCGTAATTCAATGCCTCCTTCTGTAGGAGTCAGTGTGTCTTCTTCATAACATGAGGTGAATAATGCCATACAAGCAAGTAATCCCCATAATATATATATTTTTTCATATTTCATTTCTTTTGTTTAATTCTATAATGATATATACTATTAACTTTCGCGTTTTGGAGCTAAAGGATTCTGCTCCAGTTTTTTATTTTTAATTAAGACGGCGTCTGGTATAGGCATGGTATAGGAAGGATCATTCTGTTTTAATGTATATACCTGTTCTCCCCATCTATGAATAATTTGTGGCATTCCGTAGCGTCGGAGATCAAACCATCGTTGCCCTTCAAAACAAAGTTCTTTTCTTCTTTCATTTTTGATGAAAGTTTTGAGCGCATCACCTGTTAATCCGGTAGGCTCAACAAATTTGTCGGGTTCATAACGTTTAGCCAGTAAGGTTTTTAAAGCAGATAGTGCTGTACTCTCGTCATTATTATGGGCAGCTGCTTCTGCTAGATTTAAATAAGCCTCACCTAGTCTGAAGGATAAAGCAAAGTTTTCCGAACCACTAGGTTCACCTGTAGCTGAAAGTTTGTATTTGCCGAAAGTAGTATAAGAGTCTTCATAGAAAACTTTATCATCTTTATTGAACTCTTTTGCTATATACTTTTCTTTTCTTAAATCTCCATCTTCAAAGCTTTCAATCAAGTTATCAGAAGCGATAAAAGCTTCTCGGTAATAGGTGGTGGTATTACCGAAGTAACCTTCTTCCTCATACTCTACCGACTCATCATTGAATACAGTTAAGTCTGAAACGCTTCCATATAACCAAATAACCTCAGATGATTTTAAAGATGTAAAATTGTAATAAGGCTCTGCCACTGTTGGAGAAGGGAGGTTATTTAAGTCTACTAAAGCGAAGGACCAGTCTTTTATTACTTTGTTGGCGTATATGGCTGCATCTTTCCAGTTTTCCATATAGAGAAAGACGCGGGACTTCAGCAATTGTATCATTGGAAGGCTAACCAGATAATTCGGTTCATATTGTTTATCTTTGCTTAAAGTAAGGAATAAACGTTCAGCTTCATTCAGATCGTCCACAATTTGGTTGTATACTTCCTCAACGGTGTTTCGTGTCATTAATAGTTGGTCTTCAGGTAGCAGGTTGCTGTCTAGTTTGAGTGGAACTCCTAAAGCCTGTTTGTTATAGTTGTATGGTGCTCCAAAATGATTGACTAACATAAAATAATAGAAAGCTCTTAATCCGAGGGATTGGGCTATTACATAATTTTTTTCAGCCTCCGTACCATTTACGTCACCGATATAATCAAGAGCTGCATTTGCGCCTAAGATATAGTTATAGTATCCTTCCCAGATATTCTGAAGAGGATAACCATTTCTTTCCATAATGAAAAACATATCCGGTTGCCATGTATAAACAGCTTGTTTGGCTTCTATATTTTTTAGAGAGTTGATGCTAAATTCATAATCAGTTTTGTGGAACTGAATGTCATCGTCTAAGAAGCTAAGAAAGGGTAGTAGGAAATTGCTTTTATCCTGTTTGGGATAAGCAGAACCGATTAACATTTCTTGCAAAGCATTTGCATCTTTGGGAACGTACTCACTTTGAGATTTAGGCTCTAGAAAATCTGAGCAAGAGGATAGTGATAGTAAGACTATTCCTGTTAGTATATATATAATTCTTTTCATTGTCTATCTTTTTATTTTTTTAGAAACCAATGTTAATACCTAATGAATAATTCCGTGGAAGTACACTGTTGCTAACTTCCGGGTCGAAACCGTTGAAACGTTTGCTGGCGATAACAAAGATGTTATCCATGTTAAAGTTGAGTGATAGATTTTTCATATATATTTTTTCGCACCACTCACGTTTCATTTGCCAGGATAGGCCGATGTTACGGCAGCGTAAGAAAGAACCACTGACCACCATAGCGTCAGATTGTTCCCATAATGGAATGCTATAAACATTCTCATTGTTGGGCAATTCTATATAAGCCATTCCTGCTTTGGGTAAAGAAGGAATGATTGTATGGGCTTCGTCTCCCGGTTCTTTCCAACGGTTCAGTAAATCGCGGTTTATATTTGTATATGGATCCGGCATATAATAAGAACTAGCGAATTGGTTGTATGGTGATGGCAGACGCTTCTTGTTGCCGAGTAAAAGTGAAAAACTGGTGTTTAAAGTTAATGATTTATAGCGGAAACTTAAGCTCAATCCACCGGTGAAATAAGGCTCTTTCTGACCAGAATATACCAGATAAGTAGTCGGATCTATTTGTCTGCTACGTTCTTCTTCCGGAATATCCAAAAGATTGAATAAAGCTTCACCGGTTTTTCCGTCTAATCCTGCAAAAGAGTATGACCAGAAACTGCTGAGCGGATATCCTTCTTTTAATACAATATCTGAACGTCCACTTAAGAAGGAAGCTGCATTGACATCAATGTCTGTATGTCCGCCTTCATTCCAGTTCTTGGAAGCATTCAAACTGACACTTAATGCATAGTCCCGTTTCTGTATCGGGGTAAAAGTTAATGTGTATTCGATACCTCTGTTGTGGATAATACCACCGTTGCGTTTCATGGATGTTATTCCATATTCATAAGGTAATTCCAGTTCAACAATCGCATTAGAGCGTCGTGTATAATATTCCAGATTCATATAAAACATACTGAATAATTCCAGATCTACACCGAAATTCCATGATTTGGTACGTTCCCATGATAGATTCGGATTTGGAATTTGGGAGATGGTAGACTGATATCTGTTGTATAGATTTGCCACTTTCCCCTGATTTAAAATCAAATCCGGACTAATGCGCGTTACTGCATTTCCTTGAATACCATAGGTGCCGCGGAAGTTTAAAGTTGTTATCCATTTTACATATTTCTTCATGAAGTCCTCTTCAGAAGCTCTCCAGGAGAAACCGAATGAATAGGTAGGATCAATACGGTGATTAGCATCCTGACCGAAACGGTTGGATGCATCATTACGTATATTTGCATTAACAACATATCGGTTTTTGAGTGAATATGCTAGTGTGGCGAATACGGAAAGGTAATTGTCTGTAGTATTGACTTTTCTCCATCCACCATCATATATCTTTTTTAAAAGCCCCCATCCTTCGTCTTTAGAACCTGTAATAGGTGTAAAAGCTTGTGGAGTGGTTGGTAATGTTATTACTTCTCCTCTATCTGGGGCATATCCCCATACTGTATTGCTGACACCTTTATTAGTGGAAGAACGTAATTCCATACCTACTAAAGCATTAATTCGGTTCTCATTATTAAAGGCTTTACTGAATTGCAGTTTATTTTGGATGTTGTAAGAGTACTGCTGTGCGTTATTTGTGAATAATTCGCCTCCGAATGGGAGTAAGGCTGCTCCAAACTCTTTACTGTTTGGTGAGACAGAGTTGAAATCATAACCACGATATGTTTCAGCAATATAAAACGTTTGTTCAGTTTCCCAAGCTTCGTTTGTGCTGTTATTATTGGAATATCCACCAGTAAATTGGTAAGTTAACCAGTCCAAAATATTCCATTTCAAGTCTAGCGAAGCTGACATGAAACTTGATTTTGATTTAGAACCACTATTATTCCGTTCATTTACGAAATTGTATGATAATGATTTGACTCCGCTATTGTATGGGTATGAGGCTTTCATTTGATAGTAAGCATCAGGGTCTATAGAACGATTGGTAGTAGTAGCATACCCCATAGGATTGACTCCTCCGGCAAAACCGTTATTCGTACTTACGCTACCGTTGATCGTTGCATTAATCGTTAGTTTTTGTACCGGGCGTATGGTGATGGCAACGCGTCCGGTCATACGTTCACTGTCGTTTCCTATTTCCTGCCCTTCGCTATTGGAATATCCCATAGAAGCTGCATAACTGTATTTATTTGTTCCGCCGGAAACACTTATATTATGGTTATGGCTAAAAGAACGGCGGGTTAGTAGTTTGAACCAGTCTGTATTTTGTGTTTCCAGAACATTGCGTTGTGCCAGAAAATCTTCAGAAGATATATCGTGCGATAGATACATATTCAATAATCCTTCATAAGTATATATTTGTTTGATTGGTTCTGTGCCATAAGGTGTTCCCCAGTTAAAAGCTTCTTGTGAGAATAGTACTCTTTCTTTGGAGTTCATATAATTAAACTGTCCATAGTTGGGACGCGTACCCATTACAAAATTAGAGGTGTAATTGACACTTAGACGATCAGTCGTATTCTTTTTGGTTGTGATCTCAATAACACCATTCGATGCTTTTGAACCATAAATAGCGGTCGCAGAAGCATCTTTTAAAATACTAATGCTTTCGATATCAGCAGGATTTAACCAAGAAATCTGATTACCGATAATGTTTTTCAAGTCCTCTGTCATGAGAGAAGATGCATTCAATTCCAGGGGGTCTTCCTGAATGATGCCGTCGACTACCCAAAGTGGGTCTTGATTACCCAGTAAGGTACTGGTACCACGGATTTGAATTTTCGGGGCAGTACCTACACGACTACTTGTATTGGTGACAATCATACCTGCCACACGTCCTTGCAACATTTGGTCAATAGTGGTATATGAAGGCATTAAAATATCTTTTGCTTTTACTGTGGTAATAGAACCTACTAGGTCACGGCGTTGAATATTCTGATAACCGGTTACAACCACTTCGTCGATTTCAGTACTGGAACTGTTTAGAGTGACATTAATCGTTTTCTTTCCTGTATATCTTACAGTCTTTTTCTCCATTCCGATGAATGAATAAGTTAATATTAACCCTTCTTGCGCAGGAATATTAAAAGTGTAATGTCCGTCTAGTCCGGCGATAGCTCCATGTTTTGAACCTCGGACAGTGACTGTAGCTCCGGGAAGTGCTTCACCGCTTGCATCACGTATCCATCCACTAATCGTGATTTTATTAGTCTTTCTTTTCTTAATAACGATGGCAGTGCCTGATACTTCATAAGTCAGGTTAGTTCCTTCCAGACATTCATCCAGAATTTCGGTGATCGTTTTGTTTTTTGCCCTTACGCTGATATCGGTTATGTTAGCGATATCTTCTGTTGCGTACATAAAGATGAATTTTGTACGGTTTTGCAAATACCAAAGCGTAGATTCCAGGCTTTCGCCTCTCAGATCAACGGAGATTCGCTGATTGTCTTGTGCTTGAATCATAAGTGAAGAAAGGGAGAATATCCATAAAAGGCAGAGCTTAACGAAATTTCTGCTTACATAAGATACTCCCTTTGAGGAGGATTGTGTTCGTTTTTTCATAATGCGTTAGTTATAATATGTATTAATAGTTATTGTTTATAAGAAATGTGCAGTATACCTTCTCTTTGTTTTATGTCTACCATATTTAATTCCATTATCATGTCGATAATTGGATTCATGTTTGCATAGCGGTTGAGATAAGCTCCGATTTGTACCTGTCTGGCTGCATCGTCTTCAAAAGTGTATGTGAATCCGTACCATTTGGAAAGATATGACATTACATTCTCAAGAGGAACGTTCATAAATATGAATGATCCGGACTCCCAGGAAGTGTATAATTCTGTATTTACGTTAGATACGGTACTTTCCCGACTATTTTTGTCATATACGAAATGTTGGTTTGGAATCAATTCATAATCTTCGTTTTCACTGCTAATCTCTATAGCTCCACTAATTAGTGTAGTACTTTCCACTTCTTCATCCGCATAAGCCCTTACATTGAAAGAAGTTCCTGTCACCCGAATAGAAGTGTGCGGTGTTTGCACGATAAAAGGATGTGCTTTATCTGGAGCAACATCAAAATAGGCTTCACCTTCAACCTGTACGATGCGTTCCTTATCGCTGAAACAAATCGGATAAGTCAGTTGTGATTCTGCGTTCAGATGTACTTTTGTTCCATCCGAAAGGACAATGTGACATTCCATACCATGCAGTGTACGAAGCGTATTTTTGATTTCTTTCACTTTGGGCTTGTTGGCAGGAGTTTGATAATTTATCCCTTTGGAGTCAATGATGAACACTTCAGTTGCACCCTCCGGAAGGACATTCTCAAAAAGGTTGAAGGTGTTGCCATTACTTAAAGTCAGTTCTCCGCCATGGGTTCCTGGAGTGATTTCACCGATTGGTTCTCCGGCTACCCAATTATAAATAAGGTATGAAATCGGTATTAACAATAGCAAAAGAAGAGCCGCATATTTCAGACTCCTTTTCCATGAAAGAAAACCGGATGTTTTTTCTCCTCCTAGTAGCGGATAGATTCTGTCCCATGCCTTTTGTGAAGAGAAGCTTTTTATTAACCGGCTGTTTTCTTCATACGTTTCCTTATTTAATATCCGGTCGGCTATTTTTTGATGCTCCGGATTTTCATCCAACCACGCATGATAGTTTTTTTTCTCTTCGGGAGTAGACGAATGAGTAAATAAGGAAGCTAAGATTTTTGCAATTTTAAATTTTTCTTTGAATGAATTCATCGTTTTTTCGATTTGTTATATAAGTAAAACAATCCAATCGAAAAAACGGGGTAATCAAAAAGTTACTTTATTTGCATAAAAATAGTAATAAGGTGTAATTTATGCCTTTGAGACTTTCGCGAAGTTTGCGATAGGCGAATTTCTTTAACGTATGGACAGTGCCTTCTGAAATTTGCAATTTGTCAGCAATCTCATGGTTTTTTAACCCTTTCATAGAGTATAAGATGATATTTCGCATTTGGGTAGGCAATTCTTCTACCGCTTTGCGAACCATGTGGAATGTTTCCTGTTCGATAATAGCAGCTTCAAAACCACTATCGAATTCTTCCTGTCCGGAAAAATTAGGAATATCTAATTGTTCATGTTTTAGGTGATTCAGACATTTATTTCGGGTGACGGTATAAAGGAAGCTTTTTACTTTCAAAATGTTGTCGAAATCTTCTTTCCGTTCCCAATAAGCTAACAATACATCTTGCGCAATGTCTTTGCAAACTTCTTTGTCTTCAATATAGTGGGATGCGAACACGCAAAGAATAGGATAGTAGTCATCAAATAGCTTTTTGAAAGCCTGTTTGTTACCACGTCTGATGTCTGCAATTATATTTTCTATATGTATGTTCACTATTTAGGGTGGAGCGACTGGTGCAGGAATTTTCTTATCCAATCTTACTTATTTTCTTCAGCTTTTCTTCTTCGATGATTTTGATCTTTCTTCCGTCGATTGTAATCAGTCGTTCCGTAGCGAACTGTGACAATGTGCGGATAGCATTCGAAGTAGTCATATTAGAGAGATTAGCTAAATCTTCGCGTGAAAGATAAATGCTCAAAGTAGATCCGTCTTCTTCCAAGCCGTAGCTTTCTTTCAGGAAGATGAGAGATTCGGCCAAGCGTCCGCGGATATGCTTTTGTGTCAGATTGACAGTGCGTTCGTCTGAGATGCCGAGATCAATAGAAAGCTGGCGGATAAAAAACATAGCCAGGTCATTATTCTGGGCAACTAAAGTTAAGATAGCATTCATAGGAATCAGACAAACAACAGAGGGTTCGAAAGCTGCTGCGGCAGTTACAAAATCTTGTTTGGCAAAATAAGCACGATAAGCAAAGTATTCGCGTGGTTTAATCATGCGAATAATCTGACTTCTACCTCCCACGCCATCTTTGAAGATTTTTACTTTCCCACTGATAAGACACATCAGATGAGAAGGTGTTTCCCCTTCGCAGTAGATGGTTTCATTTTTTTTGTAGGTTTGTATCGTATAATTGTTCATCAGAAACTCCTTTTGCTCGTTATTTAAAGGAGCTAACATATCGGATAACGGTTCCGAAATATCGATGTCTGACATATTCATTTTTACCATGAGTGCTACAAAACTGTGTTATACAGCACAAAAGTAAAAAGAAAAAATGAGAAAATGAACGAATCTATAAAAAGATTGCACAAAAGTGGGAGCTTTCGTGCAATCTTATAGGCATTTTATTTAGTAAATAACAGTTCCCTGTATTTGGGTAACGGCCATATTTCATCGTCCACTTCCATCTCCAAATGATCGATGTGATCGCGGATTTGATCGAGGTATGGACGTACTTTTTCTTCGTATGCAAATGCTCTTTCCTTGTAGTTCTCCATGTGGTTGGCTACTTTTCGTGCTTCGGTCATTTCGCGAACCAGTACTTTGATGGAAGTGACCCGGTGTGAAATTTCACGGATCAGCTCTTTGCGGTCGGCACTCAACACTTCGTACTCTTCAGCCGGGAATATTTCTTTCAGTCCGCGAAGATTTTCGAGCAATCGGTTCTGATAGGCAACGGCAGTCGGTACGATGTGATTGATGGCGAGGTCGCCCAATACACGGCCTTCGATTTGCACCTTCATGGTATATTTCTCCAGTTCCACTTCCAGACGGCTGTTCAATTCGGTTTCGTTGAAGATACGTTCGCCAATCAGCACTGATTTGGATTGGTTGTCAATATAGTGCATCAGGGCTTCCGGTACGTGGCAGATGTTAGTCAGTCCGCGGCGTGCGGCTTCCTGTTTCCATTCTTCAGAATAACCGTCGCCCTCAAAACGAATCGGTTCGGAGGCGATAATCGTTTCTTTCAGTATGCGGAAGATGGCTTCATCTTTGCCTACTCCTTCTTCCATCAGCTTTTCTACTGATGCGCGGAATTCGTTCAACTGGTTTGCCATGGCGGCATTGATTGCAATCATGGAGGCGGCACAGTTGGAAGAAGAACCTGCGGCACGGAATTCGAAACGGTTTCCGGTGAATGCGAAAGGAGAGGTGCGGGTTACGGTCGGTAGTATCCAGTAGGATTTCGGGAATACGTCCGATACCTAATTTAAGAGTAGTTTTTTCTTCCGGTGTCATTTTCTCGTTTCCTACC
>ENA-OQHL01000157-OQHL01000157.1-human-gut-metagenome-genome-assembly--contig:-NODE-157-length-56067-cov-20.146550_pt1 | contig 56067 bp, 53 predicted proteins | sample MGYA00242565_ERZ504723 | MGnify/ENA primary metagenome ERZ504723 (study PRJEB26092, sample SAMD00036211) | human gut metagenome | host: Homo sapiens | study: EMG produced TPA metagenomics assembly of... | reverse complement strand
TCTTCAATTCTGAGGATAAAGTCTCCACCCTCGTGTTTTGCGATCAAATATGCATATAATGCTGTACGCAAATTTCCTACATGCATCCGTCCTGTCGGACTTGGTGCAAATCTTGTTCTTACTTTACGCATCGTTCTTTTCTCCATTCTCTGTTTATAAAAGTTCTAAATCTAACAGTAATCTCTATTCAAAATAACACAGTCATAATTTTGTGACTGTATTTGTATTCTCTATTCAAAATAACACAGTCACAATGTTTTTGTGACTGTGTTTGTGCTTTTCTAAGATGGAAGCAGTCTATTGTGCCATGTCAATGCAAACACACCAATCAAGGCTACATATTCTTCCAAATCAATATTTTCATAAATTCGATTGATTTCCGCGTATGACATTTCGTTGATACAGGCATTATTGACATACAATCGTGCTGTATCCGACAAACTTGGAATTTTGGTATCGCCGATAATCGGAACGGAATGATTTGGAGCCTCTCTTCGAATTTGTTTATACTGTCCGGTTGTAATTGCTTTTGGAAACGTATTTTCTAACGCACCCACACTGGACAAATACTGTACAATCTCCGGCTTTCCAAATGGACTGTCCTCAAATAACACGTTGGCATATTCATCCGTTGTCGCACTCATCTTCTGTACCCGTGTGTTATAACGAGTAAAGGAAACACCCTGTTTCGATAACCAGACACGCACCGTTCCTTTGTGTACGCGATGGTCACTGTCCACAAAAATACTGCCGGATGTGGAACGCATGACCCAACTGGACATGTAAACAAAATGTTTTCGATCTACCGTATTGAGATAATTTGTCAAATGTTTTCGGATAATGTCCAAATCAACCGGTTTCATCAAATCGGCTTCCTGTAAATAGTCCGTCAAAATTCGGTCTACCAAGGCCGGATGGGATAAGGAATTATCCACTCGTGCGCCTTTCCAACTGGTTAAAGTTCCACCTCGAGCGGAGGTTACCTTTCCGTCCACAATTTCGATACGGTTGTTGGCATCCTTGGATACCAAATACATCTCTTCCGGGTCAATGGCAATGTATAGGCTCTTTAACTCTTCCTCTACAATTTCTTTGTTTCGCTCAATCGCAATGTTTAATGCATAAATACCATCCGTATTGGACGATGGAATGGTTGCACCTTCCAATGCCAAGGCCATACCAATACGAAAGGTACACATCTGTCCAATGCTTCGCATGGCGATGGCTTTGTTATTTGCCCGTAAATTTGTATCATGACTCCCGTCTAAAATACCAGATGCCGAGTTTAAAATCAGCTTATATCCTTCTTGCTCATTATTCGTGTCTTCCCATTCTTTTGTTCCAAAGTCATAATTCTTTAATGTTGCTTTGATCGCAACTCTGGAATCCTTAACCTCTTCATAGGGGTCGTTTCCATTTCCATCGTGAAAGGTTCCTAACATAATCATAAGCAATGGATAATAAGATACAAAGTCCTGATGCACCGATAATCCGCTGGATGTATATTTATAACGATCTAAGAGTTCCTCCTGATAATCATAAATTCCATCAAAGTGTTTGGATTTCTGACACATATATGGTGAAAAATCTTCTGGATCTAAAATTTCATCTACGGGTTCGGTGTGTTCAAAGAAATAGGGAATTTCGTGAGAACAGCGCACCGGATATCCTTGATAGGATGTTCTTGACTGTGCAATGATCAAATTCAATAAGGTTTTACTGCAAGCTTTTTTCGGAAGTTTGGAAATGTAGCCGTATTTCTCCTTCAATTCCCGAATTTTTGCCCGGTCTTGGTCTAACTGCTGCTGGTTGATTTCTGCCCCATGAATCCCACCAATGGAAAATCGCACATAAGAGGAAGACTCTCGACCATACTTGTCAATAAACGGTAAAATCACTCCATACGTGCGATCGGCCCGTTTTCGTTCCAGTTTGGTCTGTGCCGGAATTCCATGTGCAAAAATATGGTTGGTCGATTCGTTCCAGTTTTTGTTCCGGAAGGAATCATAATACTGATAAATGGACATGAATTTTGCCAAATGGGCATTTGCAGCTTTTGGATTTACTGCATGAATTGGTGTAAACACCTTTTCCATGTACCAGTTTTTTGTATCTTCCAGCATATCTTTTTGCTGTATATTTAATTCCGTGGCTTTGTGTTTTGCCGGATATAAATACGTAACCGTTGACGTATCCTCGATCGGCTTATCGGGAGCAATGATAAATTCTACAAACTTGGCAGATGTGGAATTGACCGTGATTCCACACTCTTTTAAATGTGGATATTTGATTAGCAAATTTCGTTTGATCTTAAACTTGTTTGCTAAAAAGCCCGGAAATACGGTATCTTTTAATTCGGCAATGTCATTGATGTTGTATAAGATATCGTGATAAATACTTTTGGAATGCCCTGTCTTATTGGATTCCGATTCGATGATTGAACCGCCCAAAATACCAACCAAGGTTTTCAAACCAATGGTTGGGCGTCCGTTTTCGATTTTTGTTTCATTTAAAAATGCGACATCCACATGATTTCCATACCGAACATATGGTGTCGTGTTTATGACACTCCGTGCTGCATTTATGACTGTATTGGAATATTTTCGAAGTGCTTCCGTCGATACCCGGGTACGTCCGGATACCATACTTTTTGTCACATAATCAATCATTGGAATATCATAATTGATGGAGTTATAGGCAAAATACCAATCCTCTTTTGGTTTTACCACCTTATTTGCTGTTCCTAAAAATTCAGATAATAAGGTTGCTTCTCCATTACTTGGAATGGGATTTTCCATAAACTCCTGTAAACGAGTTCCATTGTCCACCAGATTGTAACACGTGTAATCATAACCACTGTCACGACAGGCTCGTTCGACCTCTTCTGCTTGGTCACAAAGATAAAACATATCCAAATGGTTCTGTTCATCAATAAATCCTACACAGAAGAGGTTATCATAACATTCAATGTCCCAAAAACGATGCATTGTAAAGATTAGCCCAGTGCATGTGTTGGAGCAATGTCCATTTCCAACAGAAATTGACTTGGTGTCAATTCATTTTCACTGGTCACTCGTCTCTTCGCAGCATATATATGCAAGGAGGTTTTCGCTCTGGTGATGGCTACATAGCAAAGACGACGTTCGCTTTCCATATCATCCTCGTCCATGACTCGTGTACCGGGGAAATTCTCCTGCTCTAAGCCTAACAAGAATACATGTTCCCATTCCAATCCTTTTGCATTGTGAACGGTTGTGATGCAAACTCCATCCTTACCTTCTTCTCTTACACTGACTGCACTCATATCGAACACAAAGGCAGATGCCAAGTCGTAGAGTGTTGCCTGCTGGTTTTCCTGTTTATATTGTTCCTCAAAATCCCGAATCACACCCTTTAAGGTGATCAAATCGCGTTTGTATCGATCTTTATTTTTCAGACCCATCAGCCAAGTCTCATAACCAAAAGACTGGAAGATATAGCCAACCAAATGGGATAAATCAATTTCCTGATTGTCATTGGCCTGAATAACCGATTCATACGTAGAAATGAAGTTTTCTACTTTCTTTCGAAGTGCTGGTGTCAATTCTTTTACCTCTTTGGATAATAAATATTCCACCAAGCCCTGATTGTGTTTATCGGCATAGGTCTGCAGCTTCGCAATGGCAGCCGGCCCAATGCCCTGTTTCGGGCGATCAATGATGCCAAGAAACGCATAGATGTCTTTCGGGTTGGTAAATACTTTTAAGAAGTTTAAGGTATCTGTCATAACCTCAGACTTCATAAAATCTGCATATTTTGTAGTGTCAAATACCGGAATGTTTGCCCGTGTTAAGGTTTGCGAAATATTCGGGAGTGTCATCCGGCTTCGAATCAGAATTGCCATATCCTTATATGGCACACCTTCTTCATGATATTTCTTAATGAACGATACAATCTGATCACTTTCCAACTGATCGCGATCCGAAATGGTGAAGGTGATTCCCGCATAGCGGCTGTCCATTGGTTTCATTGCTACTAAATCTGCTCGAATGGATTCCCCGGTTGTATTGTGATGAATGACACGGTTTGCAACATCCAAAATCGGTTGATAGGACCGATAATTTTTCGCCAAATTATAGACTTCGGCTTCTTTGGCATGGTCTGCAATCAGGTTTGGCCGTCCCCCTCGGAATTCGTAAATGGACTGGTCAATATCTCCTACAATGGTCAGTTTCTCACCGGCAATGTAACGGATGAAGGCATCCTGTAACATATTGGTATCCTGATACTCATCCACAATGGTGTGAATTAAAGACTCTCGATATTCCGTCAGCAAATTATTTTTCATCATCAAATACCCAATGAATAAAACCTGATCATAGGTTACCGTATTCGTTCGCTGTCCATCTACCATGGATTCTTTGAAGATTCGATAACAAAAATCCGCAACCTCGACTACCTTTTCTGCGGTAATGGAACGATGGGTTTTCTGCATTCGATACAGCGTATCTTCCGAAAACTGTCCCGTCATAAGTTCTTCCGGCTGTGCCGTGTTGATTAACGTGGAAACGGTAGATGCAACCAAATTGAAATGTTTCTTTCCCAGTTTCTTTTCATTCACATCTAACGCCCACTGTGTCAAGAAATTCAAATGTTCCTGTTTGGCTTCTACCAAATTCCGAAACATAATGTTTGTAGAATTCTCATCAATAATGGAAAAATTTGATTCTAAACCAACGGCTGTGGCATGCTTTCGAATCAAATTTCCGATTACCGAATGAAAGGTTCCAATCTGAACCCGACGAAGATCTCTGGCATAAGTAGGTGTTCCGTCTTCTGCAAACGGTAATGGCTCCTCACGATAATCTGAGGTGCTATCCGGAGATAATTCTTTTTCTAATCTTGTTCGCAGATCATTGGCTGCAGCACGGGTAAACGTAATCAAAAGGATATTTCCTGTGGCATATTCACTTAAAATTCGTTTCGTACGGGCTAAGATGGTCGTTGTCTTTCCTGTCCCCGCACCGGCGACTCCGATGACGCGTTTGTCAATCGGAGCCTCAATGAGTGCAAGCTGATGATCATTATACATTGTTAAAATCTGTCAGCAATTCTTTCATGGCATCGACCAGTGCCAGTTTGAATTCTTTGCGAACAAAATGACGGATATCGGCACGCATTGCTGCGACTTCTTCTTCTGAGAATAATCGTTCCATAACAGAAGTTGTTTCTTTTCCATTGGCTTCTGTGTCCTCTGTAGGTGTCAAGGATACCCGATAGGATTCGGTATTGTCCTCTGGCAGTTCTGTCTTGGACGGAGAAGCTTTCTTAGCAGCTTTCGTTTTCTTTGCAGATTTTGTCGGTTTCTTCTCTTTCGGTGGCTCCGCTGCTGTTTCCGGTGGATTCATGGCACCTGTTTCTGGCAGATCCTCTTTCACAGGTTCCTCTTTCACAGGTTCCTCTTTCACAGGTTCTTCTTTTACCGGTTCCTCTTTCACAGGTTCCTCTTTCACAGGTTCCTCTTTCACAGGTTCTTCTTTTACTGGTTCTTCTTTTACTGGTTCTTCTTTTACCGGTTCTTCTTTTACCGGTTCCTCTTTCACAGGTTCTTCTTTCACAGGTTCCTCTTTCACAGGTTCCTCTTTCACAGGTTCCTCTTTCACAGGTTCTTCTTTTACAGGTTCCTCTTTTACAGGTTCTTCTTTTACAGGTTCCTCTTTTACAGGTTCTTCTTTTACCGGCTCTGTCGCTGTTTCTGTTGCCTGAGCCGCATTGGCCTGTGCCTGTGCGACCAACTCTTCAAATGTCGGTGTATGGGATACTTCCGGTGCAGCCGTAGATGCAGGAACTGGTGTCACTGGTGTTGCCGGAGCAGCAGGTGCTGTGTTTGTCTGAGCCGCATTGGCCTGTGCCTGTGCAACCAACTCTTCGAATGTTGGTGTATGGGATTCTGTTGTAGATGCTGGTCTCGGAGTCTGCTCTGCTCTCGGAGTCTGCTCTGCTGGTGCAGATTCTGTAGGAGCTGCTGTCGGAGCTGTTGCAGGAGTCTCTGCTTCCGGGTTTCCTCCGTTCATTTGTGCAAGTAACTGATCAAAACTAAGGTTAAATGGTGTGTCTGGTTTCTGTGCTGACATAAATGAGTTCCTCACTTTCTAATTTGCATATTTTTTGATTCTATTTTTTGGGACGGCGGATTTGTATCTGCCTTACTGGGATAAAAACTGTGCAATTTGAAGAATCTGACCAATTTCCGTCAATTTTTGGTCTGTATTTTTCTCTTCATTTGCTAATACCTCGGTGATTTTTTCTAAGGCAATGTTTTTACTTACAATTTCAACACGTAATTTCTGTTGTGTCAAATAGTCCTGATCTTTTGCAAAAATATCTCGCATACAGGACAGATGTTCCAACTGCCCGTCTCGAATATATTTTAATAACTGCTGCATCGTTGCCGATGTGATCGGAAGTGTCATTGCCCCTTCAAAAAGCGGGTCATGGAAAAATACATCCAACATATTTAAGCTGGTTGTAATCACTGCTTCATATGGACCCCAATTGGTGATGTCTTTGGTTTTCGCCGAACTGTTTACATTTGGAAATCGACTGGCAAAAGCCGGAAGTAATTCATGAGCAAGTACGGTCTGTTTTACGAGACTTGTACTCTCAATCTGTTTCTCGACAATGGCTCGAAGCTGATTCTGCTTGGTTGCCAGTCGCAGATTCTGTTCCGCTTGCTGTTTTTGTCTCTGCTTCAAAATATAGTTGTCAATTTTATCATAGCCCAATGCTACTAACTGTTTATTGACCAAGTTTTTATACTCTGCCTGTGCATTTTGCATTGCTTTGTTAAACGTGGTCAAATATGATTCTACCTGTTTCCTCAGATTTCTTACATTGGTTACATCTTCCGGCGATAACTGTTCACCGGCATCGATGCGGATTGCAATGGCGTTAATTTCGTCTTTTAATGCTTCCCAAATCTCTGCGGATACGGTATAGTCATTCCCGTTAGGAACCGGTGCCGGGATATTGATCACCGTTGGTGTGTTGGTTACTGTTTCACTCATACGAACATTCCTTTCTTACAACTGTTGATTTAAAAGCCATCGTCGTTTTTGGATACTGGCTACACTTCGACGAATTTGCTGTGATAATTTGGTATCCGTCTGTTGATGTGACAATACCAAAGCATCTTCTTCTGCCGTCCATTGTCTTGGCGGATAGCCTGCTGTTTTCTGATAATATCGCCGTCGTTGTTCGGCTCTCGTTCGTTGCCACCTTACAACATCCCGATACTGTGCTTTCCTGTTGCACATGACTACAACATCCTTTCGTTATACGCCCTGCCAGTCTTCCGGTTTCTCATAAAACTGACTGGATCGATGAATTTCATAATAAGCACCCTTTGGCTTCAAATGCCCAACGGCATAGGCTCTTGCCTGCTGTTTGGATAAATGCCGATGATTCTGAATGGCTCGAAACGCATTGCGTGCTACTTCATCCGGTAAATTTCGATAATTGGTTTTGACCCAATGTTCCAAATCCTCATCACTTGCTTTCCTGGGATCTTCTGCCTCCGGAACTAAGGAAATGAGATATTCAATATATTCTCGTGAGTATGGCTCATCGTAGTTGCCCTCCAACAAAATGGTATCAAACTGTCCCAAATGTAACAATCCAACGCCGACCTCTGTTGCTTCTACGGTATCCAAATCGGTACAATACAGCAAGCGGTCGTCCTCTTTTGTTAGAACAAAGGCATAATTGATCAAATCATGATGTTTCTGTGGATATGCCTGAATGGTCATATCACCAACCGAAAATACGGTATCCGGTCGAATGGGGGTGATTTGTCCACTGGCCAGTAATGGAGTGACATCCAAGATTCCTTCCTTTGTCAATTCTCCAATGACATCGGTTGGTAAAAAAGCTGGAACACCCTGCTTTAATAAATGTCGAACCAATGGTAATTTCATGTGGTCTCCATGTCTATGTGTGATGAGTAAGGCTTTCACTTGCTCGACTGGTATGTCAAACGCTTGAAAGGCTTTGATACTGATACCGGCATCAATTAAAATGGACTGATCGACAAAGACCGAATTTCCAGACGAGCCGGTGGCTAAAATTTGAATCTGCACGGTAGATAACTCCTTTCAAAATTCACTTCGTGTGACAGGGACTTTTCACACCCTGTTTCACATGTTATAATAATACTAAATTGGTGGTGACGTTACAAGACTGTCTGGAAGCAGCGTCCTTACCACCATACTATGTAGAAAGGAGACTTCATCTATGAATATTGCAACGGTCGACCAAGCACATGTAGATGCATATCTGGACCGAGCACAACGGTTTATTGATAATGTAAATGCCTTTAAGGAAACTTTAATTGAACGTTTACAGGCAATCGGACAGGCCAATCCATTCGCCAATGACGTTTCTACTCCGATGCAGTCTACACAGAGCACACCGGTAGCCCAGACAACACCGATCCAGCCTGTGATGGACACGACACCGGTTCAGCCAACGGTAACGGCGGATGATGTAGATATTGATGCGTTACTGGGTGATTTGGATTTGGATGCAACATTGAGCTTATAAGTACAAGTATCAAAAATCCGTGGGTGATAACACCCACGGATTTTTTAGTGTCTTACCACGGTTCGTTATCGTCCTCGTAATCCTCATCCTCATAGTCATATCCGTCGTCCGATTCTTCGGCACGACGTCTTTCCTCTTCGGCTTCTCTTTCTGCTTCCAGCTCTTCGTCAATGGTATCACTGAATTCTACAAGAATCGGTGTATTGTTTACCAGAAACAGTGCACTTTCCCGAAGTTCAGGGATGGATAACAATTTGGCTGTTTTCCGAAGATGATGCTGACCAACCACATAGTACGTTACATTGACACTGCCTCTACCTGCCATACGAGCTGCTGTGAGCATCTGTTTCTTTGCGTCCGTAGCATCATTTGCCGGAACAGACTGTGTAACAACCAAAATGGCTGTAAATCGATCACATACACCGATGTTTTCTTTGGCTGCATATAAGGCATCTTCATACAATGTAGAGAGTATGTCCACCGTATATGGAATTGGAGAATGTTCCAGTGCTTCCAGAATGACCTGTTTGTCTGCCACTGGTGTATGCAGCAGGTTTCCAAAGAATGCTAATGTATGATCCTGTTCCAGAACCTTATCCAGATACCGCTCCATCACCGAACGAGAATCCACTTCCGGTTCTTCTACAACTGGTTCTACAAAGGCTCCCATTTCATTTAAACGGTCATATACAAAACGGGCCACTTCCTGTTCTGTGGACATGGCAAGGGCTGTCATTACATCGGCTGCGTTCTGAATTTCCTGTTCTACCCGCATAATAGCCAGTGGATGAAACGCCACATTTGCTCTGGCTTCCTGAAACACGGCATTCATCTGTTCCGCAATAGAAGCCGCATCAATGCCGGCTGTACCTGCACGTAAGATAAAGGATACAACATCCCCATTTTCTACCAGAATCCAGTTCTTTAAATGCTCCGGTTTTACATCTCTTGCCTGTGCATAGACTTCGGCAAACTGCTCTAAGCTGTCATATTCCGCCAAAATTTCTCCATTTTCGCCCGGAACCTGCACAACACCTGTTTCTTCATTCTGTAAAAGCTCAAATCTGTCAATCTCATTGTTAAAGTTAAACTGTACGTGTCTCATACTCATTACCTCTTTCTTTCTTTGTTTGCTTTTTTTGTGTTTGTTATTTTTTTAAACATCCGCATGGAATTTTACGAATGTCAAAACAACCGTTTTCCTGCTGTTCTCCAACCCAGACATGTTCTTTTGTCAAGGCTCCTTTGGTATCTAACCAATATCCCACCTGTAATGGTTCTTCAAAAATATGACCCATCACCAGTTCCAGTGTTCCAGAATTTAAGGTACTATAATCAGTAGCCGACTGATACGGATCCAAACGGTGATGGGAATGAATGCGCGCCACTGGTACGATCCGCTGTTCGACCAAATGTGTCTGCCAAAAGAGATCACTGATGCTCGAGTTGACTGGCGTATTCTGCTGTGGCAGTACAAAAATGATAACCGGCTGTCCAAAGACGTCATGTACGCCCATCAAACGAGGGATTCCCAATGCATCTAATTTTTCTGCATCGTCCTGTTTCACACAAAGAACCTGTGCTTCGGTCCGAAAACTTTCATAAACAGAACGAAAATAGGTTCGTACGGTTGTCAATACGGATTCCATTCGCTCCAAACAAAAGGCTTCCGACTGGTCGGCCGTTCGAATCTCATTGGTGTCCGCCGCATACATCCAGTATGGGTTCGGTGTGAGTTTCTTTGGCATCTTGGCAAAGAAGGCTCGCATTTCTTCTGCTGTTTTCATCTTAGTTTCCCTCCAATGTAGTGAGCTGTTCCAAAAAACCGGTAAACATACATCGCGTGTTTCCGGTTAAAATATCACTTCTCCACAGGTTACCCGGTGCTTTATGGGTTTCGAATATACGGGTTACGATATGTGCGAGCAGTTCTCCATTTCGCACGTTGGCCATCATTGCCTGTGGCTCGCTTTCGGCGTTGTCCGCACAATTTTGGACCAAGCCCGGATTCTCATCTTTTATTTTATCAAGTTCTGGATAGACTTGCAACATACTGGGAAGCATTCCCTGTGCCGACTTTTCCAGTAATGGTTTATAGCTGACGGCTGCATTTCCATACAACACAACCTGTCCACCCTGCATATCATTCCCGGAGTCTAACGCAATGGTCAAAATCCGTTCCTGTACCAAATCTGTCATTAACAGTTCATTGACCATTTTTCGCGTGGCAATGTTATCTACAGCCAAGACTAAGATCAGAGACTGGTCCTCTTCTAAGGACGATAAAATCTCGGCCAATAGGTCTTCTTTGCATGTCAGATATTCAGAATGTGCAATGAGTTTGGGTGCTTGTAAAATCTCGTTGGAAAGCCGATTACAAATGGCTTCGGCTTTGTTGAGATCCAGTTCATCCATGGTGAAATTCTGTCGTTTCAAATTCTTTGGTTCTACCCGATCACCGTCATATACATGGATGACATGATTGCCACCGGCCAGTAATCGGGCTAAGAAACAAAGGAAATATCCTCCGGTACCACCAGCACCGATGACATGAATGTTTAATTTTTCTCTGACTGGTAACTGTAACATGTGCTAACCTCCAATTTCTGTTATGATAAATGATGGGGAATAGTTTCCAACCTGTCCATAATCTTTGATCAACAAGGTTGCAATCGTCATAGTTTTGATGGATGTCTTGAGCGGTTCTTTCGCTGGCAGATATCCAATCACAAACGCTTTCCCGTCTGTTAATTTTACAACCACCTGTACCGCTTCTGAATCGTACGGATTGGTTGGTTCTGGAATGAGCAGTGCCTGTGCAACTGCACAAGGCACATTCTCAATGGTCTGTTCTGCAGAAACGGCAATCCCCGTACTCACCGGAAGGGGATGAAAGGTTGTTCCGGCAACTTTGATGTTTGTTTTCATACTATTTACTCCTCTACCGTATTGGTTGTTAAGTTCCATCGAACCTGTGTCGGCATTGTGATGCGAAGCAACTGCTTTTTCTCCTCGGTCAAAGTTCCAATTGGAAAGGCATTTCCATTGGTCAATGGCAGTAAGACTAAAACTGTGTCCTGCTGTGGATATAAAATGGCACGAGAACGGTTCTCTTCTGCCGCCACCTGTGCGCCTTCCGGCAATGGATTGACCATTGCCAAATCCGAACAAACAGTTACAGTTTCTGTATCATCCAGTATCTCATCGTCTGTTACGGTATGATCCTCTTCAATCACAGCAAATGCTCGTTCCAGATAATCATTGACCACATTGATCTGAGATGTAATATCTGTAAAGAGTTCTACAATTCCCTTGTGCGCTACTCGAATGTTTCGATAGGACTCCAAGAACAAGGTGATTAAGTTCTCCTGCAACTGGTCAGAAGCAATGTAGTATCCACGGGTCTCGCGTGTCTGACCGATTCGGTTGATTCGGTTCTGTGTCTGAATAATATCGGAAATTTCCGTATTCAACTGATACTGAATGAGACGATTCGCCTGTACCAAATCCAAGGATGATTTTATCATATCCTGCGTCACAATCACAATGGACTGTTTCTCAAATAAGGTATCCAATACCTCCTGATAATCCAACTCTCGTTTTAGCTGATCTTTTGTCAAATGGTCAATGCCCAAAGCATTCGATAACGCTTTCAATGCATAGTAATCATTGACAACAATCAGATGGGTTTCCTCTTTCTCTCGCTGTAAAATATCTTTCAATACTTTAAATTTATCTGTATCTTCTAATTTTGGCATTGCAATCAGACCAGACTCCGGAAGTTGCTCTAAGATATTGACATCTAAGGATGCCAGATATTCGAAAAACCGCATATTTCTCTCCGCAAATCCAGAGACAATGTCATAGATATTCTTGGTCTGCAATCCATCGTTCAAATTCAAAATAGCATTGTTGATTGCTTTTGCAATGGTAACACTTTTATACTGATGATGATCTTCCGCAATATGATGCAAGGTCTTTAAAATCTGAATATCGGATTTTGACAACGGAGATACGGTTTTGATGATATCGGATACGTGTTGCTGCTTCTGTTCTCCAAATAATTCTTCGGCGACCTGTAAGGATTGTGCGGTTACGGCTTTGCTTCCGACAATTTTATAAAACAACTCAAAATTGATGGAATCCAACTCTGTTGGATCTGCAACCAAAGAAAACAATGATTTAGAATTTAATATCGCTTCCACCGAATATTCATCCAGTCCATAAACCTGCAGAATCTGAGAACTATATTTTGTGAAAAATTCCCGCTCCATTGCGGTCTGTTTTTTCTCAAGAGCATGCTGATAATAGTTCTCGGATGTCAACGGCTCACTGTCAAAATAACGATGCTGTTCGGAACGAATGTTTGTCGCTGCCCGCTGAATGTTTTCCTGATAGGTATTTGACAGCGTCGACGCTTTGTCCGATGCGGCTGCCGCCGTATTCTCCGAAACGGAAAGTCCCATAAATTTCAAAAAATGAAACCACTGCTGGGCTTTTAAATTGGACATTGTACCGGATAAGATGAAAATTCGATACACTTCAGAAGGATTCGTCTTCGGTGGGAAAAATTTTGTCTTTGCCACCGATTTGACAACCAACTGATGAATTTCATCAATGATCAGATACGTATTCTTCGTTGTTTCCGGTAATTTGTTCTGTACAAAGATATTTCCATTTTTCACGGTAAATGGTGCGACATAAATGGTACTGATGGCTGTAATCCCTTCGTATGTGACCGATAAGGTATAGGTATTGTCATCCACTTCTGTAACATCATAAAACATACGAAATGTGTCTATCCATGATGATTTTACCGACAACGTTGGTGCAATGATATGCTTATCCGGTAAGAATACTTTTTCAATAATTAAACCCTCTCGTACTTCGGTTCGCTTCTGTTCCCAGCTTCGAATCCGTTTCAAATCTAACATGAAGATTGCTTCTACGGTCATGAGTGTCTTTCCGGCACCCATGTCTGATAAATTGTATAATATACTGTCCTGTGAGGTTGTGTTCTGACTGAAATAACCAACCTGCTGCAATACATTAAACTGCTGGGTTTTACTCAAGCCTAAGCCGTGTTTCGCCAAATCGTCTTTTACTCGTTGATATTCGCGTGATCTGGACATGACGTCTAACATCTGGTCAGAAACATATTCCTTCTTTTTGGTCGATGCTAATCGAGAAAATTCAATGAATGCACTGACCTGTTCCTCCTGTGTCGATAAGGAAAATGCATCTGAAAATTCACAATTCTCCAAAATACGATTGGCAATGGTGACATTCCTTTTTTCCAGCCTTGATAAGGCCATAAATAAGGCAATAAAGGTATCTGCTTTTTTCGGATCCTGCTTTGCGGTTAAGGATACTAAAGATTCCGTTACAATGCCGTTTGGTGTTTTTAGCATAATGTGGTGATATGCCGGATATGCGGCATACAATTGTTTCGTTCGTTCTGCAATTTGTGAAGCTCGTCCCAATGCACTTTCACTTTCCGGCGTACAAATATAAACCGGTGGGTGTGATTCCATTCCTGCGGCTAATTCTAATACAGAACCTTCTCCCTCAAAGGGCAATAACATTTCGTTGGATGGATACATTTCCATATAAAATGGTTCATGCCAAACTCTTCTATACCGATTCTCTTCAACCGTATAGAATAAGAAATCTCCATCCTGCAAGGTATAAAACGATTCTTCGCCAACAAAGCGTCCACATAAGGTGAGTCCTCGAAAATCGGCACCATAATCGTTGCTCTCCGGATACGAAATGGATACCTGATGCATGAATAAGATTGGAGTTTCTCCCGGTCGATATCGAAAAATTAAGGAACTTCCGTCCCCTTTTTTCTGATAGGGTGAAATCTTGATTGCTCCTGCGTAACATGGGATAAATTGAATTTGCAATGTAATTCGTCCTTTCTCTAATTGATGTAGACATAAATATTTTCATCATTTTGTGCGATTTCGGTTGTAAACGTATCGTCGAAAATGACATCCTGTTTTGCGTTTTTCTCAATGTGTTTGGAACGCTTAATCTTAAATCCCGGCTGTAATGCCAAATAGGATCGTTCCGTATCTTTTTGAACTTTTGTTAATGTATGACTGGTTGTCAGACCAAGAGACTCAAACTGCCCCAATACAGAACCATAAATAAAAGACTGCTCTTTAATCGAGATATCCGCAAACGGATTGTTATGATTCAATACAATTTCGGATGAGATGGGCTGTTTATTGGATGTCTCCCATTTATTCTGGAAATCCGGAATGTCCATTAAATCATCCTGAATCTTGATCTGCTTTTTGTCTTCTGTTTCCAGTTTTATCTCGATTAGATCTTTTGACCTCTGTGGTTTCAAATGCTCCTGAAACTGTTCTAAGAATAAAGATTCATATAATTCTAAGAAAATACGATGATAGGTCTCCACATCTCCCATCTCTTTCTGAAATGTCTGCCAGCCAACTAAGGCTTCATCCGTAATGAGAAGATCGGATAAACGGTCCACAGCCTGTTGGAACAATTGGCGTCCATGCGTTGCTGTTCCTGCTGTCAAATCGTCCGGAATGGCATCTTCGTTCGATAAAAAGTCAAACAACATGGTTGACTGTTCTGTATTTTGTAATAAAAAGGCGGCAAACCGATACCCCTGTTCTGTTTTATACATGGGAATACTCTGCAATTCCCGATACAATGTTTCATACGTTGTGGGGATGTTCATTTCCATCAGTTGTTTCATGTTCTTCTTCCTCCTCATTCCATGTTAATGTATCCTCATTTAATAAGACATAACACCGTTCCATCTCTAAATACTTAAAAACAGCCGGATCCCTGAAGGAAATGATCGCTATATTTTGATCGACCGTTAATTCTTTCATCTTTCGAAAATACTGACTTACAATACGGTTCACAAACAGTAAGTCACCGGCCACATCAAATTCAAATCGGTCACAGGAACTGAAATACCCATAGCTGAATCTCCCGGTATCCGGTGCTTCCCAATTCTGTTCCGTTGAAAATAACGGGTCTACCTCCTCTTTATAATTGGTATATGCATTCCAATCAATGGATTGGAACTTTTTGGTCTCCCGCTCCAATAAGGATAATGTCACAAACATTGGTAAGAATAATAACATATGTGAGGTTTTTGTTCCTGCATATTGCGATCCCTCGTAGGCTGTGTTTATAATATGCAAGGCATCAATGGAAGACCATGGAGCAGCATAATAGGAATTCGTATGTTTTCGTGCATAACGAGTTGTCGAATAGCCCAACGGTTCATACAGCCCCGCCTGATAACGTGCCCGTAATTTAGTTTCTACCCATTCCGATGCTGGTACATCCTCACCTGTGATGAGATAAGGAAGCGGTTTGTATTCTGGTTCTTCGACATCGTTTGTATCTTCCGTGTCATCCGGTTCTTCGACATCGTTTGTATCTTCCGTGTCATCCGATTCGTTCGTGGTGGATCGGTTCTGTTCCACTTGCTTGGCTTCAAGTTCCGATAAGAACAGGGCCTCATCAAATAGATACTGTGGCCTTCCATACATGGATCGATGCATGGCAAGCCACTGCAGATAATGTAATAACATTAACTGATGTAATTTCTCCAAATCGGCATCTGAAAACGAATAATCCGATGTTCGCAGATATTCCAATTCCAATGGATACGGTACCAGTAGTCGACTTCCCCTTTCTAAATTTCCAATGTCATGACAAAAGATAATCCGCTCATATCCATTATCAGTAGCTTCTATCCGAAAAAGTGGACTATTTATCGCGTGCGCCGTATAAGAATTTGCCAAAGGAAATGAAATCACATTGTCTTTCTCCAATGTCAAATGGGCGCGCATATCGGATACTAATTGTAAAATAGAAATATAATGTTTCATCGAATGTATTCCTTTCTGTTTCTTATTTACCTACCGGAAAGATAATCTGATAAATATATTGCATACAGGATAATGCCTGCTGTAATGTTTCTGCCTGTTGATAGACATCTGCACTTAAGACCCAAATTCCATCATCGGCTAATACGTCATTGTCAGGAACTAATGACTGATCCGCATCGACAGATAATGAAATCTGATACTGTGCAAGATGTTCTCGAATTTGTTGTATTTGCTGTCTTGATAACTTCAAATGAGCATTTCCATGATTTAAGTTCCGGTCATTGTGTAAAAATAAGGTTTCTAGTGGTTGCTGGGGACAAAATCGGGAAATTTTTGAAGGCACAAAAATATTTCCCAGACATACATGTCCACTGTTTTGATAAATGTGTCCAAATGGAAATGGTTTTCTTCGTCCGGCGATGCTATAGGTCAAAGCATCCCGATTTAAGGTATTTTTTTCTAAAAATCCATTTGGTTTTAAATGAATGGACGTGGCCGGAACAATGACCTGTTCCAAATCTTCTCGTCCTTCTATCTGTCGTAAGATATTCATACGAACAGGTCGAATCGGTAAGGTACAAAACAGTTGGTACTGTTTCAATACACTGTCAAGCGCTCGTTCATGTGCTGTTTTCGCTACGGCTAATGCTTTTGCCGGTATGGTTTCTAATCGTTTCATAGGAAAGACACCCTTTCTAAAATGTCTAGTATTGCAGATGCAAATGTTTCCACATGCTGTTTGGCAAATCCCAACTGATTGCGTTCACCTAATGATAAATGTACTTCCTGCGGATGTTCTATATCTTCAAAGACCCAAAGTGTTTCATGATTCGGTAACATCACAGAATATGTTTTTGATCCTCGTTGATAGGTGGCAAATGGAAAGGCATTATTGCCTTGAATGGAATACTGTGCAATACACAATGAACCATGTTCCCGTGTTTCCACATAAGGCTGATTTGTGTCCGAAACTTCAAGGTCTTCCTTTTTATCAAAATAGCCCTGATAAAAGACATACTCATTCTTATTTCGAACGATAATCACAATTGACGTTTCGGTTTCTTGTTCTGTTGCGTAAACAGCAAGAACATTCGATTCCATTGTTTTATGATCATATTCCATCAATGACGCATACGTTACGGGAATGATTTGATTTTGCATGATTTCTAACCGATGCCGTTCCCTTGGAGATAAGCCTAGTTGTGCTTCTATGAATATTGGTAGTATCGTTTGTTCTAAATGTGCAATAATATGTCCTGCTACGATTGTCAGGGCTAATGCGTATAAATCTCCATCATACGCAGCCGCCAGCAATGGACATTTTTTTCTGGTTGCCGATGCCGTCTTGATGTCTCGCAAGGCTTTTGATTTTGATAACTTCTCATAAATAGTGACTTCATCTAAAATTCGAATTAAATCATCGTTTTGTAACTGTTTCTTTACTTTGATGAGTGTGTCGAGTGCTGACATCTTCGATGCCCCTTTCTGTATGAAATAAACGTTCCTGTAATAACGGATACGTTGTATCTGGTGTTGTTTGTTTGTTCATTGCATAGTCCAGTAAGGACTGTCTCGTTTTCATGGTAATTCCTTTCCAACGAAAAATTGTTCAAGATTATTCGGAAATGAAGGGGGGTTCGGGGGTGCAACCCCCGAGAAAATCGGACATGCCGTAGGGCATGTCCGAAAAAAAAACAGGTAACAATTAAAAAGATACAATCCCCATATATGTATATGGGGATTGTATCCTTATTCTTTATCGAAATTTCGAATTTCATTGATGGAAAAACCGATGATTTCACAAGTTCCACTATCTGTTGGTGTATATTGTGCCCCGTCAATACTCGGATACATAAACTCAATCATAGCGAAGTTGGCAACATCCGCTAAAAATTCTGTATTTCCCGTTTCTCGATATTTCTGCAATCGTTTCTCTATATTTCCTAATGCGTCCATGCATTTAAACGTCTCATAATTTTCTCGCATTGGTCCATATTTGAAATAGGACATGCACATCATTTGTTTTCGAATCGTATCGAATCGTTCCGAATATTCGGTTTGTAGAATTTTTGTAAGATCTGTTTCCTGTTTCATCTGACAACTCCTTTCTAACTGGCCGGATACACACCGAGAAATTTTCCTGTAGATGTGCCGTCTGCTGTGCAGCAAATCATAAGGTCCTGTAAGGATAAGGCTTGTACCTGTTCCATAGGCGTCTCTGGTATCAGGCAACGATAATTTGTCCCCCATTTCCCATAGGTCTTTCGATTCAATCGTGCATCGTTTGCTTTATGCAACAATTTACCCAATGCGTAAATGGAAATGGTTCCTAAAATCGTTGCATCTGTATAAACCAACATCTGTGTCTGTTTCTGTCGACTCATTCGAAGCAATACGTCTATGACCAGCTCGCCCTCTTTGGCAGCAGCAGTCTTTGGTGTCTTTACATATCGCTTTAAAATCTCCCCCTTCTGTGCTTCCTCCTGCACTAATTGTTGTAACAAATGCAGTTGTTTGTCTGATATGGTCAAAAAGGAAGCGTCCGGATTATGACTTAAGAAATTTCGCATCTGCCGGGTAATTCGTAACTGATTTTGTAATTGGTCATCGGCTGCATCCTCCACTGTTTTATAATCGGTTCCATGTTCTCGTAACAAGGATTCATACCTCCGATAACTGTCTAATAATTGTGTGGTCTTATCCATGTGATTTGTCCTTTCTATGTATTCGTCTTTGTTGATGGTTGTTTGAACAGGCAACCAGATTCTATCTGCTGTTGGACCGTTACAGGTGTTGTTTGTATAAGAAAGGAACAACCACCTGCAATCAGGCCAAAACACAGACCAATGCCAAGCGCAATCCATCCTTTTCGTTTTCGACTGATCCAAAAAGCAGTTTGTTCCATACGAAAGTCTCCTTTCTTTTTTTGATAGAAAAACCGAAACAACCGGGTAGGATTGTTTCGGTTTTTGTTATTATTGCTCTTTTCGTTTCCAAACAAGGATTCCCAGTATCAAAATTCCGGTACTCAGTAAAAGTAGAACATATCGTTCTGGGTTTGTGGTATCGCCTGTTTGTACGATTTCTCCCTTTGCATTGATCTCGCAGCCTTCCGGTGCTTCACATACAAAGTATAATCGTGCTTGAAAGTCTTTCCCCTGATATTCATTCTGCGCCTCTTTCGGAAACGAAAAGGCGATTGACATGGTTTTCGACTGTTTACTTCCCAAGGAAAACCATGGCGAAGAAACGGTGTCCAAAGTGGACTCATGCTGTCCTTCTGTTGTTCCTTTTATGATTTTGTACAGGTCAGAATGCCCCACATTTTCGATGCGATCCAATCGAATCCGAATGGGATCCGATGTTTGATTGGTAATGGTAAAGAATTCGGACCATGTGTCACTGGGAACGATGGTATCATTTGCAATCACATCATGGGTAACTTGGATGAAATCCTTTGTCTCCGCATATGCAGTTGTTGAGGTGAGCATGAAAATTGATATCAATAATAAAAATGTCTTTCTAATCTTCATTTCTTGATGCCTTCTTTCTATTGAGCAACATGACTCACAAAACCACAAATGTCATCTCCAGTAAACCGTAACTTTGAATCCGTAGGAAACGGCATATTCTGTATAAGTGAATCATCAACGACATTCTTACCGAAGTCCACCGTTACTTTATCGTTATTATGAAGATCACTCCACATGTTAGTGCTGTCAGCATTTAATTGTATCTTAGCGTCGGGTACGGTAGTGTAGACATAGATATTCATCCCTAACCTACTAGCATCATCTTTCGCACACATCATAATAGTACCATCCTGATTCGCTGACACATCTGTCATATAAGATCCATTCATCTCTACATTGTTATTTACAAATTGTATTGTCCGAATCGATGTCTCATTCATTATCCGTAATAAATCGGCCTTGAACGCGGAACCAGTTTCTAAGACAACAACATTTTTGTTCGATAAATTATTCTTTGATGAGGCTATTTTAGTATCATCTTCAGAATAACTTCTTGCCCAGTTTGCTGTATAATGTAAATTACCAGTTGTTCCAGTTCTTACTGTAACGGTCTTTTGCGGTGTACTACCATTTGAACCCGTCCAACCTAAGAATGTGTAACCCGAGCGTCTTGGTGTGAATATCGTAAAGTCTGGCATACCGAATGTGTACCATGTCATAGCTGTCGGCGGCTGTGGGTCTCCCCCATTTACATCATATGTTATTGTATAACGTGTAGAGCTACCACCATCGCCTCCACTGCCACCACTAGGTTCATATGTAAATACTACATCGGGTGTATATAGACTGAATGTTACATACTGAGCGGGTGGTGTGTTATATCCACTGAATGTCCTTGGAAATACCATCTTAGTCTCTCCTAATGTACCAGTCACAATGTCAGTACCTAATGTATAACCTTCCGTAGATTGATACCATATCTTTATTGTTATCACATCTTGTTGCCAACTTGCTGCATAACTCTTATTTCCTGTACTACCTTGTATTATAGATACAGACGTCTGCGGTGTACTTCCGTTTGAACCAGTCCAACCTTTAAAAATATAACCAGATTTGTATGGTGCATCTATGTAAAACGTTGGTGTCTCAATATTATAACGTGATGGATTACTATTCGTTGCGCCTTCAACACCATAATAACTTATATAATAAGTAATTGGGGTATATGTGAACTCTACCGTTCTTCCTGCGATATCGAAGTATATTTCCTGACTTGATGGTGTACGATACCCAGTCTTAGTCGGTGCTGAAACTGTTTGTGATGTTCCAACTTGACCAGTTACAGAAGATGAACCCAAATATTTACCTGTTGAAGAATAATATTCTATTGTATATGTTAAAGTCGAAGCCTTCCAATTCGCAGTGTAAACTCTATCCCCTGTTGAACCCTGTGATATTATCACTGTTGACTGTGGTGTACTTCCATTTGAACCTGTCCAACCAGTAAATGTATATCCAGTTTTTGATGGACTTTCCAGTAAGAACGTTGGTGTCTCGATTGTATATGGAATCTTTTTATCCGTTCCATTGGTAGTCGCATTTTTGAGTGTGATGTTGTATGTTGTCGGTGTGTACACAAATTTAATTGTTTTTGCTGTTTCACTGTCAAATACGACACTTTGTTTATTTGGTGTTGCATAACCTGTTTTAGCAGGTGCTTCCACTTCTTTCGTCGTACCAAATGCTCCACTTACGGTACTACTTCCCAATGTCTTTCCACTGGATGATACATATTGCACATTATACGTTAATGTTTTTGCGGTCCAACGTGCTTCTACGGTTACTTCACTTTTATTTTTGTCTCCCTTGGTGTAATATTGATCTCCTTCAATCCGAACGCATCGGTGTACAATGGGAAGATTGTCCCCATTTTTGAAAAAAATAATATCCCCTTCCTGAATGTCGGTTGTTTTCTTTGTCAGGACAATGGCTCCGGTTTGAATGGTCTCTTCCATACTTCCGGAAACAATGACAACCGGACGATAACCAAGGAAAAAAAACAACTCGCCTGTTTTTTGTTGATGATAAAATCCGCATAAACTATAAACGGCACATGCAACACAAATAAAAGTGATGATATAACTTCGAAGTTGTTTTCCCGTGTTCTGTTTTTCTGTGCTGTCTTTTTCGTATTCTAACCCATCGAACTCACCTCTCAATTCTCTCTGTTTGCTTCATAAATATGATAGTATTAGTATATCAGATTTGATATATTTTTTCAAAAGGCTCTCTACGGTTCCAGATGCCGGATCTTTCTCTTCGGATGTTCCGGCATCGGGTTTCTCATCGGGTGACGGGTCTGGTTTTTCTTCGGGCTTTTCCTCTGGTGTTTCCTTATCGGGTTCCTTCTCTTCCTCTGGATCGGTTGGTGTTTCCTCGTCTGGTTTGGTTTCCGGTTCTTCCTCCTTTGGTGTTTCCGGTTTTGGAATGGCAATGTATTGTTCCATAATTTGAACCACAACAGGCGTTCCATAGCGGATATACTGATTGGATGCAACCGGCTCTCCCTGATATAAAATAGACTCTACCGGACTATTTGGATCAATGGTATAACCCTCTTGTTCCTCAATCTCAACGGAAAGTCCGGCATCCAATGCCTGCTGATAGGTTACAATGGTAGATGCCCCATAATACTGGGATTTGGATAAGGATTCCAATTCCTGTTTTGCTGCCTGCCACTGCTGATATTCCCTTGAAACTTGATTTCGTTTCAAAATGGCCTCCCATTTGGATCCAGTCAATAACTCATACAATTTCTGTACATACGCGAACTTCGTCAGATTCTGTTCCTCAATACTGGTTTTGATCTGTTTGGTTGTCTTCTCACTGACCTTTGTGGATACGGTCAATGTTTGTTCATCAATGACACCCAAAGATGGCAATGTCTTTGTCAAAAAGGTTGACAAATTGGCATAATCGGTGGCAATTGTCCGCAACTGGTCAAAATAGACCGTATGCATGGTTGTTGGATGTTCCGTATAAACACCATATAACCGGGTGGTGACCTCCTGTAAGGCTTTGGTCTGGGGACTTTCATAGGCGGTTTCCATTGCCGTTTCGATGTCCAAATACAACTGCAGGTTGGCATTATTTTCGGCAATTTCGCCTGTTGTGATTTCATAAGCAGTCTGTTTTTCAACGGCGAGCTGTAATCTCTGGTTATATAGATCCCGTTTTTCTGGGTCAATGCCCTGTTCCTGCTCAATTTCCTGTAAACTGTCTGCCACCTGCTGCCACGCTTGTACGGCTTCCTTATCCTCCGCTTTGACATAATTCCGAGCCAGAAACGGTGGAATGTCTTTGAGTTCTCCGGTTAATTTGGTATTCTGCCATGCTTTTGTATCCTGATACTGCTCCCATGTGACACTGGCGATCAACGTGATCAGTCCAATGGTCGAAAGGGTGATCAACAGTAACAATGCAATTCCAAGTTTCTTTCTCATGTATGTTTAATCCCCTTTCATTTTGCTATAAACGTCTTTTCCAATAATATCTGGGACATCGGTTCCATAGGTTTTGTAATAAGAATACCATGAGCTGCTCTCGTATTTCTCCCAATCTTTTGGGATTTTGGTGTCGGCAATCGCTTTCTGAATATTGCTTTGCTCATAACCGTCTACATTCTCCCAAACAATTCCAGTCTCTTGTAAATCTTTGCTGTCCGTAACCGCATACTGCGCGGATAAGCCACTACCAGAAAGTTGTTTTACGCCACTTGGCATCGACCAGTCCGTTACGGCTCGATTCCCATTTAACAGCAATTGCAAATCCCGATTGATATCCTGATACCCCTTGTAATAATTTGGAATCTGTGGAGAGGTATTTGGTGTATCATACCCACACCATACGGCAATGGAATAGCCTGCATTGGTGTAGGAACAATACCAGACATCACTGCTTCCCTCTCCATAGGGAGCTGGTGGATTGACACTGTCATCAAATTTCACAGATCCCGTTTTGCCTGCATATCCCTGATAGGATGGAATCTTTGCATATCCAGCCGTTCCATCCCCAGCTGGAACTCCTCGTAACATCTGATTTAACACATAGGCAACCGAAGGATTCATAGCTTGTCGGGTTGTTGGCTCGATTTCTTTTTCCGTTCCATCACTGAACACCAGTTTCTGAATAAAACGAGGTTTGGTGTATGTTCCCAAATTGTTCAGTGCATTATAGGCCGCAGCACTTTGCAAGGGAGAGACATTCAACCCGATCCCATCCACGGATGAATAGGTATCTTTCACATCCAAGTTCAATCCATGGAGAAAGGTTTTGATGCGAAGAGAACCTAGGATCTCATCGTCAATTCGTCCGACCGGCGTATTGTAAGAGTAACGAAGCGATTTCTGCATGGTCTGATATCCATAGGTTCCATACCCAAAATTGTGCATGACTGCATTGGTTCCCGGATACGAATAATCAGATGTGTCAAAGGTAGATGCCGTATTGTACTGGTTACCAAAATATTGCAGTAACGGTCCGTATGCCGTAAATGGTTTCATAGAAGACCCACTGCTTCGCACATCGGATAAGGCTCGGTTGAACTCATCCCCCGGCTTTGACGATCCGACTAAGGAAACTACAATGCCGTTTTGGTCTACCACAGCGACACCGGTTTGCTGCTGGTCGTCCAAATAATATTTTGGGTCTTGTACTAACGCGGTAATTTTGTCGGATAAGGCAGGATCAAAATACGTATGAATGGTTAAGGATACCTGTCGCAAATCATAGCCCATTTCGCCAAGTTCCTCCATCACACCATCCGTATAATGTTTATATTTCAAATTCTTCTGCACCTGTTCCTTTGCTTCCCAACCACGGGGCTGTAAGTTGGTGGTCAAATCATAGGCCTTTGCCTGTGTATATTCTTCTTTTGTAATCTTTTCTTCCTCTAACAAAATCCGCAATACGGTCTGCATTCGTGTTTGGGCAGCTTCCGGATGGGTGTACAAATTATAACTGGATGGCGCCTGACTCAATCCGGCCAGATAGGATAGTTCTGCAATGGTTTCCGTTGTCCGTTCCGTATAATCGGCAGGTGTTTTGTTGAAATAGGTTTTCATAATAGTCCCAAGACCAGTTGCTCCTTCGGCGTATTCCAAATCGTTGACATAAAATGTCAAAATTTCTTTCTTTGTGAAATTCTCATTCAACTGCATTGCCAGAAATAATTCCTGAATCTTTCGCGTTGTTACTTCGTGTCCGGTTCCCCCGTCATAAAATTTATTTTTAATCAATTGCTGGTCAATGGTAGAACCGCCTCGAGGTGTATAATCCGGGTCTACCTTATTTCGTAACACACCATAGACCATATTGACCAATCCTTTGATGGAAATTCCCGGACTTGTCCAAAAATTCTCATCTTCTACCGCTACAATGGCGGTTTCATAAAATTCCGGAATCTCTTCATATGTCAAAATCGTTGCCCGCTGGTCTGTTGGCTGCCAGATGACATCTCCATTCTTATCCAAAATTTTGGATGGCTCATAGGTACTTAAATACTGAGCATCGATGGCCGGCAGTGAAGTGAGCCGATGCCTAATAAAGAGCATTCCACCTAATAAAACGAATAGCACAAGCAGAACATTTATGATAAAAAACAGCAGAAGACGTTTCCGCCATCTGCCTTTCCTTTTCTCTTTTTTTTGTTGTGTTCTCTGTATTGTCATAACAACAAGCACCTCCATATCAAAATCGTACCAACCCCGGCACACAGCCACCAGATAATCGGCATACATGCCCATGTTTTATCACCCACATGATAGAGGGGTACGAAGGGTCCGCGAAAGCCTTTTACATGAAAGGCACCACCCGCATACTGTTCGTATCGCTGCAGCGGATAACACCATGCAATCCCTGCCTTACTAAAAGCATCCCCAAACAAATGGGAGAAATAACCAAGTGTTACACCAAGACAAAGAAAAAACAGATAGGGATTGGTCTGTCTGCTTGTGAAAAAACTCAAAAGTCCCACTATCCAAATGGTGTGTGTTATCCCTCTGTGCGTGGTTCCTAATTTTTGGTCGATGTCCGGCAGGGTACTGCCAAACAAGGCTCCCGCCTGCATAAGTCCCAACTGCATTCCGAGGATAGGGAAATTGTCAGGCGGCAGCCACGGATGTATCACGGTATAGATACCGGTTACAGCAGCAACGCCAAAGGCTCTGTGTGTTGGTCCCAACATGTCTTATAATTCCTTTCTGTCGGTGTCTGTTTCTTTGGTTTCTTCTTTCTCATCCTTGATTTCCGGGGTATCCTTAAAACAATCCGGAAAGGTTTCATTCAAAGCCATTTTCCGTATCATTGCCGGTTCCATATCCGCAATCTCTTCCGCAACGGCCGGTTTCCCGTCTTTCGTTTTCACACCAAGATAGTAAGATGCCACGTTGCTTAAAAATTTTGGCAGGTACATCCGTAAGAATACTTTCTCCTTTTCTCTCGGAATGTGATAGGCTGTCATAATGTCTTTCAAAACCGTGTTTGCTAATACCTGTCCGGTCACTTCAATCATGTCAAAGGGTGTCATGGCAGGCAGAGACAAACCGGTGATGGCATTGGTAATATCCCCTTCTACTTTCCGCAGGAGCGGTCCTTTGGAAATGGTACTTGGAATGACCGTAATCAATCCCTGCGTGTGGTCCCGTAACACCACAAAAATGTATACCCCATTGTTTGTCTTTTCATCCACATGGGTCACAAGAACACCCAGTGTGGCATCCACCAGTTCCACATTGTCCATGTTCACAATCAGGGGATGTGTGACATAGCCGCACTGTTCAATATATCCGGATAAAGTTTCATCTACAGGGCGTTCCTGATAGGACATCCCCATGGTATCCAAGTTTGTTTTAATTTGTTCCCAGTTTAACTGCATAATAATTTCACCTCTATTTTTTTCTTTGGATGTTTTGCCCGTCGATGTTTTGGAGGTTCCCATATGGGCGTTTTTGCAACAAAGGCGTCGATTGCATCCAGTGGATATTCAAGGTCTGTACTGACAAAATACCGACGTGGCCAAAGACTGGATGTCCGGTGTCGAAATTCCGGAATCAGGTTATATAAGGCTTTGGCACTTTCCCGTTTCATGGTGTACACCAAATTTGTAATGGCGATAGTTGGTCCAATTTCCACGTGTAAATACACGTAATTATCGCCAATTTCTAAGGTCTTTATCGCAATCGGTGCATCCTTTTCAATCCGTTCAATTGCCTTTCGTATTGTTTTTTTTACCGGCATCTTTGCATACTCTTTGAGTGCAAGATAGGGCCGTCCATAACGGGTGGTCCACAAAATGTGATAGGTACAATGATGACAAACATCATTTCGTGCCCTTTGATACCCCGATAAACACTCTTCTTCCCATTGCTGCTGCATGGCGTTCATCCTTTCCGTTTCGTCATTATGTTGATTCTAACACAAGAATGATTCAAATGCAACAGTGTGTGACGGTGGATAAAAGGTGTTCGAAACGAACAATCAACATTACTACGCATTGAGATGGGTCTGTGAGCGTCAGAAATAGGCTTATTTTGAATTTTATCGTCGAACATGACAAAGATATCGACTTCGACATAAAAACGGCTTATAGGGCATTTTAGACGGTTTTCAGCATTTTATGTCTGAATCGCTTTATGTCTAAATCGTGAGACCATTTGGGAATGAACCGGACAAAGCTATCGATTCTGGCATAAAAACAGTTTGTATAACGTTTCACACGGTTTTCATGTCTCACGTTCGAATCATGAGAGTGTTTGTTTTTGTGGTTAGGATAACAAGGTTTTTAAACATAAAAATTTTATTATATAACAGTTCCATAGATTTGTCAAACTTTTCAAAAACGACCTCTTATTTTCATTTTGTCCCCGACCAAAAACCCAGTAAAATCAAGGCTTAGACGGATGTTGAACAAACGGATGTTCGAAAAATTTCATCGAACGTCTGTTTGGGTCGGGGACAAAATTTTTTGCCAAAAAAATGCCTTCAAACCCTTGTGGTTACTGGGTTTTCTCGATTTTCACAAAAAAATTTTGTCCCCGAAAAAGAACAAATGTTCAGGTGTCAGGGGACAAAATGAAACCCCGATAAACCCCGTGGTTGAGCCATTTCTTCGTTTTTTCGCCCTTTTTTGTCCCTGTCCCCGCTCCCCATAACTTTATAACATGTGATAAAAGAAAGTATATAATATATAAAGGGATTGTCAGGGGACAAGGGGACAAAATGATGAAATTTTGACCCTTTCACACCTGTTTTCCCCAGTAAAATCAAGGGTTTCCAGACTTTTTCATTTTGTCCCCTGTTTGTCCCCGCACCTGTTCTTTTTTCTCATGAAAAACCATCACAAACCCAGTAATCACGGGCATTATCGGGTTTTGTCCCCGCCGGGGACAAACGTGTCATTTTTTCGTGTTTTTGGGTGTTTTTTTGTCCCCTGCTTGTCCCCGCCTGTCTGTCTCTTTCTTTTAAATTCTGTGAAATTTGTAGATTTGACTGTTATTCGATGGTTTTCTGTGATAATAAATTATATCGTCAGAATTTATTGATAACAAAGGATTAAGAATTGAATTGAAAATATAAATTAAAATTAGAGGTTTTATTTGTATTTTCATTTCTTTGATTGTGTTTATATTCAAACACAATTTTTGTTATTGTAGAACTTTTCATTTTTATGAAGATTTTTTGTTATTTTCCGTTTTATTCCTTGTTCGAATACCAATAGATGGTTTCTTCTGCCCATGTATCTGTTTTTGCTTGGATGACGGCTTTTGTTTTTTCATAAAACTGCAACGTAAATTCTGCCAGATTTTTGTGTAATTCCAATTCATACTGGTCTGTTTTTATTCCTGTTATACAGCCGAATCCTTTTCGAAGTAGTTCAAGCCCTTTTAAAAAGCAAAGCAGATTATTCACTCCCTCTTCAAATTGTGTTTGTTCTGCCACCAGATGTTCTTGTGACATGGTCTTTGTATGCCTCTGATAGAGTGTTAAATAAGGGATACAAAAAGCGGTCACATCATCCGGTTGGAAGAAAGAATCCCCATGAAACCGAATGTCGCCTTTGGTGTTTAAATCCGTAATGGCCTGTGTTGTTTTTGAGGCAATCCGATGCTTTAATAAGGTTCGATAAGACTGGTTTTGAAACACCGGAATTCGGTTTCCAATGGCGGAAACAACCCTGTTAAATGCCTCTTTGTGATAGAACATCATAGAAAGTGGTGCTAACGGTATAAAATCCTGCTTTATACTTGCATGAGGTTGTACACATTCCCATAGAAGTTCTTCGATGGGCGCTGTTTGTTTACATAAACATTTTCCCTTCGGAATAACAGAAAGTGACCGAAGATAGGCTTCTGATAAGGGGTCGATTTGTATCTCTTTAATACTGCCCTTTCCATCGTATTCACCGTAAATAGGTAATAAGAACGGTGTCATCAATTCGGTCGTATCGGTGCTATATAAGTGAAACGGATGATAGGTCGGGTTTCTTCTTGCCAGTACCAGAACCGTGACGGTATCATTTTCTACAATTGGTAAATTGGTGAGTCCACAAGTTGTCATAAAATTCCTCCTTTTAATCGTCTAACAATGCAAATAATGCCTTTGTGTCTAACGAAACCTTGAATTTTTGTATGGCATCGAAAATCCTGTTTATCTGTGCTTTTGTAGGGCGATCACATAATAAATAGGACTCAAATCCTACAGACCGCGTTGCACACCAGCCAAACTCAATGAGCGTATCCAATGCGTTGGTCATATCAATGGGTCCCCCAATGGAATCTCTTACCTCTTCTTCGGTGGTGGAAAACCGTTCCGGATTTTGAACGATCAGAAAGTATGCTTTTTGATTATGTCCTCCAAATTCACAGGAGTAAAAATCACCATTGGGTGCAATCAAGCCTTCCCAGTTTTTCATATCATCAGGTTCCAGTTGATACTGTACGGATTTTTTCATACGGTATTGAAATGCAAACCAGTCCTTTGATAAATAGGGTGGCTCTTCCCAATAGGATGCCTCCGGATAATCGTTTTTCATACGTTCTTTCAGACTTGGTTTTGGGCGAATGCTACACAAGTAATGTTCGTTTCGTTCCTTTGCCCATGGCTCGTCTTTTATCTGTTCGTAAACGTTTTGCCAGAACAGGTTGGAACCGATGCAATGGAGATTCTCTTTTTGTTCCATACAGTCATAGACCAGTTCCGGCCGGTTGATAAGCCAAAGACCACCCATGGCAGGTGTTTCTATCAATGGAAGATTATCCTCCATATACAACGGTTTGTAAGAATTACAATGAGCGGCATTTTCAGTTGTCAGATATATCCTCCAGTCTTGGTATGTCTGCGGCTGTCTATGGCAGAGTACATCTGGATGCATACTGACGATAGTAGACCATTTATCCACATATTTTTCGAAGGAAACCTGCATATCCAGTTGAATTTTGCGTATCATAGATTCCTTTTCTAATGATTCCATACGGTTAAAGATAGATTTGTAATCTTTTCGAGGCAGATGTGTTTGTGTTGTGAACGTATCTACCCCGATTAAATCAACTTTATACTCTAAAATACTCTGTATCAGTTCGTTCTTCTTTCTCTCTGATAGTGGTTTTTCTGTTGTACCAAGACAGGCTTCCAACAGTTCATACACTTCTGAAATTGGTTTTTGTTCCTGCCAGAACCATTGTCTGGCAAGTGTTGTGATATATTCGCCGGAAATGGAAAAATGTGCTTTCATATTATTTTCCTCTTTTCTTTTATGCAGAGTAACCGGTCACTTTGGCTAATTCTTCATAATAAGCATTGACAATCTGCATTTGTTCTGTAACTACCGTATCTGTTGGATTGATTATCAGTTGTGTTCGAAAGAACTCTAACTGTTCGATGAGGCTGTTACATACATTGATACCCGCAAATGCAACTTTGGAATCGAGTTGTTTTGACATCCTAACTTCTCCTTTCTAATTCATCTATCGGTCATCACTGCGTAAATTGGTTCGTAAAGTGATGTTCAAAAACGTCGCATAAAATCAGACAACGTGCTTTATCTGATGTGTATGCATTCGCAGCTTTGAGACTGTCTAAGATAGTGTGGAATAAATTTCGCAGTGCATGTCGGTTTTGGTCTTCTAATTCATTTCTGAAAATTACTGCAAGGTCTTCCGCTTTATAATAAGTTGGGAACCACATGTTTTCATAGTCCTCCTTTTTAAAGCCGGCTTCGTTAAGCTGGCATTCTTTTGCTGCTGTTACATCAATGTCAGAACCTACATAAAAATAGTGGTTTGGTTTTTCCTTTCCACTTGTGGGTGCTTTTTCCCGTGCGATTATCCATTTTTGTAATGTTCGAATCGTATTTGGATGCCCTGATAATTCTTTACTTGTAATCATAAAAAAATCTCCTTTCTGTGCTTATAACCGAACTCCGTGTAAGTGAAAGGAACGGTTTCGATGCTGGCGGCGTCCAAGACAATCATGATTATCCGTATAAATGCCACCATGGTTTAAGGCCTTTTGATTTTGACTTTTATATTCATTTCGTTTCAAACGAATCGATTTTTCATAAATATCTCCATATGCGCTTGTCAGATTTCGTCGACATTCTCCCAATTTGCCGTAATATGTCGTGTATAGCATTCCATATTTTAATGATGTGTCTGGATAATCTGGAATGTGTTTGTATGAATCTAAGTTTTCTTCCGGTGTGGCGTCAATAAAAATGTCAATCGCATGTATCAGCGCTTTTATTTCCCGTAGTGCGTTTGTCATGTCGCGTGACGATTCCTGCTTCCCGGCACCTTTGGTAAAATACTGTTTGGAAAATTTGTAATAATCCGGATTCATCCATCCGTGTTCCATTCGGATAATAGATTGGAGGCGGGTTCGTCATCGAAGGATACGACATCCTCAAAGGAAATTCCAAGGTCAATAGATTCTTGTTTTGTCAGCATGGGAGATTCAAAATCCTCTTTATACCGGGAAAGATATTCCCGCAAGGAATAGGGGTAATCCTCCTGTAGACAGGAGAGTAGCCAATTCCGCTGTAAGGTCAGTTCCTGAATCCTTTGTTCCTGTTGTTTCTTTTGTTCTACCAGTTCTTCCCACAATGCTTTTAATCCTTTTACGGGTTCATTGGCTTCTTCAATGCCGTAATCATCATTTGGATACGTACCAACAATATTCGCTTTTCCGTTTAAGATGTCCGCAACCATTTTAAGGTGGTCACCTTCGGATAATTCGTCAGCGTTTGTCAATTCCCAAAGAAGTTCAAAGGCTTTTGGAAGATTCAATTCTTTGTAACAAAATTCTCGTGCGAGATGGGTCATAGATGGACCGTCTACCGAGAAGGAAATGGTTCTTTGTGTTATCTGAGACATCATGGACGCTCCTTTCAAATATAAATTTCTGTGTGATTGTGTCATGGACACTGACAAGTTCTCCTTGGTCTGTTACAATGAAAGAAAAACAGAAAGGAAGGAATCTGAATATGAATAAAACCATAGCAAGTCCGCTCATTGTAAATGTAATTCCTCCGACAGATGAGATTGGACATATTGCACGAAATGGTCGACGTGTATATGTTCCAACGAATACACCATGGGCCGAATTTACAACTGCAATGGCTCCGATCCATAGCAAGGACTTTGACAGTGTCATCGTCCATGTGGATGGAAATCTGGATCTGGATGCCAAAGGAATGGCGAAAAATGTAACCATTAAACTCAATCAAATTTGTAAAATGGCAACGGAAGCGGATAAAGCCGTGTTAAATGATGCAAGCAAAGACCAGTGGTATTGGATGAATGCCAGTTATGAAGAACAGGCAAAAGGGCATGGCTATGCTCCGGATGATGCAACGATACGTGCAAAATATAATTCGTATGAGTCGGAAGCAAAATGGCAGGAACATCAGTCAAAAATCTGGCACCGTATGGCTGATATGATGCCTTTATCGGATGGTTCTTATGGACCCAATCATATTGCCAAATTGACCGACCCCTCCAGAGGGTTGGAAAAAGAGGACTTGGATGAATTCTGGTCCTTTCGTTCCAATACACCTCTTTGTCCTGCTGTTATGGGCGATGATATGATTGGTATGCCGGGTGTTGTCGGTGTCGATTATGACGGTTTTACCCTGATAGCCGGAAACGGGGCGCAGGCAGGGCGGGAAATTCCGCTAAATGTTCGCAGTCTGAAAACGATTGGTATGTCCGGAATCGCAATTCCAATGGCAAATGTGGATGGAAATGTACCAAAATATCAAATTGCCACAGACCCGTCGAAAATCAATGTCATGCTAAAGGCACGTACCAAAGATGGTGTTTCTATCCAAAAGAGTGAATACTTTGATCGAAAACGGAATGTGTTTAAATTTGAACAGGACGGATTCAAAAGTAACCTCCATGTCGTAGATGCAAAAGCAGATGGTACTGTTATCTTCGGTGACCGAAGAGGGGACTTTACTGCTCATATGAAGGACGACGTAAAACCAGTCCTTTTAGACCGGGGCTACCAACTTCCGGAACTGATTGACCGGCTGCAGGTGGTTCCCAATGCAAAATATATCTGGCAGAGCAAAGGATCGATGGTTGGAACGGATGCAGTTTGTAAAAAGGTATCTCCAAGTAATGCCGGATTTGTTGTTGGGCGGGAACCAAAAAATGGAGCCGAAGATTATGTGGTATTGGTGGCAGAAGGTGCATTAAAAGGCCGGATTGTTGCTAAATATATTGACGTGCAGGATGTAACCGGACGTTCGTTTGGGGATAAGATTGCCAAAGATTACGGCGTCATTGTTGCTCAGGTGCCGGGTGTGTCAAAAGCCTTTGTCGAATCCGTAAAACCGATTTATGAGAAATATCCGGTCAAAGGTACCTATATTGCAATGGATGCGGATGGCCGGGATAATCTGGCTGTTGCCAATGGGATTGATACGGCATATCACTGTCTGAATCAGAAGAATCAAACCGTGGTTATGAGCTGGAATCCAGATCATAAGGGTCTGGATGATGCACTTCTTGCGGTTGCACAGGGCAAACTCACCATTGCAGATATGGGCATTCAATATGGAACACCTGAGCAATTGTTCCCAAAAAGTCAGGCAACAGCGCCAAATCCGTATCGGTTGGATGGCAGTCGGGCCAATGGACAGGAATGGCAGGTTGAATATGTCAATGATAAACGTATGACCGATGCGAAAATCAAAGCCCTTCAGGCGGAAACCATTCGTCGTGCAGCCGAAGAAGCCGCAAAAGCAAATGCTGTGGATACAGTCGCAGCCGATTTACAGCAAAATGGCAAAGACCTTTTGAATAATTTGCCGACCGAATCGCCCTCGCAAGTACCCGAACAATAAGTAGCAACCTGTATGACATTTATAAAAAAATCCCATGTCGAATATTCGATACGGGATTTTTTTTGTTTGTCATGGTTTGAGAATGTTCCATGTTGTTGATTCTTATAATTACGATAAGACTGAGATTCGTCGTTCGTTTTTTGTACCAAAATTTTCCCAGATTTCTAACCAGTCATACGGTTCTTCACAAGTGGATAAGAATGTGATATCCGGATGGATTAGCAGAACTTTGCATTCGGATGCAACGGCTTCGATGTATTCATAATTTTTATCAGTCACCAGTTCATCCTGATAGTCATGGTCTTTGTCATAACCGATAACAGAATAAGAATTACTGCTTTCTGTCGTTTCGATGTCTGTTTCCAATGGATGCCTTGTCAAAATCCCATAGCTTTTTCTTGTTGGCGTGTCTTCCATCTTCTGATATACCGGATACATATCGGATGCTGTTTGGATACCAAAATCCAAATTGGTTTTGTGCAGGAAATTGATGGGCGTTCCGGCGTTTGTTTCTACAATATGTGTATATTTGTTATATCTCAACGTTGGGATGACTAATCGAAGCATGTCCGTTTCTTTGTCATAACCCTTCAAGGTGCAGTTTTCATAATTTTCCTGTTGTGCCAATTCCTGTATAATGTATTTAAACATGCTGTGTCCTAATGTCAAATACAGTCTTAGAATTTCGTCCCAAATTTTCGGATGGAGTTTTTCATAGAATCCGGTCCAATTTTGGGTTAGAATATTTTGAATTGTGTGCACATCTAGGTTTTGCTGTTTTAAATATTCTATAAAAGTTGTTTTTGTCATTTCTTCTATTTGTGGTTTGTTTGGAATATATTTTTGCATCGTCATCCTAAAATTTCCTTTCTCTGTCTTTGATATTTCGAAAAATCCGAATGATTTCTCTTTTATATCATTGATAATAATAGGTCACTGATTATATGGCATAGCATATATGTTACAATTAAAAGGGTTGTTTCTGATACTTGTTTTCTTTTTTGTTTCATTTTTGTAATGCATTCTCCTTATAATTGTTATGATTCTGTAAGAATTTCACAAGGTTGATATGGCTGTGACATTGAACCGCCTCCTTTTTCATGACTGCGTATTTTTGTGATCGGACATAAAACCCGCTGCCGTTATAATCGGACATGTCTATATGTCCGATAGCCGTTGTTCATATGCTGCGAGTATCTCATTTGCCAAAGCAACGGTCGAACAATCCGAATACTTTGGACAATTGGTTTCACACCATGTAAGTGATGTTGCATCCGAACAACTGCTAATGGCATTGATTTTCACATCCAAAACCCCATTCTCAAAGAATAGGGCCTGTTGTTCTTCTTCTGTAAATTGATAACGATCCGGAATAACGGCATTGATGATTTCTGTTTCGGTAATACCGATTCCATCCAGTAACGACAAAATCATCGTAAGAATGATTTCGGCATCTTCCTCCTGTACAGAAATATACTCTAAAATATTACGAATTAACCGTTTCGCTGTTGCATCTAACGTGAAATTTTCTTCAATATAGATTTGCAATCGGTTAATTTGTTCCTCTGTTTGAAATGTAAAATAATCGAAAGCTGACATGTGACAACTCCTTTCTATCATCGCTGACGTGTTTGTTGTTTGTTGGGGATAAAATTTTATCGATTCCAAAAGTCAAACAAAGCGTCGAGAGCTTCATCGCACTCAAATCGTGTGAAATTTCGTTTCTTTCCGTTTTTCTTTCTTCTTAATGGCAACCCTGCTAACTTTCTACTGTTGTTTGTAAATAATATTTTATCACTTTTATTCGCACTTGATTTCTTACTATTTGTCATAATATATACATCCATATCCATATGTTGGCCAATTGGTTTCACACCCTGTAACGGATGTTTCCGTTTCCATAATCCTCAGCGATACCTATGATCGCTGAGGTGTTAGTTGTTTGTTGGGGACAAAATCAATTGTGGTGTGATTGTTCCTCGAAATTCATTTAACTTTAAGGTCGCCTTTGCAACCATAGTTTCATTTCGGTCTAAGGCTGCTTTTACCTGTTCGGCCCATGAAATGTCAAACGTTAAGACCTCTACTCCATACAAATTAAATTTGAAGGTTTTCCAAAAGTTTGGATTCCATTGATGTTTGAAAACCTGTGGCGATAACTGGAATAAGAGTTCTGTTTGTCCTTGAAAGCCTTCTCCGAAGGGACGTAAGGTATCCAGAAACGAAATGCTGGCTTTCACATCCGATGCAAAGGTCGTTGTAGCCACTTCTTCACAGGAAACGGTTGGCTGATTCTCGTTTGTAACGGCCGGACAATAAGCCCATATTGTTCCCTGCCCCAGTGTCAGGATCAATTTGTTTTCTGGCACCAGCGGCCCTGTTAGTTCCATACGAACTTCTTCCTGCACCTCTGGAATAAATCGGATCACCAGTTCTTTGAATCGCTCCAAATCTTTTACGTCAATGGAAAAACCGGCTGCTGTGGCATGTCCACCTCCTGTGACCATTCCCGGTGCAACCGCATGGATTTTTTGCAACAAGCGGTTTAATGGGCATGTCCCATTGCTTCGTGCAGAACCTGAAATTCGGGAGACCGTATCCAACTGTTTGTACACAATCTCAGGATTCGTTGGGTCATAATGAGAGAAGACAATGGATGGATTCCCCGTCTGTTCGGCTACTTTTCCAGCAATCAGTCCAGAAATTCCTTTTCGAGTGTTGATGACCAATACGGGTGAAATGTTGTCCGTTGGGAGTGCCTGTATGACAGTATCCCGTAATTTTGATTTTTCGTCATTTAATTCGAATAAGCGGTGAATCAGACACTGTCTTGTTTTGCGATCACTGGTCAAAAAGGCAGCTAATCCTTCCAAACAGGTGTCATGTACCCGTCTTGGAGCATTGAGGATCGGTGACAGATACCATGCAAATAATTCCTCATTGGTTGGTAATGGAATACAACTTTTCTTTTGTGCCTTTCGTTTAGCATCCTTGGTCTGCTGTAATAAGGTAAGAATGTCGAATAAGGCATGAAAAACAGTGTTATACATTGGATACGGAGTATTGGCAATTTCGGTATCACTATGTTTGGATAATAGTTCTTTGATAATGGCGAGTGCTGCCGTGACCGTATATCGGTTCTCGTTTCGCATGGGCATTACATCGCCCACATTAGCAATTCCCGCAAATACAATCAATCGTTCAATCAATGGTCGTTTTTCTTTGTCAAAGGCATCAGCATAGGCCAACATGGTTTTCCATGCCACACAGGCACCGGAATTTCCTTTGAATGGATATAAATCATCGGGCTGATTTGGATTGACAATGGCTTTTGCTTTTGGCAAAGGCGTTTGACCCGGATGATGATCCGTAACCAGTACATCAATCCCAAGGGAATTGGCATAGGCGATTCCTGCATGTGCGGAAACTCCATTATCTGCTGTTAAAATCATGCCAATATGGTTTCCATCCTGTTCATGTGCGGCACGCATTTTGTCAATGGCTGTTTTTGAGAGTCCATATCCGTCCTCCATGGATGGGATATGTATTCGGTAGTGAAAGCCAAAAACATCTAAGGATGCAGCTAAAATCACAGATGCTAAAATCCCATCCGTATCGTAATCACCGTCTACCATTAACAATAATTGTTTGTCTGTCTGCTGTTTCTGTTTGAATCGATGCAGATACATGCACAAGTTCCACATATCTTTGTAATATCGAGGATCATGCAAATGTGCAGGGCTTGGATGGGTTATATACTCAAAGTCCTCTGGTGATAAATTCATGGCCAATCGGATCTGTTCTTCAATTAAGACATGTAATGATTTCATTCAAAAAACTCCTTTCTTCTTTGTTCTCATTGTATCAAATTTTTATGGGTTCAGCTACCGGGTCTTATATCCCGCTATTCTATTTATACGTGATGTTCATACGAGTATTTTATCTAGGATACTTATATAGGTATTTTATATGGGATATTTATATGGGTATCTTATATGGGTGTCATTTTCTTTTTCAGCGATTCGCTTAGTACATTTTAATTCACACATCCCATGAAGGATGTGACAGAGATATACGTTCTTTCGATCGGTTCCTGATTTTAATTCACACAGCCTAATCTAAAAAAAGAAACACGCTCCATATGGCTGTGAGCGTGTTTTCGTTTTCTAACTAATTGTAACATCCCGTGCGGGATATGATGAGGGCATCACTGAGTTACACGGAAGATATACACCATTTCAATTCACACATCCCGTGCGGGATGTGATTCAATGAGTAAAAGTTACAGAGAGGGTACACTTATTTCAATTCACACATCCCGTGCGGGATGTGATATTGTTTGCAGTTCGTGTTACATATGGGTACTTTATTTCAATTCACACATCCCGTGCGGGATGTGATGGGATTGTTTCGTTACTGGAACGATTTGTTTCTATTTCAATTCACACATCCCGTGCGGGATGTGATGCTCTTCATACAAATGATTGCCGACCTTGTGCACATTTCAATTCACACATCCCGTGCGGGATGTGATTGTTTCGCTGTTGGAACGGTTTGTTTTTCAAATGATTTCAATTCACACATCCCGTGCGGGATGTGATTGTTTCGCTGTTGGAACGGTTCGTTTTTCAAATGATTTCAATTCACACATCCCGTGCGGGATGTGATGAAAAAAACTCATTCTTTTTACGAGGATGTTTTTATTTCAATTCACACATCCCGTGCGGGATGTGATAGTTACATATGATCCGGATGCACCAATTATAGTAATTTCAATTCACACATCCCGTGCGGGATGTGACTAGACGATCCCGAAGAGGATGATTTGGTGCATGTTATTTCAATTCACACATCCCGTGCGGGATGTGACGTTATTCCGGTCAATCCGGTCGCTGTAGTATACGGTATTTCAATTCACACATCCCGTGCGGGATGTGACAACGTGCGTACAAAAATCTTATAAAGTGTAACTAATTTCAATTCACACATCCCGTGCGGGATGTGACAGTATAACTTAATTAACAGGCAAGCTGGTCTGTGATTTCAATTCACACATCCCGTGCGGGATGTGACTTAGAGAGGGCAAAGGCACTGGACAATAGAGAGATTTCAATTCACACATCCCGTGCGGGATGTGACTATTGAGAGATTGGCATGAGGAGAGATGAGACCATATTTCAATTCACACATCCCGTGCGGGATGTGACTATTGAGAGATTGGCATGAGGAGAGATGAGACCATATTTCAATTCACACATCCCGTGCGGGATGTGACGCGTAGTGGTCGCTCTCTATTATCTTGATACTATAATTTCAATTCACACATCCCGTGCGGGATGTGACGCATTTCGGGAGTTGACGACTGATGTGTGGCAAATTTCAATTCACACATCCCGTGCGGGATGTGACTTTACAACACTCTATCACCGGACAGTGCCATACACATTTCAATTCACACATCCCGTGCGGGATGTGACATACCGATAATGATAGCCTTAATTCCACCAAAATATTTCAATTCACACATCCCGTGCGGGATGTGACATACCTTTGCGTTGGATGCGAATATGGTAGGGCATTTCAATTCACACATCCCGTGCGGGATGTGACGCAGGCAAAACAATGCTATTGAATTATCTCGGTGATTTCAATTCACACATCCCGTGCGGGATGTGACAGCAAATAATACTAATTGTTTTATTCTTTTTACTATGTTTTTTAAATAGTTTGTCTAGTTTGACACGGGTTTGTTGTCATTTCTTTTCGCTACGACTGATACGACTCATTATTTTTTGGTGCGAATCAAAGTATATTTTTAGGTGTACTTATGATTCGCACCAGATGTCCGATTAAATGTCATAAGTTCGAAGTGTAACTGATTCTGGTAACGCTGTCTCATCTACAATGACCTGATAATCGGTAAAGGCTGTTGGCTCTACCACACCCGCTTTCTTTTCCACTTTCAATGTGTCAAAAATTCGATGTGCATGGGCATTTCCATATAAGGACGCGTGTTTCCAAATATATAACCCACGTACATTCATTTCTCCACGGGCAGCAGAATGATCCTGTTCAAACATATTTGCGATGGCTTCCCATAATAATTCCAAATCCGCTTCGGTTAAGGCGCCTGTGCCGGTTGGTCCTGCATATTTGTTTGCCTGGGCGGCAGAAATGTACCCATTGCAACGATAGAGACCATATGGAACAATCCATTTGTTTCCAATGGTTCCATATCCAGCTTTCTGGAAATATTCCTCACTGGCTGCTCCGGTTCTTGTAATGCTGAGGTTCTGTGGCAGAATCGGGTCAATACTTTCTGCGATGGTGAGCTGAACGGGTCCCTGCACCTGTGCGGTTAATGTTTTGGATTTTGCCAATGCGGTTAATACGGCACCAAAGGCACGAATATCAAAATAGTTGGCACAGAGTAATTCCAATAACATTGCATCCAGTTCTGAGGTGTTCTTTTCCAAACGGCTCATTGCTTTCTTAATGGATGCGTCGGAAAGAACTTCCCCTTCCTGCAGTGTGATTTCTCGATCGGAAATGGCCTGATTTCGTAAGAAAATCTGACGACCTTCTTCTGTACCATGTACCAGTTCGATATACTGGCGAATCTTATGTTTCAAACATACATCGGTTACCAGTCCTTTGCCTGTGACTAAATCCTGTCTCGGCATATTGTCTGCGTCTGGGTTTCCATTTGGATTTCCATTTTTCACATCAAATAAAATACTAAAATCATAACGGTTCTTAAGCATTGGTTGTTTCTCCTTCTATTAAATCTTTTTTGCTCTCGATAGATCTTCGAAATGGGAAGGGCCTCAAACGATTCGATTATGGATGTTGCACAAATGAGCATTGGTGTTTGGGTTTGAAGACCTTCTTGGATGCGATTTCGTTGCTGCTTTTGATGTCTTGGCGTCAACTGTTCCGTAATGCAGATTATGGATATTCTGTCTTTTAATTGTTCATAAATCTGCGTGACCGTTTCTGTGTGGTTGACAATGCAAAGCATTGTTGTATGGGTATCAAACTGGTTATAAACCTGTTCCCATGTACAGTCATTCATCCAAGTGAGGACGGGCTGCGAATGCTTTGTTGTGTCTTCTACGGTCAAAGGTGTCGGTGTTGGAAGTCCGGGCATTTGAAATCCATGTACTGCTCGTAATAACAGCGTGGTCTGAAACTGTGTGACCAACTGCTGCAACGCAATTGCACATGGTGTCCATACCGCCTCTGGCAATCGATTGGGTTCTTCTAGGATAAGAACTGCATTGGCCAGATTGTGTACTTTTCGGCATTTGGGGCCTTGATTTCCATAAATGCTTTCAAATAACAAAGCAGGTGTGGTGACAATCAAGGGCATGTCCCAATTATCAGCATTATTCCATTGGGATTCCTCCGGTTCTTGCATTGTTGTTTCAGTATGAACACCTAAGACCCGTTCTTTGCCAAATATGGTTTGAAATTGCTGGACAACGGGTTCTATACTTGCTGTATGAGGTACCACATAAATCAGACGAGTTTTCTGATGGGTAACGGCATGCTGTAAGGCAAAGGCAATGCTTTGTAAAACGGTTTTCGTCCCTGCCGGTGCTTTCAGTAAATAACATCCAGGTTTTCTCCTGCCCTCTTCCTGTAATGACTGACAGGCATGGATGTCTTCGGTGGACTGTGTGGTAAGCCACTGGGTCCATTGTTGAAATAACTGGGACATGGATGGCATCTGTTCCCGTTCGGTTCCTCGCATAAAGGCTTCGGTATCCAGCCAGCCTGCATCCACGATACAGGAAAATAAAAAGCGAAGAAAGAAATGCTGTGCAATGGCATCGCTTCGTACGATTTCTGGATAGTCAACTGCTTGTAATTTGGACGCTAACTGTGGATTTAGCCAATATTTCGGAACCTGTCCCCTCTGCACCTTGTCCAATCGCCCACATAAGGTATTTGGTTGTGGAGCATAGGGTGTCCCATAATCCAATAATCCGGCGTGGGAGCCAGCCACGCAGATGGCTTCCAATGGTCGTTGTTTCTTCCATAATTCATATGCACCAGATGAGGTATGGTCTATTTTTGGACCATTCTGAAATAATCGCCGCTGAAAGGCAAGGGAACAATGTCCGACATCATGATACCAGCCGGCATTTTGTGCGAAAGGACCCGCCTGAAAAACCGATGCAAACTGTTCCGCTCGTCTTGCTGTTCCTTCTGCGTGCTGAAACCATGGATGTTTTTCGGTTTCCGATCGTTTGTGTGAAAAATAAGACTCCTGATGCATCGTTTATCTCTCCTTTCTTCTCGTTTCTATCAACTACCCATTTTCGCAAATGGGCGTATGTTTACAAGTTTGCATTCGTGGAATAAAAAACTCACTGACGCATTTCCATCAGTGAGCCTTAAAGTTATAGATTGGTTTGATAGTAGATACAATGGAAACTGTATCTTGGATGTTTGCCTTCAATTCATCCATTGGTTTATATGCAAATGGAGATTCGTCTTTCGTCGATTCTACAACAGATGTCGAGTAAATCCCTTTCATAGAGTCTTTGAAGTCATCCATATCTACAAGGTCTTTTGCCTGTGACCGGGACATGATACGTCCAGCACCGTGAGGAGCGGAGTAATTCCAGTCCGGATTTCCTTTTCCGATACAGATCAGGGAACCATCACGCATATTCATTGGGATGATTAAGCGCTCTCCTGCTTTTGCCGAAACAGAACCTTTTCTGAGGATTTTATTTTCGATATCGATGTAATTGTGCATGGTGTGAATTTCGTCTATAATATGCCAATTCATTTTGGATATAATGATGTTGGCAATGGTTTGATGATTGATACGAGCATGTTCTTGCGTAAGTTTCATATCATGTAAATAGTTTTCGAAATTTTGACCTGTTACATAACATAAGTCTTTTGGGATATTCGGTTCCTGCATTTTCAGAAGTTTGATAGCCTTTTCAATATCACGTTCTTTTCCTTCGGATTTTAATTTCTTGATAGTTTTTTGAATTTTTTCATGAATATCGTGAGATTTATGTTGATGATAAGCTAAATTCTGATAATGTTTACAGACTTCAATACCTAAATGTCTGGACCCTGTGTGAACCACTAACCATAGATGACCTTGTTCGTCACGGTCTACCTCCAGAAAGTGGTTGCCGCTTCCGAGTGTACCTAATGATTTTAAGGCATGTTCTACATTGATAGGAGCAATCATATTGTTAATAGAAGAAGTAGCGATTGCTCGTTCATGGATGTTAAATCCAGATGGAACGTATCTGTTGATGATTTCATCAAGTTTTTGTAAATCTACATTAGTTTCTTTTAACTGAAAAGCGGATACAGAACAACCAATATCAACTCCTACCAGATTCGGACAAACTTTATCTGTTAATGTCATGGTCGTCCCAATGACACAGCCAGCACCTGCATGTGTGTCGGGCATGATACGAATCTGAGAGTCTGCGATATACGGTTGATTTAATAACAGGATTAACTGAGAGATGGTTTCGTTATCAATGTTATCCGTAAAGACTTTCGCGATATTGTATTTTCCTTTCAGTTCTAACATTTTTACACTTCCTTTCTATATTATAGGTAAAGACCTGTCCTGTGAACATGCCGTTCACAGGACTTGTTTATATTTTGTTGTTTCTTATTTGTCCGTCCATAATGCATTGGCTTTTTTGTCATCGCCTCGTTCCCGATAATAACGATCTAAAAAGTCTTTCTGTTGCATGGTCATGGGTATCCTCCGATTCTGCTTGCACCGAAATCCAAATCTGCGCCGTCTGGGTTTCGGTTTCCTTTGTTTCTGTCTCAAATACGATGGAAATCGTAAGCAATTGTGGTTCTTTTGTCACTTCGTTGAAGGTAAAGGTGATGTTTGGAACCTGTTTTTCATTCTTTAATGTTACCGCCTCCGGAATGGAACGCACTGTCAAAACACCTTGCTTTAAATCCATAAATTTTTCTGCCGTTTTGATGGTACTGGTTTCCCCTTGATAGGTGATGGTTATGATTTTCATCGTATATCCAGGTTTGCTTGTGATTTCTGAAATCACATCGGTACAAGGAATGGTCTGGTTTTGCAGTACCGTAATGGCATCTTTTGCCCAAATACCATTGCTCTGTGTTTCCATCGCTATTGGCTTTAATTCGGGCTGTATTTTTATACAACCGGATAGTATGTTTATCAATATGCTAATCAAACAAAGAATCCAAAATCGGTTTCGCTTCATATTCTCGATCGCCTCGCTCTCTTTTTAGGTGTCAGACCATGTGATATCTGGCTGAATACACCGATACTTCCATGCTGGATTTGTTTTTACGATTTCATTTAGTAGGGTTTCTGCCGATAATCCATACGTATCATAAATACCGGCATCAAAAAGATGTGTATTCGTTTCGGTAAGGATTGTTCTTATGTCCGCATCTGATACGGAAGCTGGTGTTTCCAATTCAATCAGTTCTGTACATGCATCTACAAAGACAATTTTTATAACCTGTTTTCGCATCATATCTGCCCTCCTTTGTGTTGTTTGACGATCTTTTGTATGGTTCCATCTGATGTGATTCGGCAAATATGTGGATGATTGTACTTCAATCGTTTACAATACTGCCACGCCGCACATTCTGTTGGGAAGAGAAATGCCTTTTTGTAACATTCTGTCCAGAAACGTTGCTGTTGTGTTTGACGGTCTTGATAAAACAATCGTTTTCCACTATAGGGAGAAATACAACAGACGACATAGCCGGTTTGGTGTTTCTGATGGATTGTCTGTTTTGAATTTGACGCTGTTTGCGGTTCGTCATCAAAGAAACCGAATGCTTCTAAATAATCGTCAACATCCTGTCCGTTAAAATTATCCTCCATGTTTGTTTGTCTCCCCTTTTTATTCTGGTAATAAGGAATCTATGATTGTCGATTTTGTATTTTGTTCTAACAGAAATAAGAGACATGTTTTTGTAACCCATCTCGCAAGTTGATGTGCAATGTCCTGTTGTCTTTCGCTCCCTGCCTGCTGCATATGGTTTGGATATCGGTCTGTATATTGTTTTCGATACGCGATCTCTTGTTCCTGTAATGTACAATATAAATCGGTTTGAACTTCTTTGTCCAGATACTCTTGTGTTTTTAACCGTTGCAGTTGTAAGATTTCAGAATCGGTTGTCATCCGATTGGCACAGCCAAACTGGAAATTTCCTGAAATTGCATATCTCCATTCATCCAGTGATAAGGTGTCTTTTGTTTCTAGTTGTTTCAATACATATTCTATAAATCGTAACAAATGCGCCAATTTTGCAGCATTTGCTCCGTCACGATTTTCACCAGATGTCTGTAACCGAATTTTCATAATCGAATGAAAGGCCGAACTTACCATGCGAACGGGAGAAATGTTTAATAACGTCTCCATCATCGGTGGTTGTAACAGGTCAGAGAAATACGTACCACCCACAACTTTATAAGGTGTCAATAACCATTCCAAACTTAGATAATGTCCATTCAGTAATTGAGCTGCAAACCGACGAATGTCTTTGATGTGAATATCTCCGGTTTTTGTGTGTACGGTCTGCTCTGTGGTTCCATGATAGACAAAGTCGTCTATGGTTGGAATGATGACAGCAACCACATCAATCTTCGACTGTAAGGTGTCCATCTGATAATTTTGACTTCCCGTTAAAAACAGACCAATGACTTGATATCCTTGCTCCGTTAAATTTGTTTTATATTGCAATAACTGCTGCTGAATATGGCATCGTTTTGCGGTTGAATATTCGGGGATTACTAAAAAAGTGGGGCCAAATACAGTATCACCCATGACCTTTTGTGTTTGTAATAAGGATTGCAATTCCGTGATTGTACCGGTGTAGCATTCGGATGCATATGGGATCTTTAGATAGAGTTCGTTTGCTGTAACCGCTTGATCGATTACACATTTTGTAACCGCTCTCATGGCTGATAACTCTGCATATAAATCGTCACTGTCTGGGTTTATGATTCGCTGTGATGTGATATCCAGTGTATTGACTGCAAATTGGTTGTTATCTAATAAGGTAAAGGTCTTTGTCACGATTGGTTCTTTCTGTCCATAAAAGCAAAAACAATATAACGATTCTGCCAAATACGGCTGTGCTTCTAATAAGGAAACCAATTCCGCTTGATTGACTTGTTTCATATATATGCCCCTTTCTGGTTGTTTTGTCCCGAAAAATAATACTTTGAATTCAGTAATATAAGGGGGTTTGGGGCGTCACAACGCCCCAAGGAGTTTGCCCCTGACGTAGGTCAGGGGCAAAAAAAAAGAAATTCAATACCCTGTTGACAGTCGCATGGTATTTGTTATGATGAAAGAATAGAGGAAACAATAGAATGGAAAAAATTTGAAAGGACTGGATTATGATGACAATTTTAAGACGCGTATTTGGAGGTTTCTTACTGCTTATGGCCTTACTTTGTTTTGGCTATCCCTATTATAAGGATTGGCAGATGCAGCAGCGAGCTGAGGAAATGACAAGGCAAGTGCAACAGCAAATTACGACGGAAGAACCCGAACAGAATCCGGCGTCTGCATCATCGGAACCGAATCTTACGCCTGCAACACCAAAAGAAGCCTTTCCTTTATATCAGACGTTATTTACCTATAATCAACGATTGAGTACCGAAGGACAACAACTGGTAGATGCGTGGAGTTATCAGCAAGAAGTGGTATCCTTTGACGAATTGCCAAACGGGGAGTTTGGTTCAATTGAGATTCCGGATATGGGTGTATCGATGCCACTGTATTTGGGAGCCAGCGAAGATCATTTGGCACAAGGTGCCGCAGTCTTGTCGAAAACCAGTATTCCCATTGGCGGTAGTAATACCAATGCGGTTATTTCCGGACACCGGGGCTGGTATGGACATCGTTATTTTCAAGATATTGAACAATTAACGGTCGGTTCCTTGGTGTATATTCATAATCCATGGGAAACTTTAACCTATCGAGCGGTTGGGATTGACATTATTGATCCGTATGATATTGATGCAGTGAAAATTCAGCCGGATAAAGATATGATTACACTTTTAACGTGTCATCCGATTCGTACATGGATTTGTGGTGGAACGTATCGGTATTTGGTGTACTGTGAACGGGTATCTTCGGAGGAAACGGTGGAACAGACAACGGAACCTTTGCCACAATTGCATCCCAATGATGCAATCACACAAGCCGTAGAAGAAGAATCGGCATCCATTGATGCGTTTGTTTCCATGGAACCAATCTTACGCATCATCGTTCCGGTGCTTTTACTTGTATTGGGACTGTTTTTACTGTTTGCTCCCGCATCCCATCCACATACCTGTCGAAAAAAAAAGTAAACATATTTTGTGTTCCGGTTCTAATAAATATACTAAACTTATAAATTTAGAAAACCGTTTCTAATAAATATGAACATTTTTTGTATATATGTGACCATTTTATGAACACACCCTCTTTTTTTATTTCAATTATATGGTAAAATATAGGTAAATATTGACATTCGTTAATGTTTTGGTAGTAATTAAAAACAGATTCAGAAAGGAGTATGAAAGCATGAATCGAAATTTCAAAACAAAAGTAGGGCTTCTGGCTCTTACGGGCACTATGTTCTTATCGCCAGCGGTGTCGGTTCTTGCAGCACCTACGGATATTATTGATCCCGGTGCAAAAGGTTCTGTGAGTATTCACAAATATGATAGTACCGCGATGATGGAAGACGGTGTGGATTTCTCACAAGGTGTATTCCAGAACAATGGAAAAACCGATGCCAAAGCGGAACAAACACTGGAAGACTATGTTATTAAGGGTGTGGAATTCTCTTATCTTAAAGTGGGAGATATCCATACCGATAGTCAGGGTGGCAGCATTCAGGTGCTGTATGATATTCCAACCGAGTTGGAAAAACTGTTGGGACTTAACAATCAGCGGAAAAATCATCAGTACACGTCCGATGAATTAAATGAAGCATTGAAAGCAAAACTGATGAAAACAGATGACAAAGGACAAAATGAACTGGAAAAGTATTTTGCATCCAATCCAAATGCACATGCAATGCCTTTGACGGATGAGAATGGATTTACTTCCATGTCAAATCTGGATTTAGGTCTGTATCTGATTGTGGAAACAAAGGTTCCAGCAAATGTTGAAAACAGTTGTGATCCATTCTTCCTGTCCTTACCAATGACCGATGTGGAAGGCGATAACTGGTTCTATGATGTAAACATCTATCCGAAAAACCAGACCGATATTCCAGATTTGGACAAGAAGGTAAAACAGCATGATGATGATGATGGAAAGTTACCATATAAAGATATTGCAACGGTATCCGAAGGTGATAAAGTTGACTACATCTTTATTTCTCGTCTGCCAAAGATCAACTCGTCTGCAACGTATCTGACAAAGTATGATTTCATTGATAAAATGGTCAAAGGTCTTGACTATAATAAAGATGAGGTCATTTACTTCTATAATACTTTAGATGATGCACAGGCAAATAATACCGATGCAGCAATCGCTACATTTGAAAAAGGTGAAGATTTCACGGTGACTTATGATACAGCAGATGCAAACTACAATTCTATGACCGTTCGTCCAACACAGAAGGGCTTAGATAAAATGAATCCGGAACTGCAGACCACCTATATGGTCGTATCCTATAGTGCAACGGTTCATTCCGATAACATTCCGGTTCTCGGTGATACGGGAAATCCAAATGATGTTCGTCTGGAATGGAAACGTACCAATATGCAGGAACAGGATGAATTGGAAGACCGGTCCAAAGTTTACACCTTTGGTCTGAATATTCAGAAAAACTTTGCCGGAGACGATGGTGTGGCAACAGAAGTTGAATTTGTATTACAGAACAAGTCCGATGGCCACTATATCAAAGCAAAACAGGCGGAACCGGGAAAATATTGGGTGACAGACGGATCCAAAGGACAAACAGAGGCAGAAGGTACGGTCTTTTCCCCAAATGCAGATGGTAAATTAGTCATTGATGGTCTGGAAGCAGATACCTATATTCTGACTGAGATTTCTACCTCAGATGGATATAATCTGTTAAAAGAACCTATGACCATTGATATCAAGAGTACCGTAGATAATTTGATTCCATCTAGGACAACCCTGTATGACATTAAAGATGTAGAAGCAAATAAAAATAAGACTTTGATTGAAACAGCAGGTGAACGTGCCAGTGCAACGGTTGATACCAGTGCTACCAATATGAGTACATCTACAACGATTACAGGTGCAAAATCCGAACATTCCCGTGTGGATATGGCAATCTTAAACAGTAAAGGTTTCAAATTACCACAAACCGGTGGTGTTGGAACGGTTCTCTTTACGATGGCCGGCTGTGGAGCTGCACTGATCGGTACTGTTGTAGCAGCAAACCATTTCCGAAAGAAGAAAGAGGATGAAAAGTAAATATTTATCTCGGAAAAAAATGATCCTTTTGGTCAGTCTTTTCTTTCTGATTGCGGTTGGTCTTTGTCTGTATCCGTTTTTGTCAAACTATATTTTTGAACATCAGACGGATTCTCTTGTACATACCGTAGAACAGGATGTAGAACAGGTGGAAAATACAGAAAAGGAAACTGCATTTGCGGAAGCAAAAAAATATAATGAAGTGATAACCAGTGGAGTTGTAAAATTACAGGACCCATTTACCATGTCTGTCTCTTCGGTTGCAGTTGCGAATTATCGTTCGTTGCTGAATATTACGAAGGACGGCGTGATGGGTCTCATAAAAATTCCAGCAATTGATGTATCTCTTCCCATTTATCATGGGACTTCGGATGCGGTATTGGAAAAAGGAGTTGGTCATTTGGAAGGGACATCCCTTCCAATTGGCGGCTCTGGAACACATACCGTGTTGACTGGTCATAGTGGGTTATCCAATGCCAAATTATTTACAGACTTGGATAATTTGCAAATTGGGGATTACTTTTTTTTAGAAACTTGGGGCGAAACCCTTTCCTATCGAGTAGAAAGTAAGAAAGTGGTACTGCCTTCCGAATTGGATGACTTACAAGTGGTGCAGGGGGAAGACCTTTGTACGCTTCTAACCTGTACTCCTTATGGGGTGAATTCGCATCGATTGCTGGTACGAGGAGTTCGTGCAGAATTGCCAGATACAGAGGAAGAACAACAAGAAGTGGTACAAGTTCATGATTCACCGTCAAGATGGATGATGGAATATAAAAGTGCATTGCTGATTGGCTTTGGTTTCTTTTGTCTTGGCTTGGCAGGGATTCTTGGATACCCGTATTATCGAAACAAGAAACAAAATAGGAGGGATCGAACGTGAAATGAACGATATCAAAACGAATTTTCGCTTTGGCTTTGGCTGTTTCCATGGTCAGTACCGGGCTTTCGATGTCAACGGTCTTTGCCGCAAGAGGGAAAGAAGAGCCTGATAAAAAGGTATATGACGGTTCGATGGTTCCAGTCAAAATTGATACAGAAGCGGAAGAATTTCGATTGAAATTGACAGCAAAAGACTATGATTGGACTGGAATCTACGAACAAAAAAAAGTGGAAGAAGAGGGTCAAGAGCCACAAATCATTTCTACATGGAATGATAAAAAAATGAAAACAGATGAGTTAAAAGTACCAGACAATATTCCATTAGAAGCAGAATTGATCGCATCGGATTTTGAAAGTCTGACACAGGTTCAAATTCAGTCAAAAGGGAAGGACGAACCCGTTTCTTTTGACGTTGATACCAAAGATCATGGCTTATTTGAGGGTTATCGAAATCTAACATTTACATGGAAAGCAAACGATGGTGATGTTCTTTCTTTTACAACAAAGAAACAAGACTTACCGGTTCAAATATTAGATTCCGTCTCCAACAAGGGCTACTATGAATCTGTATTGTGTGGGGACGATTGTTTGGAAAAGCACATTCGAAAAAATGGTCATCCAGATGCAGAAAACACTACACTGACGGGAGATTCTATTTTACGAGAGGGCTTAGAAATGGCTTATGGACAAGACGAATCTGCTGTTGAGGATCGAAGTGCTGTACCGTTTACCATGTCAAAAGTACCGTCTGTCGGAGTCACTTATACTGGAACGACTGCCGACATTACATTTTCGATGAAAGACCCATGGCCGGGCCATCCAGACTATATGGGTGTGGGTACGTTCTCTGGTAGGTTTACGTCTGGTGATTTGGCTGGAGAATCTTATGCTGGTTTCGAGTGCCATGATCATGGTCTGGCAAATCCGGGTATTCACGGATGGCCGGGTGCACCAACAACCGGTTTCTATTCCGCAAAGTGTACCTCTGTGGATCTGGCAGCAGGAAAGGCAACCTTTAATGTCACGATTGATACCGGCAATGCGACGTATCAGAGGTTTGGTGGCGTGGCAAAAATTGGTGTAAAACCACCAAAAGGCGGTTTAAGTGTTCAAAAAGTATCTGGCAATACTGGTATTACAAATAATAATTCGAACTACTCGTTACAGGGTGCGACTTATAAGATTTATAACAGTGTCGGAACTCATGTGAAAACAATTACTACAGATGCAAGTGGTGTGGCATCAACCGAAAATTCCGATTTAGATGCAGGAACCTATACGGTACGAGAAGCAACTGCGTCGGCTGGTTATGATTTGGATACAAATACCTATACAGTCAATGTAGCTGGTGGTTCGACGGCAGCCGTTAATCGAGTTACGTCAACAGAACCACCGAAGACAGGAACCATTAACTTGATTAAGTCTTCTTCAAATCCAGATATCACGAATGGAAGTAAGTGTTATTCCTTAAAAGGTGCTGTCTATGGTGTATATACGAATGCCGCATGTACACAGAAATTTGGAGAAATTACGACCACAACTGATGATGGACGTGGCTCAATCGAAAACTTACCTTTTGGAACATATTGGATTAAAGAAATCAAAGCTCCAAAGGGATATGCACTGGATAAAACCGTGTATCCGAATGCTCAGGGTGTTTCTATTAAACCTTCGTCTAATAACAAGGTGACTACGATTGAAATTCGCACCAAAGATAAACCTCTTAATGACCCTGCTGGTATTGAAATTTCTAAGATTTGGGATGGGGATAAAACGGATACAATTCCATCACTGGAAGGTACTCAATTCACCATCTGTTACTATGATGACTTCTTCACCAAAGACAATTTGCCAGACTATGATTCTTATCAGTCTACGGCTAAACGTAAATGGGTGATTGAAGCAAAATATAATCAAAAGACTGGTAAATATATTGCGGCATTGACAGACACCTATTTGGTGAAAGATCTTAGTGATGAGTTGTTTAAAGATGGTGGTATTCCAATTATCCCATTAGGTACGATATCTATTCAAGAAACAAAAGCAGCTCCGGGATATACGTTAGAGGGTGAATTCACTGATGAACATGGAAACAAATTCTCTCCAACAGAGAAATATGTTTCTCAAATTAAATCAGAAAATGATATGGTTACAATCCAAGGTGGTAACAAGTATTCTTCTGAAGATACTCCTGTTTATGGAAGCATCAAGCTGAAAAAACTGGATTCCGATGGAAAAACACCATTACCACAGGTACAATTTGAAATTCGCAATAAAGCTGGTGACTATGTTACAACAAAAACCACGGATTCAAAAGGAGAAGTTCTCTTTTCAGATTTATATCCTGATGTATATACCATTACCGAGGTAAAAACCCCAGATGGACATACCTTACTGAAAGAACCAATTGTTGTGAAAGTTCCAACATATGTGACCGAAGCAGATATTCAGAAATATGGAATCGATAAGAGCAAATGTACTTACGATCCGAAAACACAGAAATATCTGATCCATGACTTCACCTATGAAGTGACGAATCATTCGACCTTTTCAATTCCATCTACGGGTGGATTTACTACATGGATGACATTCGTACCTTTGATTGCCGGACTTGGCATCTTATTGTCATTAGGAATCTTTGGTTTCCGTTATCAGAAACGTAGAGGATAAAACCAGCAAAAAAAGACCGTCACCGAATACTTGTTCGTTGACGGTCTTTCTATGTGTAGACGATTGTTTCCTTTATCTTATGATACGTATGATTCATCCATAAGTTCTGTCAATAAATCAGATATGCCTACGACATGTAAATTACTGATTCCTGCTATTTCTGCATCGATAAGTGTTTGGAACGTGTCTTCAATCAATAAGCATTCTTTCAGCTTGATGTTGTCTCGTTCTGCGAGATATCGGATCATATCCTTTTTCATATCTGCAGAAGCAACCATTAAGATATTGGCGTCTTTGATTTCTGGATAATGTTCTTTAATAAATCTTTTTTTACTATTGTAAGAAAAGGAATTGTCATCGGCAGTTAAACAGAATATCTTTTTACATAACTTTTTATTTGTATGTAAAATATGTATAAATTTCTGCATTGTTTTTGGTGCGATGCAATCTTTATAGGGATGTTCACTCATCACATCAAACTTAAGCCAGTCGTCATCTGTAAAACCACTTACATATTCTTCTTTATCAAAGTTTTTATATCTTGGAACTGAAAGGACTCCGTCAATATCGAAAAATACATATTTCATATTTGCTATTTTTTCTAGCATCTTATCTTGTATCCTTTCTGTATTTGGTTTAACTGTTCATTTTTCCATAAACCTTAATCTTTAGAAAAAATCAGAAGATATGCAATACATATCTTCTGACGCTATTATTATTTTCTTGCTCCACAGTTTGTACATTCATCATAAGCAGGACTATCCTGTACCCATACATCTTTATAGGTTGCTTCATGATGAATTGTTCCAGTCTGTACATCTTCTGTATGATAATTCTGACAAGCATCTCCAAAGTACATCATGATATGCTCTACAGCTTCATCAGCAGTCTTAAACTGTGCTCCACATCCACCACAAACTGCTCTTGTTTCATAAATTGGTTCGTCCCAAGCTGGCTGGTCTATGACTTTATCATAATGACCAGTTGCATCATGGTGCTGCCAATGATGATCAACTGCAGGAATGGATTCTGTATAGGAATCACCACAAGAGCATGTATATGTTCTTGTTCCTGTGCTACTGCACGTTGGCTGTTTTGTTACTGATGCAGAATAACTATGCTTATGCTGTGGTTTCTCTGTCTGTCCACCATTATCTGGCTTAGACGGCTTATTATTGGAACCGCCACCATTGTTCGGTTTATTATTGGAACTTCCACCATTGTTTGGCTTGTTGTTGGAGCTTCCACCATTTGATGGTTTATCATTCTTGTTAGAATCGTTCTTATTTGAATTGTTCTTGTTTGAATCATTCTTATTTGAATCATTCTTATTCGAATCGTTTTTGTTTGAATCGTTCTTATCAGACGTGTTCTTGTCAGACTCATTCTTGTTCTTGTCTGAGGTATCGTCTTTGTTGCTTTCTGGTTTTGCTGTTGGGTCATCACCCGGTTTCACATTTTCTGTAATTACATCATCAAACTGATCAGTCTCTTCCTTGTCTACGATTTCCACGTCAACTGGAATATCCTGCTTGTTTGTATTAGATGTTACATTCTCTGTATTTTTGTCTGATTTCAAGACAACCTCATATACAACATCATAATGTCCGGGTTTCCCAAACTGCACATTGGAATTCTTTACAGTTGCAGATTCAACTGTATCTTTTGCATTGTCTGCTACATTTTTTGCGAAAACATCAAAATCATATTTCTTAACGGTTTCAGAAATCTTCTGATTTTCTGTTAATGGCTTTACCACTTTTAGGGATTCTGGAACAACATTGATATTGACAGTTGCCTGTTTCTGTGTTTCAGCACCCTCTTTGTCTTTCCATGTGACTTCGATTTTGAGTGGCTGCTCCACTTTGGTTACGGTTTTGAATGTCAACGATACCTGCGGAACACCCTGAGTATTTAAAAATGCAGTCTTCTGTTCTGTTTTTGCTGCTGTAAATTTCTGATTTGTTTTGTGATCATTGATGGCTTTATCCGTAATCGTGATTGACTCTGTCTGATATGTCAATACCATCTTCTCAAATGAATTTTCTTTTGCTGTCTGCAGTTCGGTGATCAGCCTCTGAAAGCTCAAATGTAGGCATATTGGCAGTGCTGCCGCCTGCCACGAACAGGGCCCTGGCGCCTTCCTGCGCCTTTGCAGCCTCCTCCTCGCCGTGTACCAGCTTGGTCAGCTCGAATGCAAGGATTTCCTTGGCCTGGTTAAGCTGGCTGCCTTCCCACCGGTCCATCTCGTCTATCTGTTCAATCGGAAGGAATGTCAGCATACGCATGCACTTAAGCACGTCCGCATCCGCCACGTTCCTCCAGTACTGGTAAAACTCAAACGGAGTGGTCTTGTTGGGATCCAGCCATACCGCGCCTGACTGTGTCTTGCCCATCTTCTTGCCTTCGGAGTTCAGCAGCAGGGTAATGGTCATGGCATGTGCGTCCTTGCCCAGCTTGCGGCGGATTAACTCCGTACCGCCCAGCATATTGCTCCACTGGTCATCCCCGCCAAACTGCATGTTGCAGCCATAGCGCAGAAACAGCTCATAGAAATCGTAACTCTGCATGATCATGTAGTTGAATTCCAAAAAAGCTTAAGCCCTTCTCCATCCTCTGCTTATAACATTCCGCCCTCAGCATATTGTTAACAGAGAAATGAGGTCCTACTTCCCTGAGGAAATCAATGTAATTCAACCCCATCAGCC
>ENA-OQHL01000154-OQHL01000154.1-human-gut-metagenome-genome-assembly--contig:-NODE-154-length-56397-cov-20.122978_pt1 | contig 56397 bp, 62 predicted proteins | sample MGYA00242565_ERZ504723 | MGnify/ENA primary metagenome ERZ504723 (study PRJEB26092, sample SAMD00036211) | human gut metagenome | host: Homo sapiens | study: EMG produced TPA metagenomics assembly of... | reverse complement strand
AAACAGGAGATGAATTTAAAGACCTTTGCAGTGAGTCAGAAGCTGCACCGGGATCAAAAACTGCTGGACTATGTGGTTCATGAGCAGGCCGTACCGCTGAATGTGATTCAGGATGCCTTTGGACCCTTGCTGGAGACACAAACCGATGTCAAAGCCGAGCGGCTGATTACCAATTATAAGACATTGCTGGCAGATGAAATTCCGATTCGGGTTCACAAAAATGCAGAGAATGGCTTTGAGATTTCGGGAAATGTGCCGGATACCATGTTAGAAGCAATCACCTTAGTCCATGGTGTTTCTGCTGAGGATGCGGTACGAGACTTGATCAATACCCATATGGAACAATTGTATGGGACAACCTGTGAAATTCTACATAGTGAATTGAAACAAGAGGCCGAACGCACCTTATTGGAAGCTTCAAACATTCCGGAGATTTTACCGGGTCCGACCGAGGTGCCTTTCGATGAGTCGCTTTCCGCAAATCAGGAAACGGATGTCGATCTCGTTGCCGAGACCATGGAAGCTACGGAAATGAATGAGGAACAAGTGTCTGAGGCAGCTCTTGCAGAAGCGGTTGCAGAAGAACCCGTAGAAGAAGTTGCCGAGGAATCTGTAGAGGAATCCGTAGAAGACGTTGCCGAGGAACCGGTAGAGGAATCTGTAGAGGAAGTCGCAGATGAGACAATGAATCTGGCAGAAGAAAACGACACGGTGGACGCGGAAGGTTCCGAATCACAAACCGCAGATCACGACGGATATGATACGGATTTGTTTGATGCAGGTGCAGATGGTTCTGAGGAAGCCGCAGAAGAGGTTTCAGAAGCAGCAGTCGTAGAAGAAAGCGAAGATCAGAGATTTGCACAGGCAATCAAACGGATTTATGAGAAGTTGGTTGCAGACATTCGTGCATTTGGACTGGATAAGCAGTTGAATCTGCAGATGTAAGAAAAGGAGGGAATGGACCGATGAAACGAATTGTATCGGAGCAGACATCCTTGCACGACTTAGGAATGTCTGTGGAGACAATTTTAGCTGGGGACAATCATGTAGAAGTGGAACCGGAAGCAAAAGTAAACCGAAAAGAGCAGTATCTTCGATATGATTTTGCAACCAAAGTCATGGATGCCTATGGGGATGACTTGTTGGCGGCTTATCGTGTAATTGAAGAACTGGAAGCAGAAAATGAAGCCTTACAGGAAGAAGTAAAACAGGCAACGGATGCGGCAAACAAAGCATCCAAACAGGTACGCAGTGTATTGGCCAAGGAAAAGGAAGTGCAGGCAGCGGAAACGCTGTTGGCAAAATTTGAAAATCAGATGTCTACCTTTGCCAAGGATAAGCAGATGGATAAGGAAACCATCGAGGCGTTGCGTACACAGGTATCCGAACTGATGGAATTAAAAGAAACGGTACCGCAGTTGGAAGAAGCGGTCAATACCGTGCTTGCCAATCTGAAAATGTATATGGATGAAGAAGGCATTGAAACCAGCATGTTCGAGGATGAGGATGCTTATTTTGAGGATGATTATCTGGATGATGATTATCTGGATGATGCGGAATAAGAAGCGTAGAAAGCAGACGGGTGTAACCTTTTCGGTTTCTACCCGTTTGTTTTCCGTTTGAGATCAGGAAAAGGAGTGAAGCAGCATGAAATTGACGGTACCGGACGTGGCACCGACTACGACAAAAAAAGCAGAGAAAAAACAGAAGCCGGCGAAAGCCAAGACATCAAAACAAAAACCGCAAAAAGCAGGAAAAACAAAGACGAAACAAGAGCCGGTTGCAAAACCAAAGGACACCGAACCTCGGAAACGCTTGGTGACCGCTCGTGTGAATAAGAAACCAAATTTGGTGGATTTGCATTTGATGAAGCCTCATAACTTTTTGTCTCGAACCGAAGCTGCATTGACTCGGATCTATCCGCTGACTGCAGTTGGGAATCATCGCTATGAGGTGTCCGAACAGGAAGCAGCCGTATCGGTGATTTTGAAACTGGTGTTAAAAACGGATCAGACCAACCCGATGATGATGGATTGGAGCATTCCGCTGTGGAACATTACGCAAAAGAATCTGCTGCCACCGGGTGTACTTGTGACCTTTACCCGACATTTTGAACGGATGGACAATAAATTGGCAGAAAAAGCGATCAAACGCCGTACAAATTTGGCAGTGATTTCTTCTGGAAATGCAAAAAACCAGAAACGACAGAATGTGTTCGTACGTCACGATGCCGGTTTGCTGCAGGCAATTGAATCCGGCGATTCGGTGGTATCCTTTGGAGCAGAAGCAATTCTGACCGCTCCGGATGAAAAAACACTGGAACAGGCATTGGAGATTGTAAAAAATTATTTGAAAGCCAATGATGAAACCCGCGGTCTTTCTTGGGAGTTGGATATCAATCGCCAGCTTCAGCCGTTTCTGCTGTATGGACCGAATGTGGCAGCCAAAAATAAGGATGTATTTGTCAATATGACCAGTTCCGATGCAGCGATCACCAGTTTGTTTGTAGATGCTGGCGGCGACCGGGTGTTGGGCAGTGAATATATCGGCATTTCGGTTGGAAAGCTGATTCAGTCCCATGCAGCCTATCTGTTGACCAACAGTCGTACGGTATTGCTTGGAAATGATACGGTCAATCAAACCTATACCTTATTGGGCGAGAATATGCCCAAACAGTTTCATGACCTGCCAAGTCAGATTTATTGGTCCCAGGCAATTTCCCGGGCGTACTTGTTGGAAGGACATACAGTGACTCATTTTGTGTTAGATCATGTGGAAAGCAATCAGGCGTTGATGACTATGGAGCTGTCCGATGCAAATAAATTGGCACTGGATGTGTCAAAGGGACTGCTGAACATTTTGGAAGTCGTGGATACCCGAGATTTTACGGAATATCCGGATCGAATCGTGGGCCGGTTTACGACGCATTTGAACAATATCATCATTTTGCTGGGACAATACCGGGACATTGACCGGGTGACCACCAATGATAATTTTGCCAGTATCACCCGTTCCATTTTGACAGACTTCTTTGTTTCGAATAAGTATTATGCCTATAATCCGTTGGATCATTTGGAGGATATCCGTCTGGTGGGACGACATGATCAGTATAAGGTGCTTGCGGACTTGGGCGGCTGGATTGCACAGAGACGAAAATCCAATACGGATGCCTATCTGGAAGACGCACTGGCCGAACTCAATACCATCATCAATGAGAATATCCTGCCAACGATTCCGGCGTTAAATCAGAAAACCGATCCCATGATCGATGAACTGATTCGAAAGAAATATCGGGTACTGGATTTGACCGGTATGAATGTAGGTGCGATTTCCACCAGTGGGGATTCGACGACTAATGTGATGCTCATCAGTTATTTGAACCTGATCTTGCCAACCCTTCAGAATGATGATGTGGTCTTCTTTCATGGATTTTCCCATGTGGAAAAAATTGCAGAAATCATACAGGAAATGATTGCAAACTGTGGAACCCGTGTCCATGTGGTATTTACGGAGAGTAATCAGAACCGGATCCAGAAATTACTGCCCCTCTTGCAAGACCATGTGGATTTGTATGTTGCCGACCTGTATAAGAATCGTGTGGATAAAGTGGCAGAAGACTTGTCCATCGATAAAAGCTATGCAGAACATTTGAAAGACCGTCCCGGTGCTTTTTATATGAAAACGACGATTTCTTCCGATTACGTGTTATTGGATCATATTTTGTAGAAAGGAGTGACGTAAGACAATGAAGAAAAGACAACTGGTAAAACGGACGTTGCTCCTGCTGCTGTTTGTGGTAACGTGTGCCGTTCCAATTCTTTCGGGAACCGGTGGAGTGGCCTTTCAGCCAAAACAGGTTACGGCAGATGCAGCCGGCACCTATGAGAAAACGGCATTGGATTTTGCAGCCGCAACAGCATTTGAAGATGCTCGTTCCATGGCAAAAATGGACGAATCAGACGATCCGTTATACACGACATTTTATGACAATCTTAAAGCTTTGACCGATGGAAACCATTGGGGCAATGTGGGACTGTTTATCGGACCACGAGGTGTGAGTAAGAATGTGGATAATATTTCTACCTTGTTCTCTTCGGTTACGGTGGATGAAAAGCAGATGCAGACCTATGATAGCGAAACAGGGGATGCCTTTTCCAAATATAAAGCATTTGGAACGGCCATGCAGAAATTAAATGCACAGTCCATGAAGAAAAAGGGTGCTTCGTCTTCCTTGGAAGAGGGCTTAAATGAAGTATCCGCAGCCGCAGCCAAGCTGACCAATCTGGGAACCAATTTGATCAAAGATTATAACCCGGCACCTTTGGTGTTGGCAATGGTGGACAATTCCGAATTGTCACAGAATCCAGATAACAAATTGGTTGCCGTGGTCAATGGAAATGAAAATCTGCGGGAAATGTTTTCCTTCTTAGGTTCGAATACGGGATTTGGAATTCCATGGTCTTACTTTTTGACCTGTCTGGCAGCTTTTCTGCTGCTCGTGACCAGTGTGCTGATGACATTATTCAATGGACGGGCAGCCGGCGAAAATATTCGAAAGATGATCGTAAAAATTGTCATTGGATGTGTGGCAGTACCTTTGATTGCGAAAGGGTTAAATTGGGGAATTGATTTCTTAGGTGATGCAGCCGATATACAGGCCAATGCACCAAACGATCAGTATGTGTCTCAGAATCTGAATTTATCCGATTGGTATGCAACCGGTTTTTCAATACCAAGTGGTGTGAGTATTCCTATCAATGAAAAAGGACGGTTCCAATTATCACCGGAGAATGTGAAAGCGATCAATGAACATACCTATCAAATTGTGACCGGAAAAACTCCGACTCCAACTGCGATGAAGAATCGAATGGAAGAAGCCCATGTACAACTGAATCAGGCATTGAATTCGGTATCTTTCTCAGAACCAATTCGAAAGTCCGATAATGAACCATGGAAAACCGCAACCTTCTATCGAGTCTTGGATCAATTTGGAAAGAATGAAACATGGAGTGATGTGGAGAAAGGAGACCCATCGACGGTTGGATATCTGTTTGCGAACGGACTGATCATGGCGAAAGATGGAGACGGTTGGAATGTTGAGGGAACTGGTGAGACGTATGGAATTTCGCCAATCGCAGCTACCAATTTGATGCGGACAACATTTAGTAGTTCGTCCATGGTTGGAAACCTGAATGGATATATGGGCGGTGTTGCCTTTGATGTGGATACCGGCGCAGCAATGGGCGATGCTCATATGAATGCCATCATTCGGTTCTTGGCAACCTTTTCCTTGGTTATGGCGGCGATGAAAGGTTTGTTTTCCATTTTTGCTGCCGGTTTTGGTGGAATTTTAGGTGGAAGTGCCAAAGGAGCCTTGGGAAGCAGTCCGGGTCTGGGTCAGGCAGTGGGCGGTGTGATTGCACTGGTTGGAGGCGTATTTGGAATCGGAGTGATCATGACCATGTCCTTCACCTTGCTGGATCAAGTCTATGGAATTGTGTGTGACCTGTTTTCAACGGTACAAGGTGGTACGAATTTACTAGAACCCCTTGCCGAAGCCGTTCCGGATATTCAGATTATCGGACCGTTGCTTGCAAGAGCCTTAAAAAATGTGGGTTCCTTCCTGATTACGCTGTTCTGTGCAATTACCCTTCCGAAATTTGGAGGGATTCCGGTTACCTTGTTCTGTCAGTATCTGTCAGAACTGCCACATGTGATGGCGGAACGGGCACAACAGATTGAAAATAAATTTACCGGTGATTTCCGTGCCGGCGGCGGACGCATGGGCGGAGGTGCCATGGGCAGTGCCGGAAGTTTGTTCAATCAGGCAGCAAATTCGGGAAAAGATCAGATGAAAGCACTTGGAAAAGGAGCCAGTATGGTTGGCGGTGCCTTGTTGGGATTTGGGGCAGCAAAAGCCGGTTCTGCACTGAACAATGCCTTGGATAAAAAAGAAGGCAAAGATGGAGAAACTTCTATGGCAGAGGCAACCGATGATGAAACCTTGGCAAATGAAGAAGAAGCAATGGCAAGTGCAGAAGGGGACGATCTGAATGCAGGTATGGAACAGTCTGAGGACATGGATGCCATGGCTGATGCAGCCGATGAGTCTGCAGAAGCGGGTGCTGATTCGGATGCGATGATGGGTACGGTTGCACCAGATCCAATGTCAGATGGTAAGGAAGGTGACAGTACACTTGCAGAAACCTATACCGAAGGTTCCGATGTCGATACGGATACCTTGTCCGAAGAGGATCAGATGACAGATTTGGAAGAAGAAGACCATAATGATTCTGATGTACAGACAAGTGAACAGGATACGTCTGAACAAAGTATGGCAACGGATCAGTGGGAACAGTCCGAACAATTGGGAGCGGATATTCAGAATGAGCAGTCTTCGATGTCAGAACAGTCCGATCAATCCGAACATTTGGGAGCCGATGTACAGAGCGAACAGTCTTCCATGTCAGAACAGTCTGACCAATCGGAACATTTGGGAGCCGATGTACAGAGCGAACAGTCTTCCATGTCAGAGCAGAATCAGTCGCAAACACAGATGGGTGCTGAGAACCAGTCCATGAACGAGTCTGCGACCAATGAATCAATACAGTCCTTACAACGAGGCGGAGAAGTACAGCAAAATCATACCCAGATGGGTGCTGAGACACGGTCGATGAATCAGTCCACTGCCAAGGAATCGACACAATCCTTGCAACAAGGCGGTGAGGTACAGCAAAATCATACCCAGATGGGAGCTGAGACACGGTCGATGCAGCAGTCTAATGCAAAAGAATCGACACAATCCTTACAACAAGGTGGCGAGGTACGGCAAAGTACGGATCAGAAACAGGATTCCGTTGCCTTTGGTGCGGATACCCATTCAATGGAACAGGCATCTGCCGATTTCCGTCAAACCGAACAGGGCTTTGCCAGTGTCCAGCAGGATACCCAGTTCCAGTCCGAGCGAATGGATACCTCAAACACGATGTCACAGAATTCCAATGGACCACAGGGCGTTTCCGAATCATCGAAAACCGAAACACCGGCAGGCGGCGTGATTATGGGTGGTGTGACCATGGGTGGTACAACCTTTGGTGGAACCACAACCTTTGAACGAGGAGCCGATGGAACACCAAGTCGAGAACCAGCTACTGGTCGAGATGCCCGTATGGGTGAGACGCATGGCATGGGAGTGGATCGACGAAATGATACGAGAAATGCGATGGGTGTTGGAGCGCCAACAAATTCCCGATCAATGGGTGCTCAGACACCAGCAGGTTCCAGATCCATGGATGGTGCCAGACCATCGGCTTCGCCAGAGAGAACTCCGGTTTCAGGCAGAAGCAATCCGACGTCAAATCTGTCGAAAGCACAACAGCAAAAACAGCAATCATGGCGACGGACGGTTCGAAGTGTGGCAAACGGCTTGGAAGCAGCCGGTGCTGGAAAGAGTAACCGACAGCGGGTATCCGAAATCACAGCAGGTATGATGCATATGGCTGGTGGTTATACGGGAATGCAGAATGTGACCGGTCATCGAGTGGATGCAGTCCGAAAAGAAGGACAGCGACAGCGAGACATCAAAGACAATCTGGGTCCGCAGTACACAAGAAGACAGGAACAAAGACAGGCAACTCGTCAAAAACAGCAACAGGCAACGCGTCAAACACCAAATACGGCAACTCGTCGTCCGATGTATAATCAGGCGATGTTGGATCAGTATGAACAGCGTCAGTATGAAGACCAGCGTCGAGAAGAACATCAACGGCGTATGGATCAGATGCGACGGGACGATGCGCGGAGACCGAAAAAAGAGTAAGGGGTATGGCCCATCTTGTCCGAATGGACAGGGTGGGCCACCCTCTTTACAAGAGGGACGACCTGTGCGATAATACAAGTAAGCATGAGAGTTCCGGAAATGGGAAAGTCCTGTATGAGGGATGAACAATATACGGCATCTGCTAAAAAACGAAAGAAAGGAAAGGACGTAATCATGAAACATTTTGTACAGACAAAACAGGCAAAGCGAATGGGGAGTGGATTTCTGTTTGCATTGACAATGTTGAGTATGAATCTGATGGAAACGAATCCTATGATGGCTGCATCTTGGGATGGCTTCAAACAATCTATGATGGAATTTTTCGAACATGGACTCGGTGGTTCCGGTATGGAAGGTATCGGTATTGCCATTGCCGTGATTGGTGTTGTTGCGGCTGCAATTTCCTTCATCGTTCATAAATTCAATCCACAGTCACGAATGCCGGGATGGATTACCTGTCTGGTGATTGGTCTGGTAGGAGCACTGGCAATGGGCGGTGTTGCAAAACCGATTGAAATTCTGGAACAGGGTCGTGATTTGATCTACGAATGGTTCGGACTATAGGGGGTGTTGGAGAATGAAATTTCAGGTAACGACCGCATCTCCCAAAGTGGCAGCAGTACCGGTGACAAGCAAACAGGAGAAAATGGAATCCTTACTGTTTGAACTGGTTGCTCTGTATGTGGAAGATAATCCGGAAGGATTGGAAAAACTGCAGACCATGTTACGGGACGCAGAAGAACCGGTGCAACAGGCATCGTAAATCACAAAAATCGTCTTATAAGTCGAAGGACTTTTGCGGCGATTTTTTTTTCAATTGGAGGGACGATATAAGATGAACTTACGAAAGGGATTTCGATTGCTTACAAAAGGCATCTTTCTTATCAGTCAGGCTTATTGGGTGTTTTGGCTTGGTATGCTGATAAAACATTTTTTCTTTGGACTTCGAAGTGACTGGCTGATTCCGGTCTTAAGTGACCCTGAAATCCTATATGGGTTTGAAACGATTCCAAATACATTGCTTTGGATGGGGATGGTGACTGTTTGTACACCCTGCGTGGGAATCGTCATTTATCAGGCTGTGTATGTATTGGTGTCTGTTGGAACACGTATTTGGAAACGAGTGAGAAAGGAGAGGAGAAATCCATGATATATGTATTGGACCATTATTATGCAATAAACCATACCGATTTTTGTTTGATTGTGTCTTCGGAAAAATCGGTACAGGACGTGGTGGAAATCTGCAGTGCGATTTCCTTTTTATTGGAGACAGAGGTGGATATGGACGCTGCTCTTGACCAGACCTGTCTGTTAGAAATTTTGAAAGACTTTTATGGGATGACCGATGTAAAATCCGACTTTTCAGAGGATAGGATTCAGGCAATGCAATTACCCATCCATACTGCATTTGAACGGTATACGAATGAAATCTATCTGCTGGATTTGTATGAAGCCCGGGAATCTCAGTGCGGGCCGGTGAATTGCCCAAGGATTATGGAAAAGTGGCTGCCAACGGGTGACGCACGTGAGGACTTACTGTTTCGTTTGAGAAAAAATGGTGCAGAATGAAAAAAAAAGAGCGTCTTTGACAGGGAGTCAAAGACGCTTTTCATATTATCTGTGGATTTCCACATCACACCCAGTGGACAGAGAGTTCCAATCTATGGTACGATAAACACAGTGAATTGAAAGTAGAAAGGAAGAATTTTTCATGGTCTTACGAACTAGAAAACAAGCATCCGAAAGTCGGATCAAACGGACCAGTAAACATATTCAAACATATGCACAAGTGAAAACACAATATCCAACACTGGCAAAAGCAGCAGCGGTCATGCCCGCACCTCCTGCTGATATCATTGGCCGTGATATTGGGGAACTTCGCAGAGGACTTCGAAATCCCGAGAAAGCCAATGTGGTGCTTCTGGCAGAACCCGGAACCGGAAAAACGGCGTATGTGCAAGGGTTTGCCTACGATAAAGATAGTGTGGATTATTATCTGGTGCTGGATGTGAATCCGGAGCATTTGATTGAAAAAGAATCCGACCGGGATAATGCACTCTTAACCGGGTTTCATACGTTGTTGGAAGAGGCAAGCCGGTATTCGAAAGAACAAAATGTGATTGTGGTCTTGTTTATCGATGAATTCCATAAAATGGCGGACATCTCCCCGAGTTTGATGGAATCCTTGAAACCGAAATTAGAGAAATCTGCTTTGAATGGCTTTCGTTTGGTGGCGGCAACAACCTTTCAGGAGTATAACGATAATATTGCAGGGAATCGAGCCTTGGATCAGCGTTTTCTGCAGATCAAATTATCGGAACTCCCAAAACATGCGGTTCTCTCCATTTTAGAAAACCGTGCCAAACAACATGGCGTCTTGGACTTATTGGAAGACGGGATTTTGGAAGAAATCTACATAGAAAGCAAACGAATCTTGTTATCCAATGCACAGCCTCGTGCCAGCATCGATCTGTTAAATTCCATGATTGGCGATACCATCAAAAAGGAATATATGGAACACGGGGTCTTAAAAAAAGAATTCTATACTTCAGAGGATTTGGGATTACCTTCGGAAAAGGTGTTGTGTCGCTCCTTACTGAAACGAATCATTCAGCGGACACATGGGATTGATATTGATAATGATGTCAATGTGACCGAGGTTATCCGGGCTTTGAAGACGCGGCTTTACAATCAGGAGAATGCCATTCAAATTGTGGTTCATCTTTTAGAGATGGCTGCACAAGGGTTTGGAGAATTGGATCGTCCAAAAATGTCCTTTATCAGCACAGGATCCACTGGGGTTGGAAAGTGTTGTAGAGATGATGAACTGATTCCGGCACCTGTAGAAGCCGGTTATATCCGTAATGGGGACCTGAAAGTGGGCGATTTTGTGTACAACCGATATGGAAAACCAGTTCGGATTTCGGGTGTATATCCGCAAGGACTTCGTACTGTTTATCGGGTGACCTTAACAGATGGTCGACAGATTGATTGTTCCAGAGACCATTTATGGACGTATCGAAGTCGTCAAGGAAATGGAGCAAAACGATGGAAGACGGTGACCACCGAAGAATTGATGCAGAAGTCATTGGCAAAACCACAAGCAAAGGGACGAATTGCTTACGATTATGTGTTACCGCAGAATGAAGCGGTAGAACGGGAACCGAGAGACTATCAAGTAGATCCTTATGTCATGGGTGCGGCGATTGGAAATGGAACGTTCCGAGGCTGCGGTTTTGAATTTAGTTCTAATGATAAGGAAATGGTTCAGGAATTAGAACGACTTCTCGGTCTTTTTGCAAAGAAACGAGCTTCTACGTATTCTTGGCAGTTTATTAAAGGGGCATGGGGAACGCATGATGCATTACTGCAAGTCAAAGACCTGCTCAAAGAAGTGCCAGAACTGATTGGAACAAAATCCGGAGACAAATTCATTCCGGACTATTATAAGTTTGGTTCCATCGAACAGCGATGGGCATTGATTCAAGGATTGTTTGATACAGATGGAACGATTAGGAATGATTCCCGTGCCAATGTGTCTTTCAGCACCACCTCGAAACGACTGGCAGATGATGTGCAGGAAGTGTTATGGTCCTTGGGGATCATGTCTTCCATCCATTCCTACAGCAATAAACGAGATTGGAATGAATCGGAAACGTTTGAATATGACTTGCATGTGAAAGTGGAAAACAAAGACAAACCGAAATTTTTCCGTCTGCCTCGGAAAAAGAAACGGGCAGAAGAGTCAATAACGATAACGAAACAGCGGACCAAAACGTTTGATACGGTGGCTATCAAGTCTATCGAAAAACGGAACAGGAAAGAACCAATGACTTGTATCATGGTGGAAGATGAGGAACATTTGTATCTGGCTGGAAAAGGTCATATTGTGACTCATAACACAGAGCTGGCCAAAATCATCTCGGAAACCATGCGACTGCCGTTGAAACGATTTGATATGTCAAGGTATTCCTCGCCAGAAGATGCAGGAGCCTTTGCCGATGATCTGTTTCACGCGGTCTGGGCAACGCCGAATGCCTATATCCTCATTGATGAGGTGGAAAAATCCAGCAAACCGGCGATGAATATCTTACTGCAGGTGTTGGATGATGCCAGACTGACGGATTCGGTGAATTCGGATCGGGTGGCCAGTTTCAGTGGGGCGATCATCAACTTGACTACAAACTTGGCCAGTGAAATTTATCAGAGTATGGGACGTCATCAAAGTGCGGATACCGAAGCCGATGTGGAGCTGGTCTATAAAGCCTTAAAAGATTCCCCGGTGTTCGAGTCTGCGGTACTTGGTCGATTGGATGCGGTCGTGCCGTTTCATCCACTTCCAGTGGAAGCAATGGAAAAGATTGCACAACGAACCTTAGCCAATGTGATCGATGTGGCACAAACGGACAAGCGGCGGATTATTGTTTCGGATGAAATCATTCCCTATATTGTCAAAGACCGAACCAGTAATGACACAGAACGAGGCGGTGCCCGTGATGCGAAACGTAATGTGAAAAACATTGTGGTGCAGGAACTGGCTCATTATCTGACCTATGCAAAAGAGGAAGTTCCGGTGATGATTTATCTGAAAGGAAAGCCCCGTTTTAAGTATGCGGATATTGCAGATCCCATGAATGCTCAGGTGGCAATCAAGGAATGTTATCCGATTGTAGCGATGGACCTATTGTTACAAAAGCTGTCCAAACAGTTGGGGAAACCATTACAGAATAAAGGGTTGTATCTGCCAAAGGATGGGGATATGAAACGGTATGCACAACGAATTGCAACCTTGTCTCGAGAGGGTTATTATAAATTCAAAAGCCGAATCGATGGTGAAATGGTCATCATTGATGGCGTATAGGTAACAATAACAGGTATTTTACAAAGGCGGTGAGAAGGAAATGTCCCACTTGGATGAATATATCAAAGATGCGGAACAAAATAATCTGGGAAACGATCTGAAAAAGGAAGTCCAAAAAAAAGCGAAAAAACAGGTCAAAAAACCAATCAAAAAAGTAATGAATCGGCTGAAAAAGCGAATCATGGATGCTCTTGGCATTACGAAGTTAAAAAAGATGGCCAAACAAGGGGCAAAGAAGGTCTTAAAAGCTGGCATGCGAGCAGCCGGAGCGGCTCTGAAAAGTTTTGTAACCTTTCTGGTGAGCAATCCCGTCGGCTGGGTCGTGGGAATCGTGTTGATTGCCGGTGGTGTGGCCTTGGCAGCGAATCTTAGTGAAGAGGATGGAAAAGAGATTGCCGCTTTATTGGGTGATTCTCCACAAGAGGAGGGAACGGTCGGTGGATTGTCAAAAGAAGAGATTGCGGTGTTAATGAGTGATTGTCCGGAATTGGTGAAAAAGGAATCGGGTGCGGTGGATGAAGATGCGATGATGTTGAAAAATGCACAGTCCATTTTTTCGGTGTTTAAAAGCTATGGCTTATCCGATGAATGTATTTCCGGTATTTTAGGCAATATGTCAGTAGAAGGTGGAATTGATCCCACGGCGATGGAAGCGATTTACGATGAACCGCAGCAGATGGGTCCAAAGAAAACCGAAGCCAATGCGGATCTGGATGCCCATACACAAAATGTGGTGTTTCCTGCGTATGCAAGTGCTGGGGTTAGCATCAATAAAGATGCCTATCGTGCCGATGACGGCAAATATTACTGTGGCTTGGGTTTGGTACAATGGACAGGCCCGGGAGCCTATCAAATGATTTCCGTTGGAAAAAGTACCGGTGCACAGTGGTATCAAATGGAATATCAGTTGGCGTATATGTTGAGTGATGCACATTATCGTCCGGGCTTTTTTGCAGATTGGAAGAAGAATCCAAGCAGTTCCCCTTCAGATGCCGCATTGTTTTTCGCTGCTAAATATGAAGGAAATACGATTATGGCACAGGATGAACGGTGTGCGGCTGCACAGGACTGGTATGAAAAGATGGCCAGTTGGGAAGTGAATGATGCGTACTATCAATCCGTATTGGCATTGAGTAACAGTATGGGTGGCGTGGCTTCGGATGATGATATTGGCAATCGAGCAGACAATTGTGGCACCAATGATGCATATAATAATTCCAGCATGGCTTCGGCTGCTGTTTCCTATGCATATGCAACACAAGAACAGGGAAATGGAAATAATGGAACCAGTCTGTATCAGACCGTGCATGATAATATTTTTCCGGGAGATCCTCATTATATGTCCTGTGACCGAAGTGTTGCCTGTGCGGTTCGCTGGAGTGGATCCGATGATGAGTTCCCAGCCGGTCCAACCGGAACCCAGTTGAGTTATCTGATGTCGTCTCCGAAATGGAAGAATTTGGGCGATAGTGCCAGTGTTACGATGGATCAGTTACAGCCGGGAGATATTTTCTGTCTGGATGGTCATATTTTTATGTACACCGGAAAGGAATTGATTCAACAGATCCATGGTTCTGCGGCTGCTGAATCATCAGACTCTGTCAGTGGTTCCTTTGAGGAACGATCTCCGGGTTGTGGAAATGATGCGACGGATATCATTGTAAATCGAAATGGACAGGATTGGATCGGTCGAGGCACCTATCAGATTTTCCGCTGTGTCCAACCAGATCAATCCGATACGTATAAAAATGCAGGAAGTTCGTCTGCAGTAACTCCGTAAGAATCAGTGTGGAATCATCCAATACGGATGATTCCCAAATAGAAAGGAAAGAGTGCAATGAAAAATCAAAAACGATGGGCAGTTCTGCTGCTGAGTCTCTCCCTTGGATGTGGAGCTTTGTTTTTTGGGATGAATGGGAAACTGTCCCATTTACGAGAATTGGAGCAGCAAAACAAGGGAACGATTTCTGAATTAGAGTCTGCCATCAAAGAACAAAAACAATTGGCAAATAAGACATCCGATGTAACCTTATCCGACGAGGAACAAAAGACCGTCCTGTCTGCGGCAACGGAATTGGGAAAGAATGTGGCATCTTATCAGAATGCGTATGCATCACTGAATCCAACGAAAGATGCGGATGCCTTTCAGGCCAATGTAGAGGCCATGAGTGCGTGTCTGGGATCTGAGGATCAAAAGGCTCGTGTACCTTGGTATGCAACCGGAGGGATTGCAGGTACATGGGAATTTGTCTCTGATGCAGAGTTTCAAAAGGATCAGGCTCATGTACTGTGGCTGTGCCGTAGTCAGTCTGGGGAACTGTTAGCCTATGCGACTGCCGTGTATCAGGAAGCCGAGAACTGCTTTACAGATGTGTCGTATCAATTGTCGATGCTTGCCAATCGAAATATGGAATCTTCCGGAACAGGTGAAACGAAGAGCATTACCTTAGAAGGTCTTGGGGATACCATTGATAAGATTAAGGATGCGGATGTTGGTGAGGTACGGGAACAGACCGATGAAGAACTCAATGAAGTCAACGATGCACAAGAGGCGCTTCGAAAATCGATGACCGAAGGAAAGGGGGAGTAATTCATGAAATTAGAACCAAAAAAATCGGAACCAACAGAAAACCAGATCGTATCAACGGCATCTACGTCAAAGGAGCCGGATGAGAATGTGTTGAAGAAAATTCAAATTCTCTGTGGTGTGTTGGTCGTAGCCTTGATCCTATTTGGGGTATGGTTTGCAAAAACATGGAATACCAAACAGACAACGCTTGCGGATCAAAAAGCAAAGATTGCATCCTTGCAGGATACCTTGACCGAGTATCAGGAGACCAATAAAAAACAGGAAGCCGAAGATGCAGAAGCAGCCAAAGGAGATCGAACCCTTCGAGATAATGCGTTGGCCAGTGAATTTATGGAGAAGCTGTTGTCCTATTCTTCTTATGAGGACTATATGGAGATTCGAAACTGGTTGAAAGACACCCATCATGTGGCAGAGACGGATCGTCTGTTGACAGCCTTTTTTCCGGAACGGCCAAAGGAAACCGTAGAAGCAACGAACATGACCTTTGAAGGGGCTACCAGCTATACAATCAAAACAGATGGTGACAAGCGTTCCTACTTTGCATTGTGCCGGGTATCCAATCGCACCGATGGCAATTCTGGCAGCGGGCATGTGGGTCTGTTCTATACCATTGATGAAGACGGAACCTTTCAGAATCTTGCTGCCTATACACTGGTACGATAGAAAGGATGATACGTATGAGTCGAAAGTACAAAAGACGACGACGGCAGAAACGAAGTCGACCGGTGACGGTAAAGCAAGTGAGCAAGCCGTATCTGAATCCTTCCATGCAATTGACCCTTTGGAGTGCCGGAGATTTTGTCCGGGTAGCGGTAGGTGACCGGGTGACACAAATGCCCGGTAACTGGAAGCGGCACTACCTTCTGGTGTCTGCATCGGATCTTCGGTGTTGGGGTCTGGGCAGTGGGGAACCAATCTGTGACGAGGACAAGCGTTTGTTGATGCAGATGATGGAACAGCGGTCGGCCCAAAGTCCATGGATGCGGATTCGCTTTGTAACGGAACAGGAAAGGACGGTGCAAAAACCAATATGGAAACAAAAAAGGAATCGATTTTTCCCTTGGCGGGATGTATCGCTGTGTTATTCGTGCTGACCATTTTCATTGGAGGTATCATGGTGGCAATCTTGCCAATGGACTTGACGGTTTGTACGGTAACGGGGGAATCCATGTCCCCCACTTTGACCAATGGTTCGGTGGTGTTGCTGGATAGCAATCAACCGTTGGAGCATTTTGACCTTGCGGTGTTCGCAGAAGGTGATCAGTATTTTATCAAACGTGTGGTGGGATTACCGGGTGACCGGGTAACCGTGATGGATGGACACTTATTTATCAACGATGACATGTATGAGGAACCATATGTGGCAGCAGAAAATAAGGTGAAATTTGCAGAAGTTAATTTCACGACTACCGTACCAGAAGGTTGCTATTATGTGTTGGGTGATAATCGAGACGGTAGTTTTGATAGCCGAGAAGCAGGTGTTGTGCCAGAAGAGGACTTTATCGGTGTTGCAATGTGGAAACTAAAAACAGGAAAATGAAAGGCCGGGTATCAGAGTTTCACCACGCTCTGTATGCGGTACGCAAATTTAGAAAGGAGAGGGTAACATGAAACTGACCCCAGAAAGTGTGTTGCACGAAGACACACCAGTCAAACAAAAAAAAGAGAAACGAGTAAAAAAGGAACGAAAATTTGGTCGAAAGAAACCGGAGGTACATACTGAGGACGTAATGTCTGAGGACGCTGTGTCGGAAGAAGCCGTATCGGAAGAAGCAGCAGGGATGGAAGACGGACCGCCGGTCCCAGATGCGTCTGTTACGGAGACAGAGGCGTTCGATGAGGAAGTCCCAGTAAAGAAACCTATCAAAAAGGGTATGTTGATTGGGATTGTCGTAGCTGCTGTCGTAGGTATTGGTCTTTGTGCCGTAGGAGTACGAGGTATGATGTCGGTAAAGTCGATGAAAGGAGCGGACTATAAACCAGCCAAAACCGTGAATGAAGAGTATCAGAAGGTATTGGATGCCAACGAGGAGGGCTTTGACGAAGCCAACCAGAAACGATTGGAAGAAAAGGCACAGAAAGAAGATGCAAACGCGGAAGAAACGACCGGACTGGAAACGGAACAGTCAAAAGACGAGGAGATTGCCGTGGATGCAGGAGCAGAGGAACGATCCAAAGACGAACAGATTGCAACCTTACAGGCAGAAATTGATTCCTTGAAACAGCAGGTCACAGATGCCCAAAATCAGGCCACAACATTGGAACAGGAATTGAATACAACAAAAGCACAGTTGTCTGCCAGTGAAGCCCGGAAAGATCAGTTGCAGTCTCAGTTGAATGAAGCGACTGCAAGTTCGGTAAAATAAGGGGGCAGGTGCATATGAATCCATTGTTGACACAGATTAAAGAATTACCGCCTTCTGCCAAAGAGCCGTTGTTTCGACGGCTTTTGGTGGAAGAAAGTTTGTCTTACTTGCGGGAGAAGCAAGGTATCATCGGATTTGAATTGAATTTGGAAGTGGAACAGCAATTGTCTGGTTTTGCCTTGATCGGTATTCAGAAACATACCATTTATGCCTATCGTTCTGATTTACAGGAAGCTCCAAAACTAATCCTGTTTCCGTCCTTGGAAAAATTGTTTGACCAAGCCTTTGAACTGTTGGACTTACAGGTGACCAAACGAATTTATACGGATTCGAAATTTGTGGGCAGAAAGCTGGGGAGCGGTGAATTGTCCCGCTTGGTGAAAGATCTGACACCTCCTGTGAAGCAGGTGGATATCCCGGAATCCATAGCTGATGAAATGTCGAAGCAGATGCAATCCATTACCAGTGGTGGAACGGTATTGCAAATGGGGGAAGAACGGGAGGAAGTACCGGTGAACGTTACGGAACAAGTACCGGTGGTTGAAGAACCTGCGATTGAAGAACCGTTATATGAAGAGCCGATGGAAGACCACTTGAATGCCGGGTTCATGGAAGAGGAGGACCCATATGGTGGTTTCGAAGAAGGTGGGTATGACAGTTATGATGCTTATGACAATTATGACAGTTATGATACCTATGAGGACACGGCTGCCTATGAGGAGGCACCGGAGCCTTCGCCGATGGAACCTGTAGAAGATGAACGGTCTACAATCTTAAAGTCTCAAGCCTTCGATAGCCTTGGGGCTGTCAGTGATTTTGTCCATTTAAAACTTGGGGTTTCCAAACCACTTGCGACTACTGTGGTGAATCGGGCATTGCAAAGTAATGTAAGTCCGGAGTTTCGAATTGATCTGGCAAAGAAGCTGTTTTGTAAACTCTTCGATGAACATAAAGTATAATTTGATCAGGACTACGAACCATCCGAGTGTTTCTCAGATGGTTCGTTTGATGTGAAGTTTTAAGTGGAGATATCGAAAAAAAATGAACGTTTGGATTACGAAATACGCATTGACGAAAGGAATTTTAGAATAACATACAAGACTTTGGATAGGACAGAAAGGAGCGGTAGTAAATGGGGAAAATACCAAAACGAACACAATCGGTGGTTGTCAAAACACAATTTAATATCAATGGAAGCAGGGGAAAACAGGTGGGACAGTTTATTTCCGATTATGTAGCAAGAGATGCGGCCACAGATCCATGTACGGCTTATCTTCCGCCCGTCGATCGTCCCATGGAACAAGGAGATGGTGTTGCTTTTACCATCCACAGCACTGCAATCAGCCGACAGGAAACTTTGGATTTGGCAGCCGAAGTGCAAACCCTGTTTGAAGAAGGGAATCGAGCCATCGAACAGTTGGTCATCTCCTTCGCGCCCGACTATTTGATTGAACAAGGGATTGTTCCAGATGGAATGTCGTTTTTGGATCGAGGTTCCTATCGGTACAATTATGATGATGTGCGGCTGCGGCATGCCGTGCAGGCTGGGATTTCGGCGATGTTGGAGAATGATGGTTATTATAATGGCAATATGGTGGCAGCGATCCAGTCGGACACCTTGCATTTGCATGTACATGCGGTTGTTTATGAACGAGGAACGGTTTTCTTACGAAAGCATGGAAAGGAAGAACGGGGAATGTTAAAGGAAAGCTCGTTAAACCGCTTGACCTATCATCTGAATCGCTATTTAGAGAGTACCAAAGATTTGTCGGTAGTTCCCACCCAACGATTCTTAACACCAAAGCTGCTGTCGGACGACGTATCGACGGAATTCGTACCTACCGAACAGGATACAGCCTTTGTGGATAAGTATCTGCGATTGCTGGAAGAACAGGAACGAGAACAAGCACTTCGAGGCGAAGTTTCTGATGAAGACTTGGAGCAATTGTTAGAAGATGTGGAAGGAATACCCAATACACCGATTAGGGAATAATTGTTAGATTTGGAATAATTGTCAAATTTGGTCTTTACAAGTTTGGAACAATCTGGTATAGTTAATGTATTGAATGGCAATAGGGATGTGCCGTAGACGGTATTACATTCGGTCTTGTTTCATTCATGACAGTGACCGGTCGAAATCGGTCTTTCAGGTATTACTCCGGGGAGTATTGACATAAGGGAAGTCTGGAAATTCCCCATCGTTGATGGAGTATTTCGGACACGTTCATCGACAAAAGGATGAACGGAAACATTCGTTTTTGTGTGCACGCAAAAACAGCAGTTATGTAGGAACATTGCATCCGTGACCGTCTGCCCAAAGGCAGCAAGTGAAGAACCAGAGGATGGTTTAAGGAGTTTGTTCCTACAACTCAAAACAGAACGTACGGCAGTGACCTTCGGGCCTGCCGTCTTTTTTTTTATCCGAGAAGCAATGACCATGTGTGATTGCTTTCTTCCATGTCTAGGTGTCCGTCTACACCATCTTGTTTTTTTTTGTGATCTCGGTATAATAAATAGTAGTGGACAACCTGTTTGTGAGAACAGTTGCTATGTCCAAATACCGATCATGAGGAAAAGAGGTGAACACCATTGGAAGAGATTTTTAAACAGTATTCCACTCCAATTATCATTGTATTGGTTGTCATTGCCCTGATTGCCATCTTTGCGCTGTTACTTGTCGCGAATGATAATGGGGCTGTTATGTCACAGTTTAAAGACTTATTGACGTCCTTCTTCACTAAAGCAAATGACGCTTTAAACGGATGGACACCACCAACACCAAGGCCATAAACAAAGGCCGACGATCAAGAATGAAGAAAGAAGACAGAAGCGGAAGCGAAAGTTTCTGTTTCTGTCTTCTTTCTGTTTCCTTCCATTTACTACATACATTAGAAAGGAATTAGTAGGATGAATCAGAAAAACGGAATCGGACAAAAGGATGATCTTTTGTCGTTAGACCCAAAATATTTTGGACCATTTTGGGACTATATTCAAAATGATGAGATTACGGATGTGGATTTCAATGGAACCGATCTTTGGATTACCGATTCACAAAACAGACGAACAAAAATTGAAAATCATGGGATTACGACGGACTTTATTGAAGCCTTTTCACAACGTGTATCCAATCAGGTTAGTAAGGAATTCAATCGAAATGAAAACTTATTGGAGGCCGAGACGAAAACCTTGCGTATTTCTATTTTGCATGAAAGCGCTGCAGTTTCGGGACGGAGTGTCTGCTTACGAAAATCGTTACCAAAAGTACGAATGACGGCGAAAAGTATTGTGGAATCCTCTTATATGCCTCGTCCAATTTTGAATCTGTTGACCAATTGTATTATGTCAAAAATGAATATGGTTGTCGGCGGGGAACCGGGAGCCGGAAAAGACCTTGCTGATAGTACACCAGTACCAGTGCCAATTTCCGAAAAATATCCAACTGGATGGGCGAAACATGGTGACTTAAAACCCGGCGATCAGGTGTATGCGCCAGATGGAAGTATTGTGGAAATTGATTATGTGACACTGGGACGTGACTTGAATTTATATGAAGTGGCATTTTCGGATGGCCAAGTCATCAAAGCATCTGATACTCATTTATGGCGAGTGTCAACGCATGAAGCCCGTCGAAGACGAAAAGAAAAGGAACGAAACCGAGAGCGAGTCGACACTGTGTTTGATACAGAGCAACAACGGTTACGAACATTGGCAATGGAACTTGCGGATAAGATGATGGTTGCAGATGCACAAACGATTGCAGCATATGCACATGTAAAAAAACAGACAATCCTCTCCTTTTTGAGACATATTGCATTACCATTTGTTCGATTAGAAGGTCATGGCGGAAGAAAAGCATGGCCAGTGGATGAGGCTCTTTCTGCGTGGGCAGATCATTTATCCACAATTCATCAAAAACAATGTAGTTTTCGGGTGGATGAGACAAAAACCTTATCCACACAAGAATTAGCAGAACAGGTTGTGATGAAAGATGGCAGATTGAATTGGGCAGTAAAAATATCCGAACCTCTTGATGGTCATGAGGTCACACTTCCTATGGATCCGTATGTATTAGGTGTCTGGTTAGGTGATGGTCATTCTTATGGTGGACAAATTACAATTTTTGATAAGGAAATCGAATACCAATTAAATAAGGCCGGTTTTTTCCGAATATCAGAACGACCAACAGGACAAGCAGAAGATGTTACATTTGATGGTTTGTGGAACACGTTGAAACAAACCGTATCCTTTGCCGAAGGATCTACTGCAAAGTTGGAAAAACGAATTCCGCCGATTTATTTACGAGCGTCAAAAGCACAGAGACTGGCATTGTTACAAGGATTGATGGATGCCGATGGTAGTGTGGATAAAAAAGGTCGGTGTGAATTTTGTTCTTCGAATGAAGCATTGGCTTTGGATGTTTGTGAGTTAATTCGATCCATGGGTATTAAAACAAGAATTCGTCCCGGAGTGGCCGCAATGACTATTACGGATGCAGAAACAGGCGAAAAAAATAGAAAAGAGTGTGGGCTTCGTTATCGGATGTGTTTTACAACAACGCTGTCTGTGTTTCGATTAGAACGAAAAGCAAAACGCTTACCAACGGTTGAATCGCCACGAATCCAGTGGAACTATATTGTAGCAATTCGACCTGTTCCATCCGAACGTGGCCGATGTATTCATGTGGTACATCCAGAGCATCTGTATTTGGCTGGAGGTTTTATCCCAACACATAATACGGAGTCTGCAAAATTCTTCACCCAGTTCATTCCGGATGATCAGCGTGTCATTACCATTGAAGACTCGCCGGAATGGCATTATCATACGATCAATCCAACCCATGATTGTGTAGAGATGCGCGTAAATCCACAGTTTTCTTATGCAAAAGCAATTAAGACTTGTTTGCGGCAGAACCCAAAATGGATCATGTTATCCGAAGCCCGTTCCGTGGAAGCAAAATATTTGATTGAAGCATGGTCAACGGGTGTCAATGGTGTGACCACCATTCATACCGATGATATTCGAAAAATTGCGTCTCGTCTGTTGAATATGATGGGTACTCGCGAAGATGCAGACCGATTGGAAAACGATATTTATGACTTCGTCAATGTGGTGTTCTTGGTTCGAAGGAAGGCAATGCCCGATGGGACGGCACGACGTTATATTGATCAGATGGGCTTTTTCTATCGAGATGAACATCGACAGAACAAAGTGACGATGCTGGTGAAAAATGGGGAGATGATTTCGGATTGGCTACCACCGGATATTGCGTTTAAATTGTCATGGATGGGGATTGAAAAACCATTCGAATGTGAGGTCATTGATTCGCTAATTGGAGATGTGTTCTTCTATACCCCAATGACGACGACAGAAGCGGTACCGTTAAAGCCGAAACCTTCCATTTTGGAATCGACCGCTACTGTAGTAGAGAAAGCGATGCCCGTGATCCCAAAAGCAGAAGTAAAACAGCCGTCGAAACCAAAACCTGTAAGACCACAGGCTGAGATGGCGCAGACATCGAAACCAAAAACCGTCAGACCGCAGAAACGAAAACCATTGCCACTTGGTACCTTAAAATTTGCTGAAAGGAAGGGGGATCATTCATGAAACTAATGACATCGGGTACACCGAGGGCTTCCTCGGGTGTATCCTCACCGTCTTCTACCGTGAAAGGTAAGAAGCAGACAGTAACTCAGAAACAACCAGTGACTACGAAAAAAACAGCAACTAAGAAAGTAACAACTAAAAAACCAGCGAAACAGAAGCAATCAAAATCAAAAAAAGTGAAAGAGAAACGAAGTTTTCTGTATTATGCAATGCCTTGGAACTTGAAAAAAGAAATTGGAACCTTGGGATATTCCTTTGGAAATGCACAGATTTTGATGGTCTATGGGATGATTGTGGGTATTATGATTTTGCTTGGCTATTTGTTCCGATTACCTGTGGTTTGGCAGATTCCCATCCTGTTAGCGGGAGTCTTGTTTGCACCAACGGTCGTTCGAAATATTTATAAGAATAAATATGAAGGGCAGCGATTTTCAGATGTCAATGTGTATATTGAGCAAATGCTGTATGCATTTGAAAATTCGCATAAAATTTTAACCGCATTATCGGATGTACGGGAACTCTTCCCAAAAGGAGCCATGCAGAATATCATCCAAGAGGCGATTACGCTGATCTCCACCTCTTCCATTACAGAAGAGACGGCGAATGTGGAAGAGCAGGCACTTTTGTTGATTGAGACTCGTTATCCCAATCAGCAGGTAAAAAGTCTGCATCGATTCCTGTTAAAAGTAGAACAGATTGGTGGTGACTTTTCCTCATCTACAAAACTGTTACTGGAAAATCGAGTCATGTGGGAAAATCGAATGCATAAGCTGCAGGATAAGCGGAAGAAAAAGAAACAGGAAATTTTGGGAAGCTGTGCGTGTTCCACCCTGCTTTGTATGGCCATGTTGTATATCTTACCTTCTGATGTCGATATTTCATCGATGTTTGCGGTTCGACTTGTCAATGTGTTCTGCGTGGTTAGTATGGTAGCCATTTATCTGAACGGCGATACCAAACTGTGTTCAAACCTGATTGCACCAAAGAAGGAACGAGCCGAAGAGGTGGTGACCAGAGATTACTATCGTTTTTTAAAATATGATCCGCGAAAAGAGTTCAAAACCTCGTTGATTTTTACGATAGCACCGGTACTTGTGGTTTTGATTTCTTGGTTTGGTTTCCATAATAAATGGGTTGCATTAGTTGGATTGATTTTGATTCCGCTGATGATGACACAGCATATGTGGGGACATGCCTTATTGCATCGGCGTTTGAAACGGGAAATTACAATCGCATTCCCTCAGTGGATGATGGAGTTGGCCTTACTGCTGCAGACGGAAAATGTACAAGTGGCAATTTTCCAAACGGTAGATACGGCATTGCCCGTTTTGAAACCAGAATTACAAAAATTGCGAGAAGCCTTACTGGAACGCCCCCATGACAGGGAACCATTTCTTAACTTTTTTGCTGCCTTTGGATTGCCGGAGATTACTACTTCCATGCAGACCTTGTATTCCTTATCCATTGGAAGCGGCGGCGACGCACAGACACAGATTGCGAATATTGTCCGTCGAAACAATATCATTTTAGACCGTGCGGAAGATATGGCCAATGATGATTCCATGGCTGGTCTTTATACCTTATTTCTCTTACCGGTATTGGTTGGTAGTGTGGTCTTGATGACGGATATGACCTGCTTTTTATTAGCGCTTATGTCAAATATGGGGGTGTAAGCCGTGAAAACAATCATACAAACCTATTTGGGCACCTTTTTTCTGTTTTTGTTGATTGGCTGTTCGGTCACAAGTTTGACCGCAGCCATGAATGCCCGGGTGGCTGACTTGCATAAAACACAATATATTCGGGAAATGGAAGACAGTGCTTTTGCAGAACATACGCTTCGCAAGGTCTTTGAGGATGCCGAGAAACATGGGTATCAAGTGGTCTTGCAATTGTATCAGGAAACCAATGGTCTCACCGGTGAATCCTTTGTGTCAGACCGCATTCACAAAGCAGAAGAATTACCCAGTCCCAAGGGAAAGACCTATATGGTTCGCATGGAATTGACATTTCCGTATTCCTTTCCATTCCTGAATACGGTCATCGACCATACCTTACTGGGTTATGCCAAGTAGAAAGGGGTGATGGATGGATGAAAGAAATATTTGAAGCAATGTTGGGAGTCTTTTTTGTAGCGGTGATGATGATTGGTAGTTCTTCGGTCATTTCAACTTCAATTGATGCTCAAAATGCAGATGCCACGATGCAGGCGTATGTGACTGAAGTAGAGCATAGTAATTTTTCAGATCAGGTTTTGGAAGCAATTTTTGAACAGGCAGATGCGGATGGCTATCGAAATGTGAAAATGGAATTGTATGAACGGGATGCCGATGGGAATCCGATCCTCTACTATGGACAGCCGTATCGGGTCGTGAACAGTCCGTCTGCGGTGGGTGACACGCATGCGGTCTATATGGCAAAGCTGTCCATGGATTATGATTATGCCTTAGACTTTTTAGACCAAAAAACGAATCATACCTTAACGGCATATGCACGATAAGAAAGGAGAGTTTTTGTTATGGAAACGTTAATGGATGAACTGGGAATGGCGGTAATTTATCTACTGATTGGTGCCGGATATGTGGGTGTTCTTGGCCTTTTTATGGCAGCTATGACTTATTTTGTTGGATAGGAGGGATTTTATATGGAAGAGATTTTAGAAATTGGCGGACAGGGACTGCTGGCAGCATTGGCTGCGGTTGCACTCATTGGTATTACAACGTTTTTATTATTTAATACCAACGGGAATGATGGCATTATCACGTTGGGCGAATACATGTTTCAGACCTTGGATAGCTTGTTGCCATAGGAAAGGATGACAAATCATGCAAGAGATTGTAAAGCAATATGGGGGTGCGATTTTGGTGAGCTTTTGTGGCTTCTTTCTCTTGGTCATGCTCTTTTTTGCATGGCCCAGTGAGGATGGTACGTTTTTAGGAACGGTTGGTGATCAGGTCGAGAAACCCTTTGACCGGCGTGTGGTAGACTGGGGTACGCAAGCCAATGGAAGTGCACTGAATGAGCATGCAAAACGAAACAAACCAACGGTAAAAACAAAGAAACATGCGGTCGAAAAACAGTTCATTTCGGTGACCGATTTGTTCCTGTTGACGGATCATGATGGACGTACATGGATATCCAATGAAAAGGTATGGAAGGATGCGGCTGGCAATGCAAAAACCGGGGTGGTGGAGATTTCGTCGATTAAAACGTCTGGCGGTGTAGAAGTGAAAGATACCGTTTGGGATCGAGATGCCCAGATGCTACGATTTCCGGAAGCGGATACCTATCTCGTAACAATGCGTGTGATGGATTTTGATAATGTGGAAGCTACGTATCAAATTTCGGTCGCCGTGGATATGGAATCTCCACACTCATAAGAAAGGGGCTATGAAACAATGAAAACAACGGCATTTGGCGTATCCGGACTGGCGATCGTCATTATGACCATCTTTGCGGTACTCCAGATGGTTTCCGGTCATACGCGTTCTGTAAATTTGCAGGACAATTTGCAGCAGGCCTTGGAGTCATCCTTGGAAACAAGTTTGGAAGGGGATTATCCCATTCGAACGGATGATGAACTGGTCGCAGATGTTCTGGAGGGACTGGCACTTCGTTTGGATGATAACTGTGAATTGGATGTAACGGTCAATGCTATCGATCGAACCAGAGGCTTGTTATCCGTAAAAGTGACCGCTCATTATATGACAAGACATCAGGATACCAATGGGGATGGAACCATTGATGAACGAGATTCCTTTGTTGATATCAATCGGGATGGGAAATTGGATGCAAAAGATCATGTATCGACCGTGACTGCGGAACGAACCGTCTTATTAGAAGAATATGATGTGGCGGCAATTGGAACACATACCATATCTTTTGAAATCATTGATTCACAGGGTGTGTCTGCCATGTATAAGAAATATATCTTAACCGAAGGTCATCAGATGCTGGTTCCAAAGAATCCAACCGTAAACTTTGACGGCTATTGGTATTTGGATGGACAGACTCGTATGACAAGGGAACAGATCAAACAACTTCCGGTTGATCAAAATTATCGGTTTACCAATCGAAGAATACGATAAGGGGGAACCTACAGAGGGTCTTGTTTTTCGGAGGAGTTCTGCTAAGATACAGAAGTAGGGGAAACTTGGTATTACAACGTGAGAAATCGGCGTTTCAGAGTGTCTTTGACATCACAATGTAGCATAAAAATAAAGAGCAGTTTTTTTATTTTTTCCTCCCTCTTACAAGTTTCCCCGTCTCTCATTCCTTTTTTAATAATCAAAAAAAATACGACAATCGTATGGATTGTCGTATTTTTTTATCTGCTCATGGTATCCTGATGTTTGGATGCATCTTGAGACCGTCCGTATTGGGTTCGATATTTCTCTCGAATCTGATTGGTCTGTACCAGTTTCTGCATTGCCTGTCGGTTCTTGTTGATCTCATCCGCATGGGGAATGGTTCCGATGTGTTTGAGTACGGAAAGAATCATCGCAATCCCCGCATTGGCACTTTCAATTCCCTGTAGAATTTGTTCATCCTGCTTGATGATGGTAGGCTGGCTTTTGAGTTCTGGTGTAAAGACAATGGCAAAGGCTTTGGCACAAAGCTGTAGATTGGATGGGTAAAAGGCATCGATTAAGGTGCTTTGTTCCCCATAGGATAACTGTAACAGCATCAGGGATAACATGGCCCATGAGCCGGTACATAACGGTTCCACATTGACATAGTGAATGGTATGGATTTCTCCTTCATGTAATAATTCTTTTCGTACCGGATGTTTTAAAGACCCGGCCATGCCACGAATGATGTATTCCGCAATCTTTTTTGGTCGTACTTTGCTATTTATGGTTGACAGTTCCGACAGATGGGGTGTGACAAAGGATGGCGTCACATCTCCCAATAAATCTTCTAAGTTTAAGGTTTCATTTTCATCCATATGTATTCCTCTCTTTCCTTGTTCTCGTATTTACTCCTCAAAACCAATGACTTTGTCTCGAATTTCGCCGACGGTCTGATTTAAGTGCATCATAGACAGGGTCAACTGATTGATACGGTCTAAGACCAGATCCGGTGCAGAATGTTGGCGGTCGAGTTGTTCAAAGAAATTTTTCAAAGCTGCGTCGACTACATCTCCTTGATTGAGACCCTCATGTTCGGCACAGTATCGTAACAGTCGTTCCTTGGTACTTGGCAATACCGTAACATTTAAGCGTGCTTGTTTACTCATGGGACACCCTCCTTCTCTGTTGCTATTATAGCATAGAAGGTTTCTGTCTCACCAGAGGGTCAAACCAGACAGGCTCTGGAAAAAAGAGTCCCCTTTTGTTATAATAAAAAAGACAGGATGTGCTGTCTTGGAATCAATCTTGTTAGAAATAAGAAAGGAGTGATGTGTGTGAAACGACGAAAACAAGGGCGGCGTCTCGGGGTAGCACTGTTAGCGGCTCTTTGTTTGAGTGGAACCGGAGCGATGACGGTTTCTGCTGCATCCTTACCCGATCATATTGTGAACGGGAATTTTTCCTATCCATCGAACCTGAATTGGTCACAGGGTGAGGGAATTTCGCACAAGGAAGCGGACTGGGTTTATGTGGTCAATGGGAAGCAATATACAGACCAGCATCCGGAAGGATGGTCCATTGCAGGTTTTAATCAAACGTCGTTTGGTTGGAAATCAGATCAACCGGCTACGGATAAATTTCCGGCAGGTGTTATTGAAATGCAGCGTAGTAAAGATGGACAAGTCTATGCGGAAATGGTCGCAGAAAATGCAAATTGTGCCATTTATCAGGATATCCAAGCGGAGGGGGACTCCATTTTATACTGGTCTTTGAAGCATGCGCCACGAGGTGCTAGTTATGACGGTGGAGACACGATGTCGGTAAAAATTGGACCGCCGGGTCAAGAAAGCATTCAGATGGCGACGCGAACCAGTAACAATGGGAGTGGTGACCGAGTGGGTGAAACCATGACCGTTATCAAAACCACAAAGCCGAATAATACCACGTTTGCACCGTGGGAAACATATGAAGGCCGTTATATTGTTCCGGGCACTGGAAAAAAGACCATTCGATTTACGTTTCGAGCCGGTACGGCCGGATCTACGGGACGAAGTGGAAACTTATTGGATGATATCGTATTTACCAAAGCATACCCAATTGACTTTGATTCCAATGGTGGAACGGATATTGGGTTTAATCCAAAAGCAAATGATTACCGAGGCTATTTTCGTTCCGGACATTCCGTTTTCTTGTCTACTTTGACATCGGCCAAACCGACACGCGAGGGTTATACCTTTTTGGGTTGGACAACTTCGAAACGGTCTCCGGTTACATCCAAAGCGGCGTATGACCAAGTACGGAATTCGATCGTGACCAGTGTGACCACGAAAAATGCAAAAACAACGGTGTATGCATTATGGGCAAAGAACCCAACCATTAAGTTTGTCAGTGACGGTTCTACACTTTCAAAACAGGCCGTTGCATTTGGTGGAAGTGTTTCCACACCAACAACGCCAACGAAAACGGGTTATACCTTTACCGGATGGTCACCGGCGATTCAGAGTCAGTATTATTCGGATGCTACCATTACGGCAACATGGCGAGCCAATACCTATCGACTGACGTATGAAAAGAATGCAGAGTCTACGAATACAGGGAATTCCGATGTATTCTTGTCCAAAACGTCTCAAACGGCGAAGTATGATAGTCCATGGGGACCAATGGCAACAGCCAGCAAACCCGGATACACCTTTCAAGGCTGGTACACAGAGCGAAACGGTGGAACACAGGTTACCTCACAAACGATTTGTAAAGGGGACTTGACGGTCTATGCAAAGTGGAAACCGATTTCCTATACCATTATATTTAAATCGAATCCGGAAAACGGAGCAGGTACGGTTACAGGATCCATGCCTTCCATTACGGTCACCTATGATCAGGCCATCAATTTACCGGCAAATCAATATCAAAAGACAACCCGGGTGCCAGCCGAAGATGAAGGGGGAAGTGCTCTTACGAAAACATCTCTGTTTAAAGGATGGAGTACCATTGCAACGGCTCTTGAACCGAGTTTGAAGGATCAGGCAAAAATACTCAATCTGACCAGTAAAGATGGCGATATCATTACCTTATATGCAATTTGGGATGACCATCCTCAATTTATCGTAGAATCCTATCCGGATCGTTATTTTACGGTGGAAGAGGCACAGCGGGGAGATATCACCAAAGAGGAATTGCTTTCTACTGTAGTCGTAAAAGACCGGGAAAGCGGACAGCAACTGCAGACTGATGTGGTGGGATATGATCCGGAAGAGTTTCGGTCGGTGACCGATGATAGTGTCATCAGTACCCGTTATGAAGTGGTGGATACGGGTAATAATAAATCGTACTTAAACATCAATGTGTATATCTCACAGGAAGAACCGTTACCACCCGAACTGATTACCTATTTCCGGTCTATTGGAGAAGCCTATGCCGATGAACAGGTATCCGAAACCTATGGAGGTCTTGCACCAGACAGTGCATGGCGATCCGGAGACTATCAAGCGGTACTACAGGATGCCTTTGATGAATCTGCGGACTATTCCTTATCGTTGAATAAAGCGAAGTTAGCCCAGTTGCGGGAGTATGTCAAACAACATGGCCTTGGCAATAGTTTGTCGGATGATGCATTAGTAAGTCTTTGGCAGCAGTTATTTGGAAATTAAGAAAATGGACTTCCTTGTGAAGTCCATTTTTTTTGGCGGACAGGCAATACAAGTGAACGGACATTTATGCTAAAATAAGGAAAAGAACGTGAAAGGAGCAGGTTGGAATGAATCAAAGAAAACAAATGGTACTAGCAAAACGTGAGGAATTGGAACAATTACCAAAACGAGAATTGATTGATCGGATTTGTAATTATCCGGATCAACGGAGTTTGAATATGGATGCAGAAGGAAACTGGAGGAAACATCCTGTTGGCAATATGGCACATCGTATTCGGGATGACCAGCATTATCAGATGACAGACAAGCAGTATTATAGTCTGATTCATCATTATTCGATGTTGACAATTCCGGAATTGCGAGTTGTTGGTGTGACACATCATACAGTAGATCCTATGCAGCTTGAGCGAGGAGAAGTGGAACTAGACGGAACAAAATTTACCTATGATATGCAGTTTCATCTTCGTCCGGAACCGGAGAATCCATATGATGCCAATGCCGTTGCGGTGTATGCGGCTACCACTTCGGGCGACGAAAAACAACTTGGATATGTGGCACGAAAGTTTCTGGAACAACATCCAATTACACAGGAAATGAACATAACGGGAACGATGATTGACTTTAGCAATGGACATTTTAACAAATGTGTCCTAATCGTTTCCCACTGGATATTGAACAATTAGAGGCCGACCGGCCACAGAAACAGGAGATTGCATCCGATCTGAAAACTGCAGATTGTTATGTTTATGAGAAGCCGATTGCATTATCGGAAGATTGTCGGATTACTGATCGGGCACAACTGCATCAATGGCTGCAAGAACAGGATCAACAGTCGGATACGTCTTCCTTCTTAACAACCATGGTGAAAAATGAACTGGACTTTTGGAATGTGGATGGCAAAGGGGATATTCAACAGGTGTCCTATCAGTTTCCAACCACACGGGAGGGTGTTGTTTCTATCACATCAAATACCCCGCTGTCTTCGGATGCTTTATCGGTGGTGGATTCCTATATTACGCATATTCAGGAAGGAGCAATGGCATCGGCATTGCAGGAATGTCCATATGTGCAGACTCCATTGTCTGCGGATGTGTTTGCACAGACCAATGGTCGTCTTCGAATGACTGCAGAACCATCAATGGAACGAGTGGAATCCGAACAATCGACGGTCGAACCGGTTACACAGACAACACAGGGAGCCTATGATCAAATGACAATGGATGATTATCTGGCATCGATGCCGAAGGAAGCAGCCACACAGCCAATGCGTTATCAGACGTCCTTTTTCTTGACAACCGATGTCTTGGATGTGGCCGAAGCGCAGGCATATCTATCCGAAGATGATATGACGGAAATCCTGAAGGAACGTTATCCGGATTTGGCAGCCGATGTAACATCCATTCAGTGGGTTTTAACGGATTCAGATTGTGGCTATGTGGAACTGGAAACGAATCGTTCTTTGACCGATGCGGAATTGGCAAGGATTTCGGAGTGGGTATCCGGCCAGAATTCCGATGGTATTGGAGAAGGGTTTGAACAACAGCCTTTTGCATGGTATCCAGATGCCGATGATGCGTATGATGATACTTATGTAATGGCTTCCTTTGATCATTCATCAAATGACTATATCTTTGAGCCAGTTTCTTCAGAAACAATGAGTCAGGATGCAGATTTAACGTTGACGGATGAGGACTTGGCAGGTTTAGCAAATTCGTCGTCTTTGATCCGGTAGAGGCAATTGCAAGGATGGACAAAAACTGGTATCATTTGGAATAGAAATACAAAAGAAAGGAGAAGAGGGTATGTATTTACAGGATACAGGGGGCGAAACAAAAGGTTCCGCCCCGTCAGATGCAAAGACAGCGGAGCAAACGGATGATTCTCTGCGAAGTTCTGATTATACACAGACGGAAACCAACGGTCCATTTTTGGCTGGTCAATCTGCGGTTCCGCCCGTGGCGACAGATCCCATTCCGAATTTCAGCATTGGTAACTGGCTGTTGGTTCACTTATTGCTGTCGATTCCGATTGTGAATCTTGTGATGCTGTTGATTTGGGCCATTGGCGAACCAAAACCGGGAAAAGAAGTGCTGACCAATTATTCCAGAGCCTCGTTGATTTGGATGGTAATCTCATTTGTGGTGGGATTGATTGTCTGGGTGTTATTCTTCACCGTAATTTTGGGTGTCCTTGGTTCTGTGGTGGACTCGGGTTATTACTATTATTAACATAAGAAAGGAACGAACGATATGGAATATGAAGCAACCTTGTATCAGGATGCCTCGATTGTAGGTATGATTGGTGGGATTTTGATTGTCTGGCTGTTGGTGGTACTGGCACTGGGAATCTTCAGTATGGTTTGTATGTGGAGGGTGTTTGCGAAAGCAGGTATTCCGGGTTGGAAAGCAATCATTCCCTTTTATAATGTCTATTGTCTTTGTAAACTGACATGGGGCATTGGATGGCTGTTTTTGATCATTTTTACACCACTGTTGTTTGATGTGTTCTCATGGGTGGTTATGGTTGGTTTTATGATCACGCATTGGAAATTGGCAAAACAATTTGGGAAAAGTGACGGTTTTGCGATTGGAACAGCCGTACTGCCTCTTGTCTTTTTAGCAATTTTAGCCTTTGGCAATGCAACGTATGAGGGTTAATCGTATCTTGTATCCAATGGGAAGCTGTGCTATAATAAAGGCGGTTCGGGCATGAGAACCTCCTTTCTATCTCACAGGGCAAGTGATGATACAGCACACGGAATGAAAAGGCAGACAACGATTATGGGTCTGCCTTTTTGTATGTCTTATTTTTTTGCTGAGAAAGGATGATGCATCATGCAAAGTCGGATGCGGCTTTTTCTGCTGATAGGTTCATTGCTTTTCTGTTTGACCGGCTGTCGTCATATCACAACAACAGATGTGATATGCACAACAGAACCGGAAGAACCAGAATATACGGTGAGTGCAATGTTGTCCGATACCATTGTACAGACACAGCATACCGTAAAACAAGCACAGAAGAAATATGCGGAACAAGCTTAATTGTTGGGTATAAGGTTGAGTGTTGTTGAATATTGAATTCATAGTAAGAACTGTAGATTTCTGCCGTTCTTTTTCTGTTTAGACCGTCTTTCTCAATCATCTCATGTATGGTAAATAAAGGTATTAGAGCATAGATTGGGTAATCGTATTTTCGATGATGGATTGGCTGGAATCTGGAACGTATTAGAATCCGAAGAATAAAAAAAAACAGACGTCATATTGGTGTCTGTTTTTTTACGGACAAGGGACATCTATTTGTGTCTCACTTATGTTACACTAAAGAAAAAGAAATAGAAAGGAGTTTATCCGTATGAATCGTAAAACAATGATGAATGAGAATAAATATGTCTATGAACGCTGCTTTGCATTATCCCCGCAAAGCCGTGTTACGGATAGGGAACAACTGCAGACATGGTGGAAACAGCAGGATACATCGATGGCTGGTTATTCTTATCTCACAAAAGCGGTCAACGATGAACTGAGTTTTTATAAGTCAGCCGGAGCCGAACAGGTAGATTCCGCTGAATTTGTGTTTACGGATGGTCGAGAAGGCGAAAAAACAGATAGGTATATCTTATATAGAGATTATCAAGCAGCTTTAAATCTGAAAAGATTTGGCGAATTAGCTTTAGAAAAATCTGTAGCATAACATTTTCAAGTTAATACAGATATGTACTGATACGTTAGTCAGGAATTTACGCCTATGGAGTGTACAAGAACTTGTAAGTAGTGTCTGAATTTATTCAGTATGAAAGCATACACATTGAAGTAGGAATGAAACATAAAAGTTTATAACTTTTTATAAGTTTTCAGTAACGGTGTTATCCGTCTTACATCCGAATATGAACTGTCTCATAAAGCGTTACTGACTGCCAATTCCTATTTGAATTATCTGCAGGAAGGACCGGTGGGCGCTGAGATGAAAGAATGTCCTTATGTGCAGATTCCATTGACAGCAGACAGTTTTGCAAATATTCATGAGAACAGCTTTGAGCAAGTTGCAGCTCCAGTTGCGGAGAAAACAGTGGAGATAGATTCCGCACAAGCAGAAACGTCCATACCCGACGATCTGAATTTGACGGATGCCGACTTACAATCTCTTTCAGAGTCGGATGGTTTATATCAATAATGGTCTTTTCTGGCAGAAACCCTGCCTGCAATTGTGTAGGAAGAACTGCAGTAAGTTGCAGTTCTTTTTCTGTTTAGACCGTCTTTCTCAATCATCTCATGTATGGTAAAATAAAGGTATTCTGAAAGAAAGGAGAAAAAAGAAACATATGCGAAAAAGTAACCAAGAACGACAGAGGCAGAAAGCCTTTTATCAGAAGACGCAGCAGAATGCCAATGCCGGACGCCGGGATTTGAAACAGCCCATTAAGAAGAAGACGAAAACACAGGCTTCTCCCGAATGGTATTATAAAGTACCGGCTGTGCTTGCAACCATCGCCGGTACTTTGGTACTATGGTGGCTGTTTCAGACGATGTTCGCCTACATTGCAAAAGGCGGGTTCTGGAAGATGTATGGGGCAACCAAAATCATGTTGGGGCTTTCGGTCATTGTCGTACCGCTGGCGGGTGCTTATATCATGCATATCATGCATGCGTGGTGGGCAAACAACAATGCGATGGTCTTATCGGATGATATCGAGGAATATACCAACGATGCGTACGTGCGGACACCGTACCATATCATCGCAGAATTTGATGCGGCGCCGGATGCGGGGCTTGGCTTTGACGGGCATGTATCTTCCATTGTTGGTCATATGATGATCTCCAACAAAGGGATAAAAAAGATTGATATGCCACAGCTTGATCCGAACGCGGAAGGGCAGGTAGCACGAGATGCCAATGGAAAGGTCATCACCAAAAAGATGGACATGTTCGATAAGGACTTTGGGATGGAACTTTACAAGTTCAGCAATGTGCCGATGGATTTCCAGAAATGGTATGATGCAACACAATATGCGTTCAATGAGAAAAACTCGAAGAAGGAAGCGAAACATGGAAACGCACGAAAAGGGGCTTTTGGACGAAAAGCCTATGACACATTGGCAGACTATATCAATGGGGAGTTCTATCCATTGGAAACGGACACCCAGCGGCCAGCCGGTGTCTATTTTTATGATTCCCGCCCGGTAAATACTATTTTGATCGCTATCACTCGCGGCGGAAAAGGTCAGACTTTTATAGAACCAAGTATTGACCTTTGGACAAGAGAGAAAGAAAAGTGGAATTTGTTTTCTACAGACCCGAAAGGAGAACTTCTTGCCAAGTTCTATTATCCGGCCACTGTCCGTGGCATGGATGTGATACAATTTAATTTGATGCACCCACATCTTACGAATGTGTTTAATCCGCTGATCAATGCGGTACAGCAGTTCCGTCGAAATGACCCGACAAAGGGTGTGGCCATCATTGATAGTATTATTGATACCTTATTCCCGGATAACGGAGAAATCTGGAATCCGGCTGCCGGTAATATGTTCCGCCGAGCCGTTTACATGGTCATGGACTATTACATTGAGCAGGAAAAATATTTACGGTATGTGGGACACCGGGATAATGTTCCACAGGAAATCATCGATGCAGAAATTGATAAAATTTACAGTAAGGTGACGTTATTCAACATTTATCGGTTGATTGGAGAACTGGCAGCGAAGGTGAGTAAGGACGAAACGTTTATCAATGTCAATCCAGATGATCCGGCAGTCACTGAAAAAGATTTGCTGACTTTGATGTTTGATGCTATGGCTATGCTTCCGACCAACGATTTACGGTCCAAAGCGATTACGGCCAACAATGCCATCAAACAGGTAGCCAGTGCCCCACAGACCATTGCTGGTATCTATGCGACGCTGTTGACAGGACTTTCTGTCTATGCGGATGATACGGCGATTGCTTTGATGTCTGGTGGACTTTCGGATTCCTTTGATATTACAGGACTTGGTTTCCCAAGACGTATCGGTGTTCATTTTGATGATGCGTTTGTGAAGAAGTTTCGAATCACCGATGAGCTGGCAACGTGGAGCATTTATAAGGATTCTCATTTCAAGGAACCTTATGAAGGCGAAGCCTTTATGCATCATGAAAAAATTCCGCCGTCCGGTTGGACATGGGGTTACTTCGAAGGAATTTTTGATCAAGAACTGGTATATATCAAGCTAAGTATTTCGTCGGGCAGTACCATAGTCAAAGAATTTTTCTTCCGATTTACCAAGGGATATAAAACCTTTGATTCCATTTCCTATGTCATTGACCCGATTACGAAACAAAAAATCGTAGCCGGCGGAACGTTAGAAGAATGGGATGTGAAGAAGCAGGCCGTGAGTGTTTCTACCTTTACAACCAATGTGTTTGACTATTTGGGACAGACTTATCGGATGAAGGATGTACCGATTCTGACAGCCAATCAGGTGTATTATACGGAACGGCCAAAATGTATCTTTGCGGTCACACCACCACATCTGCAGGTGTATCAGCGTCATATTCTGATTATGATTAAGCAGATACTGGATGAAATTTATTCCATGTCTTATGCGACCAAGACCAGCAGAAAACCAATTGTGGGAACCCGATTCATGTTAGAGGAGTTTGGTAACATCAGAAGCGGTGACCAAGGTATCCCAAATATTGATACCGCAACTTCCATTGCTTTGGGACAGAATGTACAGCTTACCTTTGTACTGCAGTCCTTCCAGCAGCTTCGGGCAATTTATTCCGAGGAAGTGGAAAAAGTTATCCGTTCCAACTCTGCCAATACGGTGTTCTTAAAGTCCAATGACGAAGAGTTAATCAACGAATTGGTACGAATGAGTGGAACGATGCATGAATTCCGGGTAAAGAGTAAATCGGTGTCCCGAAAACTTTCGGATGTAATTACGACAGCGGAACCCGTTGTCAACTTCTCAGGAGAGCATAATGAAACAACGGCCTTGACAGCTAATGACTTCCTGTTCCTTGCAGGTCAGTCACCGGGAAATAGCATTACCATTATTTCCGGTGAAATGCCGATTGTCAATAAGTTGGATACCATTGTGCCGATGGCAGCAGGACTTCATAAGAAACTGCCACAACAGCATTACAATAAGAAAAAAGGACAGACTGTCCCGTATTCGGATTCCAGTATGCCAAGCAGCAAGTCCAGTGATGCTTTAAATTATCTGGATAATGTTATTGATGGGGAATCTATGGTGCGTGCCCGTGTGGAACAGGCAAAGATTGCACGGAAGATGCAGGACACCTTCTTGAAAGTGGCAGAAGAACATGGTATTTCTGTCAGTGTCGAAAATGGAGAATTGGCAGACCTGATGATGAACTATGTGTATGAAGAGTATGATAAAGTATCCGGAACCAACCGAAAGAATATGTCCACACCAGTTGAATATTGGAAAATGGCTGAGGAAATGAGCAAAGCAATCTATGCAATTCGTGATCCGAAACAGGATCAGAAAGCAAAGATGGTGGCGGCAAATAATTTGCGGGAAGCCTTGGTGAAATGTATTTTGGATGAAAATCTAACAAAACTCACCAAAATCTTCCGAGACAAGAAAGCCAAAAATGTCTTGGGCTATGATCCGATTGCAATTTCCAGTTTCGTGGGACAGCTTCGCATTGAATATCCAAAACCAGAGCCACTGGAAGTGGATGAGGTGGATATTGATGCAATGGCGGAAAAACATCCGGGTTATAAGAAGCAGGATCCATTTGCACAGCCGGACTTTGACTGTTATGACAGTTATCATATGCGGGCTTTGGAAGAAGCAATCATCAATATGGCGGAAGGCAGTATTGAACCACCAGCAGGTATAAAACTGACAAAAGTAAATGATGAATGGGAATTGACCATTCATGAGGAATTCATTGGTTCGTATCGGGTGGAAGAGGACAGCTATATGACAACGGTCAATGATAATTATGGACTGATTAACAAGTTGGTCAATCAGTGTCCGGTGTTTGTGGAACTGTTACAGTCAATCATCCGAGATATGGATTATGAATAAGAAATGGAAACGTGTCTTCAAATGGGAAGGCACGTTTCTATGCAAAATCGAAACAATTAGAAAAGGAGCGTGACGTGATGGGTTGGGATGTTTCCTTACAAGAAAGAACAACCGGAAAGATTATGACACTTACCAATCCGTTTTATAAACGGGGCAATAATGTTCGTTGTGCGCTGGATGCAGCGGGTCAGTTGCAACAGATGGCAGAATGTGAAGCCGATTTGAGCATCACCTATAACTATTCGCATTACTATTATGAAGCAAGTGAAACGGATGCAAGGTTTCTTGTTATGAGGGATGGAAAGGAAGAAAACGGTGGACTGCGTGCGATTCATGGTACCACACCTTATGAATCCATCTTGATGCTGTGTGATTTGATGCAACGGATTCAGACTCGTTATCAAGATGAGAATGGCATGTGGCTGACAACGAAACGAACGCGAACGGTATATTATGATGCACAGGACAATGAAATACAGGATTTGCGGGATGTGCTGGATCATCACTATGTTCGAACCGAAGAACAGGTCTATTTGGTCAACGAAGGGGATTGTCAAAATTATTGGGAAGCGACTGCAGTAAATGCAATTCATTCCCTGCAACAGATGGTGCATATGGCAATCGACTTGTTGAACGAGGATTGTATTTGGCAGATTGAGTGAGAATAAGTCCTAACAAGGAATTCGACCTTTCTTGTTAGGACTTGTTTGTTTTTTCGTATGTGTCAACCAGATTGCGGGAAGTATTGGTTCTTGCTATACTATGTATAAAGAAATCATACGAAAGTGAGGATATCGTTATGGCACGAACATTCAAAGAGTTGATGAACGATGTGACCAGACAACAGAAATTAGACTTAGAAATTCAAATGGCGGTTTTGAAAAATGCACCCAATGTGGCAAAAGAACACATACAACAGGCAGCAGAGGCAATGACGACCCAGGTAGAAGTATTACATACAACGTTGGAGGCAAAAACCCTATTACGAGATCGACTGTTGAGTGAAGTATCGGATGAAGACTTCGCCTTCCGACTGGCAGAAGATCCAAATTTACGAATTTGTGTACAGCAGTTGACACAACAGGTATTACAACCGACACCCGTCGAACATATTCGTACGAATCGCAGTAATTTGAATTTGGATATTGCAGCAGGCGTTTCTGCATTTTGGGAAACGATGAATGAGGCAACTCCGGTAGAATTGTCGGAGGCGATTGAAATTGAAAATATCTTGATGAGTGTGGAAGCCGGTTTGGATAAGGATATGGAACCGGAAACGCGAAAATCCATGTTGTATGCGGCAGGGATGACAAAGGAACAGGTCAATACGCTGGTTCCAATCACAGATTATGTGGACTATGAGGTGCGGATAAAAGAACAGGTGCAGACACAGATTCAAACACAAATGGGCTTATCGGATGCAGAATTGAACGAGGAACGGAATCAATTGCTCTTAGATTCCTTGGTCGAAGATGCGATGTTACATGAAAAGCTCCAGCTTGAGGAGCCGTCCCTTTCTGAACCAACTTATGAAGAAACCTATGGAATGTCTGCAGAGACTCTTTATACGCTGTTTGGTGATGAAAATCCAGAAACAGACTATCCGATCATTCCGGGATCCGGGGAACAAATTCCTTTGGACGATTCTGCGTGGGAACAAAATTTGGAGGATGTGCATGCAATGCAAAATCTACAGGAATTGTATGGCTATCCTATTGAAGAACAGGAACAAATGATTCAGGAGTATGAATCCTTTTTAGCCGCAGAGGCACAGCAACGGCAACAGGAAGAAGCCTTTCCAGATTTCGCCGATGCTCTGGCTGCAATGGGTGATTTTCCACCACAGGAAATTACAGAGGAAGATTTGGCCGCTTTGGATGCCATGCGACAAGAAGAAGATGGTCTGGGAGGTGCCTTATGATTCGGCGGGAGGCGAAAAAACAGATAGGTATATCTTATAAAAAGTTATAAATAAATGTAGACTTTTATAACTACGATAGAATAAAGTATAAACTATAAGGAGATTTTTTATTATGAGTAAATACTATTCTATCAATGAATTTTCAAAAATTTTAGGTGTGTCAGCACAAACATTGCGAAATAGAGAATATGAAATTATATCTAACTGCTCAAGGCAAACCATTTGAGATCATTAGCGATATAGGTTCTGGAATAAATTATAAGAAAAAAGGCTTACGGGAACTTATTAAACGAATATCTCAAAACAAGGTTGAAAAAGTTGTAGTTTTATATAAAGATAGACTGTTAAGATTTGGGTTTGAATTGATTGAATATATGGCAAGTTTATACAATTGTGATATAGAAATAATTGATAATACTGAAATTAGCTTTAGAAAAATCTGTAGCATAACATTTTCAAGTTAATACAGATATGTACTGATACGTTAGTCAGGAATTTACGCCTATGGAGTGTACAAGAACTTGTAAGTAGTGTCTGAATTTATTCAGTATGAAAGCATACACATTGAAGTAGGAATGAAACATAAAAGTTTATAACTTTTTATAAGTTTTCAGTAACGGAAACCTTAAAAAATAAATATTTATAAGAAAGGGTAGGATATAATGGGAATTTTTGACAGAATTCGACAACTTGTAAAAAGTAATGTAAATGATGCCTTGGATCGGGCCGAAGATCCAGCGAAAATGATTGACCAAACGTTGCGAGATGCACGAGAAAATCTGGCACAAGTTCGAAAGGAAACGGCAGGTGTCATGGCCAATGCCAGACAAGCAGAACGGGAATATGCAGAATGTGAACAGAAGTTGAAAGAATATACCCTTGCTGCACAAAATGCATTGAAAGCCGGAAAGGATGGGGATGCTCGTACGTTACTGGAACAAAAACAAGCACAGGAAAGTAATCTCTTATCCTTACAAAGAGCCAAAGAAGTGACACAGAGCAATGCGATCAAATTGCAGCAGATGCATGATAAGCTGGTAAGGGACATCTCACAGTTGGAAGCCAAACGAAGTGCGATTCAGGCAACAGTGGCTACCGCAAAAGCGCAGGAACATATCAATGACGTGGTGTCCGGCGGTGAGAAAGCAAAAGCATCCTTGGAAACGTTTGAACGAATGGAAGACAAAGCGAATTCTATGTTGGATGCCGCAATGGCCGAAGCCGAACTGACCAAGACTACCATGCAGTCGGATTCCTTATTGGATCAATATACGGGAACATCCGGTACCAGTTTGGATGAAGAACTGGCACAGATGAAAGCAGAACTTGGATTATGAAAAAAGACGCAGTATATATTGCGTCTTTTCACTATTTCAGAATGAATGCTGATACGTTCCTTTCGATTGGCTGGCCGGTCACATTGTCCTGTACCCATTGAAATAAATTAGAAAACGCCTGATAGCTTTGATATGGCTGGGGAGCAGATTCCCCAAGATCTTGTGCATAGATTAACGTCAATGTTGCAGTACAGACACAGGATATCCCCGTTTTTATCATGTTCACTTGTTCTTCCGTTAAGGATTCATTGGCCAGATGAATGCAGGTAATCGCATTGGAATCCATACTTAAGTGCTTGAGATGCTCCAAATAGTCGACTAAGGTTCGCTTTTGGCAGAGGTCGGTACTTCGTACCAATTTCTGTGTAATGGTATAAACCTCATCGAATCGTCCATGCGCGACTGGTCGCTGTTCCTCTACTAGGGGTAATAAATAGTCCTGCACCGTCCATGCGTGAGGATAGTCCATCGTAAGATCCGATTGTACCAAATCTAACACGTCCTGTAATACGCGGAATAAGGCACAAAAACCTAATAAGGTATCCGAGGGCAACGTTTTCGTTTTGATTCCCTTTGCCAGTGTGGGATATTCCATTAACAATTGTTTTGTATATTCATGATATAATATGGTATTGAAATAGGAACGTGTCTGGATCCGACGCAAGGTGGCCGGTGTCAGTACCAAGATATCCTTGGGACTGATGCAGGTTTCGTGTCCAATTCGTAAAATATGATGTTCTGGCGTACGCAGTGCATCCAGATATTGTTTTAAGTTTCGTCGAAACTGAGATACATTCACCGTTTCGATGATCGATGTGATTGTTCGCATCAAGATACCCTCCTTTGTGTTTTTCTTTTATTGTACCATTGTTGTACAATATTTTCAAGTAGTTTGTACATGATTAGTACAATATTGTGACATAAAAATTGCAGTCATATCCGATATCGTCTATGACTGCAAGGAATTAGCCGTTGTAATGAAAGAGATTTGGTAATGGTCGAATCCAGTCTTCATACCACGCACCAACAGCACGGAATTTTAAATAGACCCGTTCTTTGTTTGGACTGAATATGGTTTGATATTGAAGCAGCTCAATCATCCAGTCACAGGTATCGGCTATCATCCGATTGACTTGTTCCCGCTGCTCCTTTGATATGGAAATAACCGTTCGATATAAGGTGGAGTGTTCCTGTTCCTGATCGTTTAAGGCTTCTGTTTGGATGGTTTGAAAAAATTCAAGTATGGTGGTCGGTTTATGGTCTCTCGTGAACGCTGTTGGCTGAAAGAGATAGGAACAAGTGAGATAGACCTTATCGAATGTACCATGAGCAATCAAGGGTTTTTCGGAAATCCAAAGGTTCATGTATTCTTCGATAGACCATGTACTTGCCTGTTCCTTGACACCGGGATGTGCAAGTACCTCACAAAGCTGTGCAACCAAGCCAAAAAAATCTGTAAGACCTAATAAAATGTCCAGTGGCAGTTTCTGTGTGCTGCTGCCCTCTGCTAAGGTGGTATATTTGGTCAGAAGCAGCGATTGAAAATGTTCTTTTGCCCAGCAATTGACGGCATGTCGTTCTTCTAAGGCTCGTAAAGTGTCAGGTGCCAACAGATAGGGACCATTGGCGTCACCCAGTTGATAAATCAGTCGTTTCGATAGATTTTGCACTTGATTTACGTGGTTTCTTAAATTTTGACGGAATTCTGTAATTGGTAATAGATGTAACATGAACATCATCCTTTCGTAGTCTTTTTCTTTATTATAACAAACTGTACAGAATATGCAATAGTGTGTACAGTTTTATCTAAAATATGTACGAAATGGTTGGTATAGGGTATAGACAAGCAATTAAGAATATGTAATAATGGATTATAGAAAGGAGCTGACTGTCGAATGAAACAAGTCGAAAACTTATCGATTGATGAAACGATACAAGCCTTACAGGAAAATGAATTGGGGTTTCTACTCTTACAAGGAAAACCACCAAATATGTATTCCATTTTGAGTGAACAGGTGTCCGATTCGGAACATTCTTGTTTGATTGGAACGACAAACACGATTCATTATTCTCTGTTCCCATTGTATTATTACAATCAACAGACAGAAGAAACCGGTGATCTTGTGCGTTCCCGAATGCATGCGATATGGGCGTTATTTGATCGATGGACATTATGCGGTTATAACAAACATCATGCAAAGAAACCTTATGGGTGTAAGTCCTTTATGAACTGGTTAGAGGAACAAGATTATACGCAGGCTGATTATTTATTGTTATGGATAGATCCAGAAGAATAAGAGAAAAGGAGAGAACTTGATGGAACGATTGTTAATTATTGCAGAAAAACCTTCTGCAGCTCGAAACTTTGCAAAAGCACTGGGCGGGTCGCAGGGAACATTTGAAGGGGATGACTATGTGATTGTAAACCTCTTCGGTCATATTCTCGCGCATGAGACACCAGAAAAAGTTGCATATCCAAATTATGCAGCAACGGTTGGTCGATTTGATCATATTCAAAATCTGCCATGGAGTTATACGTATTTTGATTTTGATAAAAAGGTGGTTCCGGCACAGGTCCGAGACCGTGCAATTCCTGTTCTTACTGATATCAAACAATATCTGAGTCAAGGCTATATTCCTGTCATTGCAACGGATATTGACTCCATGGGTGAAGGTGATTTGCTGGCACAGGAAGTGCTGACTTATGTTGGCTATCAGGGGAAGATTTATCGGGAATATCATGTGGATGAGTCTCCAAAATGTTTCCAGAAAGCAATGCGTGAAAAAAAGGATGTGACCGCACGAAACGAAGGATTACTAGCTGGAACCACACGAAGTGTACTGGACTTTTTAACACAGCAATTGGTTCGCTGTGCCACAGTCACAATTCAGGAACAGGGATACCGCTTACCACGACCGGTTCCAGTTGGACGTCTGCAGTCCCATGTAATGCGTCTGGTGGGTGATCAGATTAAAGCAATTGCTGAGTATAAACCATCCTCTGTATGGGAGTCCCGCTACAATTTGGATGATATTTTGATGCTGACAAATCCGGATGTGGAACAGTTCCCAACCAAAGCGGATTGGAAACCGGGAAATCTCCCAATGGAAGCAACGGTAAAAGAGGTGAAAGTAACACCGGGACGTACGGCTCCGCCAAAAGCCTTATCACTTACCGATTTGAGTAAAAATATGTCCAGTAAAGGCTTGCCGGCAAAACGGACCATGGAACTGGCACAGGCAATGTATGATGATACGGTGTTGTCTTATCCACGTACGGAAGATAACTTCATTACACCAGAACAGTTTCAGGAAATGCTGCCAATGGTTGATAATATCATCCATTTGCTCGGTCTTTCTCCGGATGTGTTCACACACCGTACCCCACGAAAAACCCATGTCAAAGAAGGGGGTTCTCATGGAGCACTGCGTCCGGGTATGAATTTACCACAGTCTTTGGATGGACTGGATGCAAAATATGGAAAGGGTGCATCGGCTGTTTATCAGATGGTGGCAGAACGATTCCTGATGATGTTCTTGGAAGATACTGAGTGGGTACGTCATGATTATGAAACAACGGATACTCCAATGGTGTTCAAAGGCAGTCTTCGTATCATTACGAAGAAGGGTGTAACAGATCCAGATGAAAATACCGATGATGTGGCAACACAGTTGCCGGATACCAGTCACAAAGCAAAACTGTATGCTCATGAAGTAAAGAGTGTGAAACCGAAGAAGCCAACGGAAAGCTGGGTACTTGGTCAGCTTAAAAAGAACAATGTGGGAACACCATCCACCCAGACCTCTACGGTTGCTCGGATGATTGGAAAGGATCTAAACTTCCCACTGGTGTCCGGAGCGAAAACAACAGATGCCTTGAAATTATCGCCGATTGGTACGGTAGGTTATCAGGTGGCAAAGGAAATTTCTCTTGGTACGGCTGAATGTACCCGTATGTATGAAGAGAAAATCCGACAGGTAAAGAAAGATGAAATCACACAGGAACAGGTGTATCTTGACTTTACCGATATCATGCGACAGGATGTGGATACTATCCGGCATCTTTCCTTTGATTTGAAAGGTCTTGGTTTTCCGGCTGTCATGAAAAAGGTGGAAGGTGTTTGGAATGGTGTGAATGTCAGTATTCCAGAATCTTGCAACGGCTATACCTTTACACAGGCAGAACTGGATACCTTATTTGGCGGTGGCAGTGTAACCTTTACTGGAAAAGACTTCAACGGAAATGCGGTGACGACCAGTGTGAAACTGGGCTATGTCAATGTAAAGGGGAAACAATATGTTGGTTTCCACGATGCTAATTACTGTTATGGCTTATGGAACGGGGACGAAATCAAATTCAAACGGTCCTTTATGGGTTATACGTTCTCGGATGCGGATTGTGAAACCTTATTAAATGGTGGGAGTATTACGTTTGTGGGTACCACAAAAGACGGTCGACAAATGGAATTAACCGGAAAGCTGGAACGACAGAAAACAGACGGTGGGATTGAATATGTGGGCTTGAAAGCAGAATTCCCACAGCGGGAAGGTTATGTTCGTGGTACATTCAAAGGAAAAGCAGTTGAAATCAAAGGTTCTTGGTCAGACCATAAATTCTCCGATGAGGAACTGGCGAAATTATTTAATGGAGAAACCATTACCATTACCTTCACCAAGAAGAATGGTGGACAGGGAAATGTGGATGGAAAGCTGACATGGCAGATGTACAATGGTCGAAAGTTCTTAGGGTTTAAAGCGAATTTTGGAAAGAAATAAATCTTTTCAAAAAAAAACCAGCAAAAAAAATGGACAGGTATTACCTGTCCATTTTGCATTCCCTTAACAGGAAAAATAACTGCGTATGAAATTCCTTTCCTTGTTAGTCCCGCCAGTAGCAGTATTTACACTGATGGGCACATGGTTTACAGGTTGTTGCATTGAACGGATTTCTGTTTTCCAGCAGCTCGGTCTTACAGTTTAAGCACAGACAGTTTTTTCGCTGAGGTGGATAATTTCTGGTTGCTGTATTGGTGAGACCGAATAGCTTGGTTTCTGTTTCGGAAATACATCTGGATTCGATACTATTGGACAGACCGTATTTCTTAGCGTCTCTGACCAAGAAAGGTTCTGCACAAGTTTCAAATTGGATTTCTGGGTAACTCCGTACAAGAGATAATACTGCATAACGTTCCTGCTGATTTGGATAGAAATTTGTTTTGGAGTTCCACATGTATTCGTAAACAGGATTGATGCGGTCGCAGACATGCTGATATTTATCAATGATGGAAATCCGGACACGAATTTTTGTTTGATATTTATTCTGTAATTTCTGAATTTCCTGAAGTACGGTGTCGGCTCTTTGGATGCCTTCTGGCGTTGGGATAATCGGGTCTACCCGGATATTAGCAATCCGGTGTCCATGTTTTTACGTAAATTTGACAGCTCATGGCTATTTGTAAAGCTGCTTCGTGTTTTTCCGGTGTGGTTCCGGCACAAGCATTTTCATAAATGACAATTGGTGTTTCCGGAAATGCGGTTTTGAGTAGCAACGCATTGCTGATAACACAGGTGTCCGTACAAACTCCAATGAGTGCGATTTCATCCACATCTGTGATACGCTGTTTGACGCGAATAAATCTTGCAAGTTCCGTCGTACCAAATGTTGTTCTATGAATGACAACAGTATGTTTGGCAATGTCTTGTAGTTCCGGAATGATTTTTTGGCCTTCGGTGCCTAGTAGACAATGCGGAATTGGTAACAGTTTCCCTTCTTGTGTGTTTTTGTAATCTTTATCTTTATGGGTATCTTTGGTCATAAAAATGGACGTATCCTTATCATGTAAGGCTTTCTCTGCAATTGCCTGAACGGTTGGGATGATTTTGATACCCTCTTCGTTTCGTAATGCTCCTGTGATGAAATCGTTTTGCATATCCATGATGCACAATACTTTTGACATATTGGTTATTTCCTTTCTAATTGACAGTATCGCCTGTAAAAATATGAGATTTTTATGGATAGACATGTAATGGCACTCGTTTCTTTTCTTCTGTAAGCCATGCCTGAAAATCGTCAGAACCCCAGTTTTCTACCAGTTGTTGAGCAAATCCCGTAGCTGTAAATTCAACACATCTGCGGAAGATATAAGCAATGTCTTCGATTGGCAGTTTCTGTGGATAAAATCGGATGAAAACAGCATCCTCTAATTTTGCTTCTAGCATTTTTTTGTAATATGGATACAACCATTCATAAGAACCCACTTTTACAACCACATCTCCATCAATAATTATGGATGGTTCCTCAATACTGACATGTGCCATCGTAAATAAAGTTCCATTTTCTACGTAATATGTTTTCATAAATTGCGCCTCCCTCGAAACGTTATTTGTTTTTGTATGTTGTCTCCTATGCTTCCATTGGAATGAGCGTTTCGTGTAACCATACAAATACAGGTTTGTGCAGTTCTTTTGCTTGCTTAATGCGAAGTGATGTCGATTTGCCGATATGTTCCGGAGTTACAACAACACAAAGATCCGCTTGTAACAATTTTTCGTAGCACATGTCTTTGAGCAATTGTTTATGTTGTAAATAGATATCAAAATCATAGATGACCGGTGCAAAACAAATATAACCTTGCTTTGTCAGTTCGGTTTCTACCTGTCGAAATACGGCTTCATGATCTCGGGTGATTCCAAGTAGATGAGCAATTGGAAATGGTCCAAACATTGGTTTTGTCCTCCTTCTGTATGATTGATACAGGCTCTGGGAATGGCATAGAGCCTGTATTGTTTGTATAATTTGTTGACTCTGTTATAAGCTGCAGCTTTGCATCGATCGGAATGTGTCGAATGAACCTTATCCATTTGGATAGAGTTCAATGGTGTCTAACAACTTGTCGGTTAATGTACATTGGATGCAGCTATCTTTTGTTGTGTCTATGGATGAACACGTCAGGTATGGTGTGTTTGGAAGTCCATTGCAGACACTATTTCCTGTGAATTCTAAGGTAAAGGATAATACCTTTTCCACTCGAATTTCAGGGTCTTCGTCTTCTCCGGTATAAACATAACACTCTGGGAACGCTACAATATCTTCTAAATGGTCAAAGAGATATTCTGCTTCTGGAAATGTTTCGGTATCCAAGGTTGTCATTTCGATGTCCAATACGGATGGATCGTCTGTGGATATATTTCCGGTAAACTGATGAAAATCAAAGCTGTAGTCGTTTCCTTTTGCATCGGCAACGTAATAACCGCCGGGTATGATATAATGTTTTGTGACATCAATGGGCCGATCCATTTTGATGGAACCATAGGCTCGAACCAGTTTCGGTCTTCGCATATCTGCAAATAGGGAATGGGACTGTTTCGATAATAATTTGTTTAAGCGGGTATCGCTCAGGTTTCGAATTTCATCCAGTTCATTCGATGGGCGACAAGAGGCTTCCATCACATTGAATGGCTTTCCAATCGGTTTCAAATCCTGCAGAGCAATGACTCGCAGAATGTCCGGGTTTTTCCCTTTGGTATATCCTAAGATTTTGACCAATTTCTGCGTTTTATTTTTCGCTGTATAAACCGCAAGTGTGTTTGGTGTGAATGTTGACATGCAAAAAGTCCTCCTTTTGTATGGTATATTTTATATTTTGGCTACGAAAAATATAACAAAGTGTTGACATCTTTATATCTATTTGTTATACTTTTCGTAGACAAAGAATAAGAAAGGGTGGTTTTATGTCACGAAAAGATATTTTAACGATTCGTACCGTTCCCTCCACGAATGATACCCTAAAACGGATTGGTGGTTATATGGAAGGAATCTTGGGAACCGAATTCACCAATGGTCAAATTCTGGAGATGTTGCTACGAGATACAGAACAGACCTATCAAAAGAACTATTTGGAGAGTCAGTTTTTCCATCATCGTACGGAACAGGGCTGGGTGATGTCAGAGGCAGGATTGCAGCAGTTTGTAGAACGCATTGATCGTGCCGAAGCCTATATGGATGGGATGTCTGGTGGTTATTTGAAAGCGACGCAAATTGTATTGTTGGTACTAGGGTTTGACGAAGATTGGGTCAATGGTCCGTTGTGGTCGGCATTACAGGAACGATATTTGCAAATGGAAACAACCGGTAAGTAAGAGGACTTACCGGTTGTTTTTTAACATGAGAAGTGAGCACGCATCCAATGTTCGAAATCCGAGCCGTTGATTAAAATCATGCCTACGGCTTTGGCATATTCAATGGCTTCTTTTGTATAATCACTGGTGGTGATAAACCAAGTACCATTCGCTTGTTTGATTGCATTTGCTCCGATGAGTTTCTGTAATTGTGGCCGGCTGATCTTTGTTGTTATGGGATAACATTTGCATTCTACAATGCAATGTGTCATGTGTTTCCAAATTTCTAAGTCATAGCCACCATCTTTTCGTGGGTTTGTGATGACAACGGTATAACCCATACGTTCCAATAAATCGGCACAAAGCGATTCAAACGCAATGGGCTGTTCCTGAAAGGCTTCAATCACCGATTGAATACTCCAATCATCCGCATACAGGTTCATTTGATAGAAGCTCTCTGGATATGAAATCCGATTTGTTTGCATCTGAAAACCTCCTATCGTATCTGAAGTTTCTTATCTTTGGTAACAATGGCGTATTCGTCCTCACCAGACCACTGTAATAGATATTCCATTTCTGACTGGCTTAATTCCTGTGCCTCGTCTGTTTCTAATAACATCATCATGGATCCGTCATAGTCCTGATATAACTTCTGCCACTTATCAATGAGATTCTCCTTCGTCATGCGTTCAAACAATGGCAACCATTGGATTTTCAATAATTTCGATAATCGTTTGTCACTTAAATTTCGCAGACGATCCAAATTTGTGGCAAGTGTGAGAGAACTTTCCTGAACATAGAATGACTGTCCACATGCTTGTAAATCGTTGAGGGCAACAACCTTTACACTGTGATTCTCATTGCAAGGCTCAAGCACTTTGAGAATTTGAACACGATAAGGTTCTGTGAGCCGTTTTACAATATCACCTTTCTGAAATTGTTTCATTTTTCTTCCATCCTTTCTGTTTGTCTCCGGTATCCACATGGATGATACCGGAACAGCGGTGTCTTCATTTATACTTGTGACTGTAACTGCATGAGTACCTGATGATCCAACAACATTTTTCGCTGTTCTAATACCTGCTGCTTTAAGGTCTCATCTGTAATCCAACGCTGGATAAAATCTTCCGTGACAACCATATAGGCTCCGGTTGGATACAAAGACTGGCAAATCGGTGGCCGATCATCTGGTGACTGTTCGGTGACACCAATACATAAGATGCCCTGTGCAAATAAGGCTTTACAATGATCACATGGTTCATAATCGAGAATTAGATTTCTTGGGGCTTCTGCATCACCAGCGAGTCTCCCCATGAAAGCAATTTCATTTTTTTGTTGTCCACAGAAAAAACAAACAGGGATTGTTGGGTTAAGTCCATGTTTTGGACTAAATTTGATTGTTTTGTTTGGCATACTCAATTTCCTTTCTTTTCTGCAAGATACGTTCCATTTGGTAACTGTTCTAAAATGTTCCATTCCTGTGTGACTTCCTGATACGAAGTATTTGGATCTATTTGGATGATATACTCCGTCGAACTTGTTTTGTTTTCAAAGGCTGGCGATTCTACAAAAACGGCCAGTAACAGACCGGTTCCAATCATCCATACAAACGGAATGGCACATTTCTTTGTTAAGGTTTCCCCATATTTGTGTTTGATGTATTCCAACATCAACAGTGTCGGAAGTCCACAAATGAGCAGGAATAACAGACACACGATAAGACTGGTATCATCTGCGATGGGAATGGTATCAATAATTTTAATGGTATTCATTGCATACACTTCTTTCTATTTCTTATTTCATTTTTAGATCCATGTGAGTTGGTATTGCGTGAACGTTTGATACGGCAATTGCATGGGTGTTATATAAGTGAGTGGAGCATTTGCTTGATTGGCCGGAGTGAGTGTAACGGCGTTTACCTTTATTTGTAATCCGTAACAATACCAGTAAGGCGGTATGGTCTCAATGGCAATTGAGCCAATGAGAAACAATCCGTCTGCTTTGCATGGTGTTTGAAGGGGAATTGTCAAATACCCATTGGGATGTGTTAAGGCATCGGTGAATGTTTTTTGCGTCATACGTCGAATCCTTTCACATCATGGATGGTAATGGGCAGCTCTTTTCCATGACTGGATACAAAGGTTGGTGGAATCCATCGAAGCACTCGTTCGGTTCGATTTTTGCCGATCCAATACGTATGCCAGTGGGCTTTGCGTACATGACTGACCATCGGCTTTCGATTTGTCGCTGTGGTTCTCGTCACCTTTCTTATTTTTACGTCCTGTTGCTTTGCCTTTCGAATGGCTACTCCATAGCGAATCCCAACATCCGTCAACACTAAGTCATGTCCCTTTAACTGGTTGTCCTTCTTTTTCCCCAAATTGATCACGTTCCGTTTGCTGCTTGCCGTCACATCCGGTTTGTTGGATGTCAAATACAACAGACTCTGCAAGAGAAAACACAGCAGTTCTACTTCCTTGGAATTCTGTAAATTTGGATTGGTCGTGTGTCGGTTAAAAGATTTGGTGACGACTAATTCCTGTTCGCCGGTTTCTGTGGTTTGTAATAGCTTCCATTTTTGCATATCCGTTCCTGAATAAAAGGACGCCTCAATGCGATAGTCACCTTCCACGGTCGTCTCTATTTGTGGCGTAATTCGAAACATCGCCAAATTTGGAATCTGATTCTGTTCATCAAATCCAACATAGACAAAGATACCGATATTCGGCCAAAATCGTGGGAGTTCTTCCAGATCCAGATAAAAGCAACGAAATGGTAATCGATATAAATTATCGGTTGTTACATGAACCGTATCGGTCTGCAAGAGTTCGTCTACAAAGTCGGCGTCAAACCGATAGGCTTGTTTATACTGTGCCCAGCATTCAAACATGGTTGCGAATGACAAGGATTGTCGGAATTCATTTCGTGTTCGTTTATAGGATTGTCCTTTTTTGTGTTGTAAGGTATGGTATAAGTCTAGTAAACGAAGGTTCAGAAAGGAATAGGGTCCCTCATAGGTTGTTTTGCAAAAGGTACTACCAATGACCCAATTCATAAACTCATCTAAATTTAAGGTCTCATTTGTCTGGGCATCGATGGTTTTTGGCCCAAACGTATGAATTAAGGGGCGAAATGGATGATTTTTAATGGTTTTTTCTAATCGCTGCGATTCCTCCTGTCGATAGGTGAGTTCCTGTAAAATGGCAAGTGGTGGATATAACTTTGACATAAGCTGCTCCGTCCTTTCTCATTCGGTATCATAATATTGACCTGTTCTGTGACAAACACATTGAACAGGTCATAAAAGAACATGTCTGACATCTTGCTTATGGATGTCCTCTTTAGTATAACAAAGGTGTATCCGCGCATCAAGATGCTTTGTAACTGAGCGCAATTTTCATGCCAGAAACGCGGTGTGTTATACACATGTTCTCTTTTTGTCATTCGGTTCTTCTAACCTTACCAGTCCCGTTCCTTTCGTTCCGAACGCAGGCGAGACTGTTCTGAACGCAGGCGAGACTGTTCTCGTTTGAGACGTGCCGGAAGGGGTTTCTTGGCAGATTTCCGTCCTCGATATTTACTACAATTTTTACATTTGTCCATGGTCACATCCTTACGACCTTTCTGACAGGTTTCATGTGCACAGACATAATAAATACATGGGTTCATTCGATCTTTCATCTTATGATCTCTCCTTCTCGTTCTTATTCAATGTTTAATTTTAAGCCTAACAAGTCTCTTGCGGCATCACAGACGGCAGCTCGGGCTTCCCAATCCGTATATTCTTCCGCTGGACTTACCGTATGCTGAAACATGAATGCGACCAAATCGTTCACCGTTTCAATGGATGCTCGATAGTTCTGATATTGTTCCGTTGATCGCATCTGATTATAAGAAGCTAATTCTTCTGCGCTATGGAAACAATGTGCCGCTAATACCGTCTGCGTTCCAATCGTATCGCCGATTCCTTTTATTTTCAAATACAATTCGTTCCCGATTTGTAGACTTGCAAGTACAATCCCTTCATTATGAGATACATAACTCGTTCTAAAATAGACACGATCATTTTTCTGAAATGGTTTCATGTGATGAATCCTCCTTTACCTGATACGGATATACCCGGCGGGCTTGTGACCAAAAGCCGGCATCCTTTTTATGTTTTTGTTCATTTTCTTTGACATAGGTTTGATAGTTTGATTTCCGATACTTTTTTTGTTTTTCGGCTCTGTCGCGAAGAATTTGTTCTATCAGAGCATTACGATCTGAAATGGGATAATAATAGCGAGGAAAGGTATCCTGTGTTTTCTGTTTTTTTCGGATATCACTCCCGATGTTATATCGATATTTCAGATAACCTTTGCCTGTGTGGTCACTGATGCGAATGAAATTGCACACACCACAGTCTAATTTTAAGTAAATACTGTTTGTGGAATAAGCATCGTAGCGATGTACGATAAAGCCGGCAGACAATAATCGTCTGCATAAGGTATCGGCTACTTGTGTAATAATTGAATTTGACATGATGTGTGTTTCCTTTCTATACGTTTTTGTCTAATCGGTCATCGGATTTCCAATCGGAAAACTTTCAAGTTGTGCAAGTGCCGGGTCACTTTCCGGAACGTCTCTCTTGAGTTCTCGAATTTCCATCAGAATTTTTCCAAGCTGATTTTGTCCTATCCCATTCCATTTTCCCCAGAAGCTATCACCACAGGTGTTGGTTTCAATCAAAGGCAATGGATAGGTGTCTACTAACTTTTTCAATAAGAATGGATTCTGAGTAAATTTGCATAACAGGACATGCTGCATCCATGTGACTTTGAATAGTTCCCAGTCTTCTCGCAATGCAATGCTTCGTCCCAGTCGTTTGGCAGCAGCACCATCGGCAACACGAGTGAAAGCAACAATGTTTGCCGCGTTTTTGCATTTTCCGGCCTGAAAAGCTGCTTCGGCTGTGTAAAAGGTATAAGTCTCTCCCTGTAAACTAATGCGAATTGTACAAGGATACATATTACTTAAAAAGGCCAGTTCACCGGAAAACATATGATCTGGATTGATGTGATACGTTGTCATTTCCATAAATGAGGACTCCTTTCTAACGATTCAGACATAGATTCATACGGGTTACTGCCTCAATTCTTCCCATCGATTCTGAAACCGATTTGGAAATTCCACGGCGGGCGTATCTTTCAACTGTTCGATTATGTCACACGCAACGGATATTGTCATGGTTTCCGACCAATCGCTTTCCGGCAGGTCTGGAAAGTTGGTATTCTGACAAAGAATATGTCCCCTCTCGTCCATTCGTAGTCGTAAGATTACACCCAATATGTTGGTAATCTCAATGGAATGTGATTCTTCCAAATATAGATACTGATATAAGGTAGCAATTTCTTCAAATTTGAATAAGACTGATTTGTCTCGCATCTATGTGTTTCCTTTCTAACGTTGAATGGCCGTATGATAACGGCTTCGTACTGCGGCATCGGAATTGTTCATATCCAAAATAAAGGCAATGTCTTCAGTTGTCAAGGATCGTAAATCGGTTCCGGTCTGTACCATTCGTTTTCGTTTTCCTTTTGTCAATACTTCCGGTTTGGGGGCAGGTGGTGTGATTGGGACCATCCCGTCAAATGCTGGATTTTTAATTTTTGGCATATTTCTTCCTCCTTTTTCTTAGAACGGTTCTGATTCACCAATAGGTAATACATCGCCAAAGGCTTCCATCAGAACGTTGTCATCTGTTAATTGTCCTTTAATTCTGGGTGTTTTGCACGATATGCTCGAATGATGGATACTTCTTCTTTGGTTCTTCGATAATCATCAGACATTTCTGCTAAAAATTCTTTATAATCTAAAGTGTTTTTTACAATGGTGATGTCTAGTCCGTTCAAAGAGTCCGGAAATGAAAACGGCTGATAAATAACGGTTCCATTTGTTAATGTTTTTAATTTCATAATACGCTCCTTTTTCTACCCAACATGTAGTTCATAATCGAAGGCTTCCATAAGCACTCGAATATC